>Ga0182027_10003281_pt1 | contig 25766 bp, 25 predicted proteins | sample 712E1DmetaG_FD_121300 | JGI IMG/M metagenome (GOLD analysis project Ga0182027, IMG submission 121300) | Permafrost microbial communities from Stordalen Mire, Sweden - 712E1D metaG (Illumina Assembly) | ecosystem: Environmental > Terrestrial > Soil > Wetlands > Permafrost | place: Sweden...
AAGGTGCCGCACATGGGGTGGAACGAAATTTCCATTGTTCGCGAGCACCCCGTTTTAAAGGGAACGCCGAAAAACGCCCAGGTGTATTTCGTCCATTCCTTTTTTCCGCTGCCAAGCGAAGAAACCGCAGTCTTCGCCACCTGCGAATACGGCATTGTTTTCCCGTGCGCCATCGGTCATAAAAACTTGTTCGCGACGCAATTTCACTTGGAAAAAAGCGCCGGTGTGGGCCTTGCGATGCTCAAGAATTTTTCAACGTGGGAGGGCGCCCTATGCTAAGCAAGCGTCTTATTTCCTGTCTTGACGTTCGCGGCGGCAGGCTCGCCAAAAGCGTCAAGTTTGTCGACACCAAGGACATCGGCGATCCGGTGGAAACCGCGCGGCGCTATTACGAGGGCGGCATCGACGAGTTGGTTTTTTACGACATCACCGCCAGCAGCGACAATCGCGGCATCATGCTGGATGTTGTCAGCGCCGTAGCTTCCCAAGTTTTTATACCTTTTTCGGTGGGAGGCGGCCTTCGAACGGTCGAGGACTGCTCGAAAGTGCTTTTGGCCGGCGCCGAGAAAGTCAACGTCAACACGGCGGCCGTTGGAAATCCGGGGCTTATCGCCGAGGCGTCGCGCGCCTTCGGCGCGCAATGCGTCGTGCTTTCCATGGACGTGCTTGCGGTTGGCGAGTCCAAGCAAACGCCGTCGGGCTATGAAATCGTCACCCACGGCGGCAGGACGCGCGCCGGCCTCGACGCGGTTGAATGGGCAAAAAAAGGCGAGCTTCTTGGCGCGGGGGAACTTGTGGTAAATTCCATCGACGCCGACGGGACCAAGGAAGGCTACGAAATCAAATTGACCCGCGCGATTGCCGACGCGGTGGGCATTCCGGTCATCGCCTCGGGCGGGGGCGGCAGGCCCCAGCACCTTGTCGATGTTCTGACGCTCGGCGGCGCCGACGCCGCGCTCGTGGCGTCAATGGTGCATTACGGTGAATATACCATCGGGGAAATCAAGGACTACTTGGCTAACCACGGCATTCGAATACGCCGTTAGAGCGGTTCGGTCATGGATATCAGCGCGAACGTAAAAGTCATTATCATAAGCGGCGGGGCCCGCAAGGAGGCCAAAAACCTGGCGGAGCAGCTCGGCAAAGTGCCCCAATTGTCCGTTGCTTGCACGATCAGCGACGACATGTCCATGGCCACGGCGGCGCTGCTTAACAAGATCGCTGACGTGGTTTTTATCGACGCATCCGTCGTCGATTCCGACAACGAGACCCTTGCCACGCTGAGGGAAATGGCGCCGGATTGCAGTATCGTCGCCCTGATAAAAGGGGGCGACGACCAGGCGGCCTTGGAACTGCTACGGGCCGGGGTCGACGACTGTTTTGTCAAAGGACGGTTTTTCCCGCGCCGAGCTAATGATTTCCCTACACCGCGCCTTGGCCTTTTCAATGCTTCGGCGTGAACGCAGCTTGGCAAAGGCGTCCAAAAAAGCCGGGGACCTGGGCGCCATGGAGGAAAAGCTGCTCCTTAAAGAGGAACTTTTGGAATCGCGCAAGCTTGAGGCCATCGGACAACTCGCGGGCGGCGTGGCCCACGATTTCAATAATATTCTCGGGGCGATTTCCGGGTACGCGGAGCTTATTCAGAAGCGCTTCGGCGCCGACGTCCCGAAGCTCGAAAAATATACCTCGACGATCCTTGCCGCCGCCAGGCGCGCCGCGGAGCTGACCGCGCAGCTCCTGACATTCGCCCGAAAGGGCTCCTATCGCATGGAACGCTGCGATGCGCACCAGCTTATCAACGGCACCGTGCTTTTGTTGCACCATTCGTTTGATAAAACCATAAAAATTAAAAAAGAACTTTCTGCCGACAAAACCGCGGTCATGGGCGATCCTACTCAACTACAAACCGTTTTTTTAAACATCGCCATGAATGCCCGCGACGCCATGCCGGGCGGCGGATCGCTTATTTTTTCAACCGAAAACATGACCTTCGACGAAACGTACCGGAAACAATTTCCGTCCATCGTTTGCGGGGAATATTTCGTCGTGGAAATAATCGATACGGGCGTGGGCATGGATGACTACGTAAAAACGAGGATTTTCGAACCGTTTTTTACCACCAAAGACAGCGGCACGGGGACCGGGCTGCACCTGGCCAGCGTGTATGGCACGATAAAAGCGCACGGCGGCTATTGCGCGGTGTCGTCGGAGCCGGGAAGAGGTTCGTCCTTTAAAATCTACGTCCCCGTCGCTCCTGCCGAGAAGCCCGCTCTTTCCACCCAGAACGCCGATATGCCCGAAAAAGGCTCCGCACATATTTTAGTCGTGGACGATGAAGAACTCATGCGCAGCATCTATCGGGAAATGCTCGCGAACCTCGGCTTTTCCGTCGAGGTATGCGAAGGCGGGCCCCAGGCGGTGTCAATTTACGAAAAAGAATCCGCGTCCATCGATTTGGTCATTATCGACATGATCATGGGAGAGATAAACGGGATCGATTGCTTTAGGCAGTTGAAAAAAACAAACCCCGGCGTCCGGGCCATTTTGGCGAGCGGTTATGACCTTGCCGAAAAAGAGCGGGAAATACTTTCCGAGGGGTTTGCGGGAATTATTCAAAAACCGTTTGTCAGCTCATCGCTTTTGCAGGCCGTGGCAAGCGCGCTCAGGAATAAAACCCCATGAGAGTTTGCCTGCTGCGCAGCGGATCGTCGGGAAATTGTACGATAGTTTCCCATAAAGCAACCACTGTATTAATCGATGCGGGCGGACTGAGCCAAGACGGTTTTCGCTCGGCCCTCGCCGACGCGGGCGCGGCCATTGAGTCGGTCGACGCCGCCGTCATAAGCCATTTGCACGGCGACCACCTTAACCATGCCGCGCTTTCCCTTTTCCGCAAACACGGGGTGCCCCTCTGGGTCCACGATCAAAACGTCGAAACGGTCGAGGCCATGACGGAAAAATTCAAATGTTTCGGCGTCGGCGTCCGCCGTTTTTCCGACGGGCTCTTTTCCGTAAAGGACATCGTTTTCAGGCCCTTTCAGGTGAGCCACGACGCGCGGGCGGTGACCAGCGGCTTTAAATTTTGGGGCGCCGACTCCCCCGAAGACTGCTTCACCTTCGCGACGGACCTGGGGTGTTTTCCCGAAGGTCTGCTTGACTATTTTATAAATTCATCCGGCATTGTCCTGGAGGCCAACCACGACGCCGATCTCCTCTGGAAGAACCCCGGCAGGCCCTATATTCATAAAAAAAGGGTCGCCTCCGACGCCGGACATTTAAGCAACGCGCAGGCGGCTAAGGCCCTGGTTAAAATCCTTAAGGGCTCGACCGCCCCTCCCCGGCATATCGTTCTTTCGCATTTAAGCAAGGACCATAATTCCCCGGAAATAGCGCTCGCCCAAGTGGGCGCCGAACTCGACAAATGCGGCTACGCGGGGACTCTGACCGCCGCGTTCAGGGACAAAAAAACCGCGTTTATCGATTTGGAGCGTTAGCGCCCGGAGGTTTGCTGGAAGTAGGTCGCTTTAATCGGCGGCGTCGGGCGTTTTAAAAGCCTTCTCGAACTCTTCGTCAAGGGATTTTTTCAATTCGTCGGCCGGGTGTTTAAGAATCGGGCTATTTTCGTCGACGGTAATGAGCCTGCCGCTGTCGGCGGGCGGTGGCGTATATTGTTCGACGATGGTGCGTAATTTGTCGTTGGTTTCCCGCAGGCGCAGGACCAGTATCCTGATCATGTTTACCATCCACATGGGGATGCGGTTAAGCTGGTCTTCGAACGCTTTTTTCGTGATGACGGTGCAGACCGTGGGTTCCATGGCCTGTACGCTGGCGGAGCGTTTGTTTTCGTCGATCATGGCCATTTCGCCGAACATTGCCTTGGGCCCAAGGGTGCAGAGTTCGATGTCGCGCTTGTGGTTGGATTCAACGGTGGTTTTAAAGACCCGCACGCGCCCGGAATCGATGATATACATACCGTCGCATTCGCTGTTTTCGGTAAATATTATTTCGCCGGTTTTGAATTTTCGAATAATTTTCGAATAATACCGCACTGCGTTTCCCCAGCCCCTATAATGGAAAATGCCCCAAGCAAGCACATCATCAGTATATCATAGTTGCAAGGCGAATTGTACAGCAGTTTTTTAATAATGACAAATCCGCGCAAGAGTGGTATTTTTACTTAACTCACATGAATCCTGAAAAAACACGCTGGGGAATTGTTCCGTTTTTTGGTTCAATACTTTTTATTGGGCTTTCCATTTTCTTTTCGGCGCGTTTTCCCCCGCGATTCAATTCATATTTGTATCAATCCGTTTTGCCCGGCGCCGGGATACTCCTTTCGGCGCTCGCGTTTTTTCTCGGACATTTCTCTTATCCCCGCGTCCATAATTTAAAGGTATATCTTCTGGGCTATTTGACGGGATTTTCAGGGCTCGGATATTTTCTTTTTCGCCTGCTTCCCATGCCCGGGCCGCTGCCGCATACGCCCATGGGGTTTATGGTTGCACTCTACCTGCTCATTTTCATCAACATACTCTCGGTCGCGCTCGTTCCGTCTTTCGTTAAATACCGCACGGCAAGACATATCGTATTGTCAATCATTCCGGTGGAATGCACCGCGCTCATATTGTTTAGGTTTTCACCCCATGCCACGGCGTGGGCCAGTTTTTTTTCTTTTCATGGATATGTAGATCCGGCCCTGTATGCCGGAGTCATGTTTTTTTTATTGGCGACAGGAGCTACCCTGTGGAGAATCAAGGACGAATTCTACCTTGGGGGGATCATTGCGGGGAGCGCCTTGCTCTATGGCTTTTCATGGACCACGCGCGTTTTTTACTCATACGAAAATCCGATGGAGCCCTGGCTTTTGATCGCCGCGCCGCTTTTTTTAGAAATAGGAATACTAGTCCATTGGTTTGCCCGCATGGAACACCGCATCGCCTACGATCCGCTGCTGCATATTTATAACCGGGATTATTGCAGCAAGATTATTTCGGAGCAAAGCAATTTGAATCTTACGGCGCCGCTTTCCGTGGCAATGGTCGATATCGACCATTTTAAAAACGTCAACGACACCTACGGACACCAAGCCGGGGACCAGGTACTCTATAACATTGCCCAAACAATATGCAGGGAAGTTGTGCCCGACGGGGTTGTTTGCAGGTATGGCGGCGAGGAGCTTATCATTTTCTTCAGCCAAAAAACCGCGAAACAAGTCGCGCCGATCGTGGAAAAAATGAGGGAATCCATTGAAAGGTCAAAAACCAAGACCCCAAAAAAAGCCTTGAGCGTCACGGTTTCCTGCGGAATTTCCTGCAGGGAAGGGCCGAACCAATCCATCATGGAGGTCATCCATGCCGCGGACAAGGCCTTATATAAAGCCAAAGAGGCCGGCCGCAATCAGGTGAAAATGGGAAAAACTACAAGCGCGGCGATTAAAAAGAAATAGCGAACAATTATGTCCAAAATCCTGATTAAACCCCGCAACAACAAGTATTTTTAAGTCTTACGTTCGAGCAATGCGACCACCTTTAGTGGTGATACAGTGTCTAAAAGGGGGATTTTTGTTGGCCCATTTTCTTTTTGGGTCCTGTGGCTGGACAAAGGCGCTCGGAATTTGCGCGCTGACCATCCTTGCGGGCGGATTTTATATTCCCTCCCTGGTCGCATTTTTTCACCAGCGATTTTGGTATGAGCGGATTTTACGAAACCGGTACGCCCCGTCGTACGCCCCGCGCTGCTCGATCATTCTTCCCTGCAAGGGAGTTCCCGAGGATTTCGAGTCGAATTTAAAAGCGTTCCTGAATTTGAATTACGCCCATTTCGAAATAATTTTCGCCGTGGAAAGCGAATCGGACCCGGCGTATGCTTTTATCAGTTCATCAATCGTGCCGTATCCGAAGGCTTCGATCGTCGTCGCGGGCCACGCCACCAAATGCGGACAAAAAAACTTTAACCAGCTCGCGGCCATTAAAAGCTCAAAGTCACCCGACGTTTATGTTTTCGCCGACGCGGACATTTGCCCCCAAAAGCAGTGGCTTAAAGAACTTATTCTGCCCCTTTCAAGCGCAAAGGTCACGGCGGTAACGGGATTTCGCTGGAACGTTCCCCTAAAGGAAACCATGGGCGAATACGTCCACACGTATTTGAACATTTTCCTTTACATTTGGATGACGTCGATAAATTTCTGCGGCGGGTCTTTTTTATGGGGCGGCTCCATGGCCATGCGTAAAAAAGATTTTGACGACCTTAAGGTGGCCGATTGTTGGGGGCGCTCCGTGGTCGACGACAACAGTCTTTCGCGGCTGCTCATGAAAAAGTTCAAGCGCACCGTGGTGGTGCCCGCATGCATTACGTCAACCGACGGGCTCTTAAGCTCGGTGCGCAAATCGGTCCGCTGGTTCGCCCGTCAGATCATGTATCTCAAGGCGCATGAAAAACCGGTTTGGTTTTTCGGCGGCGTTCCCCTGGCCGTTTTGTCGGCCGTACTCTTTGCCTGGCTGCCGGTTTCTTTAATCGCAAGCCGCGGTTCTGCCGCGAGGTTTGCGGACGTCGGCGGAGGGGCCGCCTTGGTTTTCTATGTCGGCGGCCTTGGCGTCATGTCGTTTTTCTCGATCCTCGGGCCTATTCCGAGGGTCTACAAAATGTTTCTTTTCGAACCGTTTTTGCGGGCCACCATTTTACTCGGTTTTTTCAGGACGTCGTTCGCGAAAAAGATTTTGTGGAGCGGCATCAAGTACCACCTTACCTTTTCGGGGAAAGTATCGAAGGTTGAACGCATGGGTGAGAAGTAATTTGAAATGCGCGATATTCGCGTCCGGGGGCGGAAGCAATTTCCAGGCGCTCATCGATCGGAAGCTTTCCGGCGATTTGCACCTCGATTTTGCCGTTTGCATCGGGAACAACAGCTCGGCCATGGCCTTTGAGCGGGCGCGCAGGCACGCAATACCAACCGTACACATGGCGCCGTCCCATTTTCCCGACGAAAACGCCTATGCCTCGAACCTGCTTAAAACCCTTGCTGACCATAAGGTCGAGCTCATTGTATTGGCCGGATACATGAAAAAGGTCCCCGGTAAAATCCTTGCAGCGTTTGCGGACCGGGTCGTCAACATCCATCCGGCCCTTCTCCCCGCGTTCGGGGGCAAAGGCCTCTATGGCGAAAAGGTCCATCAGGCGGTACTTGACTATGGGGCCAAAGTTTCGGGCGTCACCGTCCACTTCGTCGACGAAGAATACGACCATGGGCCCATTATATTCCAAGACACCGTAAAAGTCTTGGACGGCGACACCGCCGCTACGCTCGGTAAGCGCGTGCTTGCGCTCGAACATGCAAGCTATTGGAGGGCCTTGGAAGCGATTGCTTCGGGGGCCATAGTCATCCGGGGGCGCACGGTCCATGGCGCCGTTTGACTGCTTGCCGCTCTATCGGTTCGATCGGGACCTTGAGCGCGACCGCGGCGTGCGGGTAGTCGGGCTTGACGAAGCAGGACGCGGGCCGCTGGCGGGCCCGGTCATAGCGGCCGCCGCCATTTTAGACCTTGCCGAGCCGATTGCAGGCGTCAACGATTCAAAAAAAACGCCGGAAAAAAAACGCGCCGAGCTCTACGAGGAGATCACCGCGAAAGCAGTCGCATGGGGCGTGGGCGAGGCGTCCGTCGATGAAATCGACCGGCATAATATCCTGCGTGCGTCGCTTATGGCGATGCAGAGGGCCTTGGACGCCCTAGGGGCCGTTTGGTCGCTTGCCCTTGTCGACGGCAACCGGTATATCGCCTCGGTTCCCCGGGGGGTACAGAAAACCGTGGTCAAGGGCGACGGGCTTAGCGCCTCGATCGCCGCCGCCTCGATTATCGCGAAAGTGACCAGGGACCGTATCATGGCGCGCTACGGCGAAAAATACCCTCAGTGGGACTTTAAGGCCCATAAAGGGTATGCGACGGCCCGGCACCGGGAATTGATCGGAAATTTCGGCCTGTGTGAAATTCACCGTAAAAGTTTTTGCGGAAAATTCATTCGTGATGGAAACCATTTTCAGGAAAAGAGCGTGAAGGGTAATGGCGCAGATCCAACCATTTAAGGGATTTTGTTTTCGACTTGAAAAACCGGGCGACCTCGGCGCGGTGGTCGCCCCGCCCTACGATATGATCGACGGGCCGATGATCGACGAACTGTACGCCAAGGACGCCTCGAACGTCGTGCGGATCATTCAAAACAAAAAACAATCCTCCGACGCGAGGAATTCGGACCGGCACCTCAGGGCGGCGGGATTTCTTAAGCGCTGGACGGCCGACGGGACCCTTTTCCAAGACGAGCGCCCGTCGGTGTATCTCTACAAGCAGGAATTTTCGGTTTCCGGCGCCCGGCTCACCCGCACGGGGGTCATAGTTCTTGTCAAGCTTGTCGACTATGAAGAAGGCGTGGTTTTTCCCCACGAATATACGCTCACCGGCCCCAAGATCGACCGCTATGAGCTTTTGCAGGCCACCGAAAGCCACTGCGAGCTTATTTTCGGCATTGTTCCCGACGAAGATCGAAGGCTTTTTTCGGTCATCTCATCGGCCCAAACAACCGGATGCAAGGGGCGGTTCGTCGACGCCGACGGCGTTGGCCATGGTCTGTATGCCATCGACGACGCCCCGTTTATCTCGTCCCTTACGCAGGCGCTTTCGCCTAAAACAATCCTCATCGCCGACGGTCACCATCGCTACGAAACGGCCCTGAAATTTTATCGCGACACGAAAAATCCGGCGCATGCGTATGTCATGATGTCGCTGGTTTCCATGGCCGACCCCGGACTGGTTATCAGGGCTTTCCATCGTCTCCTCAAAAAATACCCCGGCACCGAGGCAATCGACGTTCGCGCGTCGCTGGCCGCGTATTTTACCCTGGAAGACCTCGGGGCGGCGACCCTGGAATTGATTTACGAAGGGTTAAAACCCGTCTCGCCCCACGAAATGGTATACCTCGACGCAAAGAGCGGACGCGCCTTCGGCCTGTCACTGAGCGGTGAAGGAAAGCGGTATATCGCCGAGCAAAGCCGCGGCATGTCTTCGGCATGGAACCATTTGGACGTGTCTAAAATAAATTCAATCGTCATCGGAGGGATTTTACGGCTTCCCCTCGACGGTAAAATCCTGCATGATGTTTTTGATTACGTCAACGACGCCTCAAACGCTTTTAAAAAAGAACAGGACCGGCCCGAGGGTTACCACGGCGTGTTCTTCGTGCGGCCGGTCGATATCGCGGCGGTCAATGCCATCGTTTCCGGCAGGGAACGGATGCCGCAAAAATCAACCAATTTTTTCCCGAAATGCTGGTCGGGGCTCGTCATCAACGTCATGGGGCGGCCGTGAAGCCGGCGCACGCGCTCCAGGTTGCGGCGGGAGTCGCCCTTGCGGGGGCGGGGCTTTTCATTTTTTTCAGAAAAGTCGATTTTCACAAGTTGTGGGCCGAACTCCTCGCGTGCAACCCCTGGGCCGTCGTTTTGTGCGCCGCCCTGGCAATCGGATCGCTCCTACTGAGGGCCCTTCGGTGGAACATCATGCTCCCCAACGATCCGCGATGGTCGAAAAAAGGCCTTTTTTCAATTATCGCCATAGGCTTCATGCTCAATAATATTCTTCCCGCCCGAATGGGCGAAGTCGCCCGCGTTGTGCTGCTGTGGAAAAGAAACGGGTTTGGCCCGGCGGTTTCGATCGGCTCGCTTGTTTTGGAACGCGTCATCGACTTATTGGCGTTCATGGTTTGTTTTTTCCTTCCGGTGTTTTTTATCGGGGCAATGCATCCGTCGGGGGAATTAGGCGGCGCCACCATACTCAATATTGCCCGGGCCGTTTGCGGGGTCTTCTGTTTGTCAATCATTGCGTTTTTTTTGTACGCGCGGTTTCCTTCCCGTTTTCGGGCGCTCGGAAAAAAAGCCGAAGGCCTGCTTCCACGTTCGGTCCAAAGGAAGGCCTTTACCCTGGCAAACGACGTGCTGCTCAATCTCCATTGGACGGCGTCGCTTCGCAAAACGGTCATGGTCGTTTTATATACCGCGCTCATCATGCTCAGTTACGCCGGCACGATCATCGTGTTGGTCAACGATCCGCGCTTTGGGCTTTTCCGTGGTCTTTTCGCCAATGCCTTCGCGGCGCTTGGCGCGGCAATCCCCCTAACGCCCGGTTTCGTGGGTACGCTGCATGCCGTGCTGCTCCAGGGGCTTCTCTTATGCGGGATTTCCCGGGAAAAGGCGACCGCCGTCACTATTCTCTACCATGGAATCGGCTATTGCGCGGTGACGATAACCGGCCTGTATTTTTATTTCAAAATGCACATCAAGGTAAAAGACCTTTCCGAGGCCGGAAAAGTTTTGAACAAATAATGGAGGGCCTTATGGACCACGCTTCGACCGACACGCAGCGTGTCGCCGCGATCAAGATCGCATGCGACGCAATCAAACAAGAGCTTTCCAAAAGGATAGTCGGCCAGAAAGCGGTCATCGACGACCTTTTGGCGTGCTTTTTCGCCGGAGGCCATTGTCTCATCGTGGGCGTGCCCGGGCTGGCGAAAACGACGCTGGTGCACTGTTTGGCCCAGTGTTTGGACCTCAAATTCAACCGCATCCAATTCACGCCCGATCTTATGCCCTCCGATATCACGGGATCCGAAATCCTTTTCGACGACAAGGCAAGCGGCCTGCGCGAATTCAAATTCGTCAAGGGCCCTATTTTCTCTAACATCGTGCTTGCCGACGAAATAAACCGCACACCGCCCAAAACCCAGTCCGCCCTGCTCCAGGCCATGCAGGAAAGCGAAGTGACTTCCTCGGGCCTGACTTTTTCCCTGCCCCGTCCGTTTTGGGTCTTGGCCACGCAAAACCCCATCGAGCAGGAAGGCACGTATCCCCTGCCCGAGGCACAGCAAGACCGGTTTATGTTTTCCCTGGACGTCGAATATCCCGACCTGAACGAAGAGCTTGAAATCGTCAGGACCACCACGGTGCCCAAAACCGGCGCCATCCGTCCGGTGCTTGGCCTTGAGGAAATCGAGGCGTTTCGCGACCTTGTGTGGCGCGTTCCCGTGGCGGAATCGGTGCTGCAGAGCGCGGTCATACTGGCGCGCTCGACCAGGCCGATGGAGCCTTCATGTCCCCAAAGCTTGCGCAGTTTCATCACCTGGGGCGCGGGCCCGCGGGCGTCCCAATTTTTGGCGCTTGCCGCAAAGGCCTATGCGGTCCTTGACGGCCGCCCTACTCCCGACGCCGGCGACGTTGCCCGCGCCGCCTATCCCGTCCTGCGTCACCGCTTCGTGCGGTCGTTCCACGCGGAAACCGAGGGCATGACCGCGAATAAAATCGTCAAAGCCCTGCTTGAAAACCAAGGCCTTTAGTCTTGTTTGTTTTTTCCCGCCCATAATGGTACAATTTATTTCGACTGAAAACGTCACCATTTCCCGACATCCGAACTTTACCAGGAGACCATGACGAACCGCTCAATTAAAGGATACGGTATGGTCAACATCGGCGAATTAAAGGCAAAAGTTTGCGCCGTTGTGGATGAGTGCGAAAGCACGGGCGCCATTTGCACGCCGGGGGCGGAAGACTTGGTGACCCGCTACGAACGGTCGGACGCCGACGCCCGAGACCGCATCCGCCGATTAAGCGGTTATTCGGGGTGCATCGCCGAAAAATACGGGGTTGACAAATCAGATATATTGCACCTTGAGCTCGCCGCGGTTTTCCACGACGTGGGGATGATGACCGTTCCGCGAGAGTTTTTCAATACTCCCCATAGTTTGACCGTGTATCAATATACGGTCGTGAAGACCCACACGACCACCGGCGGGACGCTTCTTTCCGGAAAGGCGCAAGAGTCGTTCAGGCATATCAGGGAAAGCGCGCTTTTCCATCACGAGGCTTTCGACGGGACCGGCTATCCCATAGGCCTTAAAGGCAAACAGATCCCGCTTTTTACCCGCATCATTTCCTTGGTCGATACCTTCGATATCCTGACCTCTCAGAGGCCGCATAAAGAACCCTACCCTTTTGACATGGCAAGCGACATCATATTTTCTGAACAAAAAAAATACGATCCCGACGTTTTATCGCTGTTCTCCGAAAACCTGGATTCCTTGATTAAAATCAAATATGACGTTGAGGGAAGCCGCGGTTTTGCGGATTCAAAACCCGTTTGCGAGTTGAGCGAGCGGGACAAGGCCCGCCTGAGTAACCTCAACGATTCCGCGAAAAATTAGTCTCCATCGCGCAAAGCCAAAGGCTTGGCTAAAATCTCCGACCACACGATGAATTTCCGAATATCTTCAAGGGAATGGTCTCCGTAATCCGCCGACTCAACGGGCCCGTGTTCTCCGGTCGCATAGGGTTTATTGTCCAAGACGGAACCCGATAAGGGAGGTTGAAATAATTTTTCGTTAACAGCCGACTCAAATACCGTTTCCGGAGTTTTAACGGTTTCATGGCGCATTGGGGGCACATCGATTTCTTCAGGCAAAACCGGCGGATGTTCCTGAAGGCGACGACCGGCTTTTTTCTTGTTTTTATTCGCGCCGGAAAACATTGCCCAGAGAACAAAAACGATGATGGGCAGAAACGTTTGGAATATCTTGGGAAAATTCGTATGGTCCATAATTTTATTCGAATATATTGTACGTCAATGTACCCCAGGCGCGGCGAGCCGCGCCCTTTGTATCGTTATTTATGGTCGGCGTCGGGGCTTTTCCCGCCCGAGCCGATGGATTCCCGCATGGTCGTATCGGCCATGATGTTTTTCATGCGGTAGTAATCCATGACCCCTAAATTGCCTTTACTGAAGGCGTCGGCCATGGCAAGGGGGATTTGCGCTTCGGCCTCAACGACCTTTGCCCGCATTTCCTGGGTCTTCGCCTTCATTTCCTGCTCGGCGGCAATGGCCATGGCGCGGCGTTCCTCGGCCTTGGCCTGGGCTATTTTTTTGTCGGCCTCGGCGCGGTCGGTTTCGAGCACGGCCCCGATGTTTTTCCCCACGTCAACGTCGGCGATGTCGATGGACAAAATCTCAAACGCGGTCCCCGCATCCAAGCCTTTTTCCAAAACGGTCTTCGAAATCATATCGGGTTTTTCCAGAACCTGTTTGTGGGACAAGGCGGAGCCGATGGTGGTGACGATCCCTTCGCCCACGCGCGCCAAAATCGTCTCTTCGCCGGCGCCGCCGACCAGCCGGTCGATATTGGCCCGTACCGTAACGCGTGCGATGGCGGTAAGCTGAATGCCGTCTTTGGCCACGCCGGCTACCCGCGGCGTGTCCACGACCTTGGGATTGACGCTCATTTGCACGGCCTCAAGCACGTGACGGCCCGCCAGATCGATTGCGGCGGCGCGTTTGAAATCGAGGGCGATGTTCGCTTTGTCGGCCGCGATAAGCGCCTGGACAACCCGCAAGACATTCCCGCGCGCGAGAAAATGGGACTCTAAGGAGTCCGTGTGGATTTCGAGTCCCGCCTTGACGGCCATGATTTTCGCCTCAACGATAAGCTTGGGGGGCACTTTTCTGAACCGCATGAAAACGATGTTCAAAAGCCCCACATGCGCTCCGCTGATCAGCGCCTGGATCCAGAGCGACAAGGCTGAAAAAACGAAGAAAAAAAGGACCAGCGCCGCAACGGCTATGACCAAAACCAGTACCATTGTCATCGAACCCATATATGCCGCCTTTCAAAAAAGTTTCTCATGTTTTTTTGCCGTTCATCTTAAGAAACCCCTCAGTCACTTTCAGAAGGCGGAGGGGTTATTAATCAAATTCCTTTATTAAAATGTTCGGCCCTTCGCTCAACGCTCAAGGCGTGGTGCACGAAGTTTTCCGCGCGGGCAAGCGTCGAAACGTTCCCCGCGCAGCGAACAAGTCCGGCCTTCGATATTTCGGTCACTGACATTCGCTTGACAAAACTTTCCACGCCCAAAGGCGAAGCGAACCGGGCGGCCCCGCCCGTGGGAAGCACATGGTTCGTACCGATATAATAATCGCCGAGGGCAACGGGCGAATAAGCGCCCAAAAATATCGCCGAAGCGTTTTTGATTTTTTCCAGGTCTTTACGGGCCGTTTTCGTGATTATTTGCAAATGTTCCGGGGCGCAGTAGTTGACAAATTGAATACTTTCCGCCCGTGATCCCGCCAGGCATATGCAAATGGCGTTTGCGGACAGTTTTTCAAAAACGCCTCGAACGGGCGAGCGGCTTATCTCTTCAAGGCAACAGGTTCTTATTTTATCTGCTAAGCCTGCGCTTTCCGTGACGCAATGCGCGCTTTCATTGCCGCTTCCGTGTTCGGCCTGGGCCAATAGGTCAAGGGCCACCCATTCCGGATTTGCCGTTTCATCGGCCAGAATGACCACCTCGCTTGGCCCGGCAACGGCGTCGATGTCAACCGCCCCGTAAACCGCTTTTTTTGCAAGCGCCACGTACAAATTTCCAGGCCCTACTATTTTGTCAACTGCCTTTACACTTTCGGTTCCATAAGCAAAAGCCGCAATCGCCTGCACTCCGCCGAGCTGATATGCCTCGCGGACCTTTAAAAGACCCAGTGCAAAGGCTATTTTCGGGTCAAGCTCGCCGCGGGGCGGCGTTGCAATGGCTATTTCGCCGACGCCCGCGATTTGGGCCGGAATAACGCCCATAAGAATCGAGGAGGGATACATTGTATGGCCTCCGGGAACATACACGCCCACGCGGGAAAGGGGGCGAATTATTTGGGAAAGCGCGCCTTCGGCGGTTTTTATTGAAAAACTCCGGGCCTTCTGGTTTTTATGATATGCCCTGATGCGCTTTGCGGCCTCATTAAGCGCGAGGGCAAATGCTTTGGGGGCCTTTTTAGCCTGCTCGCGAATGGTTTCTTCCGGTATGCGAATGGTGGAAGCTGAAAGGGAAACCTTGTCGAATTTTTTCGTGTACGCGAAAAGCGCCTTGTCCCCGTTTTTCCTGACGTCGGCGATAATCGATTCAACCGTGCGCTGCGCATCGCCGTCGCGCCCCTCACGCAGGCGCCTTGTATCGGCAAGCAGTCGTTTGCCTTCGGGCGTGGATAATCGAATGATGGGAATGGAATTTTTAGGAGGCATGGGTACCGGTATTTTTATGAGCAAAAGTTTTTATGACGATTTTCCGCTAAAATCAGGTAATAAAATAATAATCCGCGCGGCGAAATCGATGTTAAATTGAAGGAATTGTTTTCCAGGCCTTATGGCCGAAACCAACTGAAAAAAGCAGGAGCGCCAGTGGAACGTATTCGATATATTTCCAGCCGAAATTATGGTGCAGTCCGCTCCAAAGCGTTGAAAACCCTAAAAACGTCCCGCGGTCCTCAAAATTATAAACTTTTCCGCCGAACATTTTACCGTCTCGCATATACGGTTTTTCACTGGAATTTATCGCGAAATCTTCTCCGGAATATATTTCGTTTTTGCCCTGTATTTTATGGACGAGCAATTTTGACGCTAGGGCAATTTGAGACATTTTAATTGAATAGGGGTCCGAATAAAAATAATGAATTTGTTGATACGATACCATGCTTCCCAAAAGCTGGATCCCGATTCCCCCGGAAAGCAAAAACACGAACAGGGCTTTCAGCATGATCGGCCGTTTTGACGCGGCGAAGAATTCAATGCAAAAAACATGCAGTAAAATCATGACCGGCACGATAAGCCTAGGTCCCCATGCCCATCCGCCCTGCCAATCGTGCCACCGCGCGTAAAACAAAATGTCGATGACCGTCAAGGCCAGTATCGCGGCCGCCACCGTCCGATGTTTGGCGTAAAACGTTTTGACGCCGAAAAGTCCGAGAACAATAAGCGGAGAAAAAACAAAAAGCGATTTTGAAGGCGAAAAAAGAAGACCTCGCAGGCCTAGTAAAAGCGGCGTTGAAAACTGCGACTGTTCGGCGCCGTATCCAAAATTCATGAGCGAGCCGAACCTGACCCAATTAAGCGCCAATATCCCGCATAGAGGCGTCGCCGCCAATGCCAAGAACGCGGCAATCCCTCCGCGCGTAGCGTTTCCCTTTCTTATTTGAAAAGCGACATGGCCCGCAATGACAAAACCGAAAATGACATTGGAAATTTTTATGCCATACAATCCCGATACGATTGCACCTAAAAATGCGCCGTTTATCGGCCCTATTTTTTTGTTTCCCGCTGCGAGCAATAAAAACAAAACCAGTAGTACCGTAGACAGCGTTTCGGACTGGATAATTTTAGAATACGGCAGCAGGATCGACGAGGCGCAGATCGCAGCGACCGCGGCAAACGAACTTTTCCCGCTATAACCCAGCCGGGCGAAGAGCAAAAACAACAGCACGGCAATGCATGAGGCATAAAACGTATTGGTAAAGCTCAGGATAAACCGTTCCAGATAATCCCGGTTAATAGGCAAGACCTTCGAAAGGACCGCGATGGCGCAGATCTGCGGTACAAAACTCAGCGCATAACCCAGGCCGTATTTGCTGTAGTATTTCCCGTTTTGACCCGGCTTTGCAAAGCGTAAAACCCAGTTTTTATCGATTGAAAGACTTTTCCGATATACAAGCGATTTCGCGGTTTCAACGCTATAGGCCGTATCGGACACGACTTGACCGAGCGGCGCGAAAATCGAAAAAAACGCGAACGGGGCAAGGAAAAGATACACAATGATTTTATGTCCTTTAACGATATCCATGCATTGGTCCCTTCAACCTCTTTACGGAACGACGGATTTTTTACGCAACCGGTATAAAACGTATTGTCGCACCGGCTTATGCCAATTGAGCGCATAGGGAAGCCGGCTTTCCCCGTCGAATCCGGCATAGACGTCATGTGACCGCAGCGGGAAGGAAAAATATCGAAGCGTATCGACCGTCTCAAGCGAAAAATTCGCGGGAATATAATAGGCGAGCGGATATCCGTTCGGAATGGATTCGTCGACGCCGTAATCCCCGTTTTGGGGCATTTGTCCTGACGTCAACAGGTTTTGAAACCCGCCTTGAAAAAGGTAGTAATCGAACGACAACCGTCCGAAATACCAGGTATGCAACGGCAAACAGCCCCGGCTTTGGAGGCGTGCGGGAAGATCGCGGTCCGCATCGCCAAGCAGATAATTGCAGACGCTCAAACCGATTGACAGACCAGCAACGGCCGCCAAATTCGTTATTTGAAACCGCCGCAGCTCCCGTGGCCCAAGGTTTTGCATGCATTGCAGCATGACAATGACCGCGCAGGGAAAAAGCGGAAGCATGTAACGGATGCTGGCTGAGGGGAAACCATGCATGAGCAGCGCATATAAAAAAGCATAGAGAGAAACCAACAGGCGGTCGCGTTTGGGCGACCGCGCCGTAGGCTCTTGCCACCAAAGCGCCATACGCAGCATTACCAGGCATCCGGCCGCGCTAAAAATCCAGTAAGTAAAGCAATACCAAACGGGGAATTTAAGCCATGCCCACAAAAGGCCGCTCCACAGCGCGGTCGCGCCGGCAATGAATATGGCCGGGCGGCGATAGGAGCGGGTTCTAATAAAAAGCCAAAACCACCATGCCGGAAAAAGAAGACCCGCCCCCAAATAGCTCATGTTTCGCTCGAACCGGTAGCGGACGTCGCCGATAATAGGATGGAACAAGCCGGTGGAAAAGTATTGGATTTTACCGAACACCAGGAGATTGTGCGCTATCCAGGCCAAAGGAAACACGAGCGCGCCGGGAAGCCAGAGGAAAAAAAACCTGAATTTACGCGCACATAAAAGGTATCCGCCGATGACGAAATAAAGCGGCAGGCAATTTGTTTTGGTAATAGCGGCCAATCCGCACGCCGCTCCGCAGAGGACAAACATCGCCCCGCGCTCTTTTTTGAGCGCGTCGAGAAAAAGCGCCAAGATCCACAGGTTAAGCGCGGTTATGGGAACGTCCCACATGACCGTATGCGCAATTGTCAATAGCGCCGGGGAAAGCGCCCACACGAGCGTGCCGTAAAATTGCAAAGGCCTTGGAAACAAAAGGCCGAACAGATACCATCCCCCATAAATCGCGGCCAAATAAAAAACGGCCATGGCGAGATGAAACGGCCATTCCCGTGCGCCGGCAATCCGGGCGATCGGGGCCAAAAGAAGCGGAAGCAGGGGAGGGTGTGCGCAGCGCCTGTAAACGCTTTTAGGGGGCATGAGCGTTACGTCGTGCAGGACCATGTTTTTTCCGTATGCGCCGAGCGCAGGGTCGATAGGGTTGACGGCGATCTGCCGCGACACATGCACGAGCATATCGGAGTCCATGGTAAACGCCTGATTAACAAAAGGAATATAGGCCGTTAGGGCGACGGCGGTGATCAGCGCAAGGGACAATGTTTTTTGCTTCATGGAATGGCCCCAAAGAAATTACCGAATGCGCCGCCCCGATACATGACTTAATAGTACCTATGGTGGCCGGTAATTTAAAAGAAAAAAAGCGCGCGATAATCGCTATGGCGATAGAGGGGGGAGGATTTTAAGGATGTATGATGAGCTTTTCGTAGGTATCGATAAGATACGCGCCGATGCCGGGGTCTTCACCCAAACACTCCAAGGCCAAGGCAACGGCCTCTATAGTTGCGAGGGCCTCGCGTTTGACCTGGGCCCGTAAAGAGGGACTTTGCGGGTTGAGGGTAATGCGGTTGAGCTTAAGCAGCCACGGGTTTCTCCACCACAGGGCTTTCGCCTGTTTCCAGGAGCCGTCGATCGCAACAAGCCCTTGCAATGCATAGGGCATAAGGACGGGCCGTTTTTTTGCGTCGAAAATTTCAATCGGCAGCGCGGATGCGGGGCCCGGTTTTAAGTAAAGCGCTCCCCATTTCTTGGGATCGGCCTCTTCACCCAGCGCATGCTTGAAATTTCGCCACGACAGCCCAACCCGCAAAACGCTTTTGCTCAGGGCCGCATGGGCAAGTCGCGCGGAATTCAATTTTTTATATTGTTCCTGGGGGTGCTGTAAAATCAGGACCCGGATCCCGTTTTTTTGTGGCGTCAGCTTATCGCAAAAACATTGGGACAAGGGCCTGAGACATTTCGGGCAAGCGTCTTTTTTGTCTATTTTTTTTTCCTGGGCGTGTTTTTCATCATTCATGACGTCAGCCTGTTTTTCGTAGTGGCGCTTATCGCCGTTTCCACCGCAAACGCGGCGCAGAGAATTTTAAGCGGCTCCCAGGGTATGCTATACCGGGTAAATCCTATTTGCACGGCGGCGGTCAATAAATACATCATGCAAACCACGCAAAACGGGGCCCATTGCGATGGGAGCGTTTTTTTCCGTAAAAGGGCGGCAAGCGGGAACAATAAAAACAAAAAACCCGAAACATAAACGCAGCCTTGCGCCATTCGCGCGATGAACGGCGGCAAGCGATTCTTATCGACCGGCAGGAGCGCCCCGATTGAAGGGTAGAGTTCGCGGTGGGCAAAAAGAAGGGTCGAGAAACTGTGCGCGATACTTGACAAATAGCCAACAGGCCTTTTGATAAACCCCTCCAAGGCCGCCTTTCCCAGCGCATCCGAGGCGCCAAAAAACGAATATCCGTGATAACGCCGCAAGGAATCCATGAGCGCGTGCGGAACGCGGTTTATTTGCCAATCGTCTTCGGGAATTTTCGGGGCGGCGTAGGGAAAGCGGCCCATGTCGCGCAGGACATTATTAAGCGGCGCTTCGATGCGTTTATAGAAGCGGCCGCTAGGGTTTTCCAGATGAAACGCCGTGGCCTTGGTAAAAGCCTGCACGCCGAAGCCCGCGCTCATGGCATAATGGCCGCCAAGAAAAAAGTTTCGCGCGCACCACGGGGCCGTGGCGCCGAAAAAAACCAGTAAGGAAAGTACCGCGGCCCGAATGCCCGGTTTTCCTTTTTTAAGGACAAGCGCCATGCAGCCGCAGAATAAAAGCGGCAGTAGGAGACCGCGGCAATAGGAAGCGGCCGCGAAAGCGCTCCCCGTTACAATCGCCCGTTTCGTGGTTGGCGATTCAAATAACAGTTTAAGGGCCGCGAGGCACACAAGGGCCAAGCCCATGAAAACGATTTCAGTCATGATGAAAGCGGCGCTTTGCAAGAGCAAAGAATTCATCGCCATAAACGACACGGCGATAAGCGAGGCCCCTTTCGAAAAACTAAAAAGCCTGCCAAGCGCATAGGTCCCGATAGCGGCCGCCAGCACTATCGCATGCTGAAAAATAACGACCCACAAGCCCCACTCGTCACCCGCCGTTATAAATTGGCCTACCATGGCGGGATAAAGCGGCGGGCGATAAACCGCGCCCGAAAAACCCCGGCCCTCGGCAAGGCCGCGCGCAAGCGACCAATATTCTTTCCCGTCGAATTCAAAGGAAACCCCGAAATTGACGATATTATACCAATGGAAAACGGCGGCGACCGCGACCAGGGCGCATATTGTCAAAGCCGGGGAATTGCGGAGCGCTTTACGATAGATAATCAGGGTCACTAACCCGATCAAGCATGCCGGAATAAAATTATAGAGCATTGCGTATTGAAATGGACTGACAAGCAAGGCGGCGCAGCAGATGGCGGCAATAAGGACAATCGCGGTCCATGGACGTATTTTTTCGGAAGGCAAATTCATTTTTGCGGGCGGGCGCCGAGCATGGCGATCACCTGTTCCTGGTCTTGGGCGCGAAGGGCCTTTTTAGAGACCGCTTTCATCGCTTCGCAAGAAGCGCCGGTAATTGCGGCGCGCACCGGCGGGATCGAACCGGGCTGCATTGAAAGGCGGCGCACGCCAAGCCCCACAAGGAGCGTCGCAAAAAGCGGGTCCGAGGCCATTTCACCGCACACCGAAACTTCCTTCGCCTGGCGGTTTGCGGACGTGACGACGTCGGCGATCATTTTAATGATGATCGGATGAAGGCTTTGCCGGTAATGGGCGAGGTTCCCGTCTTCCCTGCCGGCCGCGAAAACGTATTGCACGAGGTCGTTGGTGCCGATATTGATGAAATCGATTGTGTCCATAAAGGCGCCGATGGAAAGCGCGGTCGATGGTACTTCCACCATGATGCCCACTCGGACCAAGCCGCGTTCGACGTTTTCCAGCCGGCACATGCCATCGATGGCCTCGAGGGTACGCTCGACGTCGCTCATGGAGGTTACAAACGGTATTAAAATTTTAAAGGTCCCCAGCGGCGCGGCCCTGACGATGCTTTGCAATTGCCGGTGGAAAAGCTCGGGGTTTTTAAACAAATAGCGGATCCCGCGAACGCCCAACTGCGGGTTTTGCTCCTTTATCGGTTCAAGAAAGGGCAAGTATTTGTCGGCCCCCAGGTCAAGGAGACGAACGGTGATCGGACGTTTTTTAACGATCGACGCCAATGCCGCGTAAAAACCGTATTCCTCTTCGATGGTCGGCGGCCGGGGCCGAGACATATAAAACAACTCGGAGCGCACAAGCCCGATTCCCGAAGCGCCGGCTTGTATTGCTTCTTCGGCCTCCTTGATCGAGCCGACGTTCGCTTCGAGGTCAATACGCACCCCGTCAATTGTTTTGCACGGCGACGTCTTGCTTTTGTCCTTGCGACCGGAAACGCGTGTCGCGAACAAAACGCGCGCTTTTTTATAAGCGTCCTTATCGATTTGGCTTGGATGGACGATCACTTTTCCTTCCACGGCGTCCACGATGAGCGTGTCGCCCGTGCGCACCAGGGAGCCGACGCCGGGGATGTTCATGATCGTGGGAATACCCAGCGACCTCGTGATGATCGCCACGTGCGACAAGGCGCTGCCTTCTTCCATGATAATTCCCAGGAGCTTGTCGAAATCCAGCAGGGCGATATCGGATGGGAGCAATTTTTCGGCCACGAAAATGACCGGCTCCTTGACGCGCTTAAGCGGGTTCGACCGGACGTGTTCGATTTCCAGAAGGTTACGAAGGATGCGATAATAAACGTCCTGAATGTCAAGAAACCGCGTGCGCATGACCTCGTCGTTGATGGAGTGGAATTTTTCCTCGATTACCTTGATTTGGTTTGAAAGCGCGAACTCGATGTTCGTTTTTTGTTCGTGGACAACGGACTTGATATCGCGCAGGATGCTGCTGTCGGTAAGCAGCTTAAGCTGCACCTGGAAAATGTCCGACACGTTCTTGTCATGCTCGACATGGCGAAGGATCTGCTCCATTTGCGAGGCGGTCTTGGCGATCGTTTCGTCTAAACGCGCGATTTCCTTGATCGTGTCCTCGACGGGAAGCTTTACCTTTTCCAGGGCCATCAAGTTGATTGGTTTGAAGAGAAACGCCCCGCCCACGGCAAAGCCCCCGCACACGGGGTCGCCCGATAATTCGTAGGCTTTTTTATTGGGAAGCTCAACCATGCAGCAGCCTTTCAACCACGCTTTTCATTTCGTCGATATCAAAAGGCTTGGTCAAATATTCGTCGGCCCCGAATATTTCCCGGCCGATCATACGGTCTTTTTCACTGCCTTTGGCCGTCAACATGACGATTTTAATGGGCGTTAGTTCCGGGTCGTCGCGCACCCATTTGCACAGTTCCCACCCGTCCATTTCCGGCATCATGACGTCGAGCACGATTATTTCGGGCGGGTTTTCCCGTATTTTTTCCTGCGCGTCCCTGCCGTCTATGGCGGTTGCGACCGTGTAGCCGGCGGCGAGTAAATTGACATGAAGGAGCTCGACGATATTGGGGTCGTCGTCCACGATCAAAACGGAATGATTATGCATGGCCATGAGCCCTCCCCCATCGGTTCTTAAAATAGTATCCGGTCGGCCATGAAAAATGGTTTGAGAGGAAAATCATGGAAGTAAGCCTGACAATGCATTTGCCTAAAAAATAGAACATTTCAGCGGTCAAAAGTGGTGCAGCCGATAGTGGCCCGAAATTTGCGTTTGAAGATTTAATAACGTAGTTTCATAAGCAACGCGCGATCTATACCTCATGACTGGAGGAGCGTTTATGGTTCCCGTATTGTCGGTTATGCAAATGCGTCGTGTCGACGAAAAAGCCATTGGCGGCGACGTGGCCGTGGGATATTCGTATATGCTCAGGGCCGGAATGTGCCTCTGCGACGAGGCAAAGCGGCTTGTTCCCGACGCTTCCCGCGGGGAAATAGCCGTTATGTGCGGTAAGGGCAATAATGGCGGCGACGGGTTCGTGGCGGCCCGTCTGTTAATGGAATCGGGCCACCGCGTCATGTGCTTCGGCCTGTGCGGTCCCGACCAATTAAAAGGGGAGGCGAAATTCGCCTTTGACCAGTATGTCGCCCAAAAAGGAAATTTTTTACTGCTTGACGACACGACCGATTTGCGCGATTTATCGAAATATTCCCTGATTATCGACGGGCTTCTGGGTACCGGCCTGAGCGGCAACCCCCACGGGATTTTCGCGGAAACCATCGAGGCGATCAACCAGTCGGGCGCGACGGTCCTTGCCATCGACACGCCTTCGGGGCTCGACAACGACCGCGGGGTCCCGGGTGTTCCTTGCGTCAAGGCCCACGCGACCGTTGCCATGGGGTTCCCGAAAATCGGCGCATTTTTTTATCCCGGCAGGGCGCTTGTCGGGGATTATCGGATAAAAAACCTCGGCTATCCCGATGAAATCGTGGGCGCCATGGCGCCCGAGCTTTCGTATCCGGCTTTTGAGGACCTTCAAAAATTATTGCCCGCGCGAAAACCGGACGGCTCGAAATTCGACCACGGCGTCGCCCTTATGGTGTGCGGCTCCAGGAGCATGACCGGCTCCGCGGCGCTTTCGTCCATGGCGGCGCTGCGTACCGGATGCGGCATGGTCCATCTGGCTTGTCCTCGATCGGCGGTCCCCGTTCTTAGCGCCATGCTTAAGGAAACCGTCGTGCACGGCATGGACGAAACCGAGGAGGGCGCGCTGGCCGCTTCGGCGCGGGAAAGGATTTTGGAACTAAGCGCGCGGGCCCGATGCGTTTGCATCGGCCCGGGAATTTCCCATGGGAACGAAACATCGCGGCTTGTTTTGGACCTCGTGCAAACCGCGGGAAAGCCGATTGTGCTTGACGCCGACGGAATCAACGCCTATAAAGACCGGCCCTTTGACCTTAAAAACGTTTCACCGGGTCTTTTAATCACCCCGCATCAAGGGGAATGGGCGAGACTTTTCGGACCTTTGCCGCAGGGGCCGCTAGACGCGATTAAAACGCTCAGGGACAAAGCCGGGGAATTCGGCATGACGGTCCTCTATAAAGGGGCCCCGACCATCGTAGCGGACCCTCAGGGAATGGCCTACATACTTCCCTTCGGCAATAGCGGCATGGCCACTGCCGGAAGCGGGGACGTGTTGTCGGGAATCATAACCTCTTTAGCGGCCCAGGGCCTGGGGCTTACCGACGCCGCAGTCCTGGGAGCGTATGTTCACGGGGAGGCCGGTAACGCAGCGAGGGACCGCAGAAACGAATATTCGATGATTGCGGGCGATTTGGTGGAAAATATTTACAAAGCAATAAATACGCTTATCGCGGAGTAAGGCCCGGCCCGTAGGCGTAAAAAAAGGCCCGCTCTTGAGAAATAACGGGCCTTTTTCGAACGATTTTAACAATGCTTTTACGCGTCTACGATATTGACTTTTTTCCGGTTTTTGGAAAAATTGCTGAATTTGACCACGCCGTTTGCCAAAGCAAACAAAGTGTCGTCCTTGCCTTTCCCCACATTTATTCCGGGATGGACCACGGTCCCTTTTTGCCGGACGAGGATGTTGCCCGCAAGGACCTTTTCACCACCGAATTTCTTGACGCCAAGATATTGCGGATTGCTGTCGCGCCCGTTCGTGCTGCTTCCGCCGCCTTTTTTATGTGCCATATTGCCTGCCCCTTTTTTACGATGCTTCGGCCCGTTTATGACGCGCTGATCGAGGTGATCCTGATCTTTGTGTACATCTGCCGGTGCCCGGTTTTACGTTTATATCCTTTTCTGCGTTTCTTTTTCATGATGACGATTTTGCGGTACTTCGCGTGGTCGACGATCGTTGCCTTGACAATTGCTCCATCGACGAGCGGAGAGCCGACGGTGACTTTCTCGCCGTCGCCCACCATGAGGACTTTGTCGATTGAAATCTCGCTTTCCTTTTCAGCGTCGATTTTGGGCACCTTAATGGTATCGCCCTGCGAGACTTTGTACTGAAAGCCCCCTACTTCAACTATGGAAAACATTAGGCCTGCTCCTCTTTATAGAGTAAAAACGAAATACCGTAAGGATTGGAAAGCCTTTAATATAATTTTCAGCGCTCTTTTTATCAATAGTTCATTGCATTTATAAAAATTTTGAGGTTATGGACTTGGTTTCCCCCACGGGATACATCTCGTAATCGTCCTGGTCGAAGTCTTCGTCTTGCACAACCTGGAGCGTAAAATGGTGTTCCTGCTCCAGTTTTTTAATCATGTCGCCGTTTTCCCGCTTTAAATATTCGGCCACCGCCGGGTTGACCGCAAGTTTGAGGTTTCGGGGAGAGTCCTGCGAGTCGGCCCGGTTGAGCCAGCGGTCGATGCGCGCCGTGACCGTGGCGGGAGAAAATACCCAGCCGATCCCGTTACAGACGCTGCACACGTCGGTATAGAGCTCCTGGAGTTCCGGACGCACGCGTTTGCGCGTGATTTCCATCAGACCGAATTTCGAAAGCCCGGTGCAGGAGGTGACCGTCGGATCGTTTCGGAGGACCTTTTTCATCTCTTCTTCAATTTTATGGTTGTTTTCATTTTTTTGCATGTCGATGAAGTCCACCACGATGATCCCGCCGATGTCCCTGAGCCTGAATTGCCGGGCTATTTCCCAAACC
>Ga0182027_10003282_pt1 | contig 25762 bp, 23 predicted proteins | sample 712E1DmetaG_FD_121300 | JGI IMG/M metagenome (GOLD analysis project Ga0182027, IMG submission 121300) | Permafrost microbial communities from Stordalen Mire, Sweden - 712E1D metaG (Illumina Assembly) | ecosystem: Environmental > Terrestrial > Soil > Wetlands > Permafrost | place: Sweden...
AAAACCGGTTTCTTCCTCCAGTTCCCGCCGTACGCAATCATCCGGATCTTCACACTTCGAGAGTTTCCCGGCCGGGATTTCACAGGTAAAAACACCCATGGGATAACGGAACTGCTTAACGAGCAGGATCTTCCCGTCGGGAGTAAGGGCAAGGACCCCGACCGCCCCGGGGTGGGTCAGGTATTCGCGTGTTCGGCGACGGTTGTCGGGTAGGAGGATCTCATCGATTCGAAAGCCGATCGCTTTCCCCTTGATATGACGTATCGTTTTTCGAAAGCGTTCGCGATGCCTGGCGGTCAATTTCATGATCAACTGCAATTATACAGATACTTGTCCAAGCGGTTTCTCATGCGGCGCTTCCGAGCAGACGCTCCAGCGGCCGGCGCCATTCATTCCGGCGTGCCCGATCGAACGAACGCACCGCGCGGGGGTACGCCTGCGCCAGGGAGCGCAGTTCGGCCACTTTGTCTTCCTCGCCGTTACTGACCACCAGGGCGTCAAAAGAGGTCCCCTTCTCTTCGGCGGTGCGGATCGCCGCCTCGAGCAGGTCCCGGCCCAGGTAGTTTCCGTTGAACCAGATATCCATCACAAGCAGGGTCACGGGGTTGCGGCCGAGGAAATCGAGGGCGTCCTCAACCGCCGATTCCATGGAAGCAAAAGGGAAAAACTGGGCGCCGGGCCGGTCCTCGATGAGCGCCCGGTACTTTTCGACCTGCAGTCGAACGTCATCGACTGCGACAAGAACCGGCGACGGCGGGCGAGGAGCCGGGGCCGCCATCGCGGACGTCTTGGCTTCCGGCTCTCCGGCAAGCTGCCGCTCGGCGTGTGCGGCAAAATCCGAGACCATCTGCACGATCCGCGAGTCCTGCGGCGACGGATAGGAAGGGTAAGCGAGTTCATCGCGCAAGCGGATCAGGAGCCGCGCAAGCTCAGGGTCCAGACGGACCTCCGGAGGCACCGGGGAGACGAGATCCTGGGAGAATTCGAGTAGCACGGAGTCATTCCCGCCTCTGTTCAAGTTGTAACGCTCGTATTCGAACTGATCCTGAAGCCCCATCAATTGTTTCCGCCAGGAGGGGGGAGCGCCGGTTGTCGTTTTGATTTCCAGCCACAACATAGCCAACTCCCTGTCGTATCCGTAACGTTCGAATTCTTGCGCCTGGACCCGCTCTTCGCGGAGTGCCGCGTCCAGGATATTCATCTCAGAAGACCGTGGCTGGCTCTCAAGGTCTGAAGTCTGTTCCACACCTCTGACCACGCGCTGATTAAAATTCGCGATCGTTTTAGAGAGGGTCTCGTGCGTTCCAAAAACATCGCCCCAATCGACCGCCCAGCATCTGCCTTTGAAGTCCTCGCCTAATTGATTGACGTGGGCTTCCATGGCTTCTCTTTTCTTCAATCCACCTGAAACACACACCAGGATGCCTTTAAATTTCGGATTGCGCAGCGTCGTCTCAACCATCTGAGGCGATAGCCTGTGGGCGACCAACACGGCCCGTTCGCCCCACCGCTCGGCCTGACGCAGAGCGTCCCTGTAATCTTCCAGGGGAACCGTATCAATGCCTTGTTTTTCCCAGAGCCCCGCAAAAAACTCGTCATTCTCCTGCCCGAAGCCCCGGATAATGACCTTCTTCGGCAGACCGTTGGCGGCGATTGCTTCATCCAAGTTTCTGGATTCGGCGATCGGATAGGTGCGCTGAGCCGACGGCATTGATGCGGTTCGTACGGCGGGTGTGGAGGAATCAGGGTTCGTTGAATGGAGGATCAGCGGATTGATCTGGGGTTCAGCGCTTTTCTTCGCACCGAATGCCGCGGATATGCCTTGCCAGAATTCATCATTGTTTATCTGGGTGGAGTCGATGGTCCAAAGCGTTTTGCGGGCCAGCTCATTTTTCAAATCGCTCAGATCTCCGACAGAGGCGAACTCTGCCAGATGCTGCATGAAAGGAATACCGGAATATCCGATAATCAACCCTTCGAATCCAAGTTCACGGGCACGCCGGATGACCCTTGCCCCATCATCAAAACCGAGGAGCGCATCGACGAAAAGTACCGCCTTGCGTCCGAGGCGAACAGCTTCCTCAATTGCCTGTCGCGGATTGGTCGTTACATAGTTCAAAATCTCGGTATCCTGGATGGAAGCCCGGATTGTACTGGCGACATCCGCCTCATCGTTGAGCACGATGGCCGTGGTTGCCCCTATGGCCTTGATCGCTTCGCTCAGGCTATAGATCTCGTCAGACATGGGTGGCTCCCGAAGAGCGTTCGCTTTCAAAACTTCGGCCAGCCGGCCTAAATATTCAAGATTTAGGAGTTCTCCGGCCTCCATCGTCCAAAATGTCTGATGTAGCTCCTTCTGCAGGGCCGTGACATCGACCCAATTGCCCAGCCGGGCCATAAAGTTTCCAGCTGAATATCCAACGATCAATCCCTGAAACCCCCGCTCCCGCAGATTGTGGATCACGTCATAAGAATAAACATCCTGGACGCTGGCATCGATGAACAATATCGCTTCGCGGTTCCGATTGAGGGTTTCCCGCACGGCATCGTTGAGATTGGTCGTAAATATCCCATCTATTCCCGACATTTCAAAAAAGGCTTGAGCCGTATCGAGCACGTTTTGATTGTCATTGAGAACGATTGCGAAACGCGCTTCTCCGTTTGACCGGATCGCTTCAAATAGGGTGAGCGCAGCCAAGGCATTGGGGACCGAGCCTTTGGCGTCTGGAGGATCCATTACAAAGAGTCTTGCGGAGAGCAGGTTGGCGGCGACTGTAACTGTTTGCCGACTCACGCGGATGTCGGGGGCCGCCTCTTCATAGTCCAGTGTCCGCAGGTCTTCCTGCAGCGAGGCGCCGGCCAGGTAGCAAAGCTCTCCCGCTCCGACGCGTTTTGAGAGCAGGTTTACGTTATGCGCGAAACGAGAGCCTTTTCGAGGGTCCATCAGCACTTGCGCGCTTCCGGCGTTCAGACCCGCTTCATCCGCCACGCCGGCCTGCACGCGGATATAACCTTCAGGGAATCGGCGGTCGATCTCCCGTATCGCAGCGGGGTCGGTCCCTTCGCGGATGAGAACGACTCGCTGGTTCTCCCAGCGGCCCCTGCCGTAGGCAATCGGAGCATCAAAGGAACGGCGGCTGCCGGGAAGGTTTTCCGGCAAGGCTTCGTAGGCCGTCTCCGGGATGCCCACGATCGGGCGGGCCTGCACGGTCACGATATCCATCCCGTCCCTAATCGGTTCCAGTCCTCCTTCGATATCAAGGCGATAACCGAAAGCGGAATGGCGCTGGAGCTTCCAGAGCATTTCGGCCAGTTGACGAAGATGGGCTTCGGCAACAGGGCAACGATAGGTCTTACCGGAACTGTCGGTAACTTCAACAGTAGACCCTTCATAGAGATCCAGCAGTTGGCGTGTGTCCTTCGGGCTTTTAGCCGATTTAACATAATGGCGACCTTGAAAGTGGATATCATCCGGCGCCACATGGAAGGGCTGGCGGATGAGAAAGGTGCGGACCTGCCCTTGATCGTCCATATCGAATTCGACGGTGGTCGCGTTTGAACCGCCGGAGGCCAGCGTGTCCGGCTGGCCCACATTCAGTTCGACAACCAGACGCCCGCCCAGGTCGGTGAAGGCGATGAAACCGTCGCTGAACCAGTGGTAGTTCACGAGCTGAACTGAGAAAGATTCACCGGCCAGGGGCATGCGCCGGACGACCAGGGCATCTTTGGCCTTGTACTTGAGCAGTTTGAGGGCACACTCCGGCGCTGAGCCTTCCTGGTAATCCTCCGTCAGAAGTTCGCCGGCGAGGTTTTCGTTGAAACCATCTTCGGTGCGGTCCGAGGAGCGCGCGAGACGCTTGCCTGTAGAGCGTTCTCCGCGTTCAGCGATGAGGCGGGTGAGTTCCTGATCCTTGTCCCGGATCACCGCCGCTAGTTCTTTGGGCAACTCCATCCGTTCGGTCAGGCGTTCAAGGAACAGATCGATCCGTGCGCCGATGCGTTTGGGCGTGATCTGGCGGCTGGCATGGTCCTCGAGATTAGCGAGAGTGAAGTCATCGCCAAAGAGGTCCGCGATGCGCTCGAGCCCGAGGACGGGGGCGAACTTCTGCAGCCGTTCGAACAGGGCCTGTTCGTTAGGGCAGTCGTGCGCCTGCGCATGAATCTGCTCGATGAGATGTTGGCGGTGGGCGACGATCCGGTCGGCCTGATCGACGAGCCTGGCGTTTGCCTTGAGGAACGGCTGCCAAAGAGTTTCATTGTCAAGTTCGGCATCCGCGGGGACTTTGTTCCCAACGTCCTTTGAAGCCGCTTGAAGCCGCCGGTAGCCGGCGATCTTTCCCCCCACTCTGGCGGCTTCTTCTTCGAGGGAACGATGCATCGGGGAGGAAGAAATCGTCGCCGGTCTGGCCGGTTCCGACCGCTCCAGCTTGGGAGATTTGGGACCGGGTAAGTCGATCTCAAAGCGCGTTCCTTTGCCGGGCTCGGAGGCGACGGTGATCTTTATTCCCTGCGTTTCGGCGAGCTGCTTTGCCCAGTAAAGGCCAAAGCCGGGATGCCCGGTCTTGTTTCTCTGGCCCGCATCAAAGAGCGTGGCGGGATCAATCTCTTCATCCAGCCCGCCCGCTTGGTCCGTGATGGTCACGCGATGGAGGCCGGAAGCGTCCGAAGTGAACTCCAGATTCACCGGGCGCTGCGCGTAATTGGCCCGCTCACCGCGCTGGCTCTCGCGCGCTTCATAGGCGTCGAGGATGTTCTCGAAGATGACGGAGGTGATAAAAGCCAACGGCTCCGAAACTTGAACGTCCTTTAATTCGGGCATGAGGGTTTCCTGAGGAGCTCGGCGGGCTCCGTTATAGATCAGCTTTCCGCGCACGCGCTCCGAATTGACTGACTTCTCGAGAACGGTAACCAGAGACGACTTGGCCTCCCGGCGGCGCAACGCCTCATCGAATACTTGGACATCGTAGGCAAACTCATGCGCCCGTTCGATGGCGTCGAGGAACATACGGAACTGCACGTTGTCGGTCATTCTTTGCCTGAGGCCTGGCTCTGAGAGCCTCTTGAAGATGTCGCGTATCTGATTGACGTGGCCTCCCAGAGCGATCGTTCGGCTCCCGAAGTCATGGAGCTTGAGCTCTTCGTCCGGGTAAGGCTGATCGGCGATTTCGATGAACTGCCTAAGCTCGACGAGAGCGTCACGGAACAGGTCGGCGTCTTCCGAGGATGACGCTTGCTTACGGGCAAACATCAACTGCGAGCGCAGGTCGGAGGCTTTGGCGCCGATCAGGTTGACCAGGGTGTCGAAAGTCGCCCAGTCTTCGGTGCGCAGCGAAGGGAAGCGGAACTTGGCCGATTTCGTGAGCGGTTCGTGGATCGTTGCGGCGACGTCCGGTGGCTCGCGAAGGATCTGGTAAAGCCCGCGCAGGAAACGAACGTCGAAATTCCCGATTTTGACTTTCTGTTCAAACTCGAACCCGTAGGGTTTCGCGTCCTGATTGAACAGGTCTTCCTTGGCGCAATTAGCGGGCGTGCTTCCGGATACGATCAGGATGCGGCCCTTAAAGCCAAGCTTGAACTCGTAACCTTCGACGGGCGAATCCGGCGCCAGCCGCAGTTCGTTAATCAGGTCGACCCCGTCGCGCCGCTTGCTGGACGGGCCATTCAGGCCGAAAGCCAGGTCGGTAATGACCAGAATTTGAGAATCCGGCACACCCGACTCCGTGAGCTCGTGCACTTTCTTCGCGGCCTCTTCGACACGGGTGTGCGTGTGCACATGGTCTTTCTGAAACAATCCGGACGGGACAAGCAGCCTTTCGTATTCGTCGAGCAGTTCCGGGAAATCGTCGGCGATAACGATGTGCATCTCATGGAAGCGCCGGACGTCCGTCGTGGAGACGCCCGCCGCGTCGAGCAATTCCCTTTCGATCGGCGGCGCTTCGGTGTCCATCAAGCCTCCGAAGATCGCACCGGGGACAGCGTCGCCAATCTCCCATCCCAAGCTGCTCGCCAGGAGCGGTCTCTGTAAGGCGCTCGGTATATGCAAGCCCATCAAGTGGATTGTCACAACTATCAGGGACAGTGGAACAGCCTGGGCCGAGGGCAGATGCCAAAACAGCGCCATTACCAAGGCGACGGATGCGCCGGTCGCCCCAGCCTGCACTTTCGATAAGGATACCCTGTCCCGGACATCCCTCGAGATCCAGCGTCGAATGGCTGAGGCGGGTCTGCTGAAAATCGGGCCGAGAAACAGTTTGGGAGATTGCGAGAGAGCCTGCGAAGAAAAAATGGGGTCCGTGACACGTGTTCCGTGGCCCGATGGATTGAACGGGTTCCCGGTCACAGGCCACTGGCCACTGGCCACAACCAGGCAGGGAACCAGAAGGGCAACAATGATGCGCGCGAGGAATTTTGGCATCGGAATACTTAATTTTATGCGGATTTAACGCTATTTCCTATATGCTGGTCGGGCAAAAATGCATGGGTCGGTTGGACGGGATTTCATGGGCCCAGGTTGCTACAGAAATGGCGACCTTCGTTTTATTGACTCCTCCGACGGATTTTGATAGATTTCTCAATGTGTTCCTGCTTCGAATCTTCCTGGGTTTTCTGTTGGTAGTCCTTGGATTGGGATACCTGCTTGATCCCAAAGCCATTCTCCGATTGAACGCTATAGCGCGCGATACGCTTTTCAAGGATTCTCATGTGCTGTTGAATGGCAAGCGGATCGGCAGCCTGCTGATCGTTCTGGGTTTCGTTTTCCTGGCGCTGGGGTATAAAACACAAATCCCGTGAGTTTATTAGCTCTCGGCGGGCAGATTCTGGACGCTGTGCGGCGCCGGTCGTCGGCGGTCGAGGCCGAGGCCTATCTCGCTTCTTCCGAAATCCACAGCCGGGACTGGAGCGAAGGCCGTCCTGAAAATGCGGCTGCGGCCAGCAGCCGCGGGGTCGGGTTGCGCGTAATTGACGATGGAAGACTCGGTTTCGGTTCGACCAACCGGTCGGATGCGCCATCCCTGGCCTGGCTGGCTGATGCGGCGGTGACGGCGGCTCAATCAACAACCGCTGATCCATATCTCGAGCTTCCGAAACCGGGGGAGGTCGCTTCGGAGGCAGGTCTCGAGCTGGAAGATGCGGGCCTGGCTGCCGGATCGTTTGAAGAACGGTCGGCTTTTCTCGAGTCCATCGAAGCCGAAGTGAAAAAGCGCGATAAGCGCCTGACGAAAGTCCTTCGGGCCAGCTATCACGAAGGACGCTATGAAACAGCCGTCGTGAATCACCGCGGCGTCTGCGCTTCTTCCCGGGGGACGAGCGTCAGCTTTACGTTGGCCTGCGTCGCGGTGGAAGGCCAGGAAACCCAGGTCGGTTATGGTTTTCAGGCGGCCCGGCATTATGCCGATCTGAAAAAGGACTGGGTCCTGGAGAAGACCGTCGAAAATACGCTGGTCCTTCTCGGAGGAAAACAGGTTCCCTCGGGACGGTACGATCTGGTGTTTGACCCTTTTGTCGCGGCTGAAATGCTGGAACTTTTAGCCGATGCTCTGCGCGGTGATCAGGTCCTGAAGGGAAAATCGTTTTTAGCGGCCCGCGTCGGCCAGAAGGTGGGGGCCTCGTCCTTGACGATTGTCGATGACGGCCGCCTGAAGCGCGGTCTTGGGAGTTCCGCCTGCGATGCGGAGGGTCTGCCAACCCAGGCGACGGTGCTCGTGCGGGAAGGCGTGCTGCAGGGGTTTCTCTATGACAGCACCTCGGCGCGCAAGGCCGGGAAGACGTCTACGGGCAATGCCGGGCGGGCTTCGTATAAGGGACTCCCAGAACCGGAAACGACCAATTTCTATATTCAACCGGGATCAAAATCTCCGGAAGACCTCATGGCCGGCATCAATTCGGGGCTTTATGTGCATAATGTGATGGGCCTCCATACCGTCGACACGATTTCCGGGGATTATTCGCTCGGGATCATGGGCGAACGGATTGAAAAGGGGAAGCGGACGCACGGCGTGCGCGGGGTGACTATCGCGGGAAATTTGCTCGATTTGCTCAATACGGTTGAAGCGGTCGGAAACGATCTGGTGTTCACTGGGTCTCTCGGCTCGCCCACGTTATGGGTGCGCGGAGTCTCAGTCGGAGGAGCTTAAGGGAGGGTCGGATGAAAGTTTTTGGCAATACGCAAATTTTCGGCATCATGGGGCATCCGGTCGATCATTCGCTGTCTCCCATCATGCATAATGCGGCCTTTGAGGCCCTCGGAATTCATGCCGTTTACGTGCCTCTCGCCGTCAAGCCAGAAGACCTTGGAAAAGCCACGCTGGCCCTGCGCGCCCTGGGCGTGTCCGGCGTGAATGTGACCGTTCCACACAAGGGGGCGGTGATTGAATTTCTCGACGAACTGGATCCTTCGGCCAAGCAGACGGGCGCCGTGAACACCATCGTGCAAAAAGCTGGGAAACTCTGGGGTCACAACACCGATGGCCCGGGGTTCCTTCTGTCGCTCCACAAGGACGGCCATTTTGATCCGGCCGGCAAGAAGGTTGTCATTCTTGGAGCCGGCGGCGCGGCCGCCGCGGTCGCGATGGCTCTGGCCGGCGCCGGTGTCCGGCGGCTTGTCATCGCCAACCGCAACAAGACCCGCGCCGAGATTCTGGCCAAGCGTGTCCTGCGTAATTTTGACCGCGAGACGCTTCCCGTCGCGCTCGACGAGTCGCGCGCTCTCTATTGGCTGATCCGGGAATCGGACCTTCTGGTGAACGCGACCTCCGTGGGACTCAAAGGAACCGAGCGGCTGAACATCAATCCGAACAGCCTGCATCCCAAGCTTTTCGTTTTCGATCTGGTGTACCGCGAAACCGCTTTGCTGAAGATGGCCAAGCGTCGAGGCTTGAAACACCTCGATGGTCTCGGGATGCTCGTTTCGCAGGGGGCGCGGTCTTTCGAAATCTTCACCGGCAAGCGGGCGCCCTTCCGCGTCATGAAAAACGCCGTCGAACATGCGTTGAAATTTATGAAATGAAAGGAGGGCGCACTGCGGTGCGCCCCTACACCTCTATGCTTCGTTATTTAACTGCAGGTGAATCGCACGGCCGCGCTCTGACGACCATCCTGGAAGGGATGCCGGCGGGTGTCGCCGTGACGGAAGAGGACATCAATCAAGAGCTCGCCCGTCGCCAGAAGGGCTATGGCCGTGGTGCGCGCATGGCGATTGAGGCCGATAAAGTTCAAGTTTCCTCCGGTATCCGCTGGGGGGAAACCCTCGGTTCGCCCATCGCGATGCAAGTCTTCAACAAAGACTGGGCAAAGTGGGAAAAGCTGCTCTCGGTTGATCCAAAGGACCGGGACGAGTCCAAGCGCGTGGTCAAACCGCGTCCCGGGCATGCGGATCTGGTCGGCCTATTGAAATACGACCGCCAGGATGCCCAGGACATCCTGGAGCGCGCCTCCGCTCGCGAAACGGCGGCGCGCGTCGCCGTCGGCGCGGTTTGCCGCAAACTCCTGGAGCCCTTCGGGATTCAGATTTTCTCCTTTGTACGGGAGATCGGAACGGTGAAAGCGAAGAATATCCCGAAAGATCCGGCGGAGATCATCTCTCGAACCGAGGCCTCCGAGGTCCGCTGCCCGGATCCGGAAGCCGAAAAAATGATGATCGAACTCATCGACAAGGCCAGGGCCGCCGGTGATTCGCTGGGCGGCGTTTTCTCCGTGGTCATCACCGGATGCCCCGTCGGATTGGGAAGCCACGTCCATTGGGACCGGAAGCTCGAAGCGCGGCTTTGCTGGGCCATGATGTCCATCCAGGCGATGAAGGGCGTGGAAATCGGCATGGGTTTCGAAGCCTCGCGGCGTTTCGGAAGCGAAGTCCACGATGAGATTTTCTACTCGAAGGAAAAAGGATTTTACCGCGGCACCAATAATGCCGGGGGGTTTGAGGGCGGCATGACAACAGGGGAGCCAATCATCATTTCAGTCGCTAAGAAGCCGATCTCCACGTTGATGAAGCCGTTGCGGTCCGTCAACATCGAAACCAAAGAACCTTTCAAGGCGGAGGTCATCCGCTCCGACGTGGTCGCAGTCCCCGCCGCCGGTGTGGCTGCTGAAGCGATCGCCGCCTTCGAGATCGCTCTCGCCATGCGGGAGAAATTCGCCGGCGACAGCCTCCGTGAAATGAAAGACAATTACGATCGCTATGTCGCCTATGTTAAAGCGCGATAACTTTCAAAGAAATTCCCTCGCCCCCTTCAGGGGGGAGAGGGTGTGGGTGAGGGGGGCAATTGTCGCTCTTGCAGATGTAATTTCTTGGCCAATCTTAGCGGCATTTTTGATCGTTGTCTTTCTTGGTTCCCTGGCGTTTGCTGATGTATGCAGTGGTGAACTTGAGAAGTTGTGCCCCCGCTGCGGCACGTATACTGTATCAAAGGACCTCCCAATTGATTGGACGCAAAATCAAAAGCAAGAGACGCAAGAATGGATTGGTCGTCAACAATGCATTGCGAATAACTGGGCTCAACTCACAGCCGAATGCGCAACGTCGTTGAAAGACACTCGATATGAATATTTCTGTGCCCTCGAAGTCAGACAATACTGCACTGGAATCTGGGGAAATAAACAATCTGCATATCGATGCTTGATGCAGCATCGAAACTCGTTGCCAGAATCGTGCCTTTCGGAGCTAAATTCGATGCGAGATGATGTAGGACTAATGGAACAGTATAGCCCGGCTCAATTTGCAAACTTTCAGAAGAAATTTAAATTGAGTTCTCTCGTCGAGGGTAATTTGCCCATCCCGACAGATCAAGAAGGGGTTTTATTGGATTCTTCTGACGTCCAGGTGCTTGGGAGTAGGGAAAATGGTGAACCCGACGCATTCAGCAGAAGCTCAGCAGACAAATATTACGCCCTTTACCGAACACGATTAAATGGGTTGGACGCGTACCTTGTTCACGCGACAGGGGGATGGGATGTCACCCTCTATTTCTTCAAGCCTGACTCGAGTCAATTTGTGGGATCGCAGTATGTCGCTTCAGGAAGTCAGGATCGCTGCTGGCAGCACCTAGATAGACCGATGCTGATCGATCTTGATCGAGATGGAAAGTTGGATTTGCTTTTACAGAATTATGTTGAAGGTTCGGAAGATGGTCAATATGGCTGCACAGAAGGAGACATCCAGGCGTTGTTCTGGCGCGGCGACCATTTTGAAAGTCTCAAAGTTCCCAACACCAAACAACTCCGAGGCAGGTATTTTGGGGACCCCTGCAAAAAAGAACAACCGCGATTTGAGGGGGAACAGGTACATGTTTCGACCTCTTTCGTAAGTGTTGAGGTTCAGCACGGTTCTTTAACCCCGATACGTGAGGAAATAGGGCTTGAAGTCTATAACCAAATGGATCGCCCGATATGCCTGATCAAGACGCCGACTTTTAGTAGGCGATGGAATGGCGAAATCAAAATTACGCAAGCGTGGCCGAAGGCCCCCTCGGGATGGAAAACCATTCTTTATCAAAATCCTCAACATCTTGACACGATGCAGTTTGTCTGGAAGGCGGAGGGGAAATGCCTGCAGCCCAGAGAAACTCTTAAGGGTTTACAGGGAGAAGTTGTGCGTCCGCCAGGAATGCGTTTTGATAGTAATGTTTATGAAGCCTGTTTTGATTCGAGTCACTGTATTCCGGCTGTGGTGAGTAAATAATCGGAATGTTTTACGAACAGGTTTTTCGAGCATTGCAGAAGCATGAGGTTCGCTATCTCGTGGTCGGCGGAGTTGCCGTCAATCTCTATGGAGTATTACGCATGACGGCTGATCTGGATTTGATGGTGCATTTGACAGAGGGAGATAACGTAAAACGTTTTGTCGCAGCTATGAAAGAGCTTGGGTATAAACCCCGTGCTCCCGTCACACCGGATGATTTTGCGGACCCGCAAAAACGACAGGGATGGATTAAAGATAAGGGCGCTTTGGTATTCACTTGGGTTGCGCCTAAATCCTATGAGCAGGTAGATGTCTTCCTGCATGACCCCATAGCCTTTGATGAAGCGTATCAGCGGCGGCGCGTTCTGTCCGTGTCTGATTTTAAAATCTCCGTTATTTCTTTGGACGATCTGAAAAAACTCAAGCAGGACTCTGGGCGAGAGAAAGACTTCGCTGATTTGAAGCAATTATCCAAGGTGGAAAAACTGAATGACCTCCAAGCCTGATCCCAACGATTACATCTACGATATTTCCATCGAGGACTTGCGCCGCTACAGAACGCTGTCTCCTTCCGTTATTTTGCAGTGGCTCCAGGATGCGCAGGAATTTGTCTCAAAGATTGTACGGCCTAACCTCAAAGAGTACAGATCTCTATGAACATTGTTCTCACAGGATTTATGGGGACGGGGAAAACCGCGGTGGGTCGGCATTTGGCGAACGAGTTACATATTTCGTTCGTCGACGTCGATATGACCATCGCTAAGAAGGCGGGGAAAAGCATTAAAGAGATTTTTACGTCTCAGGGCGAAGCCGCCTTTCGCGAGATTGAAGCGTCCGTCCTTGCGGAGGTGACCGGCCAGGATAAGACGGTGATCGCCACGGGCGGCGGCGCGCTGATGGCTCCGAAGAACCGGGAAATTTTGCAAAAGAACGGGATCCTCGTCTGTCTAACGGCCAAGATGGGAACGCTCCTGGAGCGTCTGAAGGACGATCCGACCCGGCCGCTTCTGGCTGGAGAAAATCTGGAACATAAGATCGCGCGGCTCATGAAAGAACGACAGGATATCTATAACCTTTGCCCCGTCCAGGTGGATACCGATGGCAAAACTATCGCGCAGGTGTCTAAGGAAATTATCGAAAAGGTCCGTCCCCAGTGGCAGAACTGATCCTGGGCAAACCTTTGAGCCGCCTGCCCGCGTTTCTCCGGGATCGCGCGGGGAAAAATGCAAAGGTGATGGTCGTGGCCGACGCGGCGATTGCGGGCCGCCGTGGAAAGAGCCTTGTGACGGGTCTGAAAAAAGCGGGTTTTAATGCCGCGCTCACCGTCATTCCTTCCGGCGAACGGTCGAAGACGCTCGCGCAGGCCGGGAGGCTTTACCGCGCGCTCGCCCGGGCCCGATTCGAACGAAAGTCGATCCTGATCGCGCTGGGCGGCGGCGTGGTCGGAGATCTGACGGGATTTGTGGCGGCGACGTTTTTGCGCGGGATCCGGCTTGTGCAGGCGCCGACCACGCTCCTCGCCCAGGTGGATGCCGCCATCGGCGGCAAAACAGCGGTCGATATTCCGGAAGGCAAGAATCTGGTCGGCGTTTTCTATGATCCGCTATTTGTCTGGATCGATCCGGCGCTGCTAAAAACGCTGCCTCAGAAACATTGGCGGAACGGCCTGTCCGAAGTGATCAAGTACGGCGCCATCCGGGATGCCCGGCTCTTTGAATGGCTGGAGCGTCGGATCGACCATCTGGTCAAAGGGTATTCGCCGGAATGGGCGCCGATTATCGCACGCTGCGCCGAAATTAAGGCGGAAGTCGTTAAGAAAGATCCGGTGGAGACCACGGGCCAGCGCGCCCTCTTGAATTTTGGCCATTCCATCGGCCATGCGGTGGAAGCGGCATCGGAGTACCGTGACTATCTTCATGGGGAGGCGATTTCGATCGGGATGGTCGTCGCCGGCGCGCTCTCCAAGCAGATGACCGGACTTGATCCGGTCGACCAGATTCGTCTGAGGGCGCTGCTCGTGCGGGCGGGACTGCCGGCACGGGTGAAAAAGCCGATCGCGCGCCGGCGCATCATGGATTTTCTGGCCAGGGACAAAAAAGTGCTGGACGGAGCCATACGCTTTGTCTTGCTGAAAGGATTGGGAGAAGCGTTGGGCGGCCAGGACGTGCCGCCGGAGTTGCTCGACGAAGCGCTCTCCGCTTCCGGACTATGAAGAACGAAACGCTGGAACTCTTAAAGAAGTCCGCGCCCCTTCTCGTCGCCTCTCTCGACGGGGATGACCTTCCTTATCTCTTGGAACAGGCGCGCTCGGAACGGGCCGATATTGTGGAGATCCGCCTCGACATCTGGGGAAACTTCTTTCGCGAAGAGATGCTGGAAAAAATGGCGCGCTTCAAGGAAAAGATCGGCATTCCCATGCTGGTGAGTTTCCGCGGCGGCCATCCTTTCCCGGCCTGGTGGCAGCCGGTCCACTGGCGTGCGCTCAGCCACGCCTCTTTGATTGACGTCGAATGGAATCCCAAATACCCCTGGCGGGAGATCGCAGCCAACGCCAAGAAATTTAATCTGGGCCTGATCATTTCGCACCACGACTACCAGGCGACGCCGTCCGAAAAGAATCTTCTGAAGATCGCCAGAGCCGCCTACGGCAAGAAGGCGGACATCGCGAAAATCGCGACCCGTGTGAAGACCGAAGCGGACATCCGAACGCTTCTGTCCGTCTGCGCGCGCTTTGCGCCGAAAAAATTCATGACCGTGATGGGAATGGGACCGCTCGGGAATCTTTCGAGGCTCGTGGGCCCCCTTTTCCATAGTTGCCTGCTATACGGCTATATCGGCACGCCGACCGCCAGCGGTCAGCTGCCCTATCGTGAGCTTCAGGAGCGCATCCGAGCCTTATATCCGCGCTACGACGCGGAGCTCCAGGCCCGGCAGCAGAAATTAATCACAGCGAGGCTTTAATTGATGGCAGTCGCCAATGCCCATGGGCGCCGATTTCAGAAGCATCTAGCGAAACTCAAAGTCGATGGTTACTGGGTTTCGCATATTCCGGACCTGTTTTATTTGACGGGTTACGGCGCCGAAAGCTGCTGGGGGTTTTTCGGAAAGCGCCGGGCGGCTTTGTTTGTCCCGATGCTGGCCGTCGAACAGGTCTCCGCGCTCGCCAAAGGCTTTGAGATCATCCAGCTGAAGAAGCTTTCCGAGGTCTATGCGGTGGTCCTGGATTATGTCGTCAAGGCCGGCTGGAAAACGATCGGCTACGACCCCTCCCACGCGACCGAAGCTTCTATCCTCGGGCTCCGGAAAGTCTCCGGAAACAAAGTGAAGTGGGTGCCGGCGCCCGGGGCGACGATTCCGCTTCGAGTCAAGAAGGATTCCAAAGAATTAATAGCCCTGCGTCGCGCGGGGCATGTGGTGGTTCAGGGATTCAACCATATGAAGCGCATCGCCCGGCCGGGCATGCGCGAGTGCGATCTGGCGGCTGAATTTGAAGCCTACATCCGCAAGCATGGGGCCGCGAAAGCCTCCTTCGATTCGATCGTGGCGGCGGGGGGAAATGCGGCCTATCCGCATTACATCACCGGCAATCGGATTTTGCGTAAAAATGAAATGGTTTTGTGCGACATTGGGGCGCTCGTGGATGGGTACTGCTCCGACTTGACCCGCACCTTCTTTTTGGGTACCATATCCCCTCTCGGCCGTAAGGTGTATGAAACGGTCTCCCGTGCGCAGAAGCTCGCCATCCAGGCTGTAAAACCAGGTGTGAAAGCCGCCCAGATTGACCGCATCGCCCGCGACGAAATTGAGCGGGCCGGGTATGGGCGGCGTTTCATTCATAGCACCGGTCACGGCGTGGGGGTCGAGATTCACGAAGCGCCCTGGGTGGGCGCGACCAGCCAGGATGTGCTGGAAGCGGGCATGATTATCACCGTTGAGCCGGGGATCTATCTTCAGGGATGGGGCGGCGTCCGCATCGAGGACACCCTTCTCGTCACCAAAACGGGACACGAAATTTTGACGAAATGAGACAATACCATGATAGAGCCAGTCGATTTTCATAACGGATTGATCATTGAGTACGAGGGAACCCCCTATCAGATCCTATGGTTTCAAAACCATAAGACGGCCATGTCGCATGCCATCATGCGGGTCAAGTTCAAGAACCTGTATACCGGATCTATTCTGGAAAGGACCTTCAAGCAGGCGGATCGCTTCAAGGAGATCATACCGACCAAACGCAAGAAGCAGTTTCTCTATTCCGATGCCGATTCATTTCACTTCATGGACATGGAATCCTTTGAGCAGATTTCATACTCTCGGGAGAAAATGGGAGACCTCGCCCATTACCTGACGGAAAATCTGGAAGTCGAAGCGCTCTATCTGGATGACAAGTTCCTGTCGATTACGCTGCCGACGTCGGTGGAACTCAAGGTGACGCAGACGGTCCCCGGGATCAAGGGGGACTCGGTGTCGAATATGATGAAGCCGGCGACTTTGGAGACCGGCGTGGAAATCAATGTCCCGCTCTTTGTGAAAGAAGGCGATACGGTGAAAGTCGATACAAGATCCGGAGAGTATTTGGCCAGGCTTTAATGTTAAAAAAAAGACTACAGGAACTCTTGGAGTTTGCTGAAACGACGGACCTTCAAGAAGTCATCTGGGAAAAGAATGGTTCGGTTGTCAGTTTCCGGCGCTCCACTCAGCCTGAGAAGCCCGTGAAAACGGCTGCGGCCGCCTCGGCCACCGCTTCCGCCGCGCCGGCCAAAGCTCCGGCGCCGCCCGTCATCAAATCCACGATGGTCGGGACCTTCTTCCGGTCGGACTCGCCCAACCGCCCCCCCATGGTCGTGGAAGGGACCGTCGTCACCGGAGGGCAGCCCGTCGCCGCGATCGAAGCGATGAAAATCATGAAGGACGTTGTGGCTCCTTCCGCCTGCAAGATCGTCAAGGCTCTGGTGGCTAACGGCCATCCGGTCGAATACGGCCAGCCGCTCTTTGAGATCGAGCCCGAACCCCAGGAGACCGTCAATGTTTAAGAAGGTCCTCATCGCCAATCGCGGGGAAATTGCGGTCCGCATCATCCGCGCCTGCCGCGAGATGGGGATTAAAACCGTCGCGGTGCATTCCGAAGCGGACAACGACAGCCTGCATGTGAAGATGGCGGAGGAATCCGTCTGCATCGGGCCGGGGCCGGCCTCCGAAAGCTATCTCAATATTCCGAACATTATCTCGGCGGCGGAAATCTCCGGGGCGGACGCCATTCATCCGGGTTACGGATTTTTATCTGAGAACACTTATTTTGCGGACGTCTGCGAGTCCTGCCATATCCACTTCATCGGACCCTCAAAGGAAGCGATCGAGCGGATGGGCGACAAGGCCGCCGCCCGCGAAACCATGCGCAAGGCCGACGTTCCCATCGTTCCCGGTTCCGACGGTCCCGTCGCGATGGACGACCCGGGACTGAACAAGCTGGCGCGCAAAATCGGCTACCCCGTGATCGTCAAAGCGGTCGCGGGAGGCGGCGGCAAAGGCATGCGCGTCGTCAAAAATGAAGCGGAACTCCTGCCCGCCATCGAAGTGGCGCAGACCGAGGCCAAGAAGGCCTTTTCCAACGGCGACGTTTACCTCGAAAAATACATCGAACGCCCCCGACACATCGAATTCCAGATCGTCGCGGACTCTAAGGGCCGCGTGATTTATCTTCCCGAGCGCGAATGCTCGATCCAGCGCCGGCATCAGAAGCTGATCGAGGAAAGCCCGTCACCCTTTGTCGATTCGTCCCTGCGCCGCAAGATGGGAAAAGCCGCGCGTCGCGCGGCTGAAGCGGTGGATTACGTCACCGTCGGCACGGTTGAGTTTCTGGTCGATCCCAAGGGCGATTACTATTTCCTCGAAATGAATACCCGCATCCAGGTGGAGCATACGGTCACCGAGATGGTGACAGGGCTCGATCTCGTGAAAGAACAGATCCGCCTGGCCGCCGGCGAGCGCATCGAGTATGACCGGGACGATTACCCGGCGCGCGGCCATGCGATCGAATGCCGCATCAACGCGGAAGACCCGGACCATGATTTCCGTCCGTCTCCCGGCACGATCAAGCAGTTGATCCTTCCCGGACCTCCGGGCGTGCGCGTGGACACGCATCTTTATGCCGGCTACACGATCCCGACCTATTACGATTCGCTCCTCGCCAAGGTGATCGTTCTGGGGGACAACCGCGAGCAGGCCATCCGCCGCATGCAGCGGGCGCTCTCCGAGTTCAAAGTGGATGGCGTCAAGACCACGATCCCGCTTTTCCAGAAGATCATGCAGCACGAGGTGTTCCAGAAAGGCGAGGCCTACACGGATTTCATCGCCAAATACATGAGCGCCACCAATGGAGTGAAGTCTTAAACCATGTACTCGATCGCTCAGCACTTAAAAGACAGCGCCCACGTGAAGGAACAGGCCGCTTCCCAGACGGCGGAGACCGAACGGTTGGCTGCGGAGATCATCCGGGCGCTGCGCGCCGGCAAAAAGGTTCTCGTGTTCGGCAACGGCGGCTCAGCCGCTGACGCTCAGCATTTTGCGGCGGAGCTCGTCGGCCGGTTTGAAAAAGAGCGTCCGGGACTTCCCGCCATCGCGCTCACGACCGACACTTCCGCCCTCACCGCCCTCGCCAATGATTTCGGTTACGACGAGGTTTTTTCCCGTCAGGTGCGGGCGCTCGTCCAGCCGGGCGACGTCGTGGTCGGCCTCTCCACCAGCGGCAACGCGAAAAGCGTTTTAAAAGGCCTCGAAGAAGCCAAAAAGCTTAAAGCCTGGACGGCCGCCATGACCGGTCAGACCGGCGGCAAGCTCAAAGGCGTCCCGGACTGCTGCATCACGGTACCCTCCCAAAGAACGGCCCACATCCAGGAATGTCACATCGCACTGATCCATGCGATTTGCGCCTGTGTGGACGAAGCGTTCATTTCAGCTCGTGTCTAGAGGTGTAGGGGCGCACCGCATGCGCCCTTCCCGTCCATGAAGGACTAATAAATGAAAAACAAAAAAATTCAAAGTGCATCTCGATTGGTTTCCCGTCTGGCGAAAGAAAAACGCCGGGGAAAGAAGGTTGTTTTTACCAACGGCGTCTACGACTTGCTCCACGCCGGGCATGTGGCGCTTCTGGAAAAATCGAAGCGTCTCGGCGATATTTTGGTCGTCGGACTCAATTCGGACGCCTCGGTGAAAAGACTCAAAGGCCCCAGGCGGCCCCTTTTGGGCGAGAAAGAGCGCGCGCTCATGCTTGCCGCGCTCAAAGCGGTGGATTACGTTACATTTTTCAAGGAAGATACGCCGTACGAGCTTTTGCAGAAGCTCCGGCCCGACATCCTCGTCAAAGGCGGCGATTACACCTTGAACCGGATCGTCGGCCGCGACCTTGTGAAGAAGGTCGTCCGTATCCCTCTCGTCAAGGGACATTCAACCTCAAGCCTGATCGCCAAGATTATGAAAGCGTATGGGCACTAGCCGTCATTGCGAGCGAAGCGAAGCAATCTGTCATGATAGATTGCTTCGTCGCTCCGCTCCTCGCAATGACGGCATTTGGCGGTTACTGGACGCCAACGCCAACCGCGCGCGCGAAGGCTTGAGGATCATCGAAGACACCGCCCGGTTTGTGCTGGACGACGCGACGGCGGCCAAAGCCTTTCGCGCCCTGCGCCACGGCGTCGATGAACTGGTCCGCCGGCATTACAAAGAGCTCTTGGTTGCGCGCGATGTCGCTCATGACAATGGCCGCTTGAACGCCTCCAAGCCCTACAAAGGTGGGACGGAGTCGCTTCTGGCAGCCAATTTTAAACGCGTTGAGGAAGCGCTCCGCGTTGTGGAAGAATATGGACGGGTTCTCGCGCCCGGCTCGGTCAAAAAGGCGCAGGCATTGCGGTTCCAGGTGTACAAATGGGAAAAACGAATCGGGTAATCGAACAATTTGAGGCCGCGAGGCTTTACGTCATCACCTGCGCGCCGAAGGAAGGAGCATCGGGCTATGACGCCATGGTACGCGCGGCCTGCGAGGGTGGAGCGGACGTCATTCAATTCCGCGACAAGCTCATCACAGGCAGGGAACGATATACGGTGGCGGCGCGCCTCCGAAAAATCTGCCAAGACAACGGCGCGCTCTTCATCGTGAATGACGCGCTGGAGGTGGCCTTGGCCGTCCAGGCCGACGGTGTTCATCTCGGCCAGGACGATCTGCCGGTCGCGGAAGCCAAAAAGCTGATACACCCGATGGGTGTCAAAAATTTTCTGGTCGGCTCTTCGACGCACTCGCTGGAGCAGGCCCTGGAAGCGGAGCGGCAGGGCGCCGACTACATCGGCATCGGCCCCGTCTTCGCGACGCCGACCAAACCAACGTATAATCCTGTGGGTCTGGAGATTGTCAAATCCGTGACGGCCCGGGTCAAGGCGCCGCAGGTCGCGATCGGCGGCATCGACAGTTCGAACGTCGCGCAGGTGCTGGCGGCCGGAGCTCGGCGCGTAGCGGTTGTGCGCGCCGTCTGCGGCGCGGAAGACATCGCCGCCGCCGCAAAAAAAATGAAAGAATCAATGGCATGAATAAAAAAGTCACCGTCCATGTTCCCGCCACGAGCGCCAATCTGGGTCCAGGATTCGACGTTCTCGGCGTTGCCCTGCATCTTTATAACGATGTGATCTTGTCGGCTGACCCCAAGGGGTTCAGCCCCTCGCGGCATACGCCGCAGCTCTTTGTCGAGGTCGAAGGAGAAGGGACGGGCACCTTGCCGCGCAATCATTCCAACCTAGTGGTGCGCGCGGCCTTTAAAGTGTTCGAGCGGACTCACCAGTGGCCGAAGGAACTTTATGTGAAGCTCGTCAACCGCATTCCGCTCTCGCGCGGTCTGGGTTCCAGCTCGGCGGCGGCGTTGGGCGGCATCTGCGCGGCCAATGCCCTGATTGGCCGTCCTTTGAAAGATGAGGAGCTTCTGGAGATGGCCGTTGCCATGGAAGGTCACCCGGACAACGTCGTTCCGTCCATGGTGGGAGGGTTCTGCATCTCCGTCTTTGTGAATCATCGCGTGCAGTACCTGAAATTTTCCGTGCCGCCGGGCTTGCGGGCGGTCGTCTGTTCGCCGGATAAGCCCCTGGAAACTCAGGAGGCGCGCCGCGTCCTCCCGAGCCGGATCCCGTTTTCCGCCGCCGTCTTTACCTCGTCGCGGGTGGCGTTTCTCATCGGAGCGATTTTGCAGAAGCGCTATGACTGGCTGAGTTTTGCGATGGATGATGTGCTCCATCAGCCGGCGCGGGCGAAGCTGATCCCGGGTTTGAATGAAGCAATCCGGGAGGCCAGAAACGCGGGAGCATTCGGAGCGGCCCTCTCCGGCGCCGGGACTTCCATTATTGCCTTCTGTAAGCCGGGCCAGACGGCCGCTCACGTCGGCCACGCGATGCAGAAAGCCTTTCAGCATCACGGCATCGCCAGCCGCTTCCGGGATCTGGATTTAGAAAACAAAGGGATTCGGATCTCATGAAGCTTGTGGTGATGAAGTTCGGAGGAAGTTCCGTCGCCGGCGCCGACAAAGTGAAGCATGTGGCCGGACGGATCATCCAGAAGAAAAAGGAAGGCTATCGAGTTGTGGTCGTGGTCTCGGCCCCGGGAGACATGACCGATGACTTGATCACGATGGCCGAAGGGATCACCAAATCGCCGCCGCCGCGCGAGATGGATATGCTCCTGGCGACCGGCGAACAGGCGTCGATCGCGCTTCTATGCATGGCCCTGCATGCCAAGGGGCACGCGGCGATTTCACTCACGGGTCCTCAGGCGGGCATTTATGCCGACGCGGACCATACGCGCGCGCGCATCACGAAGATTTTGCCGAAGAAGGTCTTGTCCGAACTGGCGAAACGCCGGATCGTCGTCGTGGCCGGCTTTCAGGGACTCAATCCCCATGAGGATATCGCGACCCTGGGCCGTGGGGGGTCGGATCTGACGGCGATCGCCATGGCGGCGGCGCTCGAAGCCGACCTGTGTGAGATCTATACGGACGTGGAAGGCGTCTACACGACGGATCCGCGGGTGGTTTCCGATGCCCGGAAGCTGGATGAGATTTCTTATGATGAAATGCTGGAACTCGCCGGGGCCGGCGCCCAGGTCATGCAGGGGCGTTCTATTGAAGTGGCCAAAAAATATGGAGTCGTTTTTGAAGTCCGGTCGACATTTTTGCAGGCATCCGGGACCCGGGTGCATCAGGAGGTGAGGAGAATGGAAGACGTCGCCGTCTCAGGCATTGCGTTTGACAGGAAGCAGGCCAAGATTTCAATCGTGGACATCCCCGATCGCCCCGGCGTCGCCGCCAAAGTGTTTGGCGCGCTCGGCAAGGCCGGCATCAACGTGGACATGATCATCCAGTCGGAAGCCACCGACAGGAAAAACGATATTTCCTTTACCGTCAGCGAAAGCGACGTGAAAAAAGCGCTGTCGGCTTTGCGGCCGGTCAAGCGCGCGCTTGAAGCCGCGGATCTCATCGCCAACAAAAACGTCGGGAAGGTCGCGGTCGTCGGCGTCGGGATGCGCAGTCATTCAGGCGTCGCTTCGAAGATGTTCCAGGCGCTGGCGGACGAGAAAATCAACATCCAGATGATTTCGACTTCCGAGATCAAGATCTCCTGCGTCATCAGCCGCGATTACGTCGACGACGCGGTCAAGGTGCTGCACAAAACGTTCGAACTCGACAAAAAATGATCAAACTGTTTGATACCACATTGCGCGACGGCGCTCAGGCGGAAGGGATCTCCTTTTCTCCGCATGACAAGCTGCGCGTCGCCCTCGAACTGGACCGCCTGGGGGTCCAGTACATTGAAGGCGGCTGGCCCGGGTCCAACCCCAAGGACAACCAGTTTTTCAGGGATGCACGCAAGCTGAAATTTAAAAACGCGAAACTGGTCGCCTTCGGCGCCACGCGCCGCAAAGGGATCCCGGCGTCGCGCGACGCCAACCTGAAAGCGATCGTTGCGTCCCAAGCGCCCTGCGCCTGCCTCTTCGGGAAATCCTGGGACATGCACGTCACGCACGCGCTCCGCACGACGCTCGATGAAAATCTGGCGATGATCCGCGACTCGGTTCGCTTTCTCAAGTCCAAGAAGATGGAAGTACTCTACGATGCCGAGCATTTCTTTGACGGCTACCGGGCCAATCCCTCCTATGCGCTCGAGACCCTGAAAGCTGCGTTGGACGGCGGGGCGGAGGTTCTTACGCTTTGCGATACCAACGGCGGCTCCCTCCCAACGCAGATCACCGATGCGGTTCATGCCGTGCGGCGGGCGTTTCCAGAGGCCAAACTTGGCATCCATACGCATAACGATTCGGGCTGTGCCGTGGCCAACGCGCTGGCGGCGGTCGAGGCGGGCTGCATGCTCGTTCAGGGCGTGGTCAACGGTTTCGGCGAGCGATGCGGCAACGCGGACCTCACGACCCTCATCGCGAATTTGAAGCTCAAGATGAACTACAACGTCGTCTCGGATGAACAGCTGCGCGCCTTGACGGAAGTCTCGCGCGCGATCGCCGAGATCGCCAACGTCGTCCCCAACGACCGCCAGCCCTACGTGGGCCATTCCGCTTTCGCGCACAAAGGGGGGATCCACGTCTCCGCGGTCTCGCGGCATACGGCCACCTACGAGCACGTCGATCCGTCGCTCGTGGGCAATGCGCGCCGCATCCTGGTCTCGGAGCTTTCCGGCAAGAGCAATGTGCTCATGAAAAGCCGCGATTTGGCGGGCGACGAGAAGGCGAGCGCCGCGGTTCTGGAGCTGCTGAAGAAAAAGGAGCTGGAGGGCTATCATTTTGAAGGCGCTGAAGCCTCCTTCGAGCTGCTCGTCCGGCGGGCCCTCGGCCGGCACAAGCCGGCCTTTGATCTCGATCATTTCCGGGTCGAAGTGGAAAGCGGGAAAAAGGGGCGCGTGACGACTGAGGCGACCATTAAGCTCCATGTGGGCGGCCGGGCGGATCATACGGTGGGAGACGGCGACGGCCCCGTCAACGCGCTGGATAATGCACTCAGGAAGTCCCTGGAAAAATTCTACCCGTCGCTTAAGGAAATGGCGCTGACCGACTATAAAGTCCGCGTCGTGAACGCTTCGGCGGGGACGGCCGCCAAGGTGCGCGTCCTCATCGAATCGCGCGACCGCAAAAGCGAATGGACCACAATGGGCGTCTCCACCAACCTCATCGAAGCCTCCTATCTCGCCCTCGTCGACGCCGTCGAATACAAGCTCTACAAAGACGCCGTTCATCGTCCCGGCAGACTGTAAGCTGGGACCCACAGAATAATCGGGACCATGGTTCAGTGGGACGCGGAGAAGTATCACAAGAATTCCACCCGGCAGGAGGAATGGGCGCGCCAGGCTCTGGCGCGGCTGTCCTTAAAGGGAACGGAGCGTGTCCTCGATATCGGATGCGGGGACGGGAAAATCACAGCGACAATCGCCGACCGCCTTCCGGATGGCCTTATCCTCGGTGTAGACCAATCCTCAGACATGATTCGTTTTGCGCGGGAAAAGTTCCCTCCGGACAAGCATCCCCGACTCAGATTCGACGTGCACAACGCGACGCATCTTCCCTTCAACGAAGATTTTGATGTGATCGTTTCATTTTCCTGCTTGCATTGGGTGCACGACCATCCGGCCGTGCTCACCGGCATCCGCCGCAGCCTGAAACCCGGCGGGCGCGTCCTTCTGCATTTTGGCGGGAAGGGAAACGCCGCCGAGATCCTCGATCTCATGCCCGAGATGCTGGCACTTCCCAAGTGGCGCCCCTATTTTTCCGAGTTTCGCCAGCCGTGGGTCTTTTTTAGCGCCGAGGAATATCGTCCGCTGGTTGAATCGGCGGGATTGCATCCGCGTTGCGTGGAGCTTCTGCCCAAGCCGGCCCTGATGACGATCGAAGATCTGAAAAACTGGATGCGCCCGACCTGGCTCCCTTATCTCCAACGGTGTCCTGAGGCGCTGCGCGAGGAATTTCTCACCGCGATCGCCGGCCGCTTCCAAAAGACGCATCCCGCGGATGCGAGGGGACGGATGACTCTCCCCATGTTTCGACTTAAAGTGGAAGCTGATGTAGAAAAGTAGTCCCTGGTATTACTCTTTTACTGAATGACGACCAGTTTGCCTTCCTTGGTTTTACAGGGCCCATCCTGATCGATGATGTAGATGTAAACCCAGCTGGCGACCTTCTGACCGTCAGAATTTCGAATATCCCAGAGCACATCCTCACCATTGGCGGATTCCAGTTGGCGCACAAGCCGGGCGTCAGTTGAGAAAATCCGGATACGGCTGGCAGGACCCAGGCCGGTAAACGTGATTCCACCCGTCATCGTCGACTTATAAGGAACCGGGTAGGCATAAGCACCACAGATGCCCCCGCTGGCAGTCGGCGCCAGCACGACCGTGACATGCGCTACCCCGCTCACGTTACCCGAGGAAGCGGTGATCGTATAGACGATGCGGTTGTCGAAGAGCGGCCCGTTCACCTCGAATATGCCGGCGGCTGAAATAACTCCGCTTGGCCCCGAGGTCTGCCAAATAAAGGTTATGTCGGGTATTTCCTCGCCGAATTGGTCATACGCATGAGCATGGAAGGGCAAGATGTCTTTAGGTGAAATGGTTTGTCCATCCGGGTCCACAATAATTCTCCTGCAAACTCTCACGATCCTGAAGGGCAATCCATTGGAAGATCCGCCCGGAACAGGATTGACGACCGTAACGGTGGTCACGCCGATAGAGGCGATATCACTCGAGGAAATGAGCGCCGAAAGCTGAGTCGGGCTGACAAAGGTCGTTGGTCGCGGTAAACCGTTCCATTCCACAATGGAGTTGGTCACGAAATTGGATCCGACAAGAGTCATACTGAATCCCGGCCCACCCGCTGCTGCGGAACTGGGATTAAGACTGTAAAGCGATGGGACGCTTGTGGTCACAACTATCACGTCGGCCGATCCGGCGATCGTTCCGGCGGTGGCGGTCACTTCGTTACTGTACGTTCCGGCGACGGCGGCCGTCGAAGCGGTCAACACGCCGCTGGCATTGATCGATCCGAGCGCCGGGTGG
>Ga0182027_10003283_pt1 | contig 25750 bp, 23 predicted proteins | sample 712E1DmetaG_FD_121300 | JGI IMG/M metagenome (GOLD analysis project Ga0182027, IMG submission 121300) | Permafrost microbial communities from Stordalen Mire, Sweden - 712E1D metaG (Illumina Assembly) | ecosystem: Environmental > Terrestrial > Soil > Wetlands > Permafrost | place: Sweden...
ATTTGCACGGTCGAAGACTTGATCCATTACCGGCGCGCGCGGGAGAAATTGGTCCAGCACCTGGAAGTGGTGAAGATGCCGACGGCTTACGGGGATTTTGATTTGCATCTTTATGTTTCCCAGACCGACGGCCAGCACCATCTGGCGCTGGTCTGCGGGCAGGTGGCGGGCAAGGAAAATGTGCTGGTGCGCGTGCATAGCGAATGTCTGACCGGGGATGTGTTCGGCTCGCGGCGGTGTGATTGCGGGCCGCAATTGCACCAGGCGATGCGGCAGATCGCGGAAGCGGGAAGCGGGGTGATTGTCTATATGCGGCAGGAGGGCCGGGGCATCGGCCTGGCCTCCAAGATCAAGGCTTACAAATTGCAGGAGCGCGGTTACGACACGGTGGAGGCCAACCTCAAACTGGGCTACGGGCAGGACTTGCGGGAATATGGTTTGGGGGCGCAAATCCTGGTGGATCTCGGTTTGAAAACCATCTGTTTGCTGACCAACAATCCCCGCAAAGTCGTCGGCCTGGAAGGCTATGGGCTGGAAATCGTCCGGCAGCTTCCGATCAAGGCCGGCGCCAACCGCCACAACCGGAAATATCTCCGCACCAAACGGGACAAGCTGGGGCACATGCTGTGATTTTTCGACCTTTTCATTGGGCAACGGCAATTTGTTGAAACGGATTGAACATCCTGCTCGCCTTTTGTTTGGCAACATGTTAAGCATAAGGCTCCATGAAGAATTTGATTATAGTGGCGACCGCTGATGGTGAAAATGAGGGCTTTGTTGTCTCTGAAGGGCGAAAAGTTCACAAGCGAACATTATGAGCGCGGCAAAAAAGCGGAACTCGAAACCTCCAAGCCAATCCCATGGTGATGGTAGCGCGATGCTTCATGAGGACCCCGTGCCTTACACGGTGGAAACGCCAGAAAAACAGCGCGCTGCGACGGTACTGCCGGTCACGACGGAGATTATGCAGGGCGATTGTCGTGAAGTGCTCCGCGACTTCGAGCGCGGAACGTTTGACCTTATCGTCACCTCTCCGCCGTACGCCGATCAGCGGAACAAGACTTATGGCGGCATCAAACCAGAAAAATACGTCGAGTGGTTTTTGGCCCGGAGCGAAGAGTTTTTGCGGGTCTTGAAGCCAAGCGGGAGCTTCGTTCTCAACATCAAAGAAAAGGCAGAGGCGGGAGAAAGGCATGTTTATGTCTTGGAATTGATATTAGCGTTGCGGAAACAGGGCTGGCTCTGGACAGAGGAATACATCTGGCACAAGCGGAATTGTCACCCCGGCAAATGGCCCAACCGTTTCCGGGAACTTTGGGAAGGCTTTTTCATCAACCACGCGCAGCCATCTCTAATGCATGTGCAGGCGGTCGCTTGAAGAGGTGGGAATCGTGAATTTCTGAGAAAGGCATCAATGAGTTACGAGAGCAAAATGCTTGCCAAGCTGGCAATGCCAACAAGGGAGCATGTTGAGCATGTGCTGCTTCGAACATTACTTAAGCACGGAGGGGTAATTAAGGAGTTCAGCAGCGGAGAGGAAACCGTCACCGAGATGGCTGACGAACTCGCGTTGAGTAAGGCCCAACGGTCTGCATTCCTGGAAACAATATATCGCAAAGAGAGTCGCCTTAAAAAGGCGCGGCTCTGGCACCGCTTGCTCTTCCGGGCTGCTGACGCGTTGTCCCATCAGCGACTTGTTTCTAATCCTATACAAACCTTTCAGTTGAGTGGCCGGAGGGAATGGATGCTGACAGAGAAGGGTTTTGATGAGGCCCTGCGGCTGTGCAATATTCCAGAAACAGAAAAGGAATCCTTATCAATCCAGTCGTACGAACTTGCAAAAGTCGTGAAGAAACTTGTCGAATCGCCAAAACCTAAGGACTATGATCCAATTGACAAGACCAAGAGGATCGCAACATTGACAAGAGAATCCGCATTGCGGGGTCGTGGGTTTCGTCAGGCCGTAATCGAGGCATACGAATGCAGATGTGCTGTCTGCGGCCTTAAGATTAGATCGCCCGATGCTCTTTTTTGGGAGGTTGAAGCTGCGCATATTGTTCCAAACCGTGCCCTCGGACGGGACGATGTTTGGAATGGGATAGCGATGTGCCATGTTCATCATTGGGCGTTTGATGTTGGTTGGTTCGCCTTGTTAGATGATTATCGAATCGAAATCTCATCGCAAATTCAGTGGTTGCCCTCCGATTTTGGCAAAATGGGCAACTATGAGGTTATTGGCTCCCTTGTGAATCACGGCGCTCCGATATTGTTGCCGACGCTGGCCGACAGACGGCCGGACTGCAACGCAGTTCGCTGGCACCGGGAGCATATCTTTGGCCGAGGATGCGCCCTTTTTAGAGGAGAATGCCTATGAAAAACCCCAACGTGAAGAAAATCATTTATTCGTTAAATTTGGAAGACGTACAAGAAGTTGCCCAAGAAGTTCTCGACCGCCGTTTAACAACGGATGAAATCGCAAAGGTCGAACGCTCCGTTGGAAATTATGTTGACTGGTTTCAAGCAATTGAAAGTGCAATTCAAGACCATGTCAGCCAATGATTCCGCGCAAAAGGACGTTCACCGTGGGTATTGGCAAAGCTGGAGAAGCTGCGATTGCTCAAGCTCTTATCGAGGAAGAACCCTTGCCGTTTGGCTTTTTGATAGATTTGGGCACAAATCGGATATTTTGGATTGCCCGGAAGCGAATTTGCCAGGCTTCTTGAAAAAGAAACTTATCAACATTCCATTCGATGGTTTCGTTCACGGATTAACCGTTTCGACCGCGGAGGAAGCTTGAAGAACTGGCGCGACAAACCAAAGGAGACCCATGTTAACCCCTGTTCGGAATAAAAGATGGAGCGCGCAAACCAGCGCGTTTGCCGTGGTCGCCTCGCGTTACAACACCCGCTACGTGGACGGAATGCTCATGGCCGCCATGCGGGAACTGAAACGGGCGCGCGCGGAACGGATCCGGGTCGTGCGGGTGCCGGGGGCTTATGAAATCCCGGTGGTGGTGGCGCGGCTGCTGGAGGGGCGGCAGGCGTGGGCGGGGATTATCTGTCTGGGCGTGATCATTCGCGGCGAAACGGTCCATGCGCGGCAGATTGGCGACGCGGTCAGCGCATCGCTGGCAAGATTGCAAATCGAGCGCGGCGTGCCGGTGATTCACGAGGTTCTTCTGCTGGAAAACGAGGCGCAAGCCCGGGCGCGCTGCCTGGGCAAAACCCACAATCGCGGCGCCGAAGCGGCCCAAACCGCGCTGGAAATGGCCCGCGTCATGGCATCCCTGGAATAGGATGGCCGATTGCGGATTACCTGCCCTCCGTATGCCGGGCGAAGCAGGGCGGAATCGGTGGAAGGCGGTCAGTGGAGTGGTGGAGTGATGGAGTGATGGGTGGCTGAATCCGCCTATGTCCCATTACTCCATCACTCCACCACTCCGTTGGGTTCCGGGGGCAAGGGGGATGTCGGGTCTCAGGCAGCCGGAATCAGCCGCTTGCGGCCTGGCTTGCCGCGCGGCTTGGCGGGTTTGGCTTCCACGGTGACTTCCACCGGCGGGTTTGGCGTCTCCGGGGGCAAATAGAGGTAGCGGCCGCAAGTTTCGCACATCTGAATGTCGTCGCCGTGCATCAGCGTGTTGATGGCGCCGATGGGAATGCGCATGTGGCAGCCTGTGCAGACCTGATTGCGCACAATGGCCACGCCTTTCTTGCCCCGGGCGGTCAGGCGGTTGTAATGCTCCAGGATGGGCAGCGGGATTTTCCGGCGCAGTTGGGAAATGGCCGCTTCCGCGCTGCCGCTGCGGACCTCGGCAAACTCAAGTTCCTGGAGCTTCAGCAGATTCTGAATAAGTTCTTTCATGGGACTGATTTCAAGCAGATGCACAATTCTTCACACGCGAACCCAAACAGTCAAGGGAGAAAAAGAGCCGGAAAAGAACCGGCGCCGAGTTCCTCCAAACTTTCGGCGCCGATTCGCGGATTGATCGGATGGGAAATGTTCCAGATCGGATCAATGTTGTTTCCGGTTTTGGCGTTTGGAGCCTTTTTGGGCTGCCGGCGCGGTCGCCGGTGTGCTGGCGGCTTGGGGTTGGGACGGCTTCGGGGCTTCGCCACAGCCACACGCGGCGGCTTTGCAGTCGCTGGCGGCCGGGGCGGCGGTTACGGGGGACGGAGTGTTTGCGGGTTCGCTCATAGTAATTTTCGTTTTTGTTTATTGGCTGCAATGGAACGCAGTCAGCAATCCTTTCCGCAAGAGACATGCCAGCCGGATTTTGGCTGGCGAAAACGAAGGCAAGGCATTGCGTTGTAACCGGATGCAGCGAAGCGAGGCCATCCCGCCCGGCCTGCGAGAGTTCGCAACTTGGAATTTCTCGAAGGCGAACTGCGAATTCTCGTTCTTAACGGTCCAGGTCTCAGGCTGTGTGCCGCGTACGCAGTGCTCGTGGAAAGGGCGCACCTAACGAACCTGCCCGTTTTTCGGCGGGAATTCGTTCAGGACAACTGCAATTCCTCCGCCAGCATTCGAGGCGATACAATTTTGACGCCTTGAACCGTCCGGCCCCAGAGTTTGCCAAAATCCCGTTCATCCCCCGTGAGCAAATGCGTCGCATGGCCGGCAATGGCTCCTCCGAGAATCGGCACGTCTTTCAACGGCAATTCAATTTGAAGCGATAACCGGCCAGCGATTCCTCGTTGTTGCGGTGGAATTCACCCAGCCGCTTTTCGGAATACAGTTCCACAGGGAACGTGACACCGGGGCGGAGCAGAACGCCTTCATCGGTGTCCTCGGCGACCACTTGGGCACTGCGGTCAACTCCCAGCCGGCGGCGCATTTCCTTGGGCAAGGTCAGCGTGCCGCGATCATTGATGTGGATGACTTTTGTCATGAATTCAGTATTTCATACTTTCAGCTTTTATGCAAGAGACTGGCGTCGTGGAGCGGTTGTGGAGAGGCAAGTTGAGGTTTATTCCTTCTGCTCCTCCCGCCTTCAACGACCGCAAAATAGTCGGGCGTGGCGCGCAAGTCCGGGGAAGAGGTTGGCAACAAATGGTGAGTGTCGCTCTTTTGACGCGATAGTTTTGCATGTATGTTGATTTGTGAGGAAGAGCCATTTTCCATGACCAAACGTTCCAGACAGCGCCCGCGCCGTCAAACGGCCGGCCGATGACCTATGCAATTGGCGCCTGATTATGAACCGGAGTTCGATTCGCTGAGGGATCTCCTCCTGGAGATCGCGCCAGAGCGTTCGGTGGAGCATTTGCTGCGCAAGGTCGTCCAGCGCCTCGCGGAAAGGCCTCATGCGCTGCTGGCGCGCCTCTGGTTGCTCGATAAAGGCGATCTCTGCCCCTCCTGCCCCATGCGTTCCCGGTGCCCGGACCAAACGCGCTGCCTGCACCTGGTCGCCAGCGCCGAGTCTTCGGTCGGAGCGCCCAGCGAAGAGGCGCGGCAAACGGAACGGGAACTGCGGCGGATTCCCGTCGGCGTGGGCGCGATTGGCCGCATTGCCGCAACAGGCCAACCGATCATCAGCAACCACCCCGACGCGGAAGTGGACGGATTCGGCGAACGGGGATGGGCGATCCGCCAGGGAATTCGCGGATTCGGCGCCCAGCCGATTATTTTTCAAAACGAAGCCCTGGGAGTGATCGCCCAGTTCAACCGCATTCCGACCCCGGACCAGTCCCCCGCCTGGCTGAGGATCTTCGCCGATCATATCGCCGCCGCCATCGTCAACGCGCGCGCTTTTGAAGAAATCGAGCAACTCAAGGCGCATCTGGAACTGGAGAACACGTTTCTTCAGGAAGAGGTCCAGGAGGCCAAGGCCCTCGGCGAAATGATCGGCCAGAGCGCGGCCTTGAAGCGGATGCTGCGCCAGGTGGAAATGGTGGCGCGAACCGACGCCACGGTGCTCATTCTTGGGGAATCCGGCACGGGCAAGGAGTTGATCGCCCGCGAAATTCACAAGAACAGCCGGCGCGGCCAGCGGCCCTTGATCCGCGTCAATTGCGCTTCGATTCCCAGGGAACTTTACGAGAGCGAGTTCTTCGGCCATGTCAAAGGCGCCTTCACCGGCGCGTTCAAAGACCGGGCGGGCCGTTTCGAGGCTGCCCAGGGCGGCACCTTGTTCCTGGATGAGGTGGGCGAAATTCCCTTGGAGTTACAGAGCAAGTTGCTCCGGGTTTTGCAGGAAGGGCAATATGAGCGGGTCGGCGAAGAGAGAACCCGCACGGTGGATGTACGCATTATCGCCGCCAGCAACCGGGATCTTCCCAGGGATGTGGAAGCGGGGCGCTTTCGCCAGGACCTTTATTATCGTCTCAATGTGTTTCCCATCAAAGTCGCCCCGTTGCGGGAACGCAAGGACGACATCCCTCTGCTCGCGGCGCATTTCCTGGACAAGGCCATTCGCAAACTCAAGCTGCCGCCCGCCCGGCTCACCCAGGCGCATATCGCCCGGTTCCAGGAACATGACTGGCCCGGCAACGTGCGCGAATTGCAGAACATGATCGAACGCGCTTTGATTCTCGCCCAAAATGGCGTGCTCTGGTTTGAGCTTCCCGAGAATCAGAGGACGCCGGCGGCCCTGCCGCTTGCGCCGGCTGCCGGGGATGGGGCCAGGCCGGCCATTCTGAGCGACATCGAACTGCGCCAGCGCGAGCGCGAGAATACGGTCGCTGCCCTCAACAAAACCGCCTGGAAAATTCATGGCCCCGGCGGCACGGCCGAACTGCTGGGCCTCAAGCCCACGACCTTGATTTCCCGCATCAAGAAACTGGGACTCACAAAGCCCCCTCCAAAAGCCGCCCTGCCCGCCGCCGGCAACTGACGCTCCCCGCCTCAGCTTCCATAATTCTCACAGGACGAGAAACCGCATTTCGGTTGCGAGATGTTGCAACCTGCGAATCTTCGCAAACCCCCGCCAGACCGGCTCTCATCGCGCATGGTCTTAAACGACAGCGACTTGGAAATTCGCATTCTGTTGGCACGCGGATTGATAACCAAGGGGTTTATATGACACCAGCCGGCCCATGCCGTTGAGAAAAGCGAATGCCTTATGTTGCGTTTAAGTCCCGTTCAGCCCCATCAAGTTGGCAAAGAACTACAAGCCATGTTGGAAAGAGCACACCCTGGCTTCCAGGGAATCCCCAACTTCCTGAAGATTCTGGCCCAATCGCCCGCGGCGGCGCTGGCCTATCTGCTGGCCGAAGGCGCGCTGGCCGAAGGCCGGCTTTCGGGACGGCAGCGCGAACAAATTGCCCTCGCGGTGGCGGAAATCAATGGCTCCAAGTATTGTCTGCTCGCCCATTCGGCGGCCGGCCGGAATGCCGGGTTGACCCGGGGGGAGATCGAGTCCGCGCGGCGGGCCGCGGCCCCAGAGGCCAAAGCCGACCGGATGCTGCGTTTCACCCAGTCCATGGTTCTGCAACGCGGGGAAATCAGCGATCAGGACCTGGGCGCATTGCGCCAGGCCGGTTTTTCCGATGCGGAGATCATTGAGATCGTGGCGAACATCGCCCTGAATGTTTTCACCAACTACTTGAACCTCCTGTCCAAGACCGAGTTGGATTTCCCCGCCCTTGCGGACGGACAGCCCAATGCCCCGCTCCACAAATCCGCACCCGCGCCCGCCTGAACCACGGTTCGCATTTCCATCTTCCCAGATGTCCGCGAACACTTTAAATTCGTGGCGGCATGAAGAAGACTGGAAATCCAGGAATACAATCCACGTCAGCCATGCGGCGAAAACTGCGCAAGGCGATCTACGATTTCCATGTCCGCGCCTTTGGAGAGGAGATGGCTCGCGTGAACCACTTGCCGCTCGCCGCCCGCCGCCGGTACATCGGCGAAATGGTGGATCACGCTACTCGCAAGGGCGTGAAGTCTGACAAACCGGCCCTGGGAGTCACACCGTAGAGGTTCCCGGCTTGACGTTTTTGGCAGGCGAAGTTACTGTTGCCGCATGTCGCAGGCCCAAATGAATGCTCACGCTGCTGCCACCCGCCGGCTCCACTTTCTCCCATATTCCATGCTGCTGGGCTGCCTTTTCGCCGCCGCAGGCAACGCCGCCGCCGCCGACCCGCCGCCGGTGTCGAAAACGCCGCCGCTCTTCACCGAGGATTTTGAATCCACCGCGGTGGGCGCAATTCCCGATGGGTTCACTGCCACGGGCAAGGTGGCGGTGGCGGACGACTTCGCCGCTTCCGGGAAGAAATCGCTGCGGATCGAAGCGGCCCCGCGCGGCCCGCGGCGCATTACGCTCCAGGGCGACATTCTCACCAAGCTGGGCGGCCAGTTCTGGGGCCGGCTCTATTACCGGGTGCAGACGCCGCATCCGCTGCCCGATCCGGCCAGCAGCAACCCGGTGATCCATTCCACGTTCGTGGCCGGGTCGGCCCTCAGCCCGCAGTTTCACGACCAGATCGAGGTGCGGATGCTGGACACCGTGATGAACAAGGCGGGCGCGCACCAATACATCTACAACGTGCAGCCCAAATCGCGGGGTGAATTCGGCAAGGGCAGCGCCTATCTCTATCACTACACCAACGAGTGGACTCTGGCGGAATGGTCGGTGGATTACGCCACCCAAAGCTACCATCTTTACATCAATGGCCAGGAGATTGCCGGCGTGGCGTTGGACAAGGGCGCGGGCAATTTTACGAGGGTGGAGCTGCCGGAAGTTTTCACCAGCCTGTCCTTTGGCCTGTATAACTACCAGTCGGCCGGGACCGGTTTTGTGATCTGGATAGACGACATTGCCCTGGGCAAGGAACGCATCGGCCCGCGTGTGTCCGACGCGGCCCGCCCCCCGCCCGCCGGCCCATAAAAGGCCGTCAGGTCCAAGCCGGACATCCATTGCTGCTTGGGTGGGCTGCCCGCCCTGCCTTCTCCCCACCTTCTGTGACGCATTCGTTTAGTCGCAGCATCCCCCTTGTGAACAACCGGGGAATAACGCGGAATAACTCCGCGTTGACTCCGCCGCCGGAGCCGCAATGCTGTGCGATATGACGACACTTGAGAAATCAGCGCCCGCCGTGCCTTCGCTCCATAATTGGCGCACCACCGACGAGGACGAAATCAACCGCCGCCGGGAGCGCGCGCAATCCGAAGACTTCAAAATCACCAACGCCACTCCCGCCCATCCCATTTTCTCCAACTTCCACGTCAAGTCGGGCAGCGGGCTGACCTACTCGGTCGAAGTGCGCGATTTGGGCCAGCGCCAGTTCGCCTGCCAGTGCGTTGATTTTCGCATCAATGGCCTGGGCACTTGCAAGCACGTCGAGGCGGTCTTGCTCCACTTGCAAGCGCGTTACAAAAGGGCCTTTGAGGCGGCTGCCCAAAACGGTTCGCCGCGCTTCGAGGTGCTGCCGGACCCGGTGCGCGATACGCTGCGCCTGGTCAACGGCCGCGGCCCGGCGCCATCGGCTTTGCGCGAATGGTTCAATGACGATGGACAATTGGTGGAATCGTCGCCCGAGGCCGCGGCGGAAGCGTTGCGGCAACTGGCGGCCAGCCAATTGCCCCAACTGCGAGTCTCGCAGGAGCTGGAGCCGTGGCTGGAAGCGCGCTCCCAAGCCGCCGAACGCAAGGAGTTGCGCCGCCAATACGAACTCAAAGTGCAGAGCGGCGAATGGCCGGCGCAGGAAACCCTGGTGCCGCTTTTTCCGTATCAGCGCGAAGGGATGCTCCACCTGGCCTTTACCGAGCGGGCCTTGCTGGCCGACGAAATGGGTTTGGGCAAGACCATTCAGGCCATTGCGGCCTGCGCTTTGCTCCACCGGATGGAGAAAGCCCGCCATGTCCTCGTCGTCACACCGGCGTCGCTCAAGAGCGAATGGGAGGAACAAATCCAGCGGTTCACCGCGCTGCCTTACCAATTGGTTTATGGCAGCCGCTCGCGCCGGCTGGCCGCCTACGCCGTCGCCCCGTTCTTCACCATCGTCAATTACGAACAAATGCTGGCTGACTCGCTGGACGTGAACAACCGGCTGCGGCCGGACATCGTGGTGCTGGACGAAGCGCAGCGGATCAAGAATTGGAGCGCCAAAACCACCCAGGCGATCAAGCGCCTGCGCAGCCGTTACGCCTTTATTCTCACCGGCACTCCGATTGAAAACCGGCTCGATGAGTTGTATTCGCTGATGGATTTCCTGAACCCATCGCTGCTCGGCCCGCTCTTTCGCTTCAACCGCGAGTATTATGAACTGGACGACCGGGGACGGCCCTCGGCCTATCGCAACCTCGACAAATTGCGCCAGCGCGTCAAGCCCTTCATCCTGCGCCGCCGCAAAGCGGATGTGGAGACCGAGCTGCCCGAACGCACCGACCGCAACCACTTCGTCCTGCTCAGCGCGGAACAGCAGGGCGAGTACGACGGCCATGAAGGCATCGTGGCCAAGCTGGCTTCCATCGCCGCGCGCCGGCCTTTGACGCAACCCGAGCAGGACAAGCTGATGCGCCACTTAAACATGATGCGCATGGTCTGTGACACTAACTACATCCTCAACGACCAGCACCGCGCCTGCCCCAAAATCAAGGAGCTGGAAAAAATCCTCGAAGAATGCCGCGACAACCAGGATGTCAAAGCCATCATTTTCTCCGAGTGGAAGCGGATGTTGGAACTGGCGCGGGATTTGTGCCAGCGTCTCCAACTGGGTTTTGCCTGGCACACGGGCGATGTCCCGCAAAAACGGCGGCGGGCCGAGATCAACCTTTTTAAATCAGACCCTCAGTGCCGGGTTTTTCTCAGCACCGATTCGGGCGCGTCGGGGCTGAATTTGCAAAACGCCAGTGTCGTCATCAACTGCGACCTGCCGTGGAACCCGGCCAAACTGGAGCAGCGCATCGCGCGCGCCTGGCGAAAAAACCAAACTCGCCCTGTCACCGTCATCAACCTCATTTCGGAAAAGACCATCGAGCACCGCATGCTGGATACCCTTTCCAACAAGCAGGCGCTTTCCGACGGCGTTCTGGACCACAAGGGCAACTTGGCCGAGATCAAACTGCGCAGCGGCCGACAGGCCTTCCTGTCCAAGCTTCAGCAGTTGATCACGCCGGCGGTGGGCAGTCCGGCCGCTCCGGCTGCCAAGCCGCCGCTGCCTGCCGACCGCTCGCTGGGTTTCGCCCAAGCCGCCCATCAGCGTGTCAACGGCGCCTTGTGCCGTTGCGAAGAACGGTACCCGCTGGACGGTCCTCATTCGGTGCTTTACATCGTGGTGGAACGCGACGCCGCGCAATGGCGCGAAAACCTCAACGCCTTGCACCAGGATTACTTCGGCCCCGGCCAATGCGACCCTTTGTCGCCGGTGCGCCTGGAAGTGGTTGACCGCGCGACGGATGAAGCCTTGCATCGGCTGATGGAAGCGGGACTGGTGGCCCGGACCACTCGCGCCACCCGTGCGCTTTGGCCGCCGGATGCCGGCCCGGAATCGCCCGCGCCGCTCTCGGACGCGGAACGCGAGAAAGCCGCCGCTCATCGCCAGCGGGCGGCGCGCAAATTGAAAATGGCCGCGGTCCTGGCCGGTGGAGAATTGACCGAGGAAGCCCGCGCCGCCTTGCTGGACGCGGTGCTCCCCTTGGGCTGCGCTCTGGCCGTGGAAAATCGCCTGCCGGAACCCGCCTCGTTGCAGGACGCGCTCCTGCCGCCCTTGGGCTTGGTATGGAAGGATGCGCTGTCAACACTGCGCGCCTTTGTGCAGGACGCTTCCCAACCCGTCGCGGCGGCGGCAGCCGCGCTGGATCGGCTGTAATTCGTCACGGACCAGGGGAAAGGCAGGGGGGCCAGTCCTCTGCCACATTTCGCCGGAACGACAAGCTTTTGGGTTTGCGCTTTTCCCGCGCCATGCCAGTCTTTGCCGGAATGAGTGAATACCAATACTGCGAGTCCATTGGGCCACAAGCGAACTCCAGTTTGGGGCGCCGTCTGTCAAAAATAGGTTTGTAGTCCTTGCATGACACTTGCCATGAATCCTCAAAAAAAACTTCATGCGGTTGTTTTGTTGGGTGTGGTCTGGCTGGTCCTTCTGTCGGGCAGCGCGCAGGGCCAGGACTGGACATTGACCGGCGCGCCACTGACCAATTGGCAGGCCCTGGCCTGTTCGGCTGACGGGGTGAAGTTGGTGGCCGCGGTGAACAACGCGATGCATGGCGGCTCTACGGGCGGGCCGATTTATCTCTCGGTCAATTCGGGCGCTTCATGGTCCCAGAGCAGCGCGCCGGCCGGCAAATGGACATGCGTCGCCTCTTCGGCGGATGGCGTTCGATTGGTGGCGGGGGCCACAGGCGGCGGGATTTACGCCTCGACCAATTCGGGCGCCACCTGGGTTTTGACCAGCGCCCCCATCACCAACTGGTGGTCCCTGGCCTCCTCCGCGGATGGAACCAAATTGGTGGCGGGAGTCTGTGACTTTGCCGATGGCGGCGGGCTTTACACCTCGACCAACGGCGGCGCCACATGGGCCTTGACCAGCGCGCCTTCGACCAATTGGTTTTCCCTTGCCTCTTCCGCCGATGGAACCAACTTGGCGGCGGTTTCTCAAAGCAGCCAATTTCCCGCCCGCGGCAATATCTACACCTCGGCCAATGGCGGCGCCAGTTGGACGCTCACCAGCGCTCCCTCCGCGCAATGGTATTCGGTCGCCTGTTCGGCGGACGGCGTCAAGTTGGTGGCGGTGATCCTGAGCGGTCAGGGCGGCGGCCTGGGCACTGGGATTTACACCTCGACCAATTCGGGCGGCGCCTGGACGCAGACCAGCGCGCCGGCGTCCGGGTGGTGGTCGGTGGCGTCTTCGGCGGACGGAACCAAATTGGCGGCGGCCAATGGCGGCACAGTGACCGGCGGGGCGATGGCGGTTTCGAGGGACTCTGGAGCAACTTGGACGGGATGCCTTCTGACCAATGAGAATTGCAACGTGGTGGTTTCCTCGGCCGACGGTACCAAATTGGCGGCTATCGCCTTTGAAGGCGCAGGCGCCTCCGGCAGATGCGGCATCTGCACCTCGACGGATGGCGGCGCACTGTGGACTCTTACCAGCGCGCCCTACACCAACTGGTATTGCCTGGCCTCTTCCGCTGACGGCTCCAGACTGGTGGGGGCAACCGGAGGGGGGATTGAAGCGGGGCCGATCTACACCTCGACCAATTCCGCGGACACCTGGACGCTGACCAGCGCGCCGTGGAACCAATGGTCGGCTGCAGCCTCGTCCGCAGACGGAACCAAATTGGCGGCTGTCGTTGACAGTGGCGGGATTTTTCTTTCCGCCGATGGAGGCGCATCGTGGTTCCAGAGCAGCGCGCCCGATACCAATTTTTGGTCGTCTGTCGCCTCTTCAGCAGACGGAACGGAACTGGTGGCAGGAGCCTCTGGCGGCGAGATCTGCATCTCAACCAATGCAGGCCTCTCTTGGTCGCTGACAACCATCCCTCAAGCCAATGCTTCGGGAGTAATTGTCACCTCCTCGGCCGACGGAAGCAAATTGGCGGCGGCGGTCAACTCGACTTTGAACTTTGCGCCGAATGGAGGCGCGATTTACACCTCAACCAATTCGGGCCTGAGCTGGGCGATCACCACCGCGCCCGACACCAATTGGACGTGCCTTGCCTCTTCGGCAGACGGCACCAAGTTGGTGGCAGGCGCGACCGGTTCACTTGGGGGCGGAATCTTCACCTCGGCCAATGCGGGCGCCACATGGACTCAGACCAGCGCGCCCGCCGCCCATTGGTGGTCTGTCGCCTCCTCCGCCGATGGAACCAAATTGGCCGCCGGGGTGGCCGGCTTTGTCTATACCTCCTTGGATTCCGGAGCCACTTGGAAATCAAACAGCATCAACTATGCGTATGTGAACGGCTATAGACCGCCGAACCCGGTCGCTTCTTCCGCGGACGGCGACACATTGGTGAGCGCCAGCTACAGTTACATTTATCGCGCTCAACCCACGCCGGCTCCTGAGTTGACCATCAGTTCGTCCGAAGGCTCCGCGCTCCTTTCCTGGATCGTGCCTTCGCTCAACTTCGCGTTGCAACAAACCTCCGATGTAACCAGCGCAAACTGGACCAATGTGGCTGCCGCCCCAGCCTTGTCGCTGACCAATCTCGAAAACCAAGTCCTCCTTTCGAACCTTCCCGCCCGCGTTTTCTATCGGCTCAAATACTGACACTTGCAACTGGCGCACGGACCAGCCAGAAGCCGGCAAAACTCGCTTGACACGCTCCCGCCCGCCTGACAACATGCGGCCACAATGAACGTGAGCGAAGAACCCATTCTCCCTCACCCGCGCGGCGTCCCTAATGGAGCCGCGCGAAAAATCAAATTCTTATCCATTCGACAGGCCAACCCGGCTTGTCGAGCACCAAGGAGTCAACTTATGTCTCACAGATTCGTCCGATACTTCCCCATATTGGCATTCGCGTTGGCGGTGGCCTCCGCGCAGAGCGGGCCTATCCCGCAACTGGTAAAGCAGGACGGCAAGTACCGTTTGATGGTGGACGGGAAGCCCTTCCTCATGCTGGGCGGCCAGGTGGGCAATTTCTATTCCTACCCCGATATGATCGAGCGGGGCTGGCCCGGCTTCAAGGCCATGAACCTGAATACGGTGGAATACCCGGTTTATTGGAACGTCATTGAACCCGAGGAGGGGCGCTTCGACTTTTCCGGTTTCGACCGCATCCTCACCGGCCTGCGCTCCCAGGGACTCCACGCCGTCCTGCTGTGGTTCGGCACCTGGAAGAACGGCGCCATGGACTGGTCTCCCAACTGGGTCAAGACCAATCCCCAGCGTTTCCCCAGGGTGATTGATTCCGGCGGGCACCCCATCCGGTCGCTCTCCCCCATGTCGAAGGTCACCTTGGAGGCCGATCGCACAGCCTTCATGACCATGATGAAACACCTCCGCGAGTTGGACGAAGCCAACCGCACCGTGATCATGGTGCAGGTGGAGAACGAGCCGGGTTCACTGGGCAGCGTGCGCGATTTCACTCCGGAATCCAACAAGCTCTTTGCCGGCCCGGTGCCCGCGCCGCTGGTGGCGGCTCTCCACAAACAGCCGGGAACCTGGAAGGAAGTTTTCGGCCGCATAGCCGACGAAGCATTCAACGCCTACTACCTGTCCGGCTACATCAACGAAGTGGCCCGGGCGGGCAAGGAGGTCTATCCGCTTCCGGCCTACGTCAACGTCTGGAACGGCGGCTACGACAGCAACGATAATTTCGAAAAATTTGACCGGCCGGGCGAGACTTATCCCAGCGGCGGCGCGGTGGCGCACATGCTGGACCTGTGGAAGGCCAACGCGCCCGCCATTGACGCCATAGCGTCCGACGACTATCACCAGGACCCCATCATCTACCTGAAGGTGCTCGACAGTTACAAGCGGCCGGACAACCCGCTGTTGATCGTCGAGAACGGCGGCCCCATCGCGGCGCGCGGCGTCTTCTACGCCATCGCCAACTATTCGGCGATTGGCTACGGCTACATGGGCGGGGATTGGGCGGTGGAAGCGCAAGGGCTGGATATGGCCCCCGTGGGCGCGGACTTCCGGCTGGTGCAAAGGGCGCTCCCGGTGATCACCGAGTTGCAGGGGACCGACAAACTCAAGGCCGCGATCGAGGAACGCGGCACGGGCGCGAGGAACCTGATCTTCACCGACTACGACGTGCTGGTGCGTTTCCACCCTCCCGGCCGGAACGCGGCGGCGGTGTTGAACACGGGACCGTTTCTGGCCACGGCGGCGGAGCCATCGAGCCGCGTGCTTATCGCCGAGTTGGGACCGGACGAATTCCTCGTCCTGGGGTTCAGCTCCTCCGTGGAATTCCGGCCGGCGCAGGGATCGGACTACACCGCCGCGCAACTGGTTTCCAATGAGCAAGGCCTGTACGAGAACGGCGTCTGGAAGACCACCGCGCGGGGCGAGACGGCGCAAGGCGACTACACGGGGCCGATTGTCAACCTGCCGGCGAACGGGGCCTTGGTGAAGATCAAGCTGATGAGGTACTGAGGGCCTGCGGGCGCCGAAGACGCAGGAGTACCCATAGTTGTTGTTGCATTCCGCGTTTCCAGCCTCAACAATCCGCCGCGTGGCTTTTCTGACGATCATCTTATGAACCAGCTTGCCAATCAAATTGCCGTGGTTACCGGCGCAGGACGCGGTATCGGGCGCGCTATTGCGCTCCAATTCGCCGCCGCGGGGGCGGATGTGGTTTGCGTGTCGCGCACGGCGGAGAATTCTGAAAAAACCGCCGGGGAAATCCGCGCCCTCGGACGCAAGGCGTGGGCGCACGCGGTGGACGTGGCGGATGGCGCCGCCGTGGCCGCGGCGGCGGAAGCGATTCTGGCGGAGGCGGGCCGGGTGGATATCCTGGTCAACAACGCCGGCATCACGCGCGACGGTTTGATCCTGCGGATGAGCGAGGCGGATTGGGACGCGGTGGTGGACACGAATTTGAAAGGGGCGTTTTTCTTTATCAAGGCATTCAGCCGCGCTTTTCTCAAGCAGCGTTCGGGGCGGATTTTGAACATTTCCTCGGTCAGCGCCCTGATGGGCATCGCCGGGCAGAGCAATTACTCGGCGAGCAAGGCGGGGGTGATCGGCCTGACCCGGGCGGTGGCGCGGGAATTCGCCTCGCGCGGCGTCACGGTCAACGCGCTGGCGCCGGGGTTTATCGAGACGGACATGACGGCGGTGCTGACGGCCGAGATGAAGGGGGACATCGCCCAGCGCATCCCCCTGGGCCGGCTGGGGCGGCCGGAAGACATCGCCGAGGCGGCGTTGTTCCTGGCGGGACCGGGGGCGGGTTACATCACCGGCCAGGTGCTGACGGTGGACGGGGGCCTGGTGATGTGAGGAAATGAGGCTCGGGGCGAAAAGCACTTGCGCCGCCGCCAGAAACGTGCGATAGGACTTGACGCCCCCCGGCAACGTGGGGCATAGACAAACCAAACAATAACGGAGTTACCAATGCCAGAAAAAACAATTGAGGAAAGAGTCAGAGAAATCATCGTTGAGCAACTCGGCGTCAACGCTGACCAAGTCACCCCCGAAGCCAAATTCATCGAGGATTTGGGAGCGGACTCGCTGGACACCGTCGAATTGGTCATGGCGCTGGAAGAGGAGTTTGGCAGTGAAATCCCCGACGAGCAGGCCGAGAAGCTGCAAAGCGTGGGCGATGTCATCAAGTACATTGAAGACACCCAGAAGAAGTAGTGGCTCCGGCCATTGACAGGGCAGCGCGTCTGACGCCAGACTGCCTTTTTTTATGGCGCGAAACTGGACAGACCGCAGAGTGGTGATAACCGGGTTGGGAGTGGTGTCCTCGCTCGGTCAGAATCCCGATGTCTTTTGGAAGAACGTGCTGGACGGCCAGTGCGGCGTCCATACCATCACGGCCTTCGATGCCTCGGCCTTTGACTGCCGAATCGCGGCGGAGGTCAAAGACTTCGATCCCACCCCCGCCTTCCCGTCTCCCAAAGACATCCGGCGGGCGGATCGGTTCACCCAGTTTTCCGTCTTCGCCGCCCACCAGGCTTTGCTGGACTCGGGCGTGGACTTGGACAAAGCGGACCGCGACCTTGTGGGGGCATTTCTGGGGTCGGGCATTGGCGGCCTGCGCACCACGACCGAGCAGCAGGCGATCCTCCAGAGCAGAGGCCCGGGCCGGCTTTCCCCGTTCATGATTCCGATGCTCATTTTGAACATGGCTTCGGGGTTGTTCTCCATGTTCTTCAACTTGCGCGGCCCGAATCTGGCCACCTGTTCGGCCTGCGCCACTTCCACCCACGCCTTGGGCGAGGCCTGGCGGACGATCAAAATGGGCGATGCCAACATCATTTTCGCCGGGGGAAGCGAGGCGACGATCATCCCGCTGGGCATCGGCGGCTTTTGCGCCATGCGGGCTATGAGCACCCGGAACGACGATCCCCAACATGCCTCCAGGCCCTTTGATCGCGACCGGGACGGATTTGTCATGGGGGAAGGGGCTGCGGTGCTGATGCTGGAAGAATTGGAGCACGCCCAGGCCCGGGGCGCCCGCATCTACGCCGAAATGACCGGCTACGGCAACACCGCCGACGCCAGCCATATCACCAACCCGTCGCCGGGCGGAGAAGGGGCGGCCCGCTGCATGAAAATGGCGCTGCGTTCGGCGGGGCTGAACCCATCGGACATCTCCTACATCAACGCCCACGGCACCTCCACCCCGCAGGGCGACCTGGCCGAGACCCAGGCCATCAAGACCGTTTTCGGCGAACACGCCAGGAAGATCGCCATCAGTTCCACCAAAGGCGCGACCGGCCACATGCTGGGCGCGGCGGGCGCGGCGGAAATGATCCTGTGCGTCAAAGCCATCCAATCCAACGCCGTCCCTCCCACCATCAACCTGGAGAACCCCGATCCGGAATGCGATCTGGACTACGTGCCCGGCGCGGCCCGGGAGATGAAGGTCGCCGCTGTTGTCAACAATTCCTTTGGTTTCGGCGGCCACAACGCCTCGGTCATCGCCGTCAAGTTCGCCGGGTGACCCCCCGCGCGGGAGCCAATCCGCAAGGCGGGGGCCTATCCCTTGTACACGATCAACACTCCGTAATCCTGCAGCTCCTTTTGCGTCGTCATGTCCACGCTGCTGTAGTTGACGGTGTTGACGCTGATGATGTTGGCCTGCCCCACCTGCTGCAAAAAATGCGAGACCTTTTCATCGAACCGGTCGCGCCCCACCTCCAGGCAATCGGATCTCTTGTACGTTTTGATCCGCACCAGTTTGTCACCATCCTTCGCCGCCACCTCCAGCGGGCGGTTCGGTTTGCTGATGAGCGGTTCCGCCGCCTTTTCGTGGACCGGCACGGTGAAGTGTTTCTCCGGCGGAGGCGGGGGCGCGGGCGCGGGCGGGGGGGAACTGCCGCTTGATTCTTGACTTGGCACCGTGATGGTGTTGGAACAGGAGGGGCATTGCAGAGTCGTTCCCGCGCCGCCGGCATCCACTTCCAATTCCTGATCACAGTGCGGACATTTGAAGACAAGATCCATAATCAACTCACTTTCGGGTTTAGCCGGATATTTCATATCTCTGCCGGAAGTTGCCACACCCTGAATGGCAGGGCGTCCCGATTCCGAATCGGGAGCCGCCTTGAACCAGGGCGAAGCAGCAGCTTCGCCCTACCAGACTATGAAATGTCCGCGTTAGGCTTATGGCGGAAGACTATCCGCTCCGCCGGAAAAATCGAGACAAATCTTTCAGGCCGCGATTTTCGCGCCCAAACCCGGGTGCATTTCAGTTTTTGGGGTGGTCTTTTCCTAATCTCAATCTTAATCGTAATCTTAATCACAGGGGGACGGACGAAGGATTAGGATTAAGATTAAGATGAAGAGGGGAACCCAAAAAAGTGAAATGCGCCCTCCGCCCGCGGCGCTTTCAACTTTGAATTCCGGCGCGGGAAGTCTATACTGCCCCTTATGAAACGTCCGTTGATTCTGCCTGGTCTTTTTCTTGGCCTTTCGCTTTTGCGCCTGCCCGCCCTGGGGCAGGACGCCGCCGTCACCAATGCCGCCGCCGATACCGCCACCAACGCCGCCAGCAAAGCCGCCGCCGTGGCCGAACAACAAGGGGTGGATGAAAAGTTCAAACAACTGGCCGCCGACATCGAAACCCTGCGCGCCGCCAACCAATTGGTCCTCGATAAATTGTCCGCCCTCAAGGAGGACCTCCAGCAGATTCGCGCCGATCAGGCCCGGTTGGCCGCCAGCGCCGTCGGCCGCGAGGACCTCAAGCCACTGGCCCAGAAAATTGAGGAGGTGGACAAGAAGCGCCAGGAGGACAAGGAAACGATTTCAGAGGAGATCAAGAAATCAGCCGCCCGCCTCGAAACGCTGCTCACCAACGCCGCCGAGGCTGCTTCAAAACCTCCGGTCAAACCGCCGGTCACCGGCGTCGCGGCGGCTGCGGAGAACGGTTTCCGGTACACCATGAAGGAGGGAGACTACCTGGACGCAATCGTAGCCGCCTACAACGCCGAGTTCCAAAAGAAGGGCATGAAGACCATCAGTGTGCAACAGGCCAAGGACGCCAATCCGGGCATTGTTGACTGGAATCGCGTGAAGATCGGCCAAAAAATCGTCATTCCCCATCCGGCGGAGTAGCCGGCCGCCCCCCCAAATCTCCCGCGCAGTCATGAGTCCAACTCCGGCTCTTTACAATGCCACGGTGCTGGATCATTTCCTGAACCCGCGCAACGTGGGCGACGTGCCGGACCCCGAAGCGCTGGGCCACGCTGGCGAACCGAATTGCGGCGACGCCATGAGGCTCACCCTCAGAATCCAGAACGGCAGAATCGTGGACGCCCGGTTCCGAACCGTGGGCTGCGGGGCGGCCATCGCCAGTTCCAGCATGGCGACCGAGTTGCTCAAAGGAAGGACCCTCGAACAGGCGCGCCACTTTTCCAATCACGAAATCGTGGCCGCGCTGGGGGGATTGCCGCCGGCGAAAATCCAGTGTTCCGTCCTGGCCGGACAAGCCCTGCGGGCCGCGCTGGCAGACTATGACAAGCGGCATCCGGCGGCGGCGGCGCCCAGCCGGCACGGCCGGGGTTAAACCGTCCAGCCTATGCGCCAGGTTTATTTAGACCACCAATCCGCCACTCCCGTTTTGCCGGAGGTTCTGGAGGCGATGAAGCCGTTTTTTGCGGAGGCGTATGGAAATCCTTCCTCGTTGCACCGGCATGGTTTGCTCGCCCGCGACGCCCTCGCTAGGGCGCGCTCGCAGGTGGCCGCCTTCATCAACGCGGAATCGCCCGATGAAATCATCTTCACTTCCGACGGCACGGAATCGAGCAACCTGGCCGTCAAGGGAGCCGCCGCCGCCTATCAGCGCGACGGCAACCATATCGTCATCAGCGCCACCGAACACCCGGCCGTGATCGCCTCGGTCGAATTCCTGGAGGCCCGGGGCTTCGCTTGCACCCGCGTGCCGGTGGATGCCCAGGGCAGGGTGGATCCCGGCGACTTCCGTTCCGCCATCACTGACAAGACGATTTTAGTTTCCGTCCACCACGTCAACCACGAAATCGGCGCGATTGAGCCAGTCCGCGAAATCGGCACTTTGGCCCGCGAGCGCGGGATCGCGTTCTATGTGGATGCGGAGGCTGGCGCCGGCTGGCTGCCGGTGGATGCGCGGGACTGGGGCGCCAGCCTGATTTCCTTTTCCCCGCACCGCTTTTACGGGCCCAAGGGAGTGGGCGTCCTCTATCAAAACCGTCGGACGCGCCTGGCCGCGATTCTGCACGGCGGCGGGCAGGAAGACGGGCGGCGGGCCGGGGTGGAAAATGTGCCGGCCATTGTCGGGGCCGGAGTGGCGGCGGAAATCGCCGGGCGCGAAATGGCGAAGCGCCAGGCCCATTGCGCCCGTTTGCAGCGGCGGCTGTGGGACGGCTTGCGCGCAAAGATTCCCCGCCTCCAACTCAACGGCCCCGAACCGGGACCCGGGCGCCATCCGGCCACGTTGAACATTTCCGCTGAGTTCATCGAAGGGGAGGCGCAATTGCTGCTATGCGACATGCACGGCATAGCCGTGGCCAGCGGTTCGAGTTGCGTGAGCCGGTCGCGCCAAATCTCCCATGTCCTTGCCGCCATCGGCCTGGACCCGGCGCTGGCCCGGGGCAACATCATTATGTCCCTGGGCCGGGACAACACAGACGAGGATGTGGATTACGTGATCGAGACATTCCCCAAAATCGTGGCCAAACTCCGCGCCCTCTCCCCCGCCGGGGAAGAATTTGGAAAAGCCCCCATTTAAGGCCAACCCGCCAAACCCGGATGTTTCACGCTTTCGGGTCTGAAGCGCCGATTTTCAATCCGCTTTCAGCTCTGTGAGGAGCGGCCTATTTTGGCATCAGGAGGCAATGGGATCTTTGGGAGGATTCTCGTTCCGGGCTGCGCCTGCTTCGCCCATCCAGTCTCCGGCCTCTTTTCCCAGTTTGTGGCTGAGGCGGAAGTAATACAGGATGCTTCCAATCGTATTTAGATACATCAGAGGGATGAGTAGGCCGTCCCACCCATGCAGCGGCAAGGTGTGGTACATACAAACGTAAGCCGATCCAAACATCAACCAACCCCCCGTCTCCATCTGAACAACCCTGCGCGGACTTTTGCGTCTCGAAAGAACAAAAGCGACCGTCTCATAAAAAAGGAACAGCCCAACCATTGCCGTCACCGCAATGGTGGACCCAAGGCGCATATGATCCAGCACCAAGCCAAGCCAGTAAACGCCGCCAACGTGTACCAACATATTCGGCTGGTAGGACTCTAACATTCCAGCAACCTTCCGAAATTCCGACTCAGTCAAATGCGTCCGACGAAAACGCCGGGCGGCGGCTTTTGCGTCGCCCAACTCGGCCAGCGCCGCCGCTTGCGCCGCCTCGATTGGCAAATCACTTTGCAAATGCGCTTCCACTGCCTCTTCGTAGTGGGATGCGACCTCTGTCCAGATGCGCTGTCGGGCCTGAGACACCAGTTTCTTGGTGGCAATTTCCAGCCACTCGGAGAGATTTTGCGGGCTTGGTTTTTGAAACATGCTCATCACGCCTCCTTTAAGATCAGGCGGACCGCCCCGGAAAACTGGAGCCATTCCTCGCGCTTGCGCACCAGCGCCTTTTTGCCCTTCTCGGTCAGCCTGTAGTAGCGGCGCGTGCGCCCGTTTTCATCGCGCGTGGCGGAACTGACCAACCCCTTCCCCTCCAGCCCGTGCAAGGCCGGATACAGCGTGCCCTCCTTGAAATCCAGCACGCCCCTGGATTGCGCCTTGATCTCCTGCGCGATGCGATAGCCGTGGTTCGGCCCCCGGCTGAGATTCTGCAAAACCAATGTCGTCAAACTGCCCTTCAAATTCATATTTTTGGCACAATACATCGGAAACCGATGTATTGGCAAGTGCAGTCTCTTCCCCGAATCTTTTCCCCAGTGCAATCTTTTCCCCGAGGGCAATGCGCCGGTTCTGGATGGCAGGGCGCGCACTCCGTGCGCGCCGCGGGGCGGTTCCTTCGGCGGGCAGAGGACTTCCCGCCCTCCGTTTCCCCCACCACCCCTGACATTTCCACCCTCCATCCTCGCTTCGTGCGCCCCCGCTACTCGCCGCCGCCATTCGGCTCCCCGCGCCTCTCCCAGCGCCGCGCCGCGCGTTCGGGCAGCGCGGCGTCCACCTTGGCGTAATAGGTCTCTTCGCCAAACTTTTCATCCACCGCCCGCTGAAAATCCAGCGACGGGCTGACGGCGTACCGGTTGTGCGTTTCGATGAAAACCGCCTCGCCCCCGGTCCGCATCAAGCACAAAAACACCGGGCATTTGCCGGGATGGGCGGCGATTAAGTCGCGTGCCGCCTCCAAATCGCCCGGCTTGACGTTCGCGCTGTGCAAGCGCAGGTGGACTTGTTTGGTGTGGACGCGCGGCGCGTCCTCCAGCGGAATGATTTCCTGCGGGAAAATCTTCGGTTTGTCCTCGGAAAGATTGACCTCGCCGGTGACGAGCAGCGGTTTGTTGGGCACGAGCAACTCCTTGAACTTCTCGTAGTTCTCGTTCAGGCAAAGCACCTGCACCGAGCCGGACAAATCCTCCAGCGCCGCCAGCGCGTACGGCTTGTTGCTCTTCTTGGAAATGCCCTTTTGCACCGCGCCGACCAGGCCGCCGATGCGCGTCATCTCCCGGTTCTTCAATTCCGGCAACTGGCTGGCCTGATGCAGCGCGTATTGTTTCAAAATCCCCTCAAACGGCGTCAGCGGATGGCCTGTCACGTAAAAACCGAGCAGCTCCTTTTCATGCGCCAGCAATTCATGCTGCGGCCATTCCGGCAGTTGCTTTTCCGTTTCCGGCTGCCCGGCCGCGCCCTCGTGCAGCATCCCAAACAGCGTGTCCTGCCCGCGGTTGCGGTCCTGGAGGATCCCGGCCGCCCGCGTCAGCGCCCGGTCCATTTTGGAAAAGAGCGTGGCGCGGGTTTCGCCGAAACCGTCGCAGGCGCCGGACTTGATCAGCGCCTCCAAAGCTTTCCTGTTGACAGTCCGCCCGTCCACCCGCTCGCAAAGATCGGCCAGCGAGGTGAATTTGCCCCCCCTGGCCCGCGCCTCCAGGATGCTCTCCACCGCGATTTCGCCGATGCCCTTGACCGCCGCCAAGCCGAAGCGAATCGCCGTCGCCCCGCCTCCCGCCGCCCCCGCCGCGCTCGGCGTGAAATAGACCCCGCTCTCGTTGATGTCCGGCTGCAACACTTCGATGTGGAAATTGCGCGCTTCGGCGATGAGGATGCCCAGTTTGGCCGTGTCGCCCATGTCGTTGGTCATCATGGCGCTGAGAAATTCCACCGGATAATTGGCCTTCAGCCAGGCCGTCTGGTAGGCCACCATGGCGTAGGCGGCGGCATGGGACTTGTTGAAGCCGTAGCCGGCGAATTTTTCCAGCAAATCAAAAATCTGGTTGGCCCTGGCCGCTGGAATATTGTTGACTTTGGCGCAGCCTTTCACGAACGCCTCGCGTTGCCGGGCCATTTCGTCGGCCTTCTTTTTGCCCATGGCCCGCCGCAGCAGGTCGGCGCTTCCCAGGGTGAAGCCCGCCAGGACCTGCGCGGCCTGCATGACTTGTTCCTGGTAGATCAACACGCCGTAAGTCTCCCGGGTGATCGGCTCCAGCAGCGGATGCTCGTATTCAATCTTGATTTCCCCGTGCCGCCGCCGGATGAAATCGGGGATCAGGTCCATCGGCCCGGGCCGGTAGAGCGCCACCAGGGCCGTGATGTGCTCGACCGAACTGATCTGAAATCTGCGGCACAAGTCCCGCATGCCGCCGGATTCCAGTTGGAAAATGCCGATGGTGTTAGCCTTGTTGAGCAGGTCGTAGGTCTTGGCGTCATCGAGCGGCAAATTGTCAATAGGAATTTCCACCCCCTGGAACTGCCGCGCCAGGTCGCAGGTCTTGCGGATGACGGTCAGCGTCTTCAATCCCAGGAAATCCATCTTGAGCAGCCCCAGGTCGCCCACCGGTCCCATGGCGTATTGCGTGACGATGGCCCCGTCCTCGTCCTTCTTCAGCGGCAGCAGGTTGGCCAGCGGTTGATCGCCAATGACGACCCCGGCGGCGTGGACCGAGGCGTTGCGCGTCAAGTCCTCCAGCACAAAAGCCGTGTCCACCAGTTGGCGCGTCTGGGCCTCGTTTTCGTAGGCCTGCTTGAAATCGGGCGCGGTTTCCAGCGCCTTCTTCAGCGTCATCTTCAACTCGTTGGGAATCATTTTCGCCAGCCGGTCGCATTCGCCATAGCTCAACCCCATCACGCGCCCCACGTCGCGGATGACCGACTTGGCCCCCATCGTGCCAAAGGTGATGATCTGCGCCACCGAGTCGCGCCCGTATTTTTGCCGCACGTATTCGATCACATCCCCCCGCCGGTCGTCCGCGAAATCAATGTCAATATCCGGCGGATTGACCCGTTCGGGATTGAGAAAGCGCTCAAAGAGCAAACCGTAGCGAAGGGGATCCACATTGGATATTTCCAGCAAATAAGTCACCAGGGAGCCGGCCGCCGAGCCGCGCGCCACGCACGCCACCCCCTGGCTCCGGGCATAACGGACAAAATCACCCGTGATCAGGAAGTAGCTGATGAACGCCGTCTTCTCGATGACTTCCAGCTCCGTTTGCAGGCGGTCCATGATCGCTGTTACGGACGCCGCCACTGCCGGATCGCCGATGGCGGATTGCGGATTGCGGATTGCGGATTGCGGATTGCCGATTGCGGA
>Ga0182027_10003284_pt1 | contig 25748 bp, 23 predicted proteins | sample 712E1DmetaG_FD_121300 | JGI IMG/M metagenome (GOLD analysis project Ga0182027, IMG submission 121300) | Permafrost microbial communities from Stordalen Mire, Sweden - 712E1D metaG (Illumina Assembly) | ecosystem: Environmental > Terrestrial > Soil > Wetlands > Permafrost | place: Sweden...
AGGAGTTCTGTAGGTGAACAACTAACCAATCGACTCAAAAGCCCGTTCGGTCGCGGCGGCGCAGGCTTCCCAAGTGAACGCCTGCGCTTTCGTTTGGCCGCGCTTCGACAGTTCGGCGGCGAGAGTCGGAGATTCGAGGACGGATTTGAGCGCGTCGGCGAGCTCGGCCGGGCGATAGGGGTCGACGAGAATCCCGGCGTCGCCGACGACCTCGCCGAGCGAGCTGACGAAACTGGCGACGACCGGCGCCCCGCTGGCCATCGCTTCGAGCGGCGGCAAGCCGAAGCCCTCGTAGAACGAGGGGAAGGCGAAGACGGCGGCGAGGCGGTAGAGCGCGGCCTTGTCTTCGGCGCTGACGAAACCCAGCCGCCGGATGTCGCCGCGGTTCGGGTGCGTCCGGAGCGCGCGTTCGACGGCGCCGTTCTTCCAACCAGGCGGCCCGGCCAGCACCAGCCCCAGGTTTTTCTGGGTCGGATTTTTCTTAATCAGGGCGAAGGCATCGAGCAGGGCGAGGTGGTTCTTGCGCGGCTCGAAAGTCCCGACGTGCAGGATGAAGCGCTCCGGCAAGTCCAGCCGCCGGCGCGTCTCCGCCAGCCGTTCGGGTGCGATGGGGGAGCGGTAGCGCTCGGAAACTCCGTGATGGGTGACGTGAATCTTTTCCGGCGAGAGCTTGTAAAGTTCGACCAAGTCGCGCTTGGTGTGTTCCGACACGGCGAGGACGACGTCGGCTCGTTTAGCCAGCGCGCGTGCCCCGATGAGGGGGTGCCAGGCGCGGCGCTTCCAGGTGAAGAACTCTGGATAGCGTTCGAAGGAGAGATCGTGAATCGTGAGCGCCAGCCGGGCCTGGGGCGAGAAGGCGGCAAAGTTCAGGTTCGGCATCCAGAAAATCTCGCCCTTCTCTCCGCCAGCCAGTTCGTCCAAGTATGGGTGTCCCGTCAGTAAAATAGAGCCGTGGAGGAGCTTGTTGGGCCAGCGGGTCAGGGTGGCGTCAGGCCCGAGGCCGTCGTTCGCCGCTATTTTATGCCAGCGGTTGGCCCAAATCCGGCAGTCCCAATTCCGCCGCCGCTTCAGCGCGGCCGTGAGTTCCGTAGCGTACTCGTAGACGCCGCCGCTCGTCGGGTCGAGGAGCGACCGGCCGTCTACGGCCAGTTTCGGCAGAATGTCCGATACTCTTGACATTTTATGGTTTTTGTGCTATCTTGAAGCTATCAAGGTTCTTTTCAGCATAGCACAACACCCAACGTCAGGAGATTGCCCATGACTACCAAGCTGTTTCTCGTGGTCGGCGCCCTCCAGGCGTTGATCCTTTCCGAAGCTCGTGCTTCCGAGAGATCTCGTTGCCTAGAATTGCCGGTTGAGACCAGGCCGGTCTGGGTCAGCCAACTGTTCCATGACCCTCGGCCGGTCATCGTCCCGGACCCGGCTCGCGTCAGCTGGCCAATCGGTCTGGCTCATGATGGCCTCGACATCAAGCTGCCGGGCGGCACGGCGCTGTACGCCCTGGCCGGCGGTGTCGTCATCGCGGCCGGGCTGGACCAGGACGGCTCGGGCGGAGTCACGGTGCAAACCGCCTCCGGTCGCCGTTACCTGCTCGGCCACCTGTACGCCGTGAGCGTCAAGCGCGGCGACCGGGTTCACCGAGGCCAAATCCTCGGCTACTCCGGCGGCGAGCCTGGCGTCTACGGCTCTGGCCCCTACACGACGGGACCACACTTGCATCTGACGGTGCTCGACCCCTTCGGCGAGGCGGTGGATCCACTGCCGCTCTTCTGCCGGGACAAGCACTAGTCAGTCAACCTCGTCCTTTCAATCCAAACCATCACACCCAGGAGGTTACTCATGACCACCAAGCTGTTTCTCGTGGTCGGCGTCCTCCAGGCGTTGACCCTTTCCCAGACCGCGCTGGCCGACGAGGCGAAGTGCCTCGACTGGCCAGTTACGGACCGTTCGGCTCAGATCAGCCAGCGATTCCACGACACTCGCCCGGAAATCGTCCAGGCTCGCAAGAAGCTGGGCTTGTCCGTCCCTCACGACGGCCTCGACCTCGCCATCCCAGCCGGCACGACCCTGTATGCCCTGTCCGACGGCGTCGTCATCATGGCCGGTCCCGACAAGTTCGGCGCGAACGTCATCCAGGTCCGGACCAGCTCCGGTTACGTCTACCACCTCGGTCACCTTTCCGCCATGGTCCGCAGGGTCGGCGACAAGGTCCGTCGCGGCGACATCCTCGGCGCCTCTGGCGGCGAGCCCGGCGCCTATGGCTCCGGACCGTACACGAACGGGGCGCACCTGCACCTCGGCGTGTACAACCTCGCCGGTCAGGCCGTCGACCCGGAACCACTGTTCTGCCGATAGCTCGACCCTCAGTCTCAGCAAAGGCCGCCCTTGGAACGGGCGGCCTTGTTATTTCCTATTGCCCTACCCTGATTACCCCTCCGTCCAAAGGCCGGAGGGGTCTGTTATTCCCCCTTCTTTTTCTCCGCTCCGGCGAACCAGAGGACGTAGGCGGCGAGGGCTCCTAGCACCAGTCCGGCTAATCCCGCAGTCGCGAGCGGCAGTTTTGAGGTGGTGATGGCCGGCTCGTCGGCCGTGACGGCGAAGAGCGAGTCGCCCTGGGCGTCGCGGCCCAGCTCGGCGGTCTTGGCTTCGACGACCTTGGCGGCTGCAAGGGCCAGCGCCTGACCCGAGGTGGCGTTCGGTGCCGTAAAACGCGCCGTCACGACTTGGCTGGAGAGCCGCTTCATCCGGAAACCAGCCGCCGCGACGTTCGCGTCGCCCTTCGGCATCGGCAGCCCGGCCGTGGTATACATCTCCGCCACCGTGCTCGGCGTGCCGAACCAGCTGATGAGCGTGTCGGTGAAGAGTTGCGAGGCCTGGAGGGCGTAGTAGCCGTCGTAGGTGTAGTCCGGCGTTTCCTGACGCTTGCGCTGGTCAACAGTGAAGGCCAAGGAGACGACGGTCGTCTTCGGCCAGACGGCGGCGAGGCCGAGACCGAGGACGAGTCCGACTAGGGCGAGGAGGGCACCGAGGCGGAGGGGGTTGCGATGGGCGAGGATTCGCGGGTCCATATTCATTTGCCTTTTTCTGGTTCCTGGGAATTACGGTAGGCGTCGCGGACGGAGCTCGCGATTCGGGTCCGGAAGATTTCGCCGCCGAACTGCTCGGCGTGGGCTCGGATCTTGGCCGGGTCGAAGGCAAGCGGATCGAAGCCGATGATGACGCTGGCCAGGTCCTCCCATTCCTGATGGTCGAAGAAAGCCCCCGTCACGCCCTCGATCACCGTCTCGGTCGCGCCGCCCTTGCGGTAGGCGATGACCGGCCGGCCCGAAGCCATGGCTTCGACGGCCGTGATGCCGAAATCTTCCTCCTGCGGGTTCATGAAAGCCAGCGCTCGGCGGTAGAGATCGGCCTTTTCGGCGTCGTTCACGCGACCGACGAACTCGATGTTGGACTTGGCCATCTTGCGGAAGTCGCGGTACATCGGCCCATCGCCGAAGATGCGGAGTTTCAGGCCCAGCCGGTTGAAGGCGCGGATGATCAGGTCGAAGCGCTTGTAGGAGACCAGTCGCCCGCCCGCCAGGAACCAGTCCTCCGGCGCCCCGACTGAGAACTTCTCGATCTCGACTGGCGGGTAGATGACCTCGGAGTCGCGCTCGTAGTACTTGCGGATGCGCCCCCGGACCGTCTCGGAGTTGGCGATGAAATGGTCGACTCTACCGGCGGCCAGGCGGTCCCACATCCGGAGGCGCGTGAGGAGCGGCGGCAGGAGGCCCTTCACCAGCGAGTTGGCCTTGAGCTCGGCGACGTAGCTGTGGGTGTCGCTCCAGAGGTAGCGCGTCGGCGTGTGACAGTAGCAGACGTGGACCGTGCCGGGCTTGGTGATGACGCCCTTGGCGAAGGCACTGGTGCTCGAGAGGACGACGTCGAACTCGGAAAGGTCGTAGGATTCCGTCGCCGCCGGCATGAGCGGCAGGAGCCATTGGCATTTCTGTATCGCGAAGGGGATTTTTTGGAGGAAGGAAGTGCGGATGTCCTGATTGGGAAATTCCTTGCTCAACCGCTTGACGTCGTAGACCAGGGTGAAGGTCGGGGAACCCGGGAAAAGGGCCTGAAATTCGCGGAGCACGCGCTCCGCGCCGCCGTCCTGCACTAGGTGATCGTGGACCAGGGCAACTCTCATATTCTGGAATCAATATGCTCCTTTACGGCCTAAGACGGCAAGGGGGGTCTTGAGGAGGATGACGAGGTCTAGCCCCGGGCCCCAATTCTCGATGTAGAAGGTGTCGAGGCGCACCTCGCCTTCGAAGTCGAGGTCGCGGCGGCCGGCCACCTGGGCCATGCCTGTCACGCCGGGCTTGATGGTCAGGACGCGGCGGTGATGGCGCTCGTACTTGGCGACCTCGCGCGGCTGGTGCGGGCGTGGGCCGACCAGGCTCATGGCGCCCCAGAGCACGTTGAAGAGCTGGGGGAGCTCGTCGATGGAGAAGCGGCGGATGAACTTTCCGACTCGGGTGATGCGGGGGTCGTCCTTGATCTTGTAGACGGGGGCGCCAATGGCGTCGCGCTCGCTGATGAGCTGTTGTTCGTAGGCCAGGGCCGCTTTTTGGCTGCCGAACTGCGGACCAACGCAATACTGCGCCAGCATCGAGCGGAACTTGAGGAGATGAAAGACTCGGCCGCCCTGGCCGACGCGCTCGTTGCGGAAGATGATCGGGCCGCGCGACTCCAAGGCGACGGCCGCCGCCGTGACGAGCATGATCGGGCTGGTCAGGACGATCAGGATGAGACTCCCCACGAGGTCGAAGACGCGCTTGTAGATGCGGCCCCAGCCTTCGAGCTGGGTGCGGACCACCTCGACGACGGGAATGTCGGCGACCGTCGTGGTGCGCAGGACGGCGCGCGCGGCCACGGTGTCGGCGGCGTAACGGAAATCAATCTGCCGGTCCTCGGCGTACTCAATGAGCGCCTCCATCGAGGCTCGGTCGATATTGGGGTCAGTGACGAAAAGCTCATCGAGCGGTTTCGTTTTGTGCAGCGTTTCGGTCTCGGAGAGAGCCGCGTCATTCCAACTGCCGAAGCGCTTGACCAGGTTGTAGCCGAGTTCCGGCCGCCGGGAGATCTCGCCGATGATGGCGTTGGTCGAAGGCTCGTCGCCGCCGATGATCACGACGCGCCGGGCGAGATAGCCGGACTTGAAGAGGGCCTGTTGGAGCACCCGGATCAGGAGGCGCTCCGTGATGACGAGGACGATGGCCAGGGCGTAGGCCGCCAGGATGACGAAGCGCGAGGTGAAGGGCACGCGCTGGAAGAAGATGAGCAGGATGAGACCCATGACGCCGACGGTACAGCCCGAGACGACGCGGAACATCTCCTGCATGACCCGGCGCGGCCGCTCTAGGGTGTAGAGGCCGGAGAGCCAGAAGATGACAATCCAGAACGCCGCGAACCAGAGGGTCAGTACGAGGTATCGGCCGAAGGGGACGAGACTCATCGCCGACCAGGTCCAGATCAAACTTTCGAAACGCAGGCGGTAAGCCAAGACGGCCGCCAGGACCAGCATGAGGTAGTCCAAAGGCAGTGAAATCGCGGCAAAAAGCAGTTGCGTGCGCTTCATATGTCTGGGAGATACCGTACTCTTTTCGGGCTTTTTTATCAAGATTGAGACGGTAGGTTAGCGAAAAAAGAGAAAACGCCCCTTTTAAGGGCGTTCTCCCATGAACCTTTTTAGGCGACCTGTAAGCCGAATTCTGTCTCGCGGTCAGCCTCGCGGCCTTCCGCGACGACGGTCATCTCTCTTGGGGCGTCATTGCTGGCGTCCTCGGGCATGCTACCTAATTTGCACTTGCACCGGATTGGCGTTTACCCCGGCAGGCATCACTGCCTGGCCGCGTGAGCCCTTACCTCACGATTTCGCCCTTACCACGCTCCCTTGCGGGAGGCCTCACCATTGAAGGTTGTGGCGGTATGTTTCTGTTGCGAACCATGTGGGCCTCGCGGCTTTCATGGAACACCCTCCGAAGAGGGTCCGCTCGGCCGATTTTCATCGGTCTTCCCTGGGCTTGGCGGACCGCGTGAGCGGGCCGTTGTTCCCGGTCGCTGTTAGCGACAATCGCTGAATCCGGGGTTACCCCCGGAAACGGTGTTCGGACTTTCCTCTCCTGTAGATCGGGCCGTGCCACGCTGACGTTGACGCCAGGCGTCTTTGCGTTCGCGTGATTTCCAGCCGCAATTTGCGGGAGCGACCGTCCGGTAGCCTTGAAAGGTTACCCTAGGCGTGAGCCCAAGGTAGCGAAATCGTAGCAGGAAAAGGGCTTTCTGTCAATGACCGAGGTTAAGTATTATAATTAAATCGTAAGGCGAAATGTGGATTTTTTCCGCAAAAACAAGCGATTTTACGGTTTTACGCTCATCGAGGCCCTCGTTGTTATTGGCGTAATCGCGGCCCTCGCGGCCATTGTGCTGGTCGCCGTCGATCCCGCTTTGCGCCTCGCCCAGTCCCGGAATGCCCGGAGATGGGCGGACGTCCGGTCGCTGACCGAGGCCACGCTCCAATATACGGTCGACCATGCCGGGAATTACCCCTCGGGCATCAATGAGACGCTCCGGATGATTGGCACGGCCACCTCTGGTTGCGCCGTCGCCTGCGGTCAGCAGATCGCCTTAGGCGAGGTGACGCCCAGCCCCGGCGGTTCGAGTTTGGCAGAAGGGCTCATGCGCCGGGCGGCGGAGGGAATCGTCGGGGGACCGGCGGAGGCCCAGGCGTCCGTGAGTCCGACCATCACGTCTTTCACGGTCCAGCCCGTGAAAGTCACCCCGGGCGACGTCATGACCGCGACGGTCGAGGTCGAGGACTCGACGCCGGTCAGTTCCGTCCGCGTCGATTTCGGCGGCCTCGCGACCGTCAGTTTGGTCTTGACTGCAGGCGACGGATTGAAGGGAACGTGGCAAGGCTCGTGGACGGTCAAGAACACACGCACGCGCGACTACGTCGCCACGGCGACCGTGACGGACGGACTGGGCGCTACGGCGACCGCCACCGCCCCTTGGACCGACCCCCTGACCGGCTGGATCGAGCCGACTGGCGCCACCTCGCCCACCGGCAACTGGTCCAGCTTGGCTAACGCCTATGACGGCAACCTCACGACGTACGCCTCGGACAACACGGCCGCCGCCGGCTGGAGCGGTTACATCGACTTCTCGCTCACCAACCTGATATACAGCAATCGCGTCCGCGTCAACACGGACTTCCTCGACGCGCACATCCAGGGCGTCCAGGTCGACGTCAGCTCCGACGGCGTGACCTGGACGAACGTCCTCGACGGCATCGACGGCGTGAACGGCGTCGACCAGGCCCACTGGAACGACAAGTGGGCGGAAGTCACGTTTCCGGGCCAGAACGTCACGCAGGCTCGGTTCCGGTACAACTACCGGGTGAGTGGCTACGTCTACTGGATGTATGAGTTCCAGTTCTACCAGACGGTGCCGGTCGTCACCCCGCCGACTTGCCAGACCCAACCCGCCAACCTGGTCCAGGACGTGGCCGCGACGCTCCATGCTACCTTGATCGACGATGGCGGCGAGCCCTGCGATTACGATTTCCAGTATGGCCTGACCCCGGCTTACGGCACTGACACCGGCTGGGTGAGTGGCGCGGCCGCCGGCGTCTCCATAGATCAGTTCGTCAACGGCCTGACCCCGAGCACGCAGTACTATTTCCATGCGCTCGCCCGGAACAGCGCCGGGCAGACTGACTGCTCGCCCCTGACGTTCACCACCAAGCCGCCGGCGACCGGCTGGGTGTCGCCCTCGGGATATTCCGACCCTGACGGCAAATGGGAGAACCAGCTCTTGGCAACCGACCAGGATACCGTCACCTACGCCCGGAGCTACCACAACATCAACGACCCGCAGTGGAGCTCGTTCATCTACTACACCCACGACCCCATCATCGCCGACAAGGTCCGCCTCTACGCCCGTGGCCTGGCGCAGGTTGACTTGGTTTACCTTGACGCTTTGGTGGACGGCTCCTGGGTGCACGTCTACGATGGCGCGTTCCCGGACCAGCAGTGGGTCGAGTACGGCTTCGCCCAAGGCAACCTGTCGCAGGTCCGGGCCCAGTTCCACGCCACCGTCGGCAACCAGGGCTTCTTCTGGCAGTTGAACGAGATCGAGTTCCAGAAGTCCAGCGAAGGCACGTCCGACGCCTGCCTGGACTTGACCTCGCTCGCGCCGCAGTACATCGCCTCAATCCCGGTCGACCCCCTGCTGGGCACGCCGGCGAAGACGCTCTATGCCATCCAAAAGACCACGAACGGCCGGATCCTGACTTACGCCTGCAATCCCGAGCTCGGCGCGACTATCAAGAACTCGCGGTAGGGGATTTCCCCAACATACTCATTGTGATAACCAAAGATTTTAAGCCCCTCAAGTTCCCCGAGGACGAGTCGGCCCACGAGTGCATCGTGGAATGGTGGTATTTCAACGGCCACTTGGCGGACGCCGCCGGCCGCGAGTATTCCTTCATGGACTGCCTGTTCAAGGTGGACTTGAAGCGGGTCAAGGTGCCGTTCTGGAGCTGGCTGCCGCTCAAGATGATTTATTTCTCGCACTCCCTCGTCACCGACCTCGCGCACCGGAGCTTCCAGCATCGCATCGCGCCCTTCTCCGTCATCTCCAAGGACAGCTTCACCAAGCCCCTGCTTTACGCGAGCTACTTCAACCCGGAAGTCGGGGGCGAGCGCGTCAATTGCGTCATCGAGAAGACCGGCGAGGCGGCGTATCACCTGAAGAGCGAGGACCTGGACCTGACTTTCGCTTCCACGAAGAAGCCCCTGCTTGAGGGCGGCAACGGTTACGTCAATCTCGGCTCCAAGACGACCTACTACTATTCCCTGACTAACCTCAAGACGGCGGGCCGCGTCCAGGTCGGCGGCGAGTGGATCCCCGTCACCGGCAAGTCGTGGATGGACCACCAGTGGATGGACGCGAGCTACTCCAAGGATCGCTGGGACTGGTTCTCGATCCATCTGGACGGCGACGTGGAGCTGATTTGCTGTGCCTTCGCCAACGGCGCGACGAGGCTGAATTACGCCGACGTGTCGAGACCCGACGGCACCCAGGAGCATCTCGATGATGTCGAGATCATCCCCGGCGAGCGGACCTGGACCAGCTCCAAGAGCCAGGCGGCTTACCCGTTGTCGTGGCGCGTGAAAGTCCCGTCGAAAGGCATCGACCTGAACTTGGAGACCCGGATGGAAAATCAGGAGATGCTCTTCGGCGCAGTCAACTATTGGGAGGGGCCGCTTAGCGTGGAAGGTACTTTTGGCGGTCAGCCCACAAAGGGTGTCGGCTTCATGGAGCTGGTCGGCTACCCGTCGAAATACGGCAACGTCCACTACCTCGGCGATGAGGTCACCCGGACCGGCCGCAAGGTCTACTCGATGGCCAAGGGTCACGCCCGCAACCTGGCCAACAATTTCAAGAAGAGTTTGAAGGGGAAGTAAAAATGAATGGGGTCTGGCTCACCGGTGTCCAGGTCAAAGACCTGGCTCCGGGGTGCCTGACCCCATACCATTATTCTGATGTGGGCGGGTCCTGTCGCGGCTTCTTCCCCGAAGGTGCTCGGCTAACAGCCTGTGCCCGCTTCGGGGGCCCCAGAGCCGCGCCACCCGCTGGGCTTCCTCTCGGCCAGGCTCTTTTGTTAGGCCAGTACGGTTCATGGACATCAGAAATACTTTTGTACCGTGTGCGGCAAAGAGCCTGGCCGCGCTGGCCAGGTTCTCTTGTTTGTCCTATTGACAGGGCCTGGGCGAACAGTGCTAGCGTCGAGGCGTTATGGAAATTCCCAAGGAACGCCTTGAAATTGTCAGAGCCGAGGCTAAACGGTCTTACGCCGCCATTGGCCCGCTTTTCTGCCCATATCTCAACGATACAGTGCATTTCCGTAACGACGGTTTTGAGCACCTCATCTTCAAGCGAAAGGACAAGCCCAGGCCGCCGGTCGAGCAGTACACGCGATTGCGCATGTTGCCTCTGGCCGAAGAAGTCATTCGGAAATCACACACGCTCCAAGAGCACAGCCAGCAAATAACGACGATTCGGCAGCAGTCGGCCGGTCGTTGGGAAAAGAGAAATAAGGTCGTGAACTATTATGTTTTTGTCGCAATTATACGTCCGCGCGTCAGAATCAAGGTTGTCGTTCGGGAAATCGAGGGCGGTACCAAGCATTTTTACAGCCTTTTTCCGTCCTGGCGCGTCGAGACCGACGCAAACGGCAAATTGACCAAGGCGCTTTACAGCGATGACCCGGCGGATTTGTAAACGCAAAGAGCGCCTGTCTACAGCTTGGAAGCCGTGATGGGGGCCGAAGCTCCCACAAGCGCTCTAACGAGAGTATGCCGGGTCGGTCGAGGTGATGTCAAGCGAACTCACATAATGCAAAGAGCCTGGCCACGAGGGTCAGGCTCTTGTTATCTCAGTAGCTTCGACACGACGTCGAACTTGCGGATGAGCGGCCTGGGGTCCCAGGGTTGCATGCCGAGGCTGCGGATCAGGTCCTCGTTCTCCCAGGACACGCCCTTGGCGAAGAGGCTCTTCAGGAATTTGCCGGTCTCATGGCGCAGGAACCAGCGGTCGCCGAAGGCGCGCGTCAGATGCTCCTCGAGCTGGGCCGAGGCCATCCAGGCGCGGAGGTAGTCCGCCGAGTAGAACAGCGGGTCCATGTCCTCGAGGTACAGGTTCTCCTCGTAGACGAAGCCGGTCAGGTCGCGAAGCGTCTGGGCATAGGTCGTCTTGTTGCGGTTGATGTCGCTCGGGTGCGCGTCGAAGGCCAGCTCGTAGGTGAACTTGGCGACGTAGCGGCGGAGCATGAAGAGGTCACCGAGCAGGGCCCATTCGGAGAGTCGTCCGGCGACGTCCTTCGGGACGCGCAGGGCGTGCTCCAGCCAGAGCGGGTTCAGGGCGAGCTGTTCCATCGTGAAAGAGAAGATCTCCGACAGGGCGTGCGAGCGGGGGAGTTCGCGATGCTCGTAGGGCAAGGCGGCGTCGGTGTAGGCGAAGTGGAGCGCGTGGCCGCCCTCATGCAACAGCGTCCGGACGTCCTCATAGCCGCCTCTGGGCTTGAGCATCAGGTGAACCTCGGTCGGCACTTTGACCGGGTAACAGCAGGCCCGGGGGTTTTTCTGCGGCCGGTTCTCGGCGTCGAGGAGGACGCGCCCGTCGGCCGAGAGGTCGAGCCCCATGGTCGCGAAGGCCGCGCGGCACGACGGCACCAGGGACTCGGCGGGGAAGAGCCGGTCGAACTCATGGCCAGCGCGCCAGTGGGCCACGTGCGCCGCGGAGATCTCGCCGAGCTCGAGGCCGTAGGCCCGGCGCAGGGACTCGGACATGACCCGGCGGTATAGGCCGGTCGTCTCCTCCAGCATCGGGATCGTCTTCTTCAGGAGTTCCTCGTAGTTCAGGCGCTTCTTGGTCTCGGCGTATTCGCGCGTCGAGTGGAAGCCGAAAGCGGCGAGCTCCTGGCGCGTGAGCTGTTCCAGGTCCAGGCGCTGGGGGGCGAGCTCGGCGGCCAGCTTCACGAAGGCAGTCCGGAGCCGTTCGCGGCGCGCCGGGTCTTCCTCGCGGCTCAAGCGACCGGCGAACTCGTGATAGCCGATCCGTTCGCCGTCGACTTCGGCCGAGAGGCCGAGCTGAGCCTTGAGCAGGGCCTCCTCGAACGGCATCTCGCGCGCGCTGATGCGACCCTCCACCAGGGCGAGCATCGTCCGCTCGACGCGCTCGCGCCCCTGCTGGTCCCGGGCGGCGGCGAGGGCGCCCTTGACCTCGGTGATGTGCTCCTGGGTGAAGAGGTCGTCGTAGCGCGCCTGGATGGCCGCAAGCTCCGGCTTGGCCTTCAGCCCGGCCCGAACGAGGCGGCTCTCTCCAGAGAGTTCCTCTTGATAGTGGGCTAGGCGTGCCAGGATCTCGGCGTAGGTCATCAGAATTAGGTTCAGCGGAGGCCGGTCTTGCGGCGGACGTCTTCCATGGTCCGCTCCGCGATGACTCGGGCGCGGCGGCCGGCGGCCTCAAGCCGTTCGCTAATCGCGAAGCGGTCCTTCAGCAATTCGGCTTTCCGGGCGCGATGTTCGGCGAAATAGTCGGAGATGATTTTGGCCACCAGCTTCTTGAGGTTGCCGTATTTCACCGGCGACTCGGCCAGGACGGCACGCTTTTCCTCGGTTGCGCCAAAGAGATCCATCAAATCGAGGAGGAGGGCCACGCCGGCGAACTCCGGCTTTTGGAGGTTTTCGGGCGTCACGAGGCCGCTCGCTTCGGTTGGCACGCGCTTCACCTTGTCGAGGATTTCCTCAGGCTCGTCGCTCAAGGCGATGTAGGACTTCGGCCCGTGCGACTTGGACATCTTCTTGTCCGGCTCGACGAGCGAGCGGATTTTGGGCGTCGCATTCAGGACCGCCTTCGGTTCGGGGAAGGTCTCGCCGAAGCGGTGGTTGAAGGACCGGGCGATGACGCGGGTCGCCTCGACGTGCTGGACCTGGTCCTGACCGACGGGCACGTGGGTGCCGCCGAAGATCAGGATGTCGGCTGCCTGGAGGACGGGGTAGGCGAGGAGTCCCAGGTTGATGTTCTGCACGTGGCGCGCCGCCTTGTCCTTGTATTGCGTCATGCGCTCCATCTCCGAGATCGGCGTGACGGTGTTGAGGATCCAGGCCAGCTCGGTGACCTCGGGAACGTAGGACTGCATGAACAGGTTGGCGACTTTCGGGTCCGCGCCGAGGCCGAGCGCCAGGATGTCGGCGGCGATGTCGACGAAGAGTTCGCGTCGTTCGACGGGACTGTACTCGACCGTCATTGCGTGGTAGTCGGCGATGAAGAACTGACACTGTCCGGGATGGTCTGCCTGGAGCTTCTGGAGCTGTCGGAGGCCGCCAGCCCAGTTGCCGAGATGCATTCGGCCGGTCGGTTGGAAGCCCGTAACGATGGTGGTGGGGTATTGCATATCCTTCAAACCTTAGCGTTTTTGGAGCGAATAAGCAAATCTGGGGAACAGATCCCTCGACCTCGCTCGGGATGACAATAACAAAAAACCGCCAAAGTGGCGGTTGACGGTCAAACGGTCTCGGGACTGGCTGGCTTCAGGGGAAGTCCGCGAACGAAGTCGGCGACGTGGGCGGCGACAATCCCGAGAGCTGTCTTCAGGTAGTCGCTGCTGGTGGTCCAGACCTTGAGTTCCCAGAAGTCGTCCTTGGCTTGGGGGCCGAAGAGCTCCTGTTGGTGCACGTAGCCCCCGATATTGAAATGGACGTTTCGGGCCAGGACCGGAGAGGTACTTACCTGGATGCAGACCTTGCGTCCCCAGGCGCGGCCGTAGAAGTTCCAGGCCCAGGTGCCGTCCGCCTGGTCGTGGTTCTCGTAGGGCCGGACTTCTAAGTTGCCCTGCATCGCGAACACGGCCAGATCGACACGGCATTCGTCGAACAGGCTCACGACCTCGGCCGGTACGCCGTCGATATCATTGGCTGTCCTGATCGGTTGGCTCATGACGTGCTCCTTGGTTGCCTTGGGTTCCAGGGCAGGTTGCGGACGACCTTGACGGCAAAGCGCCCGATTTCCTTCAGGGCTTCGTCCAGGAACTCGTCGGTGCCAGCGAGCAGGCTGGGTTCGAGATCCAAGAGGTCGTAGACACATTCCGTAACGAAGAGGTCACGATTGCGGACGACCAGACAAATCTCGAAGTGCTCGATTCTGGCCAATTCTGGATTGGAGCGGATGTTGATGTGAAATCCGCGCCCCCAGAGTGTGCCACGGAGGTACCAGGAGCAAATACCGTCAGGGTTTGAGCCATCATCCTCGTCGTGGAGGATGAGATTATTGCGTTTGGCGAATCGGGTGATTCGGCCTCGCTGTGACTCGAAGAGCTTGGAAACTACACTGGGAATTGTGGTTGGGCCCATGATTCACCTCTTGGTAAAGATCTGGCCTTACCTAACCAAAAAACCCGCCATCGGTCAAGATGACGGGTTTTGCTCCCTCTCTGAAAGAGAGGGTTGGGGTGAGTGATTTTACACCTCGATGATGACCGGCACGACCATCGGGCGGCGTTCCGTGTGCTTGAACAGGAACGAGCCGACTTCGTTGCGGACCTTCTCGCGGATGATCTCGTCCTGGGCCGGCAGTTTCGTGCCGTGCTCCTTGAGGATCTTCTTGACGAAGACGCTGACCTGCCCGATGAGCTCCTTGGCGTCCTTCGTGTAGATGAAGCCGCGGGAGATGATGTCCGGGTCGCGAGTGAGCGCGCCAGTGCGGTGGTCGACGGTGCAGACGACCACGAGCATACCGTCGGCCGCGAGCTCGCGGCGGTCGCGCAGGACGACCTCGGAGACGTCGCCGACGCCGAGCCCGTCGACCATGACGTAGTCGATGGGGACGTGTTCGCTGGTCAGATGGCCGCCGGTCTTGTCGAACTCGATGACCTGGCCGTTGTCGGCCACGAGGCAGTTCTGGCGCGGGACGCCGACGGCCTCGGCCAGTTCGGCGTGGGCCTCGAGCATGAAGCGGTTGCCGTGGATCGGCATGAAGTAGACCGGCCGGGTGAGGCGCAGCATCAATTTCAAATCTTCCTGCTTGGCGTGGCCGCCCGCGTGGATGTCCATGCCGGCGGAGTCGATGACCTTGGCGCCCTGGCGGACGATGGTGTCCTTGAGCGACTGGACGGTGCGCTCGTTGCCCGGGATGACCGAGCTCGAGAACATCACCGTGTCGCCCGGCTGGAGGAAGAGCAAGCGGTCTTCGCGCATCGCGATGCGCATGAGCGCGGCGTTCTTCTCGCCCTGGGCGCCGGTGCAGACGACGATGGCGCGGTTGTCGGGCAGGCGCCCGAACTCCTCGTCTTCGACGAGCGTGCCCTGCTTATATTTCATGTAGCCGAGCTTGTGGGCCAGCTCGACGTTCTTCTGGAGCGAGCGGCCCTTGAGCATGACCTTACGGTTGCAACCCTCGGCGATCTCCAGGATCTGCTGGAGGCGCGTCAGCATCGAGCTGAAGGTGCCGAGGAAGATGCGGCCCGGCGCGCGCTCGATGATCCGGCGCAGCTCCTCGCCCACGGTCTTCTCGGAGATCTGGTGGCCGGGGAGCGTGGCGTTGGTCGAGTCCGACATCAGGCACAGGACCTTCTTGGCCCCGAAGCCGGCGACATGGATGAGGTCGGCCGGGTCGCCGTCGGCTGGCGTGAAGTCGAACTTGAAGTCGCCGGTGCCGAGCATGACGCCATACGGGGTGTAGAGGGCGGTGCCGAAGGCGTCGGAGATGTTGTGGTTGACGTGGAACGGCTCGAAGACGAAGTTGCGGCCGAGCTGGATGCGCGTCTTGCCGGTCACGAGCTGGATCTTGAGCTGGTTGCCGTTCCCGAACTCCTCCTGGCGGTTGCGGATGATGCCGGCCGTGAGCGGGGCGGTGTAGATGACCGGCCAGCCGAGCTTGGGCAGGACGTAAGGCAGGCCGCCGACGTGGTCGAGGTGGCCGTGCGAGACGATGATGCCGCGGATGTTCTTCTCCTTGCCCTTGAGGCAGGAGACGTTCGGCACGACGAAGTCGATGCCGGGCATGCCTTCCTCCGGGAACATCAGCCCGACGTCGACGATGACGATATCATCGCCGCACTCGAAGACGGTGCAGTTGCGGCCGATTTCCTCAAGGCCGCCCAAGGCGTAGACCTTGAGCTTCGGCGGGTTGCCGACGACCTCGATGGGGTTGACCGTCTGGCGCGCCGTCTTGGCGGCCAGCGAGGCCTCGTTGGTGCGGGCCGAGATGCCGCGCATGGCGGCGGGCGTCGGGCCGGCGAACTCGTCGCGGCGACGACCGCGGTTGCCGTGGCCGCCGCGTCCGTGCGAACCGCCAGTGCCCTGGGGCCGCTGGGGTTGCCGGTTGTTATTTTGGTGAAACGGGCTCGGGGCCTTGGGGGCCGGAGCTTGGTTGCGCCCCGCGCCGACTGGCGAGGGGTTGCGACCCGCGTTGGCGGGCGGGGGAGGCGGAGCGGCCGGGCGTTGGGCCGGCGGCCGACTGACGATCGGGGGCGATCGCCGCGAGTGGAGCAGGGGGCTCCGTTGCGGTAAAACCATAAAAATGGGCTGTCCTCGCAAGGCCTAGATACCAGGCGGCGGGGACGAGTAGCGTTATGAGATTCGCTTAGAGGCAAATCTACAGTCGGGAGCCTCGGACTGTTCCGAGATTTTCGACGGGAGACTTGTATAAGTTTTGCACGACGGTGCAAAACTCACTGAATACTATCAAGGATAGCGTGCTATCCGCGAAGAACGAGCGGCTGACGCACGATAGGGCTGACGGCCTCGGGCCGTCTGACCGACAGTGCGTCAGGTAAGCGAGTAGTTGGTGCGGATGGAGGGACTTGAACCCTCATGACCTTGCGGTCGTACGACCCTGAATCGTATGCGTCTGCCAATTTCGCCACATCCGCTCGCTGGCTTACTTAAGCCTAGCTCAGGGCACATCAGGGGTAAGCGTACACCTCACGGCCTTATTTGTCAATGCCAATCCAGCAGTCGAGTCAGCTCATCATAGGCGTCGACGACTATGCTGGCACCGAGTTCGGTGAGGGTCGCTCGGGGGAAAGACGTGGTGATGCCGATGACGCGGCAACCGGCACTGACGCCCGCTCGGACGCCGTTGTCGGAATCCTCGATGACGAGACACTCGGCCGGATTCTTTCCGAGCTTCAAGCTGGCCTTGAGGTAAGCCTCCGGGTCGGGCTTGGCCATCCGGACCTCGTCGCCCGTGACCACGGCATCGAAATATCGATGGAGATCATAACGGTCGAAGACAGATCGTTGGACGGCCCGGTTGCTGCCGGTCGCGAGGGCGAGGCCATCAAGGTTGCGCCGGGCGAGCTTGATGAATTCCAGCACGCCGGGGATGACCGGCAGGTCCTGGGCGACGAGGTCGAGGTAGCTGCGCGTCTTGAAGTCGACGATTTCCGGCACGGAGATCTGGCGCCCGCCGCCGTACTTGCCGATCAGGTAGCTGAAGATGTTCTCGGCCGTCCGGCCTTGGAAGTTCTCCCACTCCGCCCTCGGGGCGTCCAGTCCGTAATGGCGGCAGGCCGCTTCTTCCGCCTGGCGATGCAAAGCCTCGGTGTCCGTGATGACCCCGTCCATGTCGAAGATGATGGCCTTGTATCCGTCATTCAGCATATCGGCCCCAGTTTTCACTTCCAGACTCGCGCGGTCTTGAGGTACCAATTGGTGACGCTGGCGAAGCGATCGGCGGGGATGTTGATGCGCGTGCCCTCGAAGCCCTTGAGCGCGGCGGGCAGGGGATAGGTGTAGACCGGGCTGTAGAGGAAGACGGCGGGGACCTGGTCATTCAGGATGTTGATGAAGTTGGCGAGGTGACCGGCGCGTTCGGTCGCGTCGGCGGACGTGCGGGCGGCCTCAAGGTCGGCGTCGGCTTGGCGGTTGGCGAAGAGCGCCAGGTTGAGTCCGGGGTCGGCGACCTGGGTCGAGTGCCAGTAAGGGTAAGGATCGGCGTCTGGGCCCATCAGCTGGCCGTAGAGCAGGGCCTCGTAGTCGCGTGGTTGGATGCGGGAGCGGTAGATGTCGGTGGGCGAGACGGCGTCGATCTCGACCGTGACGCCGATGGTGGCCCAGGACTCCTGGATGATCTTGGCGTCCGCATCCGATTCCGGCTGGTCGACGACCGTGAGCCGGATCGCGAGCGGCGTCTGGGTCGTGACGCTCGTGGTCACCTTCTTGACCTTGGTCGTGGTGACGGTGGTCTTCTTGCGGAGGCCGTCGGTATCCAGCTTCCAGCCGGCGGCGTCCAAGAGTTTCCCGGACGCGACGGGGTCGAAGACAGGGGCCGCGCCCGGGGTGGGCACGTAGCCCGGCAGGGGCGGGTTGTCGAGCGGGCGTCCCTCGCCGTGCAGGACGTCCAAGAGGAGGCGGCTCTTGTTGATGGCCATGGCCAGGGCCCGGCGGACGTTCTTGTCCTGGAGGGCGGCGTTCTTCTGGGTGTTGAAGAAGACGGCCGTGACTTGCGGGAGTTCCAGCGAGACCGGCGTGATGGCGCCGATGCCCTTGAGTCCGGGGATCAGGTCGCGCGGGACGTAGCTCAAGGAATCGACGTCATGGCGCTTCAGCCCGTCTAGGGCGGCGTTGTCGTCGGGATAGAACTGGAAGCGCAACCGCTCGATGTAAGGCGGCTGCGCGTAGTAATCGGGGTTGCGTTTAAGGTTGTAGGCCAGGATGAAGCCGCGAGAATCGCGCTCGATGCTGTCGAAGGCGAAGGGGCCGGAGCCGATCGGCTTCAGGTTGGCCTCGGCTTGCAGGGCGTCAGCCGGCGCGATGTTCTTCCAGACGTGTTGGGGGAGGATGCCGAAAGTCAGGAGCGAGCGGAACGACAGGAGCGGCTCCTTGATGACGAGTTGCACGGCGCGGTCGTCGACCTTGCTGGCCGTGACGCTTTCGAACTCCGCCCGGAGCGGGCTCTTCCAGGCTGGGTCTTGAAACAGGCCCAGCGTGAACAGGACGTCATCGGCCGTGACCGGGGTGCCGTCGTGCCACTTGGCCTCGCGCAGGCGCAGGACGTAGGTCTTCTGGTCGGGGGAGACGGTCTCATTCAGGACGAGCTCCGGCACGATCGCGCCGTCCTTGTCGGTCGTGTAGAGGCTGGAATAGATCAAGCGCGTCAGGTCCATGTCGACGTCGTTCGAGACGGCCAGGACGGGGTTGAGCGAATGCGGCGAACCCACGACGCCTTCCGTGAACGTGCCGCCCACGGCCGGCGCGAGGACCGTATTCCCGTAATACCAGCGCCCGCCCAGAATCGCGAGACCGGCCAGGATCAGAATCGTCCCGAGTTGGAGCTTCAGGTTGTCGTTCGAGGACAGCACTTCCGGCAGGTGGCGGATCTGCCGCCAGGAGGGGAGTCGCGTGCGCGAGAGCGAATGCACCAGCCGGCGGTTCCAGACGTCCTTGTCGGACACCCCGCGCCCCCGGCCGAACCTAAAGAACCGCCTTTGGAGGCGGGTCAGTAGATTGCGACCACGCTCGAGGAGCGAGTCCACAGTTTCCACTCGACTAGACGAGGAGGATGGTGGCGACACCGGTGCCCATGAAGGCGACCGCCAGGACGATCGTGGCGTAGAAGAGGATCTTCTCGACGCCGCGCTTCGTCCGGAAGATGTTCCCCTCGCCGCCGAAGGAGGAGGACAGCCCAACCCCCTGCTGTTGCAGGAGGACTGACGCGATCAGCAGGACCGAAACCGCGATTTGGACGATGGTGAGTATCTTGGACATAAGGCTTTAGTTTCCCGGCCAGCTTAGCAATCCCGAACCAGGACGTCAATGTTCCGCCGGCGGGACCGGCGGGAGCTGCTTAGGCGCCTTGGGCTCGACTTGCGTGGACTCCACCGCTTCGACGTCGATGACGGTTCCAAAACGCCTGCGCACCTCCCGCTCGTAGAATTCGTCTTCTTGGCGGCGCTTTAATTCTGTCCGGTGGCGCTCGATATCTTCAGGAGTCAGGTGTTCTAGGATTTCGCCCGGGGGCTTGGCCTGGGGCGGCTCGGCTTTCTCCCCGCGCAGGAACTTCGGCGTCCTGATTTCGAAATTCATTTTTGGCTGATTTTAGGGAATATGCGATTATCGGGCAATTTCGACTTTAGCATTTTCGGCCGTCGTTTGTCGAGGCCGTTGGGCGTTAGCATGCTACAATGAGGACATTATGAAGTCCTCTGGTGCCGCCAACATTCTCGTCGTCCTCGCCGTCGGCTTAATGATCGTCTTAATCGCCTATTTCTTCTGGCACGTCTTGGTCTTTTATTTCCAGATTAAGCGAGGCGAAGCCGTCAATTTGCCGCAGTTCTCGACCCAATCTTCCGCCACCGCCCCCAGTGATTCCCAAGCTGTTTATGACGTGGTGACCGCCGACGACCCGGCTTTCGGTCCGCCCCAGGCTCAAGCCAAGGTCACGGTCGTCGAATTCGCCGATTACGAGTGCCCTTACTGCCAGCAGGCCTCGTCCATCGTCCGGTCGCTGTCCTTGAAGTATCAGTCCTCGGTCCGCTTCATCATCCGCGACTTCCCGCTCTCCCAGATCCATCCCGACGCGCTCGCCGGCGCCGAGGCCGCCGGTTGCGCCGAGGAGCAAGGCAAGTTCTGGCCCATGTACGACCGGCTCTTCGCCCAGAATGGCACGCTCGCCCGGACGAACCTCGACCAGGCGGCGGCCTCAATTGGCCTCGATTCCAAGGCTTTCGACCAGTGCCTGGACTCGCACCGGCGTTTGCCCGAGATTCGCGCGGACCAGGCGGACGGCACCAAGGCCGGCGTCGTCGGCACCCCGACTTTCTTCATCAACGGGCAACGCATCGCCGGCGTCATTCCGCAGGACACTTTCGAGCAAATCATCACCGCCGCTCTCGGCGGCCAGAACCCATGAAACGCCACGTCAAAGTCATAGTCGCCGGTCTGGGGCTCGCCGCCGTCTTGGCTGTCAGCCTCGCCACCCCCCTCGTCGCCCTAGCCGCCAGCACCGCCCCGAAGCCCATCTACACCCAAGTGGTCATCCCCGGCTCGCCGGTCGAGGCTACCGCCGAGGGCATCCGCGGCAAGGTCACTGACCTCGCCCAGTACATCGGCTTCCTCTACAGCTTCCTGCTGGGAATCATCGGCGTCGTGGCCGGCGTCGCCATCATGGTCGGCGGCTTCACTTATCTCACGGCCGGCGGCGACAAGAGCAAGGTTGAGGAGGGCAAGAAGCGCATCTACAACGCCCTGGCCGGCATGGTCATCGCCTTCACGGCCTACCTCCTGCTCAATACCATCAACCCCGACCTGGTGAAACTCAAGGTGCCGACGATCGATTCGATTCAGCCCGAGCAGGCGCTGGTGGCCTGGTGCGAGACGTTGGAGACGAGCGGCACCAAGGTTGATCCGGTCCAGACGCAGCAGGACGCGGTTCTCCAGAAGAGGTGCGGTTCGCTTGGCTCATACGCCATGGGCGACGCCACCGGCTATTGCGTCTACTACGGCGGCACGCCGGGGACGTTCAAGCCGGATACGACCACCAATTTGGGCTCAGTGGCCAACCAGGGGCTGTGCTTCCAGGCCAACAACCTCTCTTCCGGCCTCAAGGCGCTCGGCGACGAGATGAAAAAGACCGGAGCCAAGCCGGAAGGCAAGATCCTGGCGGTCAACCTCGCTTGCGCCTCGCTCTCAAAGAAGTCGAACATAGACTCGCTGGTCTCGGCGCTGGGTTACCCGATCGTCACCTCGGGGATCTGCGACAAGTGGAACGCGACCGCCAATCAGGACAAATCGAAGACCGACAATTTCATGAGCTGCGTCTGGAGCTCCGATGACCAGGGTTGCGTCTTCACGCCGATCGGCTGCTCTTACATCGGGGGCGATTGCACGAATTACGACGTCATCCAGTCGTACGTTTACCAGTCCGGACCCGCCGGCGACCAGCAGGTCAAGAACAATAACGTGGAGAAGTTCGATGCGACGTTTAAGGCCATCTGCGGCTGGAATCCCTGCAAGGCTAATCAACCGGCTGGTTGTGATGCCGGCGGCACCATCGGCAACGATTGCCTTCCGCACGAGGCCAAATAAGGAGAAGCGGCAGGATTTGAAGTATCGCAGCGAGAGGCTGGACTAGCGGCAAAAAAAAAGATAAATGCCCCGGGTATCCCGGGGCATCTTGGTCTGAAGTCTCTCTAGCGCTTGTTCCAGATGAGACGGGCTTCCTCGCCAGTCAGGAACTTCCGGCGCTTGAGCGCGTTCGCGAGGCGGCGGAGCTTCGCCGGGTGCTTGGCGAGCACGTAGCGAGCCAGCATCTTGGCCGTGGCGAGGGTCTGCGGGAGGTGCGGCGAGTTCCGGCCCATGAACCGCTTGGCCGCTTTGGCGGCGTCGGCATAATCTCTGAGCGACCCGTCGGGTATCGGGCCGCCGCTTAGGATCTCCTCGGCCGCTTCGCCGGCGTACATTTCGCCGATTAGCGTGACGGCCTCTCGGAAATCGGCGGGCTTGCCGGGCAGGATGATTGCCATGCCGGAAGTGTAGCCTTCCGCGTCCGTCATGATGCCGGCCCAGACCAGGACCATATCTTCCGAATGCAACAGGGTGTAGGCGGCGTGGCCAGCCTCATGGTTGGCCACCCCTTGCCGGACTTGCTGGGACGAGAGCCCCAGCGAGTCCTGCCAGTCGCGGGTGCGTGGTGACAGGGTCGGGATTCTTAGATTTTTTAGGTCCAAGGCTTCCTCCTCGGTTTGGGGTTTTTGAGGTCAAAGAACCAATCAGTTTCCCACGAATTGGCCTGATTGTCAAGTTTAGCCTCGGTCTCAACCAGCCTTCATAATCGTGCGTGCTGGCGACCGGCACCTGTCACTCTTGCCACATATGAAAAATGATGATAGGCTGTCCTCCGACACTAATTTTGCACAAATGCCAGCCAAAAAAGCGACTAAAATTGGCAGAATTTCGGCCCCGGGCCAGTCGGACATGATTCGCGTCCGGGGTGCTCGCGCTCATAATCTCAAGAACGTTTCCGTCGACATCCCGCGGGGCAAGTTCACGGTCGTGACGGGGCTCTCCGGGTCCGGCAAGTCCAGCCTCGCCTTCGACACCATTTACGCCGAGGGCCAGCGCCGCTACATGGAGTCTCTCTCCAGCTACGCGCGCCAGTTCCTGGAACTCCAGGACAAGCCCGACGTCGACGAGATCTCCGGTTTGAGCCCCACCATCGCCATCGACCAGAAGACCGTCTCGTCCAACCCGCGCTCGACCGTCGGCACCATCACCGAGGTCTATGATTTCCTGCGCCTGCTTTTCGCGCGCGCCGGAGTGGCCCACTGCCCCCAGTGCGGCCGACCCGTGGCCGAACAGACCCCGCGCCAGATCGTCGACCGCCTGCAGAAGCTCTCGGCCGACGATTCCCTGGTCGTGCTCTCGCCGCTCGTGAAGGACGAGAAGGGGGAGCACCGGAAGGCCTTCGACGAGATGCAACGCGCCGGTTTCACCGAAGCCCGCCTCGACGGCTCGCTCTACACCCTCGACGAGATCCGGACGACCCGGCTCGACCGCGACAAGCGCCACACCCTCGAGGCGGTGGTCGTGCGCGTCCCGGAGAAGAACCCCGGCTTCGACGAGAAACAGCTCACGGCCAAGGTCGTGAAGGCACTCGAGCTCGGCGACGGCTTCATCACCGTCCACCGCGTCCGCCACGACGACGACATTTTGATGTCCCAGCGCCTGGCCTGCTCCGACTGCGGCATTTCCCTGCCGGTCATCGAGCCCAGGATCTTCTCCTTCAACAGCCCGCACGGCGCCTGCCAGAAGTGCACCGGCCTCGGCATCCGCATGATCGTCGACCCGGAACTTGTCATCCCCAACAAGAAGCTGACCCTGGCCCAGGGCGCCATCCGCCCCTGGACCCGCATCGCCGGCAGCGGCAGCGGCCTCATGAAGTCGCTCGGCGAGCTGGCGGAGCATGAGAAGTTCAGCCTCGACGTGCCCGTGAGCGAGCTGCCCAAGCGCGCCCTCGAGCTCGTCCTCTACGGTAACGACGCCTTCCAGGGCGTGATCCCGAACCTCGAGCGCAAGCATCTCGAGACCGATTCCGAGTACATGCGTAAGGAGATCGAGGAGTACATGCGTACCGTCATCTGCCCCGACTGCCAGGGCAAGCGGCTCCGCAAGGAAGCCTTGGCCGTGACTTTCGCCGGTCGGAACATCTCCGACTTCGTGGCCCTGCCCATCGACGAGATGGCCGAGCTTTTCCAGAAGCTCTACGACGGCCAGGAAGCCGAGCTCTCCGCCTTCGAGCGCAAGATCGCCGAGCCGGTCCTGAAGGAAGTCGCCGCGCGCCTCGACAACCTGGTCGAGGTCGGCCTGGATTACCTGACGCTCGACCGCTCCGTCGTCACCCTCTCGGGCGGCGAGGGCCAGCGCGTCCGCCTGGCGACTCAGCTCGGCACCAGCCTCTCCGGCGTCATCTACATCCTCGACGAACCGTCCATCGGGCTGCACCCGCGCGACAACGACAAGCTCATCGAGGCCATGCGCGTCATCCGCGACGTCGGCAACACCGTCATCGTCGTCGAGCACGACGAGGCCACCATCCGCGCCGCCGACTACGTCATCGACATGGGTCCCGGCGCCGGCGAGTACGGCGGCGAGATCACCGCCGAAGGCACGGCCGCGGAAATCATCAAGAACAAGGACTCGCTGACCGGCCAGTACCTCTCCGGCAAGCTCCACATCGACGTCCCGGCCCGCCCGCGCAAGGGCAACGGCAAGTTCCTGACCGTCTCGGGCGCGACCGGCTTCAACCTCAAGAACGTCGACGTGAAATTCCCCTTGGGCAAGCTCATCACCGTGACCGGCGTCTCCGGCTCCGGCAAGTCCACGCTCGTCATCGACATCCTCGGCAAGGAACTGGCCAAGCGCTTCTACCGCGCCAAGGACCAGCCTGGTGAGCACAAGTCCATCAAGGGCGTCGAGCATCTCGACAAGGTCATCACCATCGACCAGTCGCCGATTGGCCGCACCCCGCGCTCGAACCCGGCCACTTACACCGGCGTCTTCACCGCCATCCGCGACCTCTTCACCGAGGTGCCGGAGGCCAAGATGAAAGGTTACGACGCGGGCAAGTTCTCCTTCAACGTGAAGGGCGGCGGCCGCTGCGAGACCTGCGCCGGCGAGGGCTTCCAGCGCATCGAGATGCAATTCCTGCCGGACGTCTTCATCGAGTGCCCCGAATGCAAAGGCGCCCGCTACAACCGCGAGGCCACCGAGATCCACTGGAAGGGCAAGAACATCGCCGACATCCTGGCGATGACCGTCGAGGAGGCGCGCCGCTTCTTCGCCGACTCGCCGGCGGTCTTCGACAAGCTCACGGTCCTCCATGAGGTCGGCCTCGGCTACCTCCGCCTCGGCCAGCCCGCCACGAACCTCTCGGGCGGCGAGGCCCAGCGCGTCAAGCTCGCGACCGAGCTCTCGCGCCGCGCCACGGGCCGCACCCTTTACATCCTCGACGAGCCGACGACGGGCCTGCACTTCGACGACATCAAGCGCCTGCTCGCCGTCCTCGACCAGCTGGTCGAGAAGGGGAACACCATCGTGATGATCGAGCACAACCTCGACGTCATCAAGTGCTCCGACTGGGTCATCGACATGGGCCCCGAAGGCGGCATTCGCGGCGGCTACGTCGTCGCCGAGGGCACGCCCAAGGACATCGTGAAGTGCAAGAAGTCCCACACCGGCGAGTATCTCAAGCGCCTGCTGAAATAAATTAGACAGCGACGAAAAGGAGAGGCCAGCGCCTCTCCTTTTGTCATCCCGCCTGTCTCCCGAAGCTCTTGTCCACCAAAGGGGAGTTTTTAGATGTCTTGGTTCAAGCCCCCAGCCGGGCGGCTGTCTCGGAAACGGGGGCCGAATTGGCGATTCGGCGAATGTCCGCCGGCGATGAACTCGCCCCGGAGTTTGCCTAGCTTTTCGTCGAGATAATCCTTGGTGACCATCGTCGATTCGATGCGGTCCGTCCGGCCTTCGAGCCGGTCGAAACGCTCGTTCATTTCGTCGAACCTGGGCAAAACGTTCTGTTCGATCATCTCGCCGACATCAGCCAAAATTCCGTCCCTCAGGACGACGTTGTTCTCGGTCAGCAGGGTCCGAATCTGGTTCAGGTCCTCCGGGGTGAGCATGTTCATAGCTGGTTAAGAATAGCACTAGGCG
>Ga0182027_10003285_pt1 | contig 25744 bp, 19 predicted proteins | sample 712E1DmetaG_FD_121300 | JGI IMG/M metagenome (GOLD analysis project Ga0182027, IMG submission 121300) | Permafrost microbial communities from Stordalen Mire, Sweden - 712E1D metaG (Illumina Assembly) | ecosystem: Environmental > Terrestrial > Soil > Wetlands > Permafrost | place: Sweden...
ATAACAGATAGAGAAGATAGGGGACGTTGTTAATCGTTCAGTTGTTTGGTGGGTAACAACTACGAAACGTTGCTTCCTTTCTTCCTTTTGGGGGACGATGCCGGGGCGGCCGGAGGAGTGACGCCGCGAGTACACTCATATACCCTCAGACCTATGGCGCCTCGGATCCAGGTGGGCTAGGCACTTCTGGCCCCAGGCACAAAAACGTACCTGAATACCTCTACGGAGTAGGCCTTGCCCCCAGCCGTCATCCCCACGGCCACTGGTGGGGGACCCATCATTGCCGTTTATGGAAAATGTCTGTGTCGGGATGAAGACCGTTTTAGGGACTGAGGCAGCAATCCAGCGAAAGATGCTGAGGCGGGACGCTGAGGATGGTGCGGAACATATCCAAGGGATCTTTTCCGTTGATGTGCGCGGTTTGGGCCAAGGACGTCAGCACGTCGTGATTGTCGGTGCCGGTCTTGGAGCGGAATCCGCCGGTGATTTTGCGAAAGATGACGCAAGGGCGAATCATGCGTTCGGCGTAGTTGTTGTCGGGGCTGACCCGGTCTGGGAAGTCCAGAAACGTCAGAAGTTCGTGCTGTTGTTTGAGTAATCGTTTGCTGAGGCGGCGAATATCGGGATTCGATGCATGGAGTTGAATGAAGCCGAGAAGCTCGCGCTGAAAGCGTCCCGAGGTTTCCCTGAGGTGTTGGCGGGAGATCTTTTCGTCATGAAAAGCGTTGTAATGGGCCCTGGCCTCGAGGAAGAAAGCCCGCAGGCGCGTGGCCCACGTGGACACGGGATCGCCTTCTTTGGCATTGACCAGGAGTTTCTTCAAATCGCGATCCAGATGCACCAGGCATTTCTGTTTGGCTTGAGTGCTGATGCGGTTGTAGCCGCTGTAGGAATCGGTCGAGAGAATCCCGTCGTAATCGGTGCCTAAGATGGATTCGACAACTTTACCGCCGCGGCTCAGGCCGGTGTCGTAGAGAACGATGCGCTTGGAGCCGAACAGCCACGTGTAGCCATGGGTCCCGTTGATCGGAGCGCCGGTTTCGTCGGCGTGGATGGCAGGTTCAGCCTTGATGCGCTCCTTGAGTTGCTCGTGAAGTCGATTCGCTTTCAGGCGGGTTTGGGTCTGGAATCCCTGCACCGCTGCCTCCGACACGGATAATTGAAAGAGTCCTTTAAAAATCCGGACGATATCGCGCTGGGTGACTTTGACCTTGTAGCGCAGAAAATCGGCGACCGATTTGGTCACGGGCCCGATCGGACTGCCGGGGAGTTCATCTTTCCCTCGGCCGCGTACTTTCTTGCCGCAGTTCTTGCACCAGTAGACATGCTTGCGATAGAGCGTCACCTGAGGTTCTGGGAGAACGATATCTTCCTGAGTGTGTTCTTCAATTTCCGCACACACCGACAAATTCTTCGATCCGCAGTTTGGGCAAGCCGACAGGGAAACATCTTCGGTGCGATCAATGCGGCGGGGTTTGGACCTGAACCATCCAGGATGGTCGGGTTTGGCTCCGGGTCGCTTGGCAGGATCGTGGGATTTGTGATGCCGACCGAAGACGTAACCTTGAAGCTCAAAGACTTGATGCTTGAGCTGTTGAACTTCATGCTCCAGTCGTTCGCAGTTCGGGCACCGTCGTAAATCCGGGTCGGCCACGACTATAGAGATCATTTTTTGCAGGAAAAATCAAAACGAATCGATGGGTCCCCCGCCAGAGACTGCGGGGGATGACGACAAGGGGCCTGCTTCGTGGGGCTATTCAGGTACCAAAAACCCTTGGGCCCTTTGGACCGTAATTCTTAGCCTTTCCGTCTATTCCTCCGCCGGACCAAACCCCTTAGAATTATTGTATTGCCCGAACGCGGGCGCGTCTCGCGCGTTCGGGTCTTATGCCCAAATTCTTCGCCCGCATCGTCGCATTAATTCTGGTTCCGTGCCTGGTGATTGATCCGATCACGGTCATGGGATCTGTAGGGGCGGGGCACTGTCCCCGCCCGCAATCGGAATTCCAATCCATCCAATTGACCCAAATTTCGGGCAGACACGGTGGTCTGCCCCTACAATTGTTCGCCTCGCAGGCGTTTGCGCTTCGTGCAGGGACTTCCGGACGTCCTCCCTCGGGAACATCCACCGCCATCCTGGACCATACGGCTGCTGGCTTGTTGCCGCCCACGCGACAGGGCGTTGGGCCGGTGTACCCGGAGGAAGATCGTTTCGCCGCCCTGCACGCTTATGCGCGGTGGGATAAGGCTTTCCTGGCGGCTTCGCGGTGTACGTTGCCGGAAGAGGCCAAGGCCGAAGTCCAGGAAGCGCTGGTCGAGTGGCGCTGCCGCGGGGGCCAGTGGGAGGACGCGCTTAAAATCGCGCGGGAGATTCCCGAGGGACATTATCTGCTGGCTATTGCGCTGGCCCGCGTCCTGCCGGTCCAGGTCGAGAAAGCCGGAGAGCACGCAGCAAGTTCCACTCTGGAGGAAGTGCTGGCAATCGCGCGCGGGCTCAAGGATCTTGATCTGCGGGCCCAAGCCCTCGCTTTCATTGCCAGGCAGATGGACGCGAGCGAAGGTTCTTTCAGCCTCGCGGCGCATGATAAGTTCCAGGAAGCCTTGGGGGTCGCCCGATCGATCCCGGAGACGGATTTAGCTCTCCGGGCGGAAACACTGGTCTTCATCGCCGCCGAGCTGGCGCTGGTCGGCGGCGAACACAAGGCCGAACGCGAGGCCGAAACGCGCAGGATTTTCGACGAGGCCATCCGGATCGTGTCGTCAATTCCCGATAATCCACAGGCTCAGGATAGGGTCCGTGCCGCCGTCGCCGCCCGTAGGGCCGAGGCCGGTTTTATCGAAGATGCGGAAAAGACCTTGGATCGGATACAAGACCCCTTCTGCCGTGTCCTAGCCGGAGCGGTCATCGGCCGAGAGAAGGCTAAACAACTCCGGTACCCGGGATCGGTTCCTATCTATTTCAAATCGGTCGAAAAGGATCTAACGAGCGTGGATCCTTCCAATCAGGACCAAGCGCTCTTGGTCTTCGCCGGCGAGCTGGCCCGGGCGGGGTATTTCGGCGAGGCCCGCCGGAAAGCGGCCGGAATTAAGTCGCCGTTCCTTAAGGCCGAAACCATGGCGACTATCGTACGCGAGCGCGCCCGCAGCGACCGCACCGTGCCGGAATCGCGCGAAGAGATCGCCAAGCAGAGCCCGGAGCTTGAAGCCGCCTTCCAGGCGCGGGCCGAGATCGGATTGAATCTGGCCTTGCCGGAGCTAGCTCATCGATTCGACGCCCAAATCGTCGAATACTATGAGAAGGGCGTTTTATCGCTTGAGCAACGCAAACAATATTTTTCAGCGCTGGCGTCCTGCCGTCCTTCTTGTGTCGGGTTGCTCCCCGGGGGGTATGGGTCGGTAAAGATCTCGGTCCTGGGCCAGGAAGAAGGAGATTCAAAGCCGATGTTTCAAGGTTCGAGAATGGTGCGTTTGAAGCCCGATGAGGCACATTTCTCATCGTCTTTGGGTGTCTCCAAGGTCGTGAGCTTGGAATACCTGGATTCTCTCCCCGCCGGAGCGCTTGATTTCGTGAGGTTTTCCGTTTTGGCTGATGGATGCAAGGGCCGTCGCTTCACCGAGTTCGGACGTGGCTTTACTTGGATAGGGCTTTCCATCGGCGGCGGTTTGGATATGTTCCGGGACGACAAAACCGGCCTGCTGTTCACTCTTTCCATGGAAAAGGGAGCGAAGATCGGACTTGACGCGGCCATTGCCGAGGGTGTAAGCACGACGCACCGGAAGGCGATCCGTCTGACAGTCGCTCCCGCTCTGGAACGCTTGGAGTTGAGAAACACACCTGAGTCGCTCTCGGTGCAGGTGAAAGGGCGGGTAAAAATCGGGGTGGCGATGCCGCCTGAGCCGCCCGGAGGAAAAGTACTCGTCGGAACGCCGCTCCAGACTTTATTCAAGACGTATCTGCCCTCCGCACTGCAGACGGGTGTGAGGATCAATGGTGTGTACTTTCCGCCGCAATTCCTGGAGGACCAGCGGGTCCTCCCGGGCGACGTTTACACGCTGCAGGGGAAGCCGACGATCAAGACGCCAAGGCTTCCTCCGCCGGACCAACCGTCTCAACCCAATGCAATCGTTTCCGTCGGACCAGCCGCACCCCCCGCTTTGGAATTCGGTCGGGGACGCGGCCGGAAGCGCAGTCGGGGGAAAACCTCCACTAATCAGCCGTTTCTCGATTTTCGCCCTCCCGCCTCGGCCGCACCGCTCAAGCCCATGCGGACCGCTAAGGATGCTTACTGGGTCAATTATTCAGCAGTCCTTGCTGACCAGGAAATGTGGGGAGTTTCGCTCAACTTGGATGGGCAGCCGCACCTTATTGAAGCTCACACGGAGCAAGAACGATTTCAGAACATGGCCTACGACGCCATCCAGGCGCTCAAGGATCGGCCTCGAGGGGAGCTGGTGAAGTCGATCGTCGGTGAACTCCTCTCAAAGAGCCCCAGCATCCTTCTACAGGTCACCGATCGCTTGCCTGTCAATTCCGCGCGAGCGGGTATTTCCGGGCGGGACGCTGTCATCGTTCTACAGACGAAATTCGTTCACACACTCTTATTGTTAGCCAAGAAACATCCCCAGATCGCAGCCTGGCTGTTAGCGGAACGTCTCTATCATGAACTGGGACATGAAGGAACGACGGGCGTTGCCGAGGCGGAGCTCAAGGAAGAGGCGAGGCAAATTTATTATGACGCCCTTTTGCAAATTGACTGCGTCAGACATTCAAACCTGCGAAATGAGATCCATGAAACATTCATGCACAGGGACGACATCCAATTCGGTTCAGGATATTATTTTGGGAAAAACAAGCTCTTGGACCGGGTCATTGGACTCATCGAGCATGGGGAACACGCCCGCCAAGTCGTCAATAATATTGAGCAGGAATTGAAGTCTCTGTATGAGAATTCCCCGTTCCCCAACAGCGCACGCGTCTCGAAGCACCCCAAGGGATGGATCGGGCTCAAATACATGCCGACCCGACCGGAGGATGAGCCACTCGCTGATGCGGCCAGCCTTGCAAAACCTGCTGCCCAACCTCAAGATGTCCTGATGCGAGAATCTCCTAAACAGGTCATGCTCGATGCTCAGGCGAAAGCGCTCATAACCGCTTGGGGCAGCCTCTACCGGCCTCGTGACACTCGGCAGGCCCGGACCCGTTTGTCTGGCTCCGACCTTCAACGGAAGCAACAGCAAATCCGGAGACAAGAAACGGAAAAGACTTCGCCAGAAGAGCTGGCAGAGTTGGCAACGAGATACGGCGAGTTTATCGCGCAATTGGAAGCGGCGCTGGATCAGGCCGATCGCGCGCCGACTGTGGACGATGAAATCGCCGCCTTGATGAACATCACGATCGCCGTGCTTGGGCAATGGCAGACGAGGGAAGGCATGCAAAACTTTGATGCATTAGCCGAGGCCCTTCGGCGCGCGAGGGAATTCCAATCCGAACCAAACAATTTCGTGACGATGACAACGCGGGAGATGGACCACGTCCTAGACCACGCGTCGGGGGTCTTCAAATACTTCGTGGCGCGGCTCATCTACGGGGTCACCCTCTGGAGGTATCGGAAGGTCAAGGTCACCCAAAATGATTCGACCAAACCGACCGCCGCCCTGGCCGACGAGGCGAGCCCCGGGTCCCCAGTTAAGGGTTCCGAGTCAAACCCGAATGTCGAGTCGGGTTTATTGCGCACCATCATTTCCTTTGGGCGAGTGGGCGCGCGCATCTCCGGGATCACGGCCGCCACATGGGTTGCGCTTGAGCTTTTTCTATTCCTTTTCGTCTTAACTTCCGTCTTGCCCGTTTATTGGACAGCTACGAACGCTTTTCATCTTGGAACTTTCAGCCATCACCACCCCTACCTGTACGCCCTGAGCAGGATCGGCATCTCCAGTTTATTGGCGGCTGTCGCCCATCGTCATCGCATTGAGAAGGATCCCGATTCTCATGAAGGCTTCAAGATTATTGGCCCGGCTGATGGGATGGACAAGCTGAAGATCTTCGGGCTGGAGGTCTTCTACCGCGTCGGATTCCTCGTCGTGCCCTTCATAACAGAAGAGGTGGCGATGTGGGCGGCTGTTGTACTGCAGGTTTTATATGACTTTTTCTTCGCTCGTGACCCCTGGATCCGATCGATGCTCAAGCCCACACCGGGTACACCTGCCGCACCCGTCACAAGGGCGAAATCGTCTCGCGACCCCCTCGAAAGCCTTCTGACGATGATGAGAGATTATTATCAGGCATTCCCCGATCATGATTCACAACACGACAGCACCCTGGCCATCAATCTCCGCAAGCGGATTGTCAATGCCGCAAGGAATGGGCTTCGGAAGAAATCGTTTGAGCTCGGCCCAGCCGGACGAGCTGATGATTTAGTTCTGGAGACTCTTTTCTATCGGCCCACTAAAGCGGGCGAACCGGCACAAGTAGCGTTGTATCTTGGGACGCACTATACAGACACGGGTGGTGGCGGCGACATCTACGATTTTCTGCTTATTACCAAAGAGGGGGCTCGGGTCCAAGGCACCGGAGACCCGAGAGAACCCGAAATTGAAGCGCTCTGCGGGAAAAGAATTACGCCAGGCAGTTCGATAACACCCGTAGAAGTGTTGCCGAGCAACCCGCCCGCCACCCCGGCCGGGGCTCTCAATCCAACGATGATGGAAGGTGCTGGGGAAATTGCTCGAATGAATCCCGATGATGAACTAAGGGACAAACTCGATGTGGATTTTGATCGACGCTCCAATCCTTTGCCGGAGGCTCCAAGATTACAAGCGCGTGTTGACGCGGGTCATAGTGTCCTTTTTGTTGATATGCAAGAGGCAGGGTTGCCGGAATCTGACCGCGCCGCGGTACAAGTCATCGTCATTCCTGCTGGTGACCATTGGGAAATGACCCTTTCTATCATTAACCGACCGTCACCAGACCGCTATCTCCTCACGCTGCTTCCACAGATTCGCCGGCTCGTTGAACCCCTGGATGATCCACGGGTCGTCTTCAAGGATTTCAGCACTGAGGTTTACGACCGGGCTTCGTTGACCAGAGCGGTGGCGCAACAGTTGGACCAGGCGCTTAAGGATTCCGGTTTTGTAGAGTATGATCCGAAGACTTTTTCACCTATATCGAGAGAGATTCTATGGTCTCAAATACTCAGCAGGGATGCTTTCAAGCCGGTGGCCTTGCAACTCCTGGCCGAACTTGGTTTCTCAGGAAAATCGGCCGACAAATTGCGGCTGATAAATTCCTGGTGGGGATTCCTGAGTGCCGACCATATTTTGCCTGTAGTGGTCGCGCCCGCCGGCCCGGCCGCGACCGCAGGCGCAAAGGGCGCGACGCATGCCGAAGCGCTTCGCGCGTTGGAACACGGGATCGAAACAGAGCTGGACGTTTATCTTCGGCAGCATTTGAGTGATATTCCCGAGAACCGGCCAGCCTTTACATTCGAAAACTTAAGACACCTCAACGTAGAATTCTTCAAATTGGACCCGATGGAGCGCATCGCCTGGAGCCATGAGTTCTGGACCATCTGCAGGCCGCTGGCACAACAATGGCTCATGGATCAACAACGCGGCGCGCCGATATCTGTGGGCACTCCGGACGATTCACCGTCGTCGACGGGGAAGCCGCGGGGCATCGTTGTCCCTTCGCTTGCCATCGCCGTTGATTTCATCCTTCAGATTGAGCCGGCGAATCCTGAAGAACCCGATGGTAGGCTTCGCATCGCGTCAGGGAACATGGCTCCGGGCGGCGTTCCCAGCCAAGTCAACAAAATGCTGCATCGGTGGGCGCAATACGATCGCCTGACACCGCCCAACTTCACAAGCGTCGGCGTCATTGGCTCGGACCCCGTTGGACACATGCTCGGCGCTCTCTATGATCTCTTCGGCCTTGATCGGCGACTATGGGTAGCGAGCGAGGAAACCTCTTTTTTTCTGCACCTTCTTGGGAAGCACCAAGGCAAGGGTTTTGAAGCGCGTTTCACGCCTCAGCCTGCCCCGCTTTCCGCGCCACAGCGTGCGGAATTTCTCAAAGCCGCCGCCGAAGCTTGCCGCTCGCATCACGGCGGAATTCTGCTGGCCAATGCCCGCATGCCTGTTGGAGACGGAGCCCTCTTCCAGGACCTCTATCGGGCGGGCCGCGACAACGACATGGAAATTGTGTATATCGCCAAGCCCGACGTCATGCGCGACCCCGGCCTGCGAGATGCGGCCTTGACGGGTATCGATACCCTTAGCGCCAATCTCCAGGAGTTCTCCCTTGCTTTGGCGGGAGCTTACCACGGTGGTCATGCGCCGGCTGAGCTCTTTCCTTCAGGCCCGGACGATTACGACTTTCTGGTCATCCAAGCTCGACGGCTGATCGGCAGCTACGGCCTCAAATCCATCCTGATTTCCTTGGAGGACAAGGGCGTGATATTAGTCGACAACGAAACGCGCGTCTTCCGAGCTCCAGCCTTGAAAGCAGATCTTGTCGATCCTATCGGTGCGGGGGATTCGGCGACCGCGACGGCCATTTACTACCTGACCGCCGGCCAGACGAAACTCGTCCAGCTTCCGGATCGTTTCATTCTGGACTTCCTGCGTCGATTCGTGAGCGCAGGCGCCGAAACGGTTAAGGTCGCTGGAGATCTTGCGAGGCCAGAACAAGTGATCGCAGCGCTGCCGGATGCCGATGCCGCGGCTTCGGGAGACTACGCCCTGCGCAGTCAAGTCCCCGAGATGTTCGCCAAACTTAGAGAATGGTGGGATTCAAACCCTGCCTCCCAGCGTTTGTGGGAAGCCAGTCCCACGCCAGGCGCCCCGACTGAACTTATCGCCTATATGAGCAAACTGGTGGACGATTGTGGCAAGTTCGTTCAATCTCTGGCGAAGGTTGAATTGGCTGTCGATTGGGAGTCGGTAATCTCCATTCTTGACGAAGCGACCCATCAAGCTACGGAGATGGCGGTTCTATGCGAACTCGTCCTGACCTCGCCCGGCCTTCACCTGCCGGACGATTTCGCCCAACTCTTCAGGTCGATCCCCGAGCAGGCTTATGTCGCATTGCAAGGCCTGCTGGATTGGGTCGTTCATAACGTTCAGCCGCCCGCCGGCCGTGCCCTGAAGCAAGCGTCTTGATGAACTGAACCTTCCGCTTCGCAACCCTCGCGCGCCAGGCGATGTTACCGGACGAAATCGCCGGCCCATAGGCGATCGATAAACAGCCGCCAAGGGCATATTTCCAGATCCCGATGGACTTTTCGGGGTTCTTTTTCAAGGCACACGATGACCCTTTTTTTCACCGGGCCGTCTTCCGCCAGGGCCGCCAGCCCCCGCCCGTCGCCCTCATGCACGCGCGCGGATCCCTTGACTTCGATGGCCAGGTCTTTGTCCCCTAGAAGGAAATCCACTTCCTGCCCGGTACTGGTGCGCCAGTAAGTGATGGGCAGATCCGGATTCTTGTAGGCCTGGTAGGCGCGCAATTCCATCAACAGGTAATGCTCAAACGATTTGCCGAATTCGCTCGAGCCCAGACGCGGCTGGCGCCTCGCCAGATAATTGGTCACGCCAACGTCAAAGAGATAGAACTTCTCCGCCGTGATCATGCGGCGCGTCCGGGATTTTTTCCAAGGCGGGATGCGAAATCCCAGATAGGTGGCTTCCAGCATTTCGAAATAGGCCCGGACGGCCTTCTGGGAAACGCCGGTTTCCCGGGCCATATGCGTGTAGTTGATCAGCTCGCTCGAGGCCAACGCCGCGACGCGCAGAAACTCCGAGAAGGCCGGAATGGCTTCGATGCGCGCTTCAACTACGATTTCCTCCCGGAGATAATCGGCGACATAAGCTCGGAGATCCTCCAGGGGTTCCGGCGACAAAAAATGCGGCGGAAGAAGTCCCGAGATCATCGTTGTTTCCAAGTCCAAAGCATCCACTTCCAGGCAGGAAAGCGGCACCATCGTCCGTTTCCACGCGCGCCCGCCCAGAAGATTGGCATGGTGCCGACGCAGTTTCCGAGCGCTCGAACCCGTGAGGAGAAACTGCTGGTGTCTATTTTCAATCAGCCAATGCACCTCATCCAGAAGCGCCGGGACCTTCTGGACTTCATCGAGCACGACGAGCCCCCGGTGATCCGAATAGCGTTCGCGAAGAAGCGACGGCCGCGACGCATAGTCCGCAAAAACATCGGTTTTTAAGAGGTCGATGACGGTCGCGTTGGGAAGGTGTTCCCTGATCCAGTAAGATTTCCCGACTTTACGAGGGCCCCACAAGAAAGCCGATCGTCCGGACGGCAAATCCAACGCCAGAAGCCTCTTAACAATTTTACCCATATGTAAATAATATCCGGATATTTTTACCATGTCAATAGATTTGGCTAAGACAATCCCTCCTGCCTTCTTGGGCTCATGATGGAGGAGCTCCTCCAGGTCCGTTTATAGAAAAGGCAGAAGAACTTGATTGGTGAGCGGCACGGCGGGATCGGGGATGCGCCAACGGCCTGGAGAGACTTCTTCCAGCAAGCCGCGAGCAACGAGCCCCGAGCGATGAGCGAGCCATTCCGGATTGGATTCATTCCAGGAAAGACCTTCGCGGAGACGGAGGCCGAGCATCAGGCGCTCAAAGCGGCGCGTGGTCGGATCTAGATTCTCCGTCGATGCTCTGGGCAGAGTGCGCGCCATGATGTCGCGATGGTAATCAAGCAGGTTTTTGTGATTTTCCCACCGCAGGCCGTCCACGCACCCCACCGCTCCCACGCCTAAACCGAGGTAATTTTTCTGACGCCAGTAAATCAAATTGTGGCGGCAGGCTTTTCCGAGCCGGCTGAAGTTCGAGATCTCATAGCGTTCGTAGCCTTCGGCTTTCAGTAACGCTCTGGCCCATTCATACAGATCGGCTTCATGGTCGTCATTGATCCGATAGCTGCGCGCCGCGAAGGGCGTATGCTCCTCGATTTTTAGCGCGTAGAGCGACAGGTGATCGGGCTGAAGACGAATGGTCGATTGAAGCGTCTTTTCCCAGTCATCCAAAGATTGTTCGGCAAGCCCGTAGATCAGATCGACGCTGATATTGTCAAACCCAGCGTCGCGCGCCGCGCGATAGGCGTCCAGAAACTGCCGGACGTTATGCAGGCGGTCCATCTTCTTTAAAAGCCGGTCATCGAAGGCCTGCAGACCCAGACTCATGCGGTTGACGCCGGCCTCGTGCCAGCCGACGGCCTTGTCGGGTGTCACGCTTTCCGGATTGGCTTCGAGCGTGATCTCGGCGTCCAGGCTCAGATCAAATTGTGATCGGACGGCATCCAGGATCTGGGAGACGTGGCGGGGTTCAAGAAGAGATGGCGTCCCGCCGCCAAAAAAGACCGTGGAAACGTTTTGACGGGGATACAACCGGATTTCGTCGCAGAGGTCCTTTACATACCCATCGATTTTGTCTTCTATGCCCGCGAAGGTGACAAAGTCGCAGTACCCGCAGCGGGCGCGGCAGAAGGGAATATGGAGGTAGAGGCCTAGCGGATCAGGATTTCTTCCCGTCATTCTTGGAGTCTTTCATCAACTCCGCGGCGGCCGTGACCGCTCCGGCCAGGCCGGATATTTCCAGAGGGAGAAGGATCTTAGTGGCCGGTCCTTCCGACATTTTCTGGAGGGTCTCCAGATACTTGATGGCAATCAGATCCTTGGAAGGATTTCCATTATGGATGGCCTGATAGACGACTTCGGTCTTGTACTTCTCGGCGTCGGCCACGCGTTTCATCGCCTCCGCCTGGCCTTCGGCGCGCAGAATGGTGGATTGCTTTTCCCCATCGGCGGCCAGCACCACGGCCGCTTTCGCCCCTTCGGCCTTGAGAATGGCGGCCTGTTTGAAACCCTCGGCTTCCAGGATGTTGGCGCGCTTTTCGCGCTCGGCCTTCATCTGCTTGGACATGGAATTGGTGATGTCCTGAGGCGGCTCGATCTTTTGGATTTCGACGCGCACGACTTTGACGCCCCATTTGTCGGTGGCCTCATCCAGCACCTGGCGCAGCGTCGTGTTGATGCGTTCGCGGCTCGTCAGCGTTTGATCCAGTTCCAGCTCGCCAATGATGTTGCGGAGGTTGGTCTGAGCCAACTTAATGGCCGCCAGAGCGAAGTTGGCGACGTTGTAGACGACCTTCGCGGGATCCGTCACTTGGAAATAGATGACGGCATCCACCGTGACCGAGGCATTATCCTTCGTGATCACGTCCTGCGGCGGGACGTCCATCACCTGCTCGCGCATGTCCACAAGGCGAACATCCTGAAACGGCGGAAACAAAAGGACCAACCCCGCGTCCGCCGTGCGGCTGTACTGCCCGAAGGTCTGAATGAGACCCTTTTCAAACTGGCGAACGATACGGATCGCGCGCGCGACATAGATAATGGCCGCAATGCCCAGAAGTCCTGTGATTCCGATTGGGAAACCGTTCATGCTGTCCTCCTGATTATGACCGACGCTCCTTCGACTCTGACAATCTCAACCCATTGATCCTTTTCAAACGACTCGCTCTCCGAAACGGCCCGCCAGCTCTCCCCGTGAATTTTGACCACGCCGGGCGCATTGGGATGGATTGGTCCCGTTACGAGCGCTTTTTTCCCCAGAAGAGCGTCGACATTGGAGGCATGAGGCGTTGAGGCGAATAAAAACCGGGCCAGTGGGATCATGAGCGGCGTAAGCGCCACCGAGACCACGGCAAAGACGACCCAGGGAAGCCAGACCACTGTGGTGAACACCGCCGCAATCGCCGCGCCCACGGCCCCGAAGGCCATGCACACGAAGAAAAAGTGCGTCGGGGGCGGTAAAATCTCCAGAATCACAAACGCGACACAGGCAATGAGCCAGTACTTGTAACTGATCATTTGATCACCTTTATCCGGTTCAGCGGCCAGTACACGAACCAGGCCTTTCCTTTGAGCAGGCGGTTGGGCATCGGGCCCCAGAACCGCGAGTCGAACGATCCATCCCGATTATCCCCCATGACAAAATAACTGTTCGCGGGCACCGTGATGGGGCCGAAGTTATCGCCGATCTGTTCACGCCGGAGCTCGGAGAAGCGCCCGGCTTGCCAGTACTGCTGGTATTGTTCCGCGGTGAGCTCCAGCCGCGCGGCGGGATAGACAAAGCGGTCCTTATAGACCGGGTGAGGATCCTGCGGCGCGACGCCGTTCACATAAAGCCGCTTATTCTTAATTTCAATGACATCGCCGGCCAGGCCGACGGCGCGCTTGATGAAGTCTTTTTTGACTCCGCGCTCGCGCTCGTCCCGAGAAAGCAGGGCTTCGGGCGGGGCTTCAAACACAACCACTTCGCCGCGCTTGACATCGCGCACTTTGAGCACGCGCTGATCGGTGAAGGGAATGCGGATTCCGTAAATGAATTTATTCACAAACAGGTGATCTCCGATAAGCAGGGTGTCTTCCATCGAGCCCGAAGGGATCTTGAAGGCCTGAAGCACCGCATACATGATGACCGAGGCCAGGATGATCGCGGAGAAGGAGGTTTCGACCCATTCGAGGTCTTCCGCCAGAAGGCCGGCGCTCCCCTGCGGCTTGGAACGGGTCCACACAAGCTGGATGATTCCCCAGACGAACCCGAGAATTCCCCCGGCGACCGGCCATTGGGGCGTCGGGCCGTGGAGGTCCGTCGACGCGCTGAAGACGAACCCGATCAGCGCCCCGACGGCCGCCGTAAAAAGGAGATGCAGCGCCACGGGCAGCGCCTTCTTTTGTATCCAGGACTCGCGCCGGAAGATCTGCCGCAGAACGACTCCGTAGACGCCCAACCCGCATCCGATCCAGAATAATGTCGCTTCCAAATGATTTCTCCTTCTCCCAGACGTCATTCCCCGCGGTCTCTGGCGGGGAACCCATGGTTCCCCTGCCAGCGGCCGCAGGGGATGACGTCAATCAGTTATTTTTTCAAAATGGCCATGAAGGCTTCCTGGGGGATCTCCACCTGGCCGATCTGTTTCATCTTTTTCTTCCCCTCTTTTTGCTTCTCCAGAAGCTTGCGTTTCCTGGTAATGTCCCCACCATAGCATTTTGCCAGGACATCCTTGCGCATCGCCGGGATCGTTTCCCGGGCGATAATACGGCTGCCGACTTTGGCCTGGAGCGGGATCTCGAACATCTGGCGCGGGATCAGCTCCTTGAGCGCTTCGCATAACGCCCGCCCCTGCCCATAGGCTTTGTCCCGGTGGACAATAAACGAGAAGGCGTCCACCACCTCGCCGTGGACCATGATCTCCATTTTCACCAGGTCCGCCGCCGAATAACCGGCGTGTTCGTAATCGAAGGAAGCATACCCCTTGGAGAGGGACTTCAGCTCATTGTAGAAATCGCTGACGATTTCCGCGAGCGGAAGATCATAATGCAGCGCCACGCGCGTGGCCGAGAGGTATTTCATGTCGTGAAAAATCCCGCGCCGGTCCTGGCTCAACTGCATGAGCGGCCCCACATAGTCGGCGGGCGTGATGATCGTCGCGGTCACATAGGGCTCCAGGATTTCCTTCACCTCGCCCGGGTCGGGAAACTTCGCCGGATTGTCGACAAGCGACTTTTCCCCATGCGGCGAGACGATTTCGTATTCCACGTTGGGCGCGGTGGCGATGAGCGGGATCTGGAATTCCCGCTCGATGCGCGTTTTGACGATATCGAGATGCAGAAGCCCCAGGAACCCGGCGCGAAACCCGAAACCGAGCGCCGTGGAGGTTTCCGCCTGGTACGAAAAGGCCGAATCAGTCAGATGGAGCTTGTCCAGCGCCTTTTTCAAATTGTCGTAGTCGCCGGGATTGACGGGGTAGACGCCGGCGAAGACAAAGGGCTTCAGTTCCTTATACCCCGGATGCGGAGACGCGGCCGGGCGCTCCGTCGCCGTCAAGGTATCGCCCATGCGCACATCCTTGAGCTCCTTCAAGCCCAGGACGATGTAGCCGACATCTCCGGCCGAAAGCTTGTCCGTTTTCACGTACTTCATCTGAAGAAAGCCGACTTCTTCGGCCACCACGTCCCGGCCGGTCTGCATAAAGCGCAGTCCCACGCCGGTCTTCACTTCCCCTTCGAAGACGCGGACGTACACCACGACGCCGCGGAACGTATCAAAAATGGAATCGAACACCAGCGCTTTTAACGGAGCGGCGGCGTCCATGCCGGGGGCCGGGACATCGTGGATGACCGCTTCGAGAATTTCCCGGACGCCTTGGCCGAGCTTCGCGCTGGCGAGCAACGCCGTCCGCTTGATCCCGAGCACGTCCTGGATCTGCCGCTGGCAGCTTTCGGGATCCGAGGCGGGAAGATCCACCTTATTGATGACCGGGATGATTTCCAGGCCCGCATCGCGGGCGAGCGTGGCATTGGCCAGGGTCTGAGCCTCCACGCCCTGTGTCGCGTCGACGAGGAGTAAAGCCCCCTCGCAGGCGGCCAGCGCCCGGGAGACTTCATAGGTGAAATCGACGTGGCCCGGGGTATCGATCAGATTCAAGATATAAGGCGCCTTGCCCCCAACGGGTGCGTAGAGCATCCGGACGGCCTTGGCTTTAATGGTGATGCCGCGCTCGCGCTCCAGTTCCATGCCGTCCATGACCTGATCGCGCATCTCGCGTTTGGAAATCGTGCCGGTGGTTTCCAGGAGGCGGTCGGCCAGAGTGGACTTGCCGTGATCGATGTGCGCGATGATGCAGAAATTGCGAATGTCCATGAAGTGTGCGGTGGCCTTTATCTAAGAGATGCGAAAGAAGACGCTGGGGTCGCCGCTCTCGGTGGTCTGGCTAAAGATGCGTTCGACCAATTTCTTCGCCTCCTCCTGAGACATTTCGCGGACGAGACGCTTGATGCGCGGCACGGCGGCGGCGGGGACCGAAAACTCATCCAATCCCATCCCGAGCAGGATGCGGGTGAAAGACGGGTTCCCGGCCATCTCGCCGCACATCCCGACCCATTTTCCGGCCTTGTGCCCCGATTCGATCACCATGCGGATCAGGCGCAGAACGCTCATATGCAGCGGATTATAGAGGTGCGCGACGTTTTCATTGACGCGGTCGACGGCCATGGTGTATTGGATCAGATCGTTGGTGCCGATCGAGAGAAAGTCCACCTCGCGGGCGAGCCAGTCCGCGATGATCGCGGCGGAAGGGGTTTCGATCATGATCCCGGTCTCCATCTTTTCATCGAACGGGATCTTCTTGGCCTTGAGCTCTTCCTTCACTTCCGTCAGAATCTTATTGGCCTCGTGAAGCTCATCCAGGCTCGTGATCATGGGGTACATGATCCTGAGCTTCCCCTCGACGGAGGCGCGCAGGATCGCCCGCAGCTGCGTTTTAAAGATGTCCGGGAACCGCAGACACAGCCGGATGCCGCGAAGCCCTAAAAAGGGGTTCTGTTCCTGAGTCAGGCCGGTCACGCCCAGAGGGCTCAGCTTATCGCCCCCCAGATCCATCGTGCGGATAATGACCGCATAGGGCAGGATTTGGCGCGCGACCGCCGAGTAGTTCCGATACTGCTCCTCTTCGCCCGGAAGTTCTTTGCGGTTCAGATACATGAATTCGGTCCGGTAGAGGCCGATCCCCTCGGCGCCGTGGCTTAAGGCGGTGCGAATTTCCTCGTGAGATTCGATATTGGCCGCCAATTCCACGCGCTTGCCATCCACCGTCTGCGCGGGGAGGTCCTTGTACTTATCAAGGTCCCGCATCTCCGCAAGCTGGATTTCCCGGACCTTGCGATAATTCTCCAGGGTGGCCAGGACGGGATTGATGATCACCATGCCCTCATTCCCGTCGATGATGATCAGGTCTCCCGGCTGCGCGTGAGCGGTCACTTCCTTCAAGCCGACCACGGCCGGAATTTCGAGGCCCTGGGCCAGAATAGCGGTATGCGAGGTCTTGCCGCCGATGTCGGTGGCAAAGCCTTCCACAAGATCATCGCGCAGCGCCAGCGTGTCGGAAGGCCCCAGATTGTGCGACACGACGACCGAGCGCTCCGTCAGTTGAGTCAACTGCCCCTCTTCCCGCCCAAGAAGATGACGCATGACGCGCTTCCCCACATCCATGACGTCGTCTTTGCGCTGCCGGAAATATTCGTCTCCCAGCTTGTCGAAGGTGCGTCCAATCTGGTCCAGAACGGCCACGAGCGCCGCCTCCGCATTCATCAGCTCCTGCGAAATCTTTTTCTCGATGTCCTTCGTAAACAGCGCGTCTTCCAAAATGAGCAGGTGGGCGTCCGTCAACGACGTGTGTGATTTTCCGAGGACTTTCAGGACCTTCTCGCGGGTCTGGTCGATTTCCACCCGCGTTTTAGCAACGGCCTGGCGGAAACGCTGGATTTCTTTTTTGACCTCGTCTTTGGCGAGCGCGCGGAACACGTAGGACAGGGCCTCTTCCTTGATGACAAACGCCTTGCCGATGCCGATCCCCGGAGAAGCCGGGATGCCGCGAAGAACGATGGGCGGCCGCGAGCCGCGAGGATCCGCCATCAGTCTTTCTCCCCGAAACAATCCTGAAACAGCTGGCCCAGGCTGGACAACACCTCGTTTTCATCCTGTCCATCGGCCCGGATGACGAGCACGGACCCCTCTTCGGCCGCCAGCATCATCAGCCCCATGATGGACTTCCCATCCACTTCCTGGTCTCCTTTGCACACTTTCACGCTGGACTTAAATTTATTCGTCGTCTGCACAAAGAGGGCCGCCGGCCGCGCGTGCAGCCCGAGACGGTTTTTCACAGTGAAGTTTCGTTCTGTCATGGCCAGTGGATCCCCAGTTTCGTCATCGCCAACGACACGCCGCAGACGAGATAAAAAATGATGACGGTGGACAGTCCCCAGCGCCGGAGGATGGCGCTTCCCAGGAGTACCGCGATCATCCAGATCAGCATCTCAGAGACCCTCCAATGCGAAAAATAAATCAGCACCATGGAAAAGAGGAACAAGAGACCGATCCTCCGGATCTGTGCGGCCCATTTCTGAAGGTGGAGGGATTCCACCCACCGCACCACCAGCGGCCCCTCCGACACCGCCTTTTGAAGGCCGCGCCAGCGAAGCCAGATGTGGATGGAGTTAAACATGGAAAGGAATCCGACCACCCACCACTTGGCGCAGAGAATCGCCCCAGGAACATGAAAGAAGGAGGACTGCAGAGCGCCGTTCACTGTCGGATAACCGACGAGAAGCCCGACGCTGAGCGCCATGACCGCGCAGAAGGGGCGCCAAGTCCCCCAGATGACATGATCGCCGACGGCGCCAAACGCGGCCCCCATCGTGTTTTTTAAGACCGTCATCGTGGGGTCGTCCGTGCGCTTGGAATCCGTCAGTTCTTTTTCCTTGTTAAAAATGACGCCCATGATGATGGGAGCAAAATAGGGATGCACATTAAAATACTCGAAGTGGCGGCGCAACGCGCGCGCGAGCGATTCCCGCGTCCGGCAGGCGCGCTTGAGAAGCGGCTCGATGCTGAAATCAAACCCGACGTTTTGCATGCGCTCATAATTCCAGAGCGCCTGGAGGAAGAAAGACCGCACAAACGTTTGCAGTTCCGCCAGAAGCCTCATGCGGGCGGTTCCTCCTTCTTCGCTTGCTTGGCCCGCCAGGGCGCCCAGCGTCCTTCCGGCTCGTCGGACAAAAAGAGCTCAAGCGTGGTGCCCATTCCAGCGACCGGCAGAAGAAGGGCCGCCATGGTCAGGCCCTGATCCACCGGCGTCAGGCGCGGGGAATACGCCAGGCGGTCCCAGGCGATCTGTCCAAAACCAAAGAGAGCCGCATAGGTGACGGTATAGCGCACCCAGGACCAGGTGATTCCCCCGATAATGCCGGCCCAGAGTCCCGGCGCCAGACGTTCATCCGGCAGCCGGTCCACTCGATGCATCAGAAAAGCATTCATGCGCCTGGCCAGCTGATCCACCCATCGGAAGAAAAACCCAAAAGGAACCGCCACGACTAACGCCAGAACGACCTGAGAAAGCGAGCTGTGAGCGGGCAAGCAGGCCCAGTAAACCGCCAAGAGCGTCATGGACGTCGCGTCATAAGGAATCCCCACGCCGATGGGGCTTAAATCCATCCACAGGAGCTGGATGATCCCGCCGATAATGACTCCGACGGCCACCTGCCCCATCAGCCACCCAAAAAGAGGCCCGCAGACCAGCGGCTGGGAGATCATGAAAGGCCCGCAGGCGGTAAAGTCGAGCGCGATCAAGCCCGCCCACATCGCCGCCGTGATAAACCGATGAGAAGTCATTGCGCCTGCACTCCTGTCCGCCAGGAACGGACCCAGACCTGGCCCGGCTGAAGCGTAATCCGGGAATGGGCCAGGAGAACGGTCCCTTGATAGGTCCGCTCAAAACCTTCCTCTGAGAGCGACACCGTTTCGAGAGGAAACTCCCAGAGATCCGTCGGAAGATCGAACTGGATTTTGAGAATCAGCCCATGACCACGATCGTGGCGCGCGTATTGCGTCTGCTGAAAATGCTCCTCAGGATCCTGCTGATCGTTGACGGAGAAAGCCAGGTTCATCTCGCAACCGAACCATAATTGACAAGCGGCGCCATGCACATTCTGGATTCGGTAGACGACCTGCCATCCCATGCGGTCGGTGAATGACAGCGTCTTTTCAACCGAGATGACATTCTTTTGCTCTCCGGTCCATACCGACCCTAGACGCGAGAGACGGATCTGCGGATAGGTGTCTTTCACGACGTCGGCTTGATATCCGGTCTTGACGAAATCGCCCTGTTCGCCGTACTGGCAGCGATAAAAATCATCGATTTTCGTATCGGGATGCAGGAAATGATCCAGGAGACTCGTCCGGCGGTACCAGTCCGCGAAGAGGCGCTTCTCCAGGCCGGGCTCCTTCAGCCGTACGCGCTCATGAATGGTTTTGACTTTGCCGGAATCGGTCCCGCCGTGATGCGAGACGAAGTCCAACAATTGTTTGTGATAGCCTTCCGGCCGGCGCGTCAGCGTGTTCTGCAGATTGATCCCCTCTTTGCGCAGATCCCATTCAAAAAGCGACCCGCCGTGATGCGGCGCCAGGTAGAGATTCTGCTCGGGAGATTCGACCAGAATTTCCGGACGGCCATCCTTGTCAAAATCCTCGTGAACGACCTGGATTTTTTCCCCGTGGAGCACTTTATCCGCCTGGACTTCCGCGGAAAGCAGCTCGCGGTAAAGCGCCTGCCGCAGATGCGGCAAGTACAAACCGCCAAAAACGCCATGCCAATAAGCGCAGTTGCACTGTCCCGCCCAGAGGCTGTCCAGCATCTTCTGCGCCTTTCCATTGGGCTTCTGCGTGGACGCTCCGAGCGCGTCGACCGCCTGGTGGACTTTCGCCGACACGCGCAGCATTTTTTTATGAACGTTATTGGATTCGTCGTATTTGGTCAGGAAATTGCGCCAGTATCCTCCCCGAAGGAAGCGTTTGGCCCCGTCGTCTGCGGACAGCCTATTTTCCAGATCGGAAAGAACCTCCTGGGCCGCCGAGGGCAGGGCCCACTCCCCCATCTCCGAATACGACGCCGTCGGCAAGTAGACCCGTCCATGCGGCACATGCGCGCCGAGGTAATCGGAAATCCGCGAGGTGACAATCCAGTCTTTGTTGCTTTCCAGCACCGTCAGGAAATTCTCCAGCCACCCGTTTGCATAGACATGCTGATGGGTGTCCGGCCAGAGACCGAATTTTTCACCATCGTCGAACATGACCAGCGCCTTGTGGCCCGAAGGCGACGCATACTTCCGCAGAACGCTGACCGTCTCCCCGGGATCCTTAAAGGGGATCGAGTAACGCAGGTCCTGCCGGATCGGAAGAACGGTGGCGACGACCCCCTGCTCTTCGGTTTGATATGACCCGCACATCTCATCCGGGGCCATTCCCGTCGACAGGAAATGCGTGTCGTCCACCAGGGTGTACTCCATGCCGTTATCGGCGAGGACCTTGGCCAGATGCGGCTCCCAGACGCGTTCGGCCAGCCACATCCCGCGGGGTCTGGCTTTGAAGCGTTGCCGGATATAGCGGCTGAGCTTTTGGATCTGGCCGGCCTTATCCGCATCGGGAAGCGCAGGAAGAATCGGCTCGTAGTAGCCGCCGCTCAGAATCTCAAGACGGCCCTGTTTCACCTGTTCGGCCACGCGATCGATGTAATCCGCGTGATGGCGCTCCAGCCATTCCCAGAGGATGCCGGTCGCATGCATGTTCCAGTGCACCCCGGGATGGCGTTCCATCGCTTCAAGAAAAGGCAGGTAAGCGTCCGTGTAGGCTTTTTCAAAAACGAAATCGAAGTTCCCGATCGGCTGATGATTGTGCACGCCGAGGATAAAATGAACTTTGTTCATCGCGGCTGCTCCCGCAGAGAATCTCGCTCATCCTGCCAGCGCTCGAGATAGAGGGTGATATCGACCGGCTCGTCAAGCGGAAGGGGGCGCGCTTCCAAAAGAACCCCCCGCGCCGCAAGCGTCTTGAGCGCCCGGACGTCCTGATCGTCAAGGCTGATTCCCTTCAAAACTTGGACGCGGTCGGACCGGTAATGCAGCCCGCCGAGATTCACGGATTTAAGCGGCGCGCCGGCGTCGGCCAGCTTCACCACGTCTTCCGGCGTTGAAACGAGAATGAGCGCGCGGTCATTTTTCCACTGCCCCGCCTTCCAGGCTCTAGCCGCGTCAGCCACTTTCACCGTGGTCAGCTGAACACCGTGCGGAACCGCCAACACATAGAGCGCCTTCTGCGTTTCGTCGGCGTCCACCGCGTCCGAGGCCACCACCAGGTGATTGATCCGCAGAGCTTTCACCCATCCTTCCACGACCTGGCCGTGGACCAGGCGGTCGTCAATCCGTAAAAGCTCAACCGCCATCAGGCCATCCTCTTTTTAAGCAGGTCTTTGGCGAGCACGATCGCGCGCTTGCCGTCTTCCGCAACCTTGGCCGCGAGCGTCTTCAGATCCAAATCGCCGCGATGGGTAAAGCTGGAGAGAAGCATATAGAGATTAACGCCCGTGACGACTTCCGAAGGGAGATTCTTGGTTTTCAGAAGGGCGGTGTTGCAGGGAGTCCCTCCCAGCATGTCAACCAGAATCAGGGTGCCATCCGCCGACGGGTAACGGCCCATCGACTCGGCGAGCGCCTGCGACACCTGATCAAGACCCATCTCGGGCGTGACGGCGAGCGCCGTCACGTTATCCTGCCGGCCGGCGATATCCTGGGCCGTGCGTAAAAGCTCCTGGCCGAACTGGCCGTGCGTAATGACGATGACAGCGATCATGCTTCGACTCCTCTCCCCATGCCCCTGAGCGAGCGCGATGCGCAAGATGAACGGGTCATCGGTCAATGTCCCGGTGGTGTACCCGGATCCGGTAGCCGCACGCGGATAGATGCTCGCCGAGAGCTTCCGCCATGACGACGGACCGGTGCCGTCCGCCGGTGCAGCCGATGCCGATCGTCAAATAGCTCTTTCCCTCGCGGATGTAGTGCGGCAGAGATTCCGTCACGAGATTGAAAAACTTTTTCCCAAAAAGTTTGGCTTGATGGGTTCCGAGGACATACCGCCGCACGGCGACGTCTTTGCCGGTCTTTCCCCGGAGATTCTGCTTGTAGTTGGGATTCGGCATGAACCGGACATCCCAGACCAGGTCGGCGTCCACCGGCAAGCCATACTTATAGCCGAAGGAAAGGATACTCAGCTGCATGTCGTGACGTTCGTTGCGGCTGTCGAGGAGTTCCAGGATGGACTGCTTCAGTTCCGAGAGATTCAGGTTGGAGGTGTCGATAATTTTGTCCGCCAGCTCCTTAATTTTGATCAACCGCCGACGCTCCTCTTTGATTCCGTCCTGAATGTTCGTGCCGAGGGGATGCCGGCGCCGGGTCTCGGAGAAACGCCGAAGGAGACTGCGATCGTCGGCGTCGAGGAAGACGATTTTGCAGTCCACCCCCTGTTTCTTCAAAAGCTCAACGGTGCCGAGAAAATCGCGCAAAAATCCGCCTTCGCGGATATCGATCCCGAGAGCAATCCTCTGAAGCGGCCGGCCGGACTGCGAGCACAGTTCCGCCATCTTCGGCAGGAGCGCCATCGGGATATTGTCGACGCAGTAAAATCCGAAATCCTCAAAGCAGTTGATCGTCTGGGACTTTCCCGCCCCGGACATTCCCGTGACAATCCAGAATAAGACTTTTTCCTTTTTCATTTCTTCTTTGTTTTGGATTCCGCCGACCGTTTGGCCATCAGAGAAATCAATTTTTTATTAAATTCCTTGGCGGTAAATTCGCCGCGGAATTTAAGGCGCTCATTGAGCGCGGCCACTTCCACCAGCACCGCGAGATTACGGCCCGGGCGGACCGGCATGACGATTTCCGGCACGCGAACGCCTAGAATGGAGGTGGCCTGTTCTGAAAGGCCGACCCGATCGTACTCGACCGACTGCTTCCATTCCTCCAGCCGGATCACCAGTTCGATCCTTGTCCGATCCAGGACACTCCCGACCCCGAGGATCTTCTGAACGTCAATGATGCCGACGCCGCGCAGTTCCATATGGTGGCGAATGAGCTCGGCGCCCGTCCCGTAGAGAACGCCCCCCAGGCGCTGCTTCACTTCCACCACGTCGTCGGCGACCAGCATATGGCCGCGCTTTAAAAGTTCAAGGGCGCATTCGGATTTTCCGATTCCGGAATCTCCCACGAGAAGAACCCCAAGCCCATAGACATTCATCAAGACGCCGTGAATGGTGGTGGTCGGGGCCAGCTTTTCTTCCAGGTAAACGGTCAGTTCGCCAATCAGATGGCCGGTGACGAGCCCCGAACGCAACAGAGGGACCTTCAGCTGATCGGCCACACGGATCACTTCCCGATGAGGCTTGATTCCCCGGGTCAGCACGATGCACGGAAGCTTCTTGCTGTACGACAAAACCTTGACCAACGCCTCCTTGCGCTGGGCCGGCGTGAAGGTGGACAGATAGGTATGTTCGCCGAGCCCCATGATCTGAACGCGCTCGGCCGGGAAATAATCCGTGTATCCGGAAAGCGCCAGCCCCGGGCGATTGATCTCAGACACCGTGATCTCCCGGCGAAGCCCCTTCGATCCGCCGAGGAGGGTCAACTGGAGATCGTTCTCCCTGTCCCGCAAAAGATCCGCGACGAGTAAGGTCGTCATTTAGTATTGATCTTCGTCTTTGATCAGCTTCAGGATTTCCGCCGACGTTTTCGTTTCCCTCAGCGACTGCCGGAAAAACTTATCTTTGAGCAGCCGGGAAATCCGGGCCAGAGCCTTCAAATGCAGCGCGGCCGCATCCGGCGGCGCCACCAGAAGAAAAAAGATATTCACCGGATCGCCATCCAGCGCGTCGAATTGGACGCCACGGCGGGACAGCCCGAAAGCCGCGATGACCTCTGACGACTGATCGGTTTTGGCATGCGGAATGGCGATGCCCTGACCGATGCCGGTGGATCCGAGCTTTTCTCGTTCCATCAGGACATCGACGGTCATCTTGGCGTCCTTGATTTTTCCTTCTTTCGCCAGGACGCCGACCAGCTCCTCCAGAACACCCTTCTTGGTGGTGGCCGTCAATTCGGTCAGAATGGCGTTTGGACTGAGAAAGTCCAGGATTTTCAGTTTTTCCCACTTTTCTTCTTGATTGGCGAGCATATGTTCGTCCTCCTATGAAATCGATTCGACAACGCCGAAGGTCTTATCCGGTTTCCGGTAAACCACGGTGACTCGACGATTCTCGCTGTTTAAAAAAATCCAGTGCGCGCTGTCCGACTGCTCCATGGCGGAAATCGCTTCGTTGACGGACAGGGGAATCAGCCGCAGGACCCGCATGCTGCTCACGCGCGGATCGACGGGCTCGATTCGTGAGACCGAAAAGTCTTCCGACCAGGTTTTGGTCCGGCCGCCCCGCCGGGGGCTTTCGGGACGCCGTTCCCGATGGCGCTCTTTGTAGCGCCGGAGCTGTTCATCGATATTGTCACTGGCCAGATCGATGGCCGCATAGAGGTCCACCGATTCTTCCTTCGCCGTAAAGGTATGTCCGGCCGCGTGGATGATCACTTCGGCGGAATGCCGGTCCTTCGATACATCCAGAATGACCTGCGCCCAGATCAGATGATCCAGAAACCGCTTGGCTTTTTCCAGCTTTTTCTGGACATACGCGCCGATCGCCGGGGTCAGCTTAAGATGCCGCGCTGTGATGTTGACTTGCATGAGGACGCCTCTCCTTACATATTGAATTTCTCGCCCAGGTAAAACCGCCGGGCGTCCGGATTTTCCAGGATTTCACGCGCCGTCCCTTCAACGCGCACCTGGCCTTCGTAAACGATATAAGCGCGATCGACGATCTGCAGGGTTTCCCGCACGTTATGATCCGTGATCAACACGCCGATTCCCTTCGCCTTTAGGCTGCCGACCACGCCCTGCAAATCGGCCACGGCCAGAGGATCGATCCCGACAAAGGGCTCATCCAGGAGAAGATATTTCGGGTTGATCACGAGAGCGCGCGCCACTTCACAGCGTCGTTTCTCGCCGCCGGACAAGGTCGATGCGATCTGTTTTCGGAGCTTTTCCAGTCCGAGCTCTTTGAGAAGCAAGTTCATCTTGGCCGTTTTGTCCTCGCCGTTAAAATCGCGCATCTCGAGAACGGCCATCAGATTCTCTTCAACCGTGAGCCTCCGGAAAATGGACGGCTCCTGGGCCAGATACCCGATTCCCAGGCGCGCCCGCTTGTACATGGGCTTTTTTGTGACGTTCATTCCAT
>Ga0182027_10003286_pt1 | contig 25743 bp, 21 predicted proteins | sample 712E1DmetaG_FD_121300 | JGI IMG/M metagenome (GOLD analysis project Ga0182027, IMG submission 121300) | Permafrost microbial communities from Stordalen Mire, Sweden - 712E1D metaG (Illumina Assembly) | ecosystem: Environmental > Terrestrial > Soil > Wetlands > Permafrost | place: Sweden...
AACGCTTCCGAATTCTCCTGCGTTCCGAGAGGGCTGTATTCCAATGGGCGTCGGCAAAATCGGAAGTTATCTTTGCGCGGAATCTTCGATGAGGCGTCACTTGGGAATCGCCCCGGTGAGCACGTAAGCGTAGAGCATCACCACCAACCCCACCAGGACCGCCAGGATGATGCTGTGTTTGAGCACGGCCTTGAAAATGGCGGCTTCCTGGCCTTGCTGATTGGTGGAGGTGCTCGCCACCACAATTGAGGGCGCGGAAATCATCTTGCCCATCACCCCGCCGGTACTGTTGGCCGAAGCCATCAGAATCGGGCTGAGGTGCAATTGCTCCGCCGTGACTCTTTGCAGGTTGCCAAACAGGGCGTTCGAGCCGGCGTCGGTGCCTGTCAAGGCGACACCCAGCCAGCCCAGCAGCGTGCCGAACAGCGGATAGAACCACCGGGTATGCGTCAGGCTTAATCCCAAAATGGTGTCCATCCCCGAGTAGGCCGATTCGTAGGCCAATCCCACCATGAGCATGATGGCCGCCATGGAGGGAAACAGTTGCCGCAATGTCCGCCCGAACAGCGCCAGGGCGCGCGAAGCCGGCATGCCCAGCGCCAGCGCCGACAGGAACGCCACGATAAACACATGGGTGCCGGGCAGCGAAATGACGTTCAGATCTATGATGGCCTCCTTCGGCGTGGGAGCGGGAACCACGGGCGGCATTCGCAGCACCGCATTGTCCAGCCCGGGCATGTGGATCTTCAACGCGGGGAGGTTCAGATGCGGCTTGATGGCCGGCAGCCCGCAAAGAAAAATGAACACCGATGCGAAAATAAACGGCGACCATGCCTTCAAAACCGCCGCGCTCGAATGTTTCATGAGCTGCAGCTTGTTATCGCAGTCCTGCACTTCCAGCAGGTTGCCAGGCTTCCAGACTTTCAGGAAGCCCACCATTACCAGCAGCGAGAAGATGGCCGCGACGATGTTCACCAGGTTGGTTTCCTGAAAATTGGACCAGTAAAATTGCATTCCGGCAAAGGAGGCGCCGCTGACCAGCAACGCCGGGAGCACTTCCCACGTCTGTTTCCAGTTGACCGTCGTGCGCACCAGATAAAGAGGCATGAGGAACGAGAACGGCGGCAGTATCCGTCCCATCATCGCGTTGAGGGATTGTTCCGGCAGGCTGGTCACCGCCGCCAGCACCCGCACCGGGTTGCCCACTCCGCCCCACGCCACCGGCGCCGTATTGGCCAGCAGACACACCGTCGCCGCCTGGAACGGCGGAAAGCCCAGGCCGATCAAAAACGATCCCGCTATCGCCACCGGCACGCCCCCGCCTCCGATTCCTTCCAGAAACGCCCCGAAACAAAACGCGATCAAAATAATCTGAATCCGCTTGTCGGAGGAAAGCGCCGCAATGGATTCCTTCATCACCTGAAACTGGCCTGTCTCCACGGCGACATGAAACAGGTAGAGCGCCGCGATGACGATCCAGGCGATCTGCAGGAAACCGAACACAAAACCGACCCCCAGCGCCTCCCCAACGAACGCCGCCGGCATCCGAAACAACGCCAGCGCCAGCAGTATCGAGATGAACATGCCCGTCAGCGCCGCCACCCAAACCGCCTTCTTCAATCCCAGCAGCACGTAGAACAAGCTCAACACCGGCAGCGCCGACAACAACGTCGAAAGCGGCCACCAGCCCGCCGGATCATAATTTTGGCTCCAAGTCACGGAAAGCAAGATTAGGTTCAAGAACCGCAAACCGTCAACTAAAACTCACGCTGAAATTTAGTCCTTGCCGATTGCCCGCGCGGCATTATACTGAATCCGTGAAATTCAGCGCATTAGCCAGGGTTCTGGCAATGGTTGCGGCCCTCCTCGTGATCGGGACGGGCTGCGGCGGCTTTTCCGCCTCGCCCTCCTTTTCGCCGCTGATGTTGTTGTTCCCGGGGTTTGCCCAGACCCGGCCGGATTCGCCGCAACCGCCCGGGCCGGACCAGACGGATACCCACCTGACCCTGGCCCAGGCGGATTAAAATCTATGCGATTTCCCCTCGCGTTGACGGCAAAAATTGCCGCGCACATCGTCCAGCACAGAGTCAAGCGCACGCCCAAATTCGCCCTCGTCCTCCAACTCGAGCCGCTCCACACCTGCAACCTCACTTGCACCGGCTGCGGACGCATCCGCGAATACTCCACCAGCCTCAAGGACATGATGCCGCTGGAGGACTGCCTGGCCGCGGCGCGCGAATGCGGCGCGCCGATGGTCTCCGTCTGCGGCGGCGAGCCGTTGATTTATCCAAAAATTGAGGAGCTGACCAGCGGCCTGCTCCAGCAGGGGCGCATCGTTTATCTCTGCACCAACGGCATGTTCATGCGCAAGAAAATGAAGGATTACCTGGCTGCCGAATATCGCCCCAAACTGGAGCCGGTGCTGGCGCGGTTGAAGAATGAAAAGCTCATCACGGAAAAAGACCTCGAAACCATCCGCAAGGGCCGGACCGACGCCCGCCCCGTCATCCGCCCGGCCCGGCGGCTCTACTGGAACGTTCATATTGACGGGCTGGAATACACCCACGACCTGATCGTCGAGCGCGAGGGCGTGTTCAGGGAATGTGTCCAAGCCGTCAAGATGGCCAAAATCCTCGGCTACCAGGTCGCCACCAACACCACCGTCTATAAGGAAACCGAGGTCCGGGAAATCGAGCTTATGTTCCAGTTCTTCTCCTCCCTCGAAGTGGACGCCCACACCATTTCCCCGGGATACGATTATGACGCCGCCAAGAAAGACATGGCCCGGCGCCTGGGCAAAAAGCCGGAGGATTTTTTCTTGACACGAAAAATGACCGTGGAAAAGTTCAAGGACATCGCGAAATGGGCCGATCGCTTCACCATCATCGGCACCCGCGTCTATCAGGAGTTCCTCGCCGGCAAACGCCAACTGACCTGCACCGCCTGGGCCATCCCCACCCGCAACATCCGCGGCTGGAAGGCCCCCTGCTATCTCATTACCGACGGCCATTACCCCGCCTACCGCCAAATGCTGGACGAGGTGAATTGGGAGAATTATGGCGTGGTGGACGGCGTGGCCCGCGATCCGCGTTGCGAAAACTGCATGGTCCATTGCGGCTACGATCCCAGCGGAGCCTTGAGCGCCAGCCCCGGGGACACCTGGAAAAACATGTCCTACAATTTCGGCCCCAAGCCCAAGCCCTGCCTCGAGGGCCGCAACGTCCAGGCCTTCAACGGCTTTTCCATTGGCAAGGGCCACCTCGCCGAAGCCCACGCCGCCATCAACGCCGCCGGCCCCGCCTCCGGCGCCGGCGACTCGGCGCGGCGTGACGAATTGCCCGCCAAGCTCGCCAACGACAAGCGCAGTCAAACAAAGGGTCAATGAAAACTCTTTTTCTTTCTCCGCCCAGCTTTGACGGCTTTGATGGCGGCGCGGGGTCGCGTTACCAGGCCCGGCGCGAAGTCACTTCCTTCTGGTACCCCACCTGGCTGGCGCAGCCGGCCGCGCTCGTGCCCGACAGCAAGCTGCTCGACTGCCCGCCTCACGACATCGGCATCCAGCAATGCCTCGAGCAGGCCCGCCAGTTCGATCACGTCATCATCAACACCTCCACCCCTTCGCTCAAAAATGACTGCAAGGTCGCCGAAGCCATCAAGCGCCAAAAACCCGCCACCACCATTGGCTTCATCGGCGCTCACGCCGCCGTGCTCCCGGCGGAAACCCTGAAAGCCTCCCCCGCCATTGACTGGGTCGGCCGCAAGGAATTTGATTTCACCTGCAAGGAAGTTGCCGAAGGCCGCCCGCTTTCCGGCGTGGACGGCCTTTCCTACCGCAACCCGGAGGGCAAAATCATCCACAACAAGGAACGCGACCTCATCCCCGACATGGACGCGCTGCCCTGGGTGGTGGACACCTACAAACGCGACCTCCAAATCGAAAAGTACTTCATCGGCTACCTCCTCCATCCCTACCTCAGCCTCTACACCGGCCGCGGCTGTCCGGCCCAATGCACCTTTTGCCTCTGGCCCCAGACCATCGGCGGCCACAAATACCGCGTCCGTTCGCCCGAAAATGTCGCGGCGGAAATGGCCTACGCCAAAAAAACCTTTCCCCAGGTCCGCGAGTTCTTCTTCGACGACGACACCTTCACCGCCAACCTGCCCCGCGCGCGCGACATCGCCAAACGGCTCGCCCCCCTCGGCTTGGCCTGGTCCTGCAACAGCCGCGCCAACCTCGATTACGACACCGTCAAATCCTTCAAGGAGTCGGGCCTCCGCCTCTTGCTGGTCGGATACGAAAGCGGCAACCAGGAAATTCTGGATCGCATCAAAAAAGGCATCACGCTGGACGAAGCACGGCGTTTCACCCAGGCCTGTCACAAAGCCGGCGTGATCATTCACGGCACTTTTGTTCTCGGCCTGCCGGTGGAAACCCGCGAGACGATTGAGCAAACCATCCGCTTCGCCATGGAACTCGATGTCTTCAGCATCCAGGTTTCGCTGGCGGCTCCCTACCCCGGCACCGAACTTTACGACATGGCCCGCCAAAACGGCTGGTTCGCCAAACAGGACAAGACGGACATCGTCCATCAGGACGGTTTCCAGCAGAGCGCCCTGGAATATCCCGGCCTGAGCAAGGACGAAATTTTTGAGGCGGTGGACCGTTTTTACCGCACCTGGTATCTACGCCCCCGGCCGATCCTGCGCATCATCAAGACGATGCTGGAAGACAAGCAAGTCTTTGTGCGCCGCTGCCGCGAAGGCTACGAATTCTTCACCAGCCTCAAGCAGCGCAAAGTGGACCTGGCCGCCTCCCGCGCCGCCGCCTAGCGTCCGTGAGCGTCCGTGAGCGTCCGTGTAGCGTCCGTGTAGCGTCCGTGCAGCGTCCGTGTAGCGTCCGTGTAGCGTCGGGCCGTCGCACATCTATTCCTCGAACGCCCCACCCTGCCCACCCGTCGCAGTTACCTCGGATCCTCGATAGCCCCATGAAAGAGTATCGTCCCCGTCTGGTCTTCCCGGATGGCCACGTAAAAAGGCCGGTCCACTATCATCTTAAACGGCGCCTCCGTCTCAGGCATGGCGGACATCAGGCTAATCCCGATCCCGCTGGCCGCCGCCGCTTCCGTCCCCTCCTCGTTCACCTCCACAAACGTCTTTTGCACCACCTTGCTGATGAACAGCGGCTCGTCCGAAATCCCGCCAAACTCCGCCTGCGAGCCAAACGCGCGCGGCATCCCCAGCGCCATCAGTTCCCCGTTCAGCTCATACTTGTTTTCCAACTTGAACCGCGGCAGCTCCAGCGCTCCCTCCCGCGAACGAAACTGCCCCACCCATGTCCCCCAATTCCCCGGCGTCAGTTCCTGGACAAACCTGTCCAGACTCTGCTTGGGCAAAAAGACATACAGGCTCGCCTGCCCGCCCGCATAACGCAGAACCACCGCCTGGAAAACCGCATTCTCCATATAGCTCATCTCCCCCTCCCGCCTCATTCTCGGATGTTGCGCCGCCGGACCGCCCCCGACGTTGAAAGGCTGGGCGCGCGTCAGCTTCGCGTCGAACGGCGTTTCCCAGCTCCCCTTGAAATAAATCGCGTCCAGCACCACCAGCCGCAAATCCCGCGGCAGCGGCGGATCAAACATCGAAGTGATTTTGCCGTGCGTGTTCTGGCTCACCCAATCGTCCAATCTCTTCACCGTGGCCGGGCTTGTAAAATCCACCGCCGCCGCTTCCGCCCGGTACGACTTCTGCCCGCTGGCGATAAATTCCGGCTTGATCTTTGCGCCTGTTTGCGTCCAAAGACTGTTCGCGATTTCCAGTTTGATCTTTGGGTCCAGCCCCAGCAAATGATCCAGCAGCAACTTATTCCCCGCGTTCCATGCCTCCGGCGTCACGCCGGCCAATTGCAGCGTTGCGGCCATCTCCTGCAACGTCTGCCCCTGCGCGCCATTGCCGGCCATCGCCAGCGCCAGCGCCATTCCGACCGGACTTTGAAACACGTTCTTGCCCGGCATCTCCTTTCGCGTTTCCGCCAGCAACTTGAACCCGAACGCATTATCCGCGCGCGCCGCCCGGTCCAGCGCCGGACTTGCCCCCGGCTGTGCGGCGGCAACTTGAGAAACCATCAAACCTGCAAGCAAAACCAGAATTTCAATTTTCATACGAATTTGGGTTAAAATATCTTCCGCAGCATCCCCCTTCCAACGCATGAAGTCGAGCCTAAAAATGCCGCCCCCTTCCCCCCGGCCCCGGTACGGCGCATCCCCCCCGGTAGGGTCCCGATGCATCGGGATCGAGCCGTGACTCGATTTCCCCTGCCATAACCCCGCCCTGACAGCACCTTCAGCCTTGCCCAGCCCGGAAAGCCACCCCCGGCAGAGCGAAGCTTCCAAAAAACCCTGTAGCGGCGGTCTATGACCGTCGCACTCTTGTTCCTTAAACGCCTCCCCCTCCCCACCCGGCGCAGCCCTCCCAGCCCCAGTCTCAGGCTTAAGAAACCGGCCACGCCGGGGACGGCCTGTCTTCGACGATTTGAGGCGGCTTGATCAAACCCTGTTCAAACCCTGTTCAAACCCTTGACACCGCGGCTTGCTCGTGGCAAGCTTGGCGCGTGAACAGGGGTTCGCGGCGGCCCGGCGCATCCGGGAATGAGAGATGTTTTATGACCACTGCAAAGGCACGAGCCAAAGAACCGAAGGGTAAATCAGTTGGCACCATCATGGCTGAAAAGCTCAGGGCAGAGGCAAATGGGCTTTCTCACTCAGAACGCGGGGAGCTTTTGAAAGAGGGATTGGCGATGATTTATGGGGGAACTATAAATGCCAAGAAGATTAAGGCCAATAGCCGTTGACACGAACGTTCTTTTTGATCTGGTCCAGGAGGTTGAGGTTGTCATTGATTGCCTCGAGACAATTGCAAAACGCATCCCCAATTCCAGTATCATTGTTTTGCCAACCGTCATCCTTGAATTGCGGAAAAGGGCCGGAGCGGGTGACCCCAAGGAACAGGAAATTGCGGCAAATGCCCTTTCCAGCATATTGAATCCTTGGGGATTTGTCCCTGTAAATTTTATCCCTGTCGGCCATGGCATTGTGGAACAAATCGGGCGCAAAATTCGGGCCAGTGGCTTGATTCCAGATGAAGAAATTAACGATTCTTTCATCGTGGCTGAGGCTGCTCTATACGGGGCCACAATGCTCATTTCGAGCGACGGTCATATAAACGCCATTGACCAAAAATTGCTAAAGATTCAGTTGGATTCCAGCGATGTGGATTGCCCGTTGATTGCCTCCCCGTGGAAAATCGTCAATATGTTCTCCTAAAAAAGCCAATCAAAATCCGCCCAGGGAGCAGGTCGAAAAAGTTGGAGCGCTGGCGTGGTAGGGCAGAGCTGCCGCTCTGCCCTGAATTCTTAGGCGGCGCAGCAGTGCCGCCCTACCGAAGCCATGAAGAATTCTGTCCCGCCCCCCCCTTCCCCCCACCCCGGTAGGGACGCCTCGCCGAGGCGTCCGGGGGGCAATCCGTTGCCCGATCGGACGCGGCGCGGACAGCGCGGCGCGCTGTCCCTATTCGATTTCCCCGGCCATAATCCCGCCCCGGCAACCCCCGCACCCTGCCCAGCCCGCGAATCCACCCCCGGCATGCGAAGCTTCCAAGAAACCCCTGTAGCGGCGGTCTATGACCGTCGCACTTTTGTTCCTTAAACGCCTCCCCTCCCCACCCGCCGCCCCCCTCCCCGCACTGCATTACGCAGGAATCATGCCTTTCCGCTTTCCCAATTTCAGCTTTTTGCTTTCGCCTTTAAGTTGTTGAGGCTTAAGGCTTTGCGCAAAGTTGCGTGTTTTTTCGTTTTTACGTTGACTTTCACAGCTTACATGCTAAAATCACAAAGTGAGAATGGTCATGCCAAAAAGAGCGGCCGGGATCGGGCCGGGCCGGGGCGGCGGAGCTTCACGGCCGTCCTGGCGCCGTTGGATTGCCCCGTCAACCTGGTCCCTATCGCCGCCACTGGGCGATTGTATATGTTTAGCGCGAACCAGCCGAGGTTGCGTGCCGCAGGTTTCCAAACCTGCTGTGTCGCAGGTTTCCAAACCTGCTGTGTCGCCGGCTTCCAAGCCGGCTTCCACTTCACCGCCGCCAGCAGGTTTGGAAACCTGCGGCACGGCAGACTTGGAAGTCTGTGCCACGCCAAACACAGACGGGCAACTTTTGCCCAGTGCCTGCCGAACCCGGTCAAACCCACTCCGAATCGGTCAAACCCGGTCAAACCCAGTCAAACCATTCTTCAACCTTGACCATGCGCGACGCTCCATCACTCCACTATTCCATCACTCCATTACTCCTCCCGGCCTCGCCGGGGCGCCTGGGGAACGGACGGCTTCCCGATAAGGCTGAATTGAGGTTAATTAAGGCTAATTAAGCTTAATTACAGTTGATTAAAGCTAAATAACGATTTTTTCCTATGACTCGATCCCCCAAAAAGTGGCCAATACCGCATTGGCGGCGGTCATAGACCGCCGCTACAGCCCCAAAAAACACCCTTGAAAGATGGACGCCGATGCCAGACATTGCTTCGCCGTGAGTAAATCACTCTCCAACTAACCCTTCACCATGAACGCTCCGCTTTTACTCCCCATCGCTCCACCGCTGGCCATGATTGCCCTGTGGATTTACGTCACCCTGCTCTTGGCCGGCGGCCTGGTCGGTTTCATCAAAGCCGGCAGCAAGATTTCGCTGGTCACCTCCGCGTTATCCGCCGCGCTCCTGGCTCTTTGCGCCACCGGCGTCCTCCATCCCTTTTGGATCGCGGATGTTATCGTGGGGCTTCTGGCGGTGGTCTTCTGCGGGCGCTACTTGAAATCCTCCAAATTCATGCCCTCGGGACTGATTCTGCTCTTTTCCGTCGTCGTCCTGGCGGTGCTGCTGGTGGCCCGCTGATATTCCCCGGCTCATTCCATTCGCGGCGTGCAACCTTCCCTTCCCATCTGGCAGATTCATTCTGCAATTGTCAGTGCCATCCACGAGAGTCCTTCCCTCGTTCTCGTGGCCCCGACCGGCTCCGGCAAAACCACCCAGGTGCCCCAGATGCTTCTGGACGACCCGAACCGGCTGGGGGCGGGCGCTTCCGGGCGCGACCGCATCGTCATCCTCCAACCCCGCCGGGTCGCCGCCCGCGCCGTCGCCGCCCGTGTGGCTTGGGAACGCCGCTGCCCGCTCGGCTCCGAAGTCGGCTACCAAATCCGCTTCGACGACCGCACCAGCCTCGGCACCCGGTTCTGTTTCGTCACCGAAGGCATTCTCCTGCGCTGGCTCCAGGACGACCCCGGCTTGAGCGGCATCGGCGTCGTCATCTTCGATGAATTCCACGAACGCAATTTGTTGAGCGACGTGGCGCTGGCCCTGGCCAAGCGATTGCAACAAACCCGCCGGCCCGATCTCAAAATCGTCGTCATGTCCGCGACCCTCGAAGCCGCGCCTGTGGCCAAATACCTCGGCGGTTGCCCGGTTCTCGTTTCCGAAGGCAAGGCCTTCCCCGTCGAAATCCGCCATCTCGACCTTCCCGACGAACGCCCCGTTTCCGAGCAGGCCGCCGATGCGGTGGCGCGCATCGTGGACTCCGGAGATCCCGGCGACATTCTGATCTTCATGCCCGGGATGTGGGAAATCAACGCCACGCTGGCCGCCTGCCGTGCCACCCGGCTGCGAGAACCGTTGGCGCTGATCCCCCTCCACGGTGAACTGCCGCCGGAGGAGCAGGACCTGGCGTTCGCGCCCAACCGCCTGCGCAAAGTCATCGTCTCCACCAACGTGGCGGAAACGTCGGTGACGATTGACGGCATAGTCCATATAATTGACAGCGGCCTGGCCCGCGTGGCCCGTTACGATGCCGAACGCGGCATTGGCACGCTCCTGATCGAACCGATCAGCCGCGCCTCCGCCGCCCAGCGGGCGGGCCGGGCCGGGCGCACCGCCCCAGGCGTCTGCCACCGGCTCTGGACCGAGAGCGGCCACTTGAACCGCCCCGATCGCAATACCCCTGAGATTCAGCGCGGCGATTTGGCCGAGATCGTCCTCCTGCTCCATTCCTTCGGCATTGCCGACGCCACCCAATTCGACTGGCTTGACCAACCCGATCCGCAATCCGTCGCCCGCGCCGAAAAGCTCCTCCGCACGTTGGGCGCGATAGGAGGGCAAAACCAGCCGGCTCCAATCGCCAATCCGCAATCCGCAATCCCCAATCCGCAATTGGCGAATGCCGAGATCGGTCGGATCAGTCGGATCAGTCAGATCGGACAAATCCGCAATCCGCTCTTCGACAAGCTCAGAGCCAGCCCTGAGCCAGCCGAAGGGCAGTCCGCAATCCGCAATTCCGACCTTTCTTCCATCGGCTGGCAAATGCTCCGTCTCCCCATGCACCCGCGCTATTCCCGCATGTTGGTCGAGGCGTCCCGGCTCGGCTGCGTTCCCGCCGCCGCCCTTTGCGCCGCGCTGGTCAGCGGTCGCGATCTGCTCGCCCGGCTCGGACGCGACGACAAACACATCTCCGAGGCGCGCGAGTTGTTTGAAGCCAGCGCCGAATCGGATTTCTTCACCCTGATGCGGGCCTGGCAATTTGCCAAAAGCAGCCATTTCAACGTGGATCAATGCCGCCGTTACGGCGTTCACGCCCAGATCGCGCGCCAGGTTCAGGAAACCTTCCAGCAAATCCTGCGGCTCGCCGGACGCGACACGAAGGACGATGCAACCGAAACTCCCGCCCGCGACGATGCCCTGCCGCGATGCCTCATGGCCGGTTTTATTGACCAGCTTTGCCGGCGCCGCGACCAGGGCACGCTCGACTGCGATCTGACCGAAGGCCGCTCCGGTGCCCTGGCGCGCGAGAGCATGGTGACGGCCCCCCTGTTTGTCGCCGCCTCCATCCGCGAAGTCTCCGGCCGCGCCGGCCAACTGACCCTGCTGGGCCTGGCCACCGCGGTGAAACGCGAATGGATCGAAGAGACCTTTCCCGGCCTTATGACTACATCTGTAGAACATCTTTACGACCGCCCCCACCGCCGCGTCAGCGCCGTCCAACTCCTCCGCTTCCAGGACCTCGTCCTCGCTCACGAACACCAGCGCGACGCGGATCCCGCCGCCGCGGGCCGCTGCCTGGCCGAAGCCTACAGTAAAGACTATTTTGAACTCCCGCTGTTCAACCACGAAATCAAACAGACCATCGCCCGCCTCAACCTGGCCGCCGCCGTCATGCCCGAACTGGAATTGCCGCCCGTGGACGCCGCCGCCGTCACCCAATGCCTGGCCCGCGCCTTTTCCGGCCTGACGCTGGTCAAGGAAGCCCAGGCCGCCCCCTTGCGCGATGCGTTCCTCGATTTCATGGGCCGGGACCGCCTCGAGTGGCTCAACGAACTGGCCCCCGCCGCCATTCCCTGGCTCGACGACAAGAAGCTCAAACTTCTCTATCCCGAAGAAACCCGCGACGACGACGCCCGCCCCAACTCCCCCGAGGCGAACGTGAAACTGCACGAGATCTTCCGGCTGAAGGAGCACCCGCGCATCTGCGAAGGCCGCCTGCCTGTCAAGCTTTGGCTGTGCGCGCCGGACGGCAAGCGCCTGGAATCCACCCTGGACTGGCCCGCCTTCAAAGCCGCCGCCTATCCCAAACTCAAGCCCGCCCTCCAAAAGAAGTACCCGTCCAATGTGTGGATTTAATGCAAAACAAATGTGCGCGCTCCTGGCGGGGCAGAGCTGCCGCTCTGCCCTGAATTCTTGGGCGGCGCAGCAGCGCCGCCCTACCGCAGATGTGGAGATTTGTTTCCCGCACCCAAGCCCGCTCACCTGTGAACTTCGTGCCCGACAGGAGTGCTGTTTTCGAGAAGATTTGCCTCGAAGTTTCCGAATCGTCGGGCACAATGCCGGCATGGCGAACCACAGAAAGAAATCCAGCGCAACGGTGCGGGAGGAAGCCCGCTCACATCGCAATCGCCTCTCACCAGAGCAGAACGGGATGGTGTTGCGCGAAGATTCACCGCCCTATCATGTCGCAGGGGACGATTCGAGTGCCAGACGGACACCGCCGCCTCCAATCGCCCGCCTTTCGGAAAAAAAGAAGCTCATCCCGTTCGGCTGGTATGGTGGAAAATATTCCCATCTGGATTGGCTCTTGCCGCTGCTTCCGGATTGTCATCATTACTGCGAGCCTTTCGCCGGATCCGGCGCAGTGCTTTTGAATCGAGATCCCTCGCCGGTGGAGACCTTCAATGACCTCGATGGCGAAGTGGTGAATTTTTTCCGTGTTCTCCGCGAGGAAAAGGAACAACTGGTTGAAGCCATTGGCCTGACGCCGTTTGCGCGCGAGGAATTTGCCCTTGCGTGCGAGATCAGCCCCGATTTGCCGCCATTGGAGCGGGCCCGCCGGTTCTACGTCCGCGCTCGACAGGTGCGGACGGGCCTGGCTCAAACCGCGACGGTCGGGCGTTGGGCGAATTGCAAAAATACCAGCCGCGCCGGCATGAGCGGCGTCATCAGCCGCTGGCTCGGCGCCGTGGAGCATTTGCCGGCGGTGGCCGCGCGGCTGCTCCGCGTTCAGATCGAAAATCGTCCCGCGGTGGACGTGATTCGCCTCTACGATTCGACAGCCACGCTGTTTTATTGCGACCCGCCTTACATCCACTCAACGCGCGGCGACTCCAAAGCCTATGGTTTTGAAATGACGGATGCGCAGCATCGCGTTTTGGCGGGCGTTTTGAATTCCGTTCAAGGCATGGTCGCCTTTTCCAATTATCAGGCGAAAATACTCGACGAACTTTATCCCGCGCCGAAGTGGCACAAAACGATATCGCCCGCCCGAACCAACCACTCCACGAAGGACAAGCGCGTGGAAATTCTCTGGACAAACTACCCACCGCATAAAATCAAAACCAACGGCAGAAATTACAATGGAGATTTGTTCCACATTGCTTGAGGCGGCGATGAAGCGCGCCCAATTGAGTCCCGGCCATTCATTTATACAAGACGAGAAGATCGCGGCGCGAGTTCTTTCCGTTGTGAATTGTCCAGGCAATCGCGCCGGCGCGCGGCTGCTCATGTCATGCATGCTGGCGAAAGTGCATCGCCCTGAAATTGATCCGCGCAAGCCCTACACAAAAATCGGCAGCAAGGATTGTTTCTCGGGGCGCAGTTATGACGAGCAATTCATCGGCGGCTTTATCACAAGGCACAATCTGCCCTGCAACTCGACGACGGCCTTTCTCACCCCGACCTTGCGGAACATGGATCAGCCGCTGACGACAAAGGTCGTTTTGGTGGGGCGTCCGCTGGCGATGTATCAGAGTGCCCTTCTGGTACTCGATGCTGTCCAAGCTGGAAGAGTGCCTGCGCAGGATGTTTTGAATGAATCAATTCGATTGCTATTGATAGACCGCGATGTGCGCAAGGCGCGTCTGAAGACTCTGCTTTCGGGCATTGGCAGGGTGTCCGATGCGCTTCCACTTTCATCCGAGGACACCGTGGATTTGATTGAGCAACATCTTCGTTGCAAAGGATCGAGCCGCTTGCCCGTTTTGATCGTCGCCGCCGCCTACGAAGCCGCCAAGCAGCGACTGGGCGAACGTGTGCTTCATCTGGCCGCTCACAATGCCGCCGATGAACAAACCGGCGCGGTTGGCGATGTCCAAATCACCGTGCTTGGCGATGACAAAGTGATAACGAGTTATGAGATGAAGAATAAACCTGTGCAGCGGAGCGACATTGACCGCGCGCTTCAGAAAATTGCCGGACAAGGAAGTAACGTTCAAAACTACCTTTTCATCACGACGCAGCCCGTGACGGACGAAGTTCGAGATTATGCCCGCGCGAAATACGACGAAACAGGCGGAGTCGAAATTGCCGTTCTCGACTGTATTGGATTTTTGCGGCACTTCCTGCATCTGTTCCATCGCATTCGCAAAGACTTTCTTGACCAATATCAAGACCTCGTGCTTCGCGAGGCGGACAGCGCGGTCAACCAAGGTTTGAAAGAGGCTTTTCTCGCCCTGCGCCAAGCCGCCGAAAGCGTGGATTGACCCGCCGCCCGCCGTTAAGAAGATTCGCAACCAAGGCTTGCAAAAACCTTGAAATTGGATTAGAGAGAAATTGTGCGACAGACCTTTTTTATGAAAACCCCTTGCAACTCAAATAACCACCGGCCCTTGAATGCGCGGCGGATCATGGCCTCCGTCTTCGTCATGTCCCTTGCCGCCCTTTGCGCGGCGGCCCAGCCCGCGTCCTTGTTGCCCCAGCCGGACATATCTTTCCGCAACGAGGTGCAGCTCGCCATTGACCACGGGTTGCTCTGGTTGCAGACCAACCAGAACAGCAATGGCTGGTGGTCCACCCCGGAGCATCCGGCATTGACGGCCCTGCCGGTGAGCGCCTTCATGGGCAATCCCTCGCCGCACGCCGCGGAGCGCGCGCCGGAAACGGTGGCGCGCGGTTACAAATTCATCCTCGCCAACGTCCAGCCCGACGGCGGCATCTATCATCAGGAGGACGAGAATTACAACACCTCCATTTGCCTGATGGCGCTGATAGCCGCGCACAAGCCGGAGTATGACGCGGTGGCGCTGCGCGCGCGGAATTGGATCATCGGCCAGCAGGCCGCCGGCAAGGAGAACACCGGCTCGCCCTTCGACGGCGGCGTCGGCTACGGCGACAGCGCCACTGGGCCGCACACGGACATGAACAACACCTACACGGCGCTGGAAGCCCTCTATTACAGCAAGGACCTTGCGAAGGACAAGTCGCTCGCCGGGGCCAAGGATCTAAATTGGGAGGCGGCGATCCATTTCATCGAACGATGCCAGAATCTGCCCTCTGTCAACAAGGAGCCGTGGGCCTCGGACGACGCGACCAACAAGGGCGGCTTTATTTACTATCCCGGCCGCAGCCCCGCCGGCGCCCAAACCAACGCCGCCGGGCGCGTGGCCTTCCGCTCCTACGGCACGATCACCTACGCCGGTTTCCTGAGTTACATTTACGCGGACCTCAAGCGCGACGATCCCCGGGTGACGGCGGCGTTCGACTGGCTGCGCGGCAATTACACGCTGGAGGAGAATCCGGGCATGGGGCCGTCGGGTTATTATTATTATTTACAGATGACGAGCAAGGCGCTGTCGGTTTACGGGGTGAACGAATTGCAGGTCAGGGACGGCAAGACGGTGGATTGGCGCAGAGAACTGGTGTCCAAGCTGATGAGGCTGCAACAAACCGACGGCTCCTGGAGGAACGAAAACGAGCGCTGGATGGAGCGCGATCCGGTGCTGGTCACCTCCTATTCGGTCCTCGCGCTGGAAATCGCCTACCGCGGATTGTAGATTTTTCGGGAGGGCTAAGTTCCACCCCGGTCGCGAGACTGCGGGCGGAGCGCCAGCCAGAGGCTGGAAACCAAGCCCGCCACTTTGAGGATGGTTTGCAGCCGGGAATGTTTCGCGCCGGCATCCGCGCTCTTTCCGCGCCGGAAGGCCGCCAGGCTCCCCGCCAGCGCCGCGACAGACGAGGCGATCGAAGCCACGCGCGTGGCATGGTCGGTGAGCGCGAGAACGCCGTCCGCAAGAGCGGCCATGTCCCCAGCCAGTTGGGCGCGGTTGAGTTCGCTTTCCGCCAGCAGAAGTTGTTTCCGCAATTCGAGATGGTTCATTGGAGGATTCTTTCCAAACAGGCGCGGTCCTTTTGGAGTTGATCGCGCGAGGCGGGAAGCGTCTGCCAGTTGCGCAGCAGTCCGGTCAGCCGCCAGTACAGACAAGCCCCGGCTGCACCGTAAAGCAGCGTCAGACCGAAGAGGACGCCGAGGGGTGAGAAAGGCCAGAACAAGACCACGACGGCAGCCGTGAGGGCGAGGGCGGCGAGCAGGCCGAAAACGGCCGCGCCGAGGGCCAAAAGAAGGGCGCGCAGGAGGCGCTCGCGCTCCTCCTGCACTTCGACCGTCAACAATTGGAGCCGGTTTTCCCCAATGATCAGCAGCCGCCGCGCAATTTGTTTGGAGGCCGCTGCGATCTGGCTCAGGCCGCCGGTGGATTCTGCCATAACAAGGTTAATCGTGGTTGCGGCTGCACCGGCGGCCGAGGAGATAACCGACCAGGACGCCGACGCCGACGCCGACGGCGATGGCTTGATAAGGATGCTCATGCACGCACTCGTCGGCCGCCTTGGCGCCTTGGACCGCCTTGTCGCGGACGCAACTGCAGATTTCCTTGGTGCGTTCCAGCGCGGCGGCGAGACGGTTGCGGGCTTCCTTGACCTTGTCACCAGCCACGTCGGCGGTGGCGGCCATCAACGCCTGGGCGTCTTCGGCCAGTTGGCCCACGTCACTGCTGCTTGTCTCTGTTTGTTTGTTCATATTTCCTTTCCTATTCGCTTGTTGTTTTCAGTGGTGTGTTGTTGATTCATCGGGGAGTGCGGACCCTTGAATTGGAAGAGTCCCCGTGCTTCCCGCCATTGTAATATAACTGATAAATCCCAGTGTGCCAGAGATTTTATCCCAAATCAGGCAGGGCGCACGACAAAATTCTTCGCCTTGTTGGTAGGGCAGAGATGCCGCTCTGCCCTGAATTCTGGGGCGGCGCAGCAGCGCCGCCCTACCGGAGAGCCGAAGAAATCTGTCCTGCACCAAATCAGGCATTGCGCTCTCCATTTCATCGGGACGCCTTTTTCAGCGGTTCAGCCGGGGTTTGAGGGGCCGGCTTCAAATCCGACAGCGCGCCCAAAATGGTCTTTTGCACCGCCGGATTGAACAGATTTCCCAGGTGGCCGCCCTGCGGGAAAACCGTCAATTGCTCCGGGGCAAAGGTGGCGCGGAGCCAGGCCAGGTCCTCGTCGGCCAGGAGGAAATCGTTTTGATTCACAATGACGCGGATGCCAGGGTTGGCGCGCAGGCCCTCGCCGTAGGTCCGCAAATCGCCGGCGGCTGCCAGCGTTTCCACCACCGGCGATGCCATGCCCTCGGAACGGTAATATGGAACCACAAACTTGTCAATATAATCCTGGTAGGAGTATTGGAGGATTTCCTGGTACGCCGGCTCCCGGCTGTAACTCCAGAGGGCGTGTTGCAGGATACCCTGATTATGCCGCCGCTGGCTGCTGAAGATAATGTCCCGCAGGATGAGCCGGAAGGTCAGTCCGATAAGGAACTTGGATTCGGTGGCGCTGAAAGGCAGCGAGGTTTGCGGGGTCAGGGTGTTCTTGCTCAAGGCGGCCACCTTCAAAAAGGTGTTGTCCAGGTTGCCGCTTCGTTCGGCGGCCGGCCAGTCCAGGGGCGCCCGGTAAAACTCATCCAGCTTGGCAATGCCCTGTCGCAACCGAACCGGGGTGTTGATGGCGACGCAGCGGTCAAATTTCATCAGCGGCAGATCATTGGTCGCTTGGGTGGCCGCGATGTACAAAGACTCGAAGGCGCCCATGGAATAACCCATCAGCGCTTTGCCGCCGAGCCGGCCCGGATACATCTCGCTCAGGCAGCCATCCACTTCGGTAAGAGCGGCGTGCAAGTCGTGGCCGTCCACCGGCAGATAAGCCGGCATGGCGGCCGACGAAGCGTGTTGCATGAACTCGGCGTTGAACGGGCTGCTGACGCAGACGGCGGAGAAACCATTCTTGTAGACCAACTCGGCCAGCGCCAGGGAGGTCAGGGCCAGCCGGTGCGAGCCAAGGCCGGGAACGATATAGACCACCGGCGCCTTTTTCGGCTGCAACCAGAACGTGAAATCCAATTCCCGGCCCGTCGCCGGAATCAACACCGCCCGCGTCTTGCCGCGGCTCGGGAAATCCGGGTCCTGGTAGGTGAAGAAGACCGACTCGAGGGTTTCCAGCGAGGCCTGGTCCTGTTCTCCCTTGACTTGGAAATCCGCCACCCGGTTGGCCCGGGCGAACGTCCAGGCATACTCAATTTCGGAATACGGGTCGGTTTCGGCCTGGCTGAAGCGCACCCATTCGCCCACCGTCTCGGTCACATTGTTATACGCGACCACGTAGGTGAAATAGGTGTAGGGGCCTTCGTAGGTCAGCGGATTTTTCAATTTGAATTTGTAGGGTGGAAAATAGATCAGCGGATTGGCCGCCGTGTCGGCGCCGAAGCCGACCAGGTCCCGGTCATTGCTCGGTCCCAAAAACGGGAGCATCAAAAAGAAACCGGGCTTCCAGCCCCACTTGCCGAAGGTCTGGCCGAAATCCGCGTCCGATTTGGCAATGTTCCATTTCCCCGCCACGTCGAACAACCCGCCCACGCCGATGGTGCTGTTGCAAAGAAAGCGGTAGGTTTCATCGCGGGCGCCGGTCCACTTTCCTTGGAGCAGGTTGTTGATCAATCGTCCCGGGTAGATTAGGTTGCTGCCAAAATTTCCGATCCCGGTTCGGACCGGTTTCACGACGACAAACCGGTACACTTTGCTGGTCGGCTTGATGACATCGGTCATCACCCCCTTGTTGAACTCCCACATCACCCGGTTCAATGGCTCAAAGGGGTCGGGGACGGCTTGGGGAAGAACCACCTGTTCCACCGGCGGCGGCGGCGCGGAGCCGGCGGCCGGCGCCTGCCCCCGGGCCGGCGGACAGAGGCCCAGCGCCAGCGTCAGCAGCGCCCAACTTCCCATTCTCCAACGCCACTGGGTTTTCAAGCCGCCCGCCTTCCCGGCCTTGCGGCAAAAGCGCCGCTGAACAATCGTTGTTTTTTCATGCGAAGAAATTACACCGAAAAGCCCGGCGTGCGCCATGAATTTTTCATCCTGCCCGCAAATTGTGTGAAGCCAAACGTCTTCTGCGCGGAGGTCCGGGGTGTATTTGCCCTTCTTGAGAAAGCGAGGTGGAAACCTCCAGTAACTCCAGCTTGACAAACCCGCCTCGCAGCCCAACCCTCTTGTCCATGAAAACCTATATCCAAATAGGGCTTGCCGGCGTCACAACTTTTCTGCTGGCATTTGCCTCCGTCCCAAACCACTTCGCGGCGGAACCGCCCGCGCCCGTCACTCCCTCCAAACCCATCGCCCTATTCAACGGCAAAGATTTCTCCGGCTGGACATTTTTCCTGCGCGGCAATACCGAGCCGTCAAATACGTTCACCGTCACCAACGGCATGGTGCATTGCACCGGCCAGCCGTTCGGTTACATGCGCACGGAAACCGCCTATCGCGATTACCGCCTCACGGTCGAGTGGCGGTTCGTCAAGATCGCGACCAACGCCGACAATACCGGCGTGTTCGTTCACGTCCAGGGCCCCGACCAGGTCTGGCCCAAGTGCATCGAAAACCAGGGGCAGTTCCATCATCAGGGCGACCTGGTGCTGATGGCCGGCGTGACCTGCAAACGCAATGACATCCCGCAGACCCGCTCTGTGCCCATGCTCGAGACCCAAAACGAAAAGGCCGCCGGCGAATGGAATTTGTACGAAATCGTTTGCAGCGGCGACTCCCTCAAGACTTCCGTCAACGGCAAGTTGATGAATCAAGTCACCGATTGCAGCGTCTCCTCCGGCGCCATCGCCCTCCAGAGCGAAGGCGGCGAGTTCGAAGTCCGCAAGGTCACCATCGAGCCGTTGCAACCGGCCACGACCAACACCCCTTCCAAGTAACCGCCCGGCTGCGCAAGATTGTCAAATTCCGCACGGTCGCGCCGCAACGATCTTCCAGATCACGGCTTGTAAGTCTTCGAGAAACCGTTCCGCAGGTTCGTGACCGTGAAGGTGCCGTCGCGCTGCGCGGAGACCTTGATGCTCTTTCCTTCACACGGATCCGTCAGGTTGGCGATGAAGTCCGGCGGCGAATTCTTCTCCGCGGCGGTGGGGGAGAAGTGCGCCTGCCACATGTCCACAAACCCCGGGGAACTCTTGTACACATCAAACACCTGGGCTTCGCCGCCTTTGCGCGGGCCGTTATTCATGATGGCTACCTTCGGATGCAAGGGGTGAACCAGCAGCTTCGAGTTCGACAACTTCAGGCCGTGGTGGCTGACCATGAGAAGATCAACGCTGCCGACCAGGTTGGTGGGGGCCATGAGTTTGCACTCGACGAGCTGGAGCAGGTCGGCCAGGTCGAGCATTCGGAATTTGCCGAACTGGTAGAACAATCCGATTGACCCGGCGTTGTCCCAGTCGTCAATCGGTTCGGGCTTGGCCTCGGCGGCGAACTCATTGGGCTGCCCGCCGCCCGGCAACGGCTTCGCCAGCACCTCGTTGTTGGCGGTGACCACCGTGATGTCCACGCCTTTAAGGGGGATCACGTCGCCGGGCTTCACGATCACCCGCGTTCGGCTTCCGACCATCTTCAGATAGTTAGTGTAATCCCGCGGGACACTCGGAGTCGTCGCCGTTGGCAGAGGCTTGCCGTGGTCCACGAAAATCCGTCCGGGAATCTGCGCGTCCACGTTCGTGATGTTGGCGACGTGGTCCCCGTCGTAATGCGTGCATACGATGTAGTCGAACTGCTTGATCCCCATCGCCTGCGCCGCCGACACGATGCGCTTGGTGTCGCGGTCATCCCGGGTGGGATTGCCGGCATCCACGAGCATGGACTCGCCGCCGGGCGACTGGATGACGACCGACTTGCCGCCTTCGGTGTCAATGACATAAATATCGAGCGTGTCGGCGGCGCGGAGCGCGGGCATGGCCAACAGCAGCGGGAGAGCATAAACAAACAGTCTCTTTATATTCATAGATTCGTAACTATTTAGGTGTTCTTCATTAACGGGTGGGAAGTATGGGTGATTTGCGCCCCTGGGGCAAGCGAAAAACACTATCCGTCGAGTGCGATCTCCTGGTGCTGAATGCCCCCGTATGGGTAAACGGCAACTCGGACGCTCCCCTTGTGCGATGCCTGCAGGATCTGGATCATGTCCTCCCATTTGTCGCAGAACTTCGTGTTCCGCGGGTAGTTGTTCATCTGCGTCCGGTCTGTGTAGTTCGAGTAAACAATCAAAGCCGTGTTCCTCGGCGGCTGGCCGTTGAGACGCGCGGTGGTCAGGTCAAAATACGACTCCCCTTGAAGCCCCGCCACGCGATTGTTCAGGAAGTGAATGGGATCGAGCGCCAGCGGGTGCTGGACGATCAGCACTCCCGTTCCCCCGTCACGGACGGAATACTCGATCCAGCGCTGCGCGTGAGACGCCTGGGCGTTCAGGGGGTAGCCGTTGGTGACCACGATGTCGGCGTCCTTGAGAGTCGGCGTGCAGTAGTGCCGGGCGGCAACGCGCACAGCGGCGTGGTGCGCTTCCACGATGTCCCCGCTGAAGACGTGTGTTGGCCGCAGCTTCTGATTGTACATGATCTGCACGGTGAAATTGACCCCGGCCAATCGCGCAGCCTCGATCATGTCCAGCCGCATTTCGTTCTTAAAGACCCGGACCGGGCCGGCCGTCGCTGTCTGGCGAAGGATGACCCGATGGTTGTACTCGATCGTGGAAAGCGCCGCGACTCCCGGCAGGATCGCCTTCGCTCCCCCGCCATAGCCGGCGTCCTGATGCACTTTGACGCCGCTCAGACAGATCTTCAAATCCGCCGCCAGGAAAGTCTGGTTCAGCCGGATGCGGTTCTTGAATGTCGTTTCACCCGCGTCTTTCAAATTGTCGAAGGCGTTGTGGTTCATCCACGCGTAGCGCGTGGCGATGTCCTTGCCCAATTTCTTCTGAATTTCGATGGCCGTCATGGCCCGATGCGTCCCATAGGAGGTGAGGAACAGGATGTTCTCGTCCTTAATTCCGGCCGCCTTGAGTTCTCTCACAACCCAGGGCGTCACCGTGTAGGTGGGGGTTCCACGGGTCAGGTCATCGAAGGTCACCACGACTGTCCTCTTCCCTTCAGCCAACTCGCGCAGCGTCTTGGTCCCGATCGGTTGGTCGAGGCTGTTGGCGATTTGTTGCGACGTCAGCACCGGCGCGTTTTCACCGGCCATGCGCATGACGTTGACATCCCAATCGGCTGGAAAATCCAGCCGCTCATCCAGGTCCCCGGCAAATTCATGAGTCGGAATGATGACCGATTTGGCGGCGCCTTTCAGAGCCGGCACCTCGACCGGCTGGGACAGGCCGGCCGCCAGGGCGGTGCCTATGAGGGGCGTGGATCCCAGGATCCCCAACGAACCCAGGAACGATCTGCGGTTCAAAAGCGGGCCGGACATAGTATTTTCTCTCTCTGAATTACAGAGGCTGACAAGACACTGCTTGTTGACAGGACATTGGTTTGTTGCGCCGCCCCTTTATCAACGCTGCGCGGGTGGGGGAAAATTGGTTTCTCGCTCACATTCATTCTGGCGGCACGGTGTCAGACCGGCGCGGGAATGTCAACCGGCAAAACATTTGCCACGGAAGGCGGAGGGGGCAGCCGCAGAAAGGCCAGTTGGCGCAAGGCCGCGAAAGCCCCCCAAGAAACGTCACCGGATTGTCACACGTCTGCCCCGCTGCCGTCACAGTGCGCGTGTAAGCTTGAAGTATCGAAAGTTATTACTGCCTATGATGACTAAAATATTCGGTTTGAATCAACGGATCCACGATTTGCCGGCAGATTTGCGGCAGAGCGTGGGCGAAAGCGCGCTGGTCAGGCTGGCGCTGGACGCCGCGCAAGCCGTGGTTGAGCAGAGGCCGTGGTTGCGCGGCCCAGGAGAGGCCCCTTCCGGCCCGCAGAGGCTGCTCGCGCTCCTGGCTTACTGCTATGCCGCCGGCATCTACGCCTCGCAGGACGTGGCGCGGGCCTGCCGCAACGATCCGGCGGTTCGTTCCCTCTGTGCCGATTCCCTCCCGGACTGGTCCGCCGTCTGGCTCTTTCGCAACGCCAACCGGCCGTGGATTGAGGAATGCCTGGCGCGCGTGTATGGCGCGCCCTGCGTTGCGGCGCCGGCAGGAGTAAGCCGGGAGCTGGCGCCCGTTCACCGGTTCCGAGAGGAAGCGGCTCCCGATATCAACGGCTTTGCGCGCCGGAAGCTCAGGCGGGCGGTCTGGACGGACGCGGCCGTGTTCGATTGAACGGCGGGACCACCGAAGGCGCCGACAACGGAAGAAAGCCATCAGGTAACTATTCAGGTAGGGACGCCTCGCCGAGGCGTCCGGGGGGTGATCCGTTGCGCCGCTGGACGCGGCGCGGACAGCGCGGCGCGCTGTCCCTACCTGAATAGTTACGCCATCAGAAAGCCATCAGGGTCCAGTATCCTGATACCCGGCATCCGAGGCTCACAGTCGTTGACAGAATCCAACAGTGTGCATCAGCGCCCGGGGCCGCCGCGGGCACCGCCGGCGCCGCCGCGGCCTCCGCCGCCGCCCATTCCGCCCGGGCTAAAGGACTGACTCTGGCCGGGCGCGAAGTTGGCCGGGGCCTTGGCTTGGGCTGCCAGCGGCACTGGCGCCGGCACGACAATCGTCAGGTTCTTGTCATATAAAAGCGTGAACTGATACTCCACCGCGTAGGCCTTCTCATCCACTGAATTCTGGGGCACTTCGAGGTCCCACCGCAGAATGTTCTGCTTCTTGTCCTTCTGCAGATACAGCGGGTCCTGCGAGGTGGCCTTGTCCAGAGGCTCCTTCGCGCCCAACTCCTTGTCGGCGCTGCCCTTGGCGCTGGTGCCGGTGGTAATCGTGATTTCCTTGGAGGTTTCCTTGGTAGTCGGCAGGCGGTCGTACAACTGCACCTTGGCGGGCGCGTTGCCGAAGTTCTCGATCAAGAGGCGATAGGTGAAGTCGGCTACCCGGTTGCCGCCGGAGATGCCCTCGGTCTTCTCCACCAGGACGCGGTGGGCGCGCAGCGAGGAATCAATGCCCAATCCGACTTCCAGCGATTGTCCAATGGATGTGGAGGGCAGCACACCGCGCCCAACGAACTGGTTGGCCACGTAGGTCTGCAGGTCCCCGTAGAGCAGAACATACGGGCTGTCGTTGACCGCCAAGGCCTCATCATACACGTAATCATTCAATACCGGCTGGGCCACCTTGTAGAACTTGGGCTTCAGCGGAATGTTGGCGATGCGGGTGAGCTGCCGGTCGCTGCGGCTCAGGAGCGACGTGTGATTCTGAAGCGGATAGGTGACGGCCATCTCGTTGTCCATCTTCGAGGGCTTGATCTCCTTGACCCGCAAGACCTTGTCCCTGGCGGCCAGATCCACCAATTGCAGGTCTGCGGCGGTGCGGTTGAGCAGCAAATCCACGTCGTTGTTGTCGCCAATGTAATCGAGATTCACGACCGTGCCGTTAATGGTGAAGTTGTTGGCGGCGGACTGCGGGCTGGAAACGACTTTGCTGTTGGCGCCCATATTGGCGCGGAACTGTTCAACCTGTGAGCGCTGCAGCCTCAGCTCATCGCGGGCAGCCTCCGAACCCGATTGTTCCAGCTTCTGCACCAGGTCGGTCACGTCCGCCCGGCCCGGCGTGGCCAGCGAAATGGCCAACTCGTTCAGCAGGGGGGCCTTGGCCACCAGCGACGCCGTGGCGGTGGAGAGCGTCATCTGCACGTTGGTCCAGTCCTCGCCAGACATCTGCTGGATGGACGCCAGGTACTCCAGCGTGGCTTTGCGCCCGCCGCCAGCCGACTGGGCGTCCACACGCAGATTGTAGGACGGGAACCAGGTCGCATTGTCCACCAGGTAGCGCACGCGAACCTTGCCGCCGTTGCCGGCCAGGTTCACCAGTATTTTGGCCTCGCGGGCAATTTTGGACGACGAGGTGGCCACCTGCGCCCGCTGGCGCTGGAGGGTCTGGATTTGTTCGTTGAGGCCGCGGATATCCAGGTCCAGCTTGAGCTGCTCGTCGAGGATGCGGCTGCGCTGTCCGAAGTCGAACTGCACCATTTCCTGAAGGGTGACGGAATTGAGCACGCCCCGGTTAAGGTCGGTCGTGCTGGTGGCCGTGGTGAAGGCGTTGACCTTGGCAAGCGTGTCGCGTTGGGCGTCCAGCAGTTGCCGGTGCTGTTGCAGGCCGGTGACTTTGTCCTGCAGCTCGCGAATTTGCTCGTCGAATCTCTGCACGTCCGCCCGCACGTCCTTCTCCACCGGGTGCGCGCTGTAATTGACCGACTGCACCTCCGCACTGTCGGCCGATTCGGCATAAAGCGACCCGGGAAGGATTTGATCCGGCAGGCCGGTGAGGGTGAGTTCCCTTAACCCGGCGGGGCCGGGCACCTCGACCAGGCGTGAGACCAGCGCCTGGCCCCGGTAAACGGTGACGGCATCCAGTGTGCCGTGGATTTCCAGCGGCGGCGGGGCGGCTGGCGGCGCGTCGGCGCCAAACAAGTCGCTTGTGGCAACGCCAGCCGCTATCAACATCGCGGCATGAATGGCAGGTAGTGGGGATATATTCATAGATAATGATGCTCCTTATGGGAATCTGCTGTTTCGAGCGCGCTCGTAATGAGCGCGGCACGGGTGAAGTAGAATTGGTTTTCACGCTCGCAAACCATGGCGCAATAATATCAAGCCGTTGCCCCGGAGCCAAGCGGCATCTGTCCTCTCTTTTGCAACTGGGTGCGGAATTCTTCTTGTCTTCGGTAGGGCGAGGCTCCAGCCGAGCCGTCTTGGGCTGTGGAGGCTCTCCCGATGCCGGATCGGGATCGCGCCACTCGGAACGACTGACGCTTTTCAACCTTCCGCCGGGCCAGCGGCCCGGCGGGACGGGCGAGTCGCCCTTGCTACCCGTCTCCAGGGGTCTGGAGCCGTTAGGCCGTTAGGACCCGCATAAACAAAGGGTTTTTTGAGGCCGGACCCGTAAGGTGACCCGTTAGGAGCCGTTAGGAGCCGTTAGTACTTAAGCGGA
>Ga0182027_10003287_pt1 | contig 25741 bp, 21 predicted proteins | sample 712E1DmetaG_FD_121300 | JGI IMG/M metagenome (GOLD analysis project Ga0182027, IMG submission 121300) | Permafrost microbial communities from Stordalen Mire, Sweden - 712E1D metaG (Illumina Assembly) | ecosystem: Environmental > Terrestrial > Soil > Wetlands > Permafrost | place: Sweden...
GCCGGCGATGGGTCCTCCTCCGGACCCAGTCACGCCGCCTGCCTCGGGCGCGCCGCCGCCAGCACGACCGCCAGAACCGACAGTTGTACTTCCCGCCGCAGGCGTCCCGCCGGCCGCGCTTGTGCCCGCAGCCTGGCTGCCCGCGACGCTGCCGCCGCTTGTCGCATTCTGGCCGCCGTTGGCACTTCCACCGGTTCCGGCCGGGCCGCCTCCCGCGCCCGAGCCACCGCTCTGCGCGCTGCCGCCATTGTGACTCGCCGGAGTGCTGCTGCCGCTGCAACCAAAAGCCAGCGAGGCGCCGGCCAATAACACGAGGGAAAGAATCCGTGTGTTGGGGATCATGTTCATTGCCTCTCCACGGGGTGAGCGAAGACTTTGCATCGTAGTTTAGTCGGCGCGGCCCAGGTAAACGGCTCAGACTATTATCGTGGTGGTCGTTCTTCCCGTGCTTCCCTTGACCGTTCATCTCGGAGTCAGCGTTATCGCTCTCCGCTCTGCGGCAGCGCTGCGGATTGCTCGGGTCGGCCGGACGGGGCGCTAACGACCGTCTCCCAAGGGAAGCTCGACGGTAAAGCGGGCGCCGCCCAAAGGTGACTGGCTCACGGTCACGTCGCCGCCGTGGTCGATGACGATCTTACGAACGATAGCGAGTCCCAGGCCGGTGCCGCCCTCGCGGTGGGTGACGTAGGGGTCGAAGATATGTTGGCGTTCAGACTTGGGCACGCCTGGGCCGTTGTCGTCGATGAAGATGGCAGCTCGCCTCTGCTCGCGTCGCATCTCGGCGTGGATGCGCACCTCGGGCTCGCGGCCCACGCTCTGCGCCGCTTGGACCGCATTCTCGACAAGGTTGGCGATCACGCGACGGAACAACGTCTTGTCACAAAGGGTAGGCACAGGCGCTGGGCTCGGCTCGACGGTTACGAGCCCCTGCCAATCCGGTTGCAGCCGGACGATGTCCACCAGCAACGACGTTATGTCGACGGCGAGAGGATCGACCTTGGGCAATTTGGCGAGGGCGGAGAAGTCATCGACCAGGCGGCGCAGACCCGTGATTTCCTCGCGCAGGATCTCGGTGGCGGTGTCGAGCAGACGCTGATACGAGGCATCGTCGCCGCGGTACTTGGACGCGAGCTCCTGGACCGCAAGTTGGATTGGCGTGAGCGGATTCTTGATCTCGTGGGCCAGCCGCCGCGCCACTTCCTGCCAGGCCGAAACCTTCTGCAAGTACTCGAGGCGCGAGCGCGCTTGGCCGAGCTCCTCCACCATGCCGTCGAAGGCGCGCCCGAGCTCCGCCAATTCGTCCTTGCCGGCGAGCGCGACACGCACTTGTAAATCGCCCGCCCCCACGCGCCGGGCAGCCTCGTGCAGGCGCGCTACCCGCCGGGTCACCTGGCGTGCGAAGAACCAACCGAGCAGCGGCGCCGCGGCCAGCATGACGAGCACGAGCAGGATGTACTGGCGCAAGAAGCGGGGAATGATCAAATCATAGACGTGGCCGAGCTGTTGTTCCTTGTCGATGGCATCGCGCAGCGACAGAAAGTTTTCGTACATGTTGAGCGGAATGCCGAAGGTCAGCTCCAAGATACGCGGGGGCTGATCGTCCGTCGCCTTCGCGCTCGTCTTCCTCGGCAAGGCCACGACGATGGGCGGGGCTTCGCGCGAGCGCGAGAGCACGGCGGGCTCGTTTTCCCACACGTCGACTTCTTCATCGCCGTCGAGCAAGCGCGCGCGCAGCAGGCCTTCCGTTGCTGCCAGGCTCGCCATGTCGGTGACGCCGCTGGCTGCGATGATCTGAGCACGACGGCGAAACTCGTCCTTGCGATCGGTGAAATAGGAACCGAAGACTTCCGCCGCGTGCTTGGACGCATTGGCGACTTGTTCCGACTGCTCGATGGAAAAGTCGGCAAAGCGGTGCACGACATAATAGAGCGCATACGCCGACAGCAGCGCCGACAGAAACGCCACCAGCAGCATCTCGCCTAGCATCTTGAGCGCGAAACGGCCGGGCCACCTCATGGTTGCGACTCCAGCGGGGCTATGAACGGCTGCGAGACGATCTGGACGAGCCGCTCGCTGTCCTCGATGCGCGGATTGACGAATACGCTCACGAACGATCCGAAAAAGTTGTCGCCCGAGCCGGTTCTTCCCCGGCCGCTCGGGCGGGACAGCCAGCGTCGTACATTGGTGACCAGCTCTTCCGAGATGGGATTCAGATCGGCGCGAACGCTCAGGTGATAGGTCGCGCCGGGATCGAGCTTGGCGAGGTCGATGAGCGGAAACGCGGCAAGGTTCGTCGCGATCTCCACGGCGGCTTTGGGGGTCGTCACGACTTGGATTTCTGGTTTGGTCGGTTGATCGGTCGAGGTGCGTACGCGAATTTTCTCGTCCCACAAATCGTAGACGATCTCGGAAAGACGCATGGCCTGCGCCACCGGCTCGTCGCTGCCCTCGCGCAGAAGGGCCACGCGAATCAGCACGCGCGTGGAAAAACCGGACAGCAGGCGATCCACATCGCGAGGCTGGAACACATCTTGAAGCCCGACGCTGGCCACCAGCTTGTCACCCTTGCGGGCGATCCCCGTGGCGCGGACGTTCGGCACGGCGGCCTCGGCTGTCATCGCCACCATGGCCGAAATCGCAACGCCGAGAATAGGTGCCCGCCAGGTCATCAGAAGGGAATCCGGCCGATAGCGTTGGCCACCGAGAGGGTGAAAATGCCGACGTACGTGTCGAGACGGATGCCGAGATCCGCGGTGAGATCGGGCGCGACGGCGCGCGCGAACGACAGATTGCTGTTTCTGAGGTCGTCCGGGTCGGACAGCGCGAACACGCCGAAGGCGGCAAAGACGTCGCCACGATAGAGCAGGCCGTGTCGGCTCCAGATCGGTACCGCGTACTCGACCAGCACCCGTCCGGCGAGGTTGTTGTAGCGACGGGCCGCGCTGCCGGTGCCGAGAAAATCGAACGACGGCTGGGTGGAAAAGTTGAGCCCGAGCGCACGCGGCGGCAGCAGTTGGTTGAGATCGCCGACAAAGAAGCGATCGAAGTAGGGTGCGTCGCCGGCAATGCCGCCCAAAAATCCGTGCACGCCGATGACGTGCCCGAAGCGCAGCGGGAAATACCACGACGACTGGGCCACGCCTTTGACGAAGCCATAGCTCGATGCGAGGGCCGAGGTGCTGGCTTCGACCGTGAGCGAGACGTGGTGGCCGCCGCGGGGAAGCACCGGATCCGAGCGCGAGTCGATGTCGAGAGTGAGGCTGAGCGTTCCGAGATGGCTCGCGCCCTGGAGCACGGCAAAGGGGATCTGGGCGATCTGGCCGTCGGGCGTGGTCTGCGTGCGGTCACCGGGAAGATTGGCGTGGATGGATTCGAAGCGTGCTTCGCCGAGCAAGAAGAAGGTTCGCGACAAAACCCGGCCCGCGCCGAAGCTTCCGCCGAGCCGACGCACGTTCGCCGCGACGAAATCCGCCGGATCGGAGCTGCTGTCGCTGCCGCTCTTGCGGAAGAACTCGCTGCCGCGCGAGGCGGTGAGGCTTGCCTGCAGCGCGAGCCGGCCCGAGAAGAAGGTGGGCGGGCCGGCCATGTGCAGGGCGCCGGCGAAGCCGGGCTCGGCGCCCGCGACCTTCGGCCGCGTGGAGCCGACGAAACCTGCGCCGAGCGAGAGCCCGCGGCCGAAAAGATTGCGCTCGGTGGCCGCCAGCCCGCCCCACAGCGCGGTGGCTTGGCTCGTGCCCAAATAGAGGGCATCGAGGATGACGGTCCCGCGCTCTTCCACCTCGACCACGAGGGTGGCGAGGCCGCGGCGTTCGCCCTTGGCCAGGGAAAGGTGAACGTCGAGAAAGAACCCGAGCGAAAGCAGCCGCAGTCGGGCCAGCCCCACGCGCGCATCGTTGGCCGCGACCACATCCCCGGGCACGAGCCCCACCTCGCGCAGGATCAGCGCGGTCTCGGTCTTGTGGTTGCCGCGCACCTCGATGCGCTCAAGTTGGTAGCGCGGCTGAAACGCCGGATCGGGCGGAAATTCCGGCACGCCTTCCACCGCCGGAGCGTTCGCCTGCTGCGTGGTCAGTAGCTCGCCGTCAGTCGAGCCAGCGAACGCGCCAGCGAACGCGGCGCCAGAAAACCCGATCACGAACAGAGCACAGACGGTGCGCATGGAGCGGCGCCGATTCTACAGAGGATTCACGGCAAGTGGCGAATCGTCGTGGCGGCGGCAATTTTGGCAGAGTTGTTCCGCAGAACCTTCGGCTTTGGGATTGTCCGCTCCAAGTGCCAGGGACCGCTCCGCCTCATCGCCTCATCAAGACCGAGGACATCGCGAGGAAGATCCTGATCGCGGTGCACCTGCCGACGGAGGTCCCGGAGATCCACCCCGCGCGCCCGCCGCCGGACTAACGCGTGCTACGGCAACTCGCAGACCGACGCGGACTTGAGCACCCAGCCGCGTTCGTCGGAGCCATCGAGGATTCCTTGTGCGACCGCTGTCTGGCCGAAGGCCTGGGCGCCACAACAGAGGCGTGACTCGTCGCCGATGCAGTCGAACGCAGGCGAATCCTCAGCGAAACCGAGCTGGCTGTCGCCTTTACCGAGTACGATGGGCCGGCCGTCCTCGTAGCAGTCCCCGGTGGTACCCGGATAGCGGCCTTCCCTCTCATAGGGATCCGCCGCCGGATTCTTCCACTTGAAATCGCAACGGCGGCCATTCGCCACCGGGCTGCTCTTGGGGGCGGGACGCAACGACCAGGCGGTCCTTGACCATGACGGACTTGCCCCGCAGCTCGGACGCCTTGGGCGCAAGCGCGGACCAGGGTTCGCCTGTGGCGGTGGCTGGGCACTTGGGGAACGCCAGCGGAATGCGCGCACAGCCCCGATTGATGAGGTGCTTGGCAGACCACGAGCTCTTGGCCGGTGCAGGAAAATCCACCACGGCGGTTGGCGGCTGGTCGAAGGCAATGGGCACCGGCGTGCTTGCTTGGCCCGACGGTGAATAACCCTCGCCCCAGCAAAGAACGCTGCCCTTGGCGAGCCCGCAGGCACTCGCCGTCACCCCCTGGCTTACCACGACCTTGCTGAAGGAGGCGTCTGGCGTGGCAATCGCGCCGACGCAGCGGCCCACAAGAGGACGCTAGTTGATGCTGATTCGCGGTGCCAGCGCCACGGCGTGCACCACCGAGTCGAGGCGGCGCTGCACTTCTTCGGACGGATTGAGCAGGGTCATACGTTCCAGCACGAAGCGCAGCCGTTCCTGGTCGCCGCGCAGCTCGTAGATGGAGCGCAGGTTGTTGAGCATGCGCAGGACGATCTGGCGGCGCGACGCGGGCGCCAAGTACTGTTCGTCAATGTCGCCGGGATCGCCGGTCGCCGATTCGTAGATCGATTGCAATGCGGCCGGCGTAAGCACCCGGCCATCAAAGGGATCGATGGTGGCCATTTCGCCGGTGACCTTGGCGGCGCGCACAAGAAAGTGGCCAGGAAAGGAAATGCCTTCCGCCACGACGCCCGCACGCCGGCACACGCCGAGCAACACCACCGCCAGCGAAAGCGGGTTCCCGGTACGTCGGTCAATCACGTGGTTCAGAAAGCTGTTTTGCGGATCGTAGTAGTCCGTCACGTTGCCGCGAAAGCCGAGCTCGCCGTACAGCAACCGCAGAATAGGCATGATGCGATCCGCGGGAGCGGGGCCGCATTGGGGAAAGAAGCGCAGCTTGATGCGCCCGAGCTCGCCCATCACGTCGAGCTTGTTGATGTACAACTGGATGTCGAGGCCGGGATGTTCCGGCTCGGCCAGGAGCAAGGCCAGGTGCTCCACGTCCAGCTTGTCTTCCGCCCTCGACATAAGGTGCGCGAACAGCAGAAGATCGGCCTGACCACTCATAGGTGATAAGGAAGATAGCAGAGCATGGACCCAAGGCATCCGCTTTCTTGGCCGAGGGAGATGATAGACCGATGATCGTCAAGATGTCGGCAAGCGACGGCGGCGACAGTAAATCGACGGGAATTGCCCAAAGGCGCGAAAACAGCGCCAATTTACCGGTGCATCGGTTCCGCCAGACGCGCTTCGATTTCGGCTAGCCGAGCTTCAAGCGCGGGCACGCGCGCCGCCGCCATGGTGGCAGCCTGGTATTGCGTTTCAAGGTCGAAGAGACGCTCGTAGACTTCCTCGGGATCGGGGGCTTCCGCGCGCAGCTCGGAAAGGCGGCGCTCGCGCTCGGCGTTCGCGCGCACGCGCTGCTCGAGCTCGGCCAAACGTTCGGCATCGGCGGAGCGAGCGGACTTGCACTCGAAGAGTGCGGCCTCAAGCTCGGCCAGGCGCGCGGTCGCTTCCGTGTGCGCAGCTTTGCACTCGGCGAGTGCAGCTTCGCCTTGCACCAGCCGCGCGGAGTCCGCCAAGCTTGCGGCTTTGCACTCGGCGAGCGCAGCTTCGCCTTCCACCAAGCGTGCGCTATCGGCCAGGCGCGCGCTATCGGACTCGGCGAGCGCGGCTTCGGCTTCGCTGAGGCGAGCGCGAAGCGTGTCGGCTTCGCCACGCAGGGCCGCGACCCGCGACCGCAAATCGTCGAGCTCCGCCTGTTCTCGTCCCCTCGCCTCGCTGTCCTTGGCGGTCGCGTACTGCGCGCGCAGGAGGAGACCTTCCAGCTCGGCCAGGCGAGATCGTCGCTGGCGATCGGCGTTCTCCACCTCGGCCAGCGCCTTCTGCAGATGCTCCACTTCCGCGGCAGCGGCGGCCTGGCGGTTCTCGCTCGTCGCCAGTTCATCTTCCAGCTCGCCCACCAAGCTTCCCTGCTCGTTGGCGGCATCGCGCAGCCGGTTCATCTCTTCGACGTGGGCGGCGGCAGCTTGGCGATATTCTTCGATCGCCTGCCCGCGCACCTTGAGCGTTTCCAACAGCTCGTTCTCTTGTTGGGACTGCGCTCCCGCACGTTCGCGCTCGCTGCGCAGGCTGGCCAGCTCGGCACGCGCGCGGCCGATCTCGTCCTCGGCGGCGTCGGCCCGCCACAGCGCATGTTGATTGGCGGTTTCCAGCGCCGCAATGCGATCGTCGCGCTCGGACAGCGCTGACTCGCGCGCGGCGAGCTCACTTTCGCGCCGTCGCAGCTCTTCGGTGAGGTCGGGCCCTGGTGCAGGTTCCCCGGCGCGCAGCCCCGCGGTCAGGCGCTGGGCCAGCACGGTCATCTCTTCCGTCGTCTTGCGCGTAAGATTGACGACCGACTCGTCGGCCTCGATGAGCGAGTGGCGCAAGCGGCGCACTTCCTCGTCGAGCTCGGCGCGCGCCTCGGCGGTGCGGCGCAAGCGGGCGCGCAGCTCTTCGATTTCTTCGCTCTGCGCACGCGACACGCGCACGAGCCCCTCGGTCTTGCCCTCGCTTTCGGTCAGGCGTTGGCGCAGCTCCGCAAGAACGGTGTCGGGCGCCTTGCCGGAAACGCCCGCGCCTGCGCGGTCGTTCTGGGACGATCCAGCGCAAGCGTCGGCGGGGATCTGCACCAGGGCGTAGCCGAGTGGATGGCGTTCATTGGGGCCGGCCAGGGCGATGTAATGAGTGGGCTCCTCGCCTTCGCGCTCGGCAAGCTCCGGGTCGACGCGCAGGTCGGCGGCGGCCTCGTCGAATTCAGCGATGCCGTAGGCCGCGAAGGGCGTCTGGCCGAACATGCGAACGGCGGCGAAATGCGGGGTCAGGGCATCGACGACGTCGTAGTAGGGAACGCCATCGCCTCTGTCGCCGTTGGGCACGACACAGGCTAGCTGGCCACCGGGTGCCACCAGGGCAAGCAGCGCGGAAAACGGTACGGGACCACGACCGCGCAAGACGTCCGCGGCGTCGGGCACCAACACCAAATCAAAAGCCCCGGACGCGTCGATGGAACCCGACCCCATGGTGATAAAGCCCAAGGCACCCTCGTGGTGCCGCGTGCGCGCTAGGGCTAGCTCGCGCGGGCTGCATGCACCGATAACGCTTCTCGCGCCCAAGCGAACCAGATGGGCCGCAGCCTCGCCCGTGCCGCAGTCGACTTCGAGCACGCGCCGCCCGGCGACGAGAGGCCGCAAGTAGCTATACACGGCCGCGCGGCGAATACCGCTCTTGGGCATGGATTGGTCGGCCATTGGCGCCGCACTATATACAATAAGAAGCGGCGGCGGCACCTTTGGAGCGCACCTCGATCGATTATTGTTGCGGTGCTGCTTGCCCTTCGGCCCCAAGCCGACTATAAAACCCCTCCTTCACACGAGGTTTCGCGTCATGCCCAAGATGGGGATTCACCCAAGCTATCAGCCCTGTACGATTTCCTGCGCCTGCGGACACAAGGTAGAGACCTTCTCCACGCGCGGGTCGTTCATGGTGGACATTTGTTCCAACTGCCACCCGTTCTACACGGGGAAGCAGAAGTTCTTGGACACCGGCGGCCGTATCGAGCGCTTCAACAAGAAGTACGGTCGCCCCAGCGCCACGCCGACGGAATAGAGGATTGGGCCGCGCGGGCTTTGCCGCGGGCTCGCGTTCTTTATGCTCGACAATCTGCTGCTCGCCAAGCTGGCGGCTGTCGAGAGCCGCTTCGACGAGCTGACCGGCAAGCTCTCCGATCCGGAGGTACTGGCGCGTCCGCAGACCATGCAGAAGCTGGCCAAGGAGCACTCCGACCTGCGCGAGCTGGTGGATACCTTGCGCATCCATCGCGCCAACGGCCAGCGCATCGACGAAGCGCGCGACATGCAGAAGGATCCCGAGATGCGGGATCTGGCGCGCCAGGAAGAAACCGAGCTTGGCACCGAGCAGCTCCAGCTTGAGGAACGGTTGAAGCTGCTGCTCTTGCCCAAGGATCCCAACGACGACAAGAACATCTTGCTCGAAATCCGCGGCGGCACCGGCGGCGAAGAGGCCGCGCTGTTTGCCTCCGACCTATTTCGCATGTATTCGCGTTTCGCCGAGCGCCGGCGCTGGAAGGTCGAGATTCTATCCATGTCGAGCGCGTCGGCGGGCGGGCTCAAGGAAGTCGTGGCGGCCGTGGAAGGTCGCGGCGCCTACGCTCACCTCAAGTACGAATCGGGCGTGCATCGCGTGCAGCGCGTGCCCACCACCGAGGCTCAGGGCCGTATCCACACCTCGACGGCGACGGTGGCCATCATGCCCGAGCTGGAAGACGTGGACATCAACATCGACCCCAAGGATCTCAAGATCGAGGTCATGCGTTCGGGCGGCCCGGGCGGCCAGTCGGTCAACACCACCGATTCCGCCGTGCGCATTCACCACATTCCCACCGGCCTTTACGTTCACTGCCAGCAGGAAAAGAGCCAGCACAAGAACAAGGCCATGGCCATGAAGATCCTGCGCTCGAAGCTGTACGAGATTGAGCTCGAAAAGCAGGAGACGGCCGAGCGCGAGCAGCGGCGCAGCCAAATCGGCAGCGGCGATCGTTCGGAGAAAATCCGCACGTATAATTTCCCCCAAGACCGCCTGACCGACCACCGCATCGGCTACACCCGGCACAACCTGCCCGCCATCATGGACGGCGATCTCGAAGACATCATCAGCAGCCTGCGCTCGCATTTCCAGGCCGAAGCCCTGCGCGGCGACAATCCGCAAAAACCGTAGCGGCGCGAGACGAAGTTGACGAAGGCCCCTCGGCAGGGAAACCTTCCGTCATGCGCAGCCCTTTGTTCTTCGCCGCCGAGCTGGGACCTGGTTCCACACTTCGTTCGCGAGCCGACGTTCCCGACGCCGACCGCTGGGATCTGTCCAAGCTCTACGCGGACGACGCGGCTTGGGAAAAGGATCTCGAAAGCTACCGCGCCATGAGCGATCGGATTCCCAGTTTTAAGGGCACGCTCGGCAAGGACGCCGAATCGCTGGCAGCGGCGCTTTGCTTTCTGCGCGACTTCGGCAAGGTCGAGGAACGGCTGGCGGCCTACGCCAACTTGCGCGAGGCCGAGGACCAAGGGCTGTCGGAGGCGCGCGACCGCTCGGCGCGTTTCATGATGACCCAGGCCGAGGCTCAGGCCGCGTGGAGCTACTTCGACCCCGAGATTCAGGCCATTCCCGACGAGCGCATGGCCGGCTTTCTTGCCAACCCGGCGCTGGCGGAGTTCACCATTTGGTTGCGCAAGGTCCTGCGCTTTCGACCGCACGTTCTGTCCGAAAAGGAAGAGCGGCTGGTGGCCATGCAGATCGAGGCCAACCAGACTGCCTCGAACGCCTTCACCGTGCTGACCGATGTCGACTTCGACTTCGGCACGCTCGACACGCCCGAGGGGCCGCGCCCGCTCAGCCATTCCTCTTTTCCAAGCTTCCTGCAAAGTCGGGATCGCGATGTGCGCCGGCGTGCGTACGACCTCTATTACGCGCAGTACGATCGGCACAAAACCACCCTCGGCGTGCTCTACGCGGGCTCGGTCCAGCTCGACCGCTACGCCGCCAAGGTGCGCAACCATGCCTCGGCTCGCGCCATGGCGCTGTTTCCCGACGACATGCCCGAATCGGTCTACGACAACCTGGTGGCGGCGGTGAACGCGGGCCTCCCGGCGCTGCATCGCTATTACGAGATCCGCCGCAAGGCCATGAATCTCGACGAGCTTCGCCACTACGACGTGCGCGTGCCGCTGGTGGCGGGCGTGAGCTGGCGCCACAACTACGACCAGGCCGTCGATGTCGTGCTGAAGGCGCTGGCGCCGCTCGGCGAGGCGTACGGCGCCGACCTCGGCAACGGCCTGCGCCGCGGCTGGGTCGACCGCTACGAAAACAAGGGCAAGAATTCGGGCGCGTTTTCCTACGGTTGCTACGGCGCCGAGCCCTACATCCTGATGAACTTCAAAGAGGACTTGCTCGACGACGTGTTCACGCTCGCGCACGAGGCGGGCCATTCCATGCATTCCTTCCACAGCGCGCGCAACAACGCCTTCTTGCACTGGCACTACACGACCTTCGAGGCCGAGGTGGCCAGCACCTTCAACGAACAGCTCTTACAGCGCTATCTCATCGATCACGCCGATTCCCCCGACGCGCGCGCCTATCTCGTTAACAAAGAAGTCGACGCCATCATCGGTACCCTCTTCCGCCAGACCATGTTCGCCGAGTTCGAGGCGCGCGCGCACGCCCTGGTGGAATCAGGCACGCCGCTCACCGTGGACGTGATCCGCGTCGAATACCGCACGCTGCTCGAACGCTACTTCGGCCCCGGCATGAAGCTCGAAGCGACGAGCGACCTCGAGTGCCTGCGCATTCCCCACTTCTACCGCGCTTTTTACGTCTACACCTACGCCACCGGAATCTCCGCCGCCATCGCGCTCGCCAATCGGGTGCTGACCGAAGGTCCCACCGCGCGCGAAGACTACTTCGCCTTCCTGCGCTCCGGAGGCTCGCGCTACCCCTTGCAGTCGCTGAAGCTAGCCGGCGTCGACATGTCCAGCCCCGCCCCCATCGCTGCGGCCATCGCGCGCTTCGAGAAATTGGTCGGCGAGCTAGGGAAACACCTCGGGGTTGGCTAGCAGCCTGGCCGCGGGCAAGGCAACGTGCTGGAAAATTCGGGAGAGCGGCGCTCGGCTGTTGCGGGCTAACGCCGGGGACGCCCGCGCGGCGCAAGCCCGCAGAAGCCGAGCGACCGCTTTCGCCCGCAATCGCCTTTCTCGGTCGTTGAACCCAGACGGTACCTGGAGCAACCTTTGCGGGCGACTCCATCCCGGCGGTGGATGGACTTGCAAGCGCTGTCGATGATGGCGGCGGCGCGGAAGATGGGCTTGCAGGCCTTGCCACGGATCCTTGGGCGCGCAAACGTAGGCTTGCAGGCCTTGCAACGGCTTCTTGGGCACGCAAACATGGGCTTGCAGGCCTTGCGACGGCTTCTTTGGGCACGCAAACGTGGGCTTGCAGGCGTTGCGAAAGCTTCTCGCGATGCGCAGGCATGGGCTCGCAGGTCTTGCAATAGCCTCTTGGGCAGTGCGAGTGCCTTTGCCTTTGGCGGCCGGGCGATGCCGCGCCACGGAGGGAAAGTTGGCAATCGTAACCAACCGACTTCATAGGTCTTTCAGCTACTTTTCTGGCACTCTCACCGTTCCCTTGACAGCGGCGGGTGGGTGCTTAACCTTTGTCTGCCTGCTTCGCAGAGCAGGGGAAGAAAACTAACGTCGAGCGACAGATGCCAATTTACGAATACGAATGCCAAGCCTGCAACCATCGCTTCGAAGAGTGGCAGAAGATGTCCGACAAGCCGGTCAAGGTTTGTCCGAAGTGCAAGGCACGCAAGGTTCAGAAGCTGATCAGCCACACGTCGTTCCAGCTCAAAGGTGGCGGTTGGTATAGCGATCTTTATTCCAGCCAGAAGCCGGGAAGCTCGGACAAGTCGGGTGACAAATCCGAGTCATCCGCGAGCAGCTCCGGGACAGGCGCCGACAAGAAGTCAGGCGGCGAGTCCAAGGCCGGCGAATCATCAGGTTCCACGTCCACGACCACGGACAGCAAAGACAAGAGCAAGGGCAAGAAGGGCGCGACCAAGGCAGCGGCTGCCTAGCCGGCCTGCCAGGACAATTCAGCCTGCGCGCCACGCACGACCATCCGGACGTGTCCGGGGGTTCTTTTTTCAATCAAGGAGGAAACAGAAAATGAAAGTCAGACCACTCTACGATCGCATCCTCGTCAAACGCGTCGAGGAAGAAACCAAGACCGCCGGCGGGCTCTTCATCCCCGACACCGCCAAGGAAAAGCCCCAGAAGGGCTTGGTCGTTGCCGTGGGCAACGGCAAGCTGCAGGAGAACGGATCGATTCGCAAGCTGGACGTCAAGGAGGGCGACAAGGTCCTCTTCTCCAAGTACTCCGGCAACGACATCAAGATGGACGGGGTCGAGCATTTGATTCTTCGCGAGGACGATGTCCTCGCCATTCTCGAGTAGGTACGAAAGGAAATCATCATGGCAGCCAAAGAAATTCTCTTCTCACAACCTGCTCGTCAGGCCATCGCCCAGGGGCTCAATCTGCTCGCCAACACCGTCAAGGTGACGCTCGGCCCGCGCGGCCGCAACGTCATCATCGAGAAGTCGTGGGGCTCGCCCACGGTGACCAAGGACGGCGTCACGGTGGCCAAGGAAGTGGAGCTTTCCGACAGGATGGCCAACATGGGCGCCCAGATGGTCAAGGAAGTTGCTTCCAAGACCTCGGACGTCGCGGGTGACGGCACCACCACGGCGACCGTGCTCGCGCAGGCCATCTTCAACGAGGGCGCGCGTCTGGTCGCGGCGGGCAACAACCCGATGGACATCAAGCGCGGCATCGACGCTGCGGTGGCCAAGGTGGTCGAAAACCTAAAAGACCAGTCCAAGCCCACCAAGGGCAAGGTCGAGATCGCTCAGGTCGGCACTATCAGCGCCAACGGCGACACCATGATCGGCGACATCCTGGCCGAAGCCATGGAGAAGGTCGGCAAGGAAGGCGTCATCACCATCGAAGAGGCGAAGTCGATGGAGACCACGCTCGATGTGGTCGAGGGCATGCAGTTCGATCGCGGCTATCTGTCGCCCTACTTCGTGACCGATGCCGAGCGCATGGAAGTCGTCATGGAGGACGCGTACATCCTCATCAACGAGAAGAAGATCTCGAACATGAAGGATCTGCTGCCCGTGCTGGAGCAGGTTGCCAAGGCGGGCAAGCCGCTGCTCATCGTCGCGGAAGATGTGGACGGCGAAGCGCTGGCGACGTTGGTGGTGAACAAGCTGCGTGGCACTTTGCACGTGGCCGCGGTCAAGGCCCCGGGCTTTGGCGATCGCCGCAAGGAAATGCTCAAGGACATCGCGGTGCTCACCGGCGGACAGGCCATCACCGAGGATCTCGGGCTCAAGCTCGAAGGCGTGACGCTCAAGGATCTCGGCCGCGCCAAGCGCGTGACCGTGGACAAAGACAACACAACCATCGTCGAGGGCGCGGGCAAGAAAGCCGACATCGAAGCCCGCGTGAAGCAGATCCGCACCCAGATCGAGGACACGACGTCCGACTACGACAAGGAAAAGCTGCAAGAGCGGCTGGCCAAGATCGTGGGCGGCGTGGCCGTGGTCAAGGTCGGTGCCGCCACCGAGAGCGAGATGAAGGAAAAGAAGGCTCGCGTCGAGGACGCCCTGCACGCAACCCGCGCGGCCGTGGAAGAAGGCATCGTCCCCGGCGGCGGCGTGGCGCTCATCCGCGCGCTTACGGCCATCGAAGGTCTGAAGTTCGACGACGATCGTCGCTTTGGCGTGAACATCATCCGTCGCGCCATCGAAGAGCCACTGCGCCAGATCTCCGCCAACGCGGGCGTCGACGGCTCGATCGTGGTCGAAAAGGTCAAGACCGGCAAGGGCGCCTACGGCTTCAACGCCGCAACCGAGGAATACGAAGACCTGGTGAAGGCCGGCGTCATCGATCCGACCAAGGTCGTGCGCGCGGCGTTGCAGAACGCGGCTTCCGTGGCTGGCTTGATGCTGACCACCGAGGCGCTCATCGCCGAGAAGCCGAAGAAGAAGGAAGAGCAAGGGCACGGCGGCGGCGGTGGTGGCGGTGGCATGGGTGGCATGGGCGGAATGGGCGGCGGCGACGACTTTTAGTTCGAGCTAAGAGCAGCAAAGCGCCCGGCGGGTTTTCCCGTCGGGCGTTTTTCTAGCGCCCACCGCGGCTGCGGCTACAATGGACGCGTGATCGCCGAAGTCGCGGACAATCGCAGAAGAGATCCACGCATCGAGGTCTTCGCCCAGGCCGAGGTCAAGGCCAAGGACGTCCAGATCATGGAGGTCCGCAATGTATCCTCGGGCGGAATCTATCTCGTCGGCACGCCCGCCCAATATCCCGACCTGGCACCCGGCAAGGATTTGGGGTTGGTAATCTTCGGCCTGGAAAACGGCTTGGGTGACGACCCGGACTTCAACATCGTCTGCCGTGCGCGCATCATTCGCATCGACGAAGGCTTTCCGGGCAAGCGTCCGCCCGGTTTCGGCGCCACCATCGATCCCATCGACGAAGACAACCGCGACCGCCTGACCAATCTGCTTTTGCGCGCCGATCATTTCCGGGTCGGCGATCCGCGCCGGTAGCCGCGACAAGTACGAAAGTGGCGGGATCCTCCGCCGAGTGGTAACAGGGAGAGAGTGTTGCGGCTTCTTAGGCTGATCTTCTTCCTGGGCTGTCTCGCGGCCCTGGCCTGGTTTGGCATGACCGTGCCACTCGGGGATCGAACCCTGTTCGAGCACGTGCAGGCGATTTTGAAAACGAATGCGTCGCAAGACCTCTTGCGCGGCACCAAGGAAAAAATGGGCGACCTCGTGGATCGCGCGACCGACAAGGTCGTCAAGGGCGTGGCTAGGAATGCGCCCAGCCAGGTCAACTCGCGCGGCGAGGGCGCGGGGCAAGAGCCAGGCGCCATGCCGCCGCCTCCGCCGCCGATGGAAGATCTGCCGGCCAAGGATCGCAAGGCGCTGCGCGGGCTCATCGGGCAAGGGCGGCCCGTGAGCCACGAATGATGACGATGGATGAAAGCGCCTACCGCCAGCGCGTGGACGAAGTCTTTCGCCGCATCGACGCAGCCTTCGAAAACGTGGATCCCGATCTGGCCGAATCGGACTATGCCCAGGGCACGCTGGTCGTTACTTTCCGCCAGGCACACAAGTTGATCTTGTCGCCGCAGACGCCGCTGCGACAAATCTGGATGGCGTTTCGCGACCGCGCCTGGCACTTCGCCCTTGCAGAGACGAGCGGGCAACCGGAAACGTGGACCGCCGACCGCGGCCAGGGCATGGAACTGCTGACGCTCATCACCGAGCTGGCGCGCGAAAACGCCTCGGTGCAGGTAGCGTTCTAGGTCGGCGCGGGCTAGGTCGGCTGGTTAGGTCGGATCGTCAGGCGGTCCGGCGTAGCCGCCGACAGCATGACCTTCGCGCCACAGGGCTTCTTCCATGGCCGCGAGCAGCGGCGCGATGGTTTGTCGGTCGAGCGCGCTGATGGTGAGAGTCCGACCGTTGTTTTCAAGAATGACCTTCTCCTCGGTCAGCAGCCGGTCGGCCTTGTTGTAGACCAGCAGGCGCGGCGTCTCGGCCAGATTCAGATCGCCGAGGATGCGTTCCACCGCGGTAATGTGGGCATCACGATCCGGATCCGAGGCATCGACCACGTGGAGCAGAAGATCGGCGTTGTCCAGCTCCTCAAGCGTGGCGCGGAAGGCCTGCGCGAGATCCTTGGGCAGATCGCGGATGAAGCCCACGGTGTCGGCAAGAATCAATTCTCGCTCGCGCGGGAAGCGCAGCCGGCGCGTGGTCGGATCGAGGGTGGCGAAGAGCTTGTCTTCTACCAAGACGTCGCTGCCGGTGAGAGCGTTCAGCAAGGTGGACTTGCCCGCGTTGGTGTAGCCCACGATGGCGACCACTGGCAGCCCGCGGCCTTCCCGCGCAGAGCGCCGGCCCGCGCGCTGGCGACGGGTTTGCTCGATGTCTTTTTCCAGCCGATGCAGCCGCTCGCGCGCGCGACGGCGGCCGATTTCCAGCTTGGTTTCGCCCGGGCCGCGCCCGCCGATGCCGCCCACCAGGCGGCTCATCATGGTGTTCTCTTCCTGCAGCCGGGGCAGGCGGTAGCGCAATTGCGCCAACTCGACTTGCAGCTTGGCGTCCCGGCTGCGCGCGCGCTGGGCGAAGATGTCGAGAATGAGAATGGTTCGATCGATCACCTTGAGATCGGTGAACGACGCGATGGCGTGGGCCTGGCCCGGCGACAGATCGGGATCGAAGATCAGCACGCTGGCGTCGAACTGCATGGCGCGCACGAGCACGTCTTCGAGCTTGCCGCGGCCGATGAGGTAGAGCGGATCGGGCTCGGGCCGACGCTGCACGGCCACGTCCACCACCAGGATGCCGGCGGTTCGGCACAGCTCGCGCAGCTCGTGCACGCGGCTGTTGTTGTCTTGGCCGCGCGATTTTCCGATTTCCGCCACCACCAGCAGGGCGCGCTCGGCCGAGCGAGTCGCGCGCGTAGACGGCAGCACGCGTTCGAATTCTTCTTCCAGCGCAGCGATGATCTCGGCGGGATCGATGGACGCGCGGTGGAACGGCGCGGGTGGCAGCGAGACCCAGGGCGATTTGCCCTCGCGGGGTGGAACCAGGTGGGCAAGGTGAAGATCGGCGGGCCGGCCTTCGTGATTGACGCCCACGGCGGCGACCAGATCCAGGCGCAAGAGAGCGAGGTCGACGAGATCGTCGCGCGACAGGGTTTCGTTGCGCAAGTGGGTGTGTACCAGGCGCAGCCCGCGAAAGCGGCCGTGACCCGCACGCAGGCGGCCGACCTCGGGCAGAACGATGCGTGAAGCGTCGCCCACGAAGACATGCTCGATGTCGCCCCGGCGTGAGATGAGCACGCCGACTTGGCGGCCGATGCTGCGCGATACTTCGCACAGGTAGGCGCCGAGCTCGGCCGAGACGACGTCGTGGGGCGCGACCCGCCGCCGGTACACGCGTTCAAGAGCCGACAGCTCGGACGGCTTGAGGCCCGCGCGATTTCCCGTCACCTCATGCATGCGGGCTCAGAGCTGCGAAGTACGTGGCTATGTCGGATTTTCATCGCCTGAACGGGACACGGACGGCACCGGCGATGTGCTCCGGTCATCGAGCAGGGTCAGCGCCACGCTGACCGCGCGCTTCGCCTTGTCGATGGTTTTCTCGTCGTCCTTGATTCTGCGGTACGCGCGCAAGGCCTGGTCCTCCAGATCGGCCACCTTGCTTTCAAGCTCGGTGATGCGGTCGCGGGCCTGTCCCAGCTTGACCTCCCGGTCGCGCACGTCCGTACGCGAGGTGTCGAGCTCGCCGTCGGTGCGCAAGAGCCTGCGGTGGGTCTCGGCCAGCTCTTCATTGCGCGCGTTCAGCTCGGCTTCGATCTCGATGGCACGGGCCTGTGCCTGCGCTACGTCGGCGCGGTTGCGCTCGGCCGTCTCGGCCTTCTCGGCCAGGTGGCGGCGCTCCATCTCGGCCGTGGCGGCATGGTGCTGTTCGTCGCGCGCTTGCAGTTCGGAACGCCGGCGCGTGTCGGCGAGATCCAGGTCGCCCGTGCGGCGCGCCTCGGCCTCCTCCAGCTCGCGGCGGCGGCGATCCTCGGCCGCTGCCAGCGCGTCGTCGGAATTGCGGCGTTGTTCGGCGAGGTCGTTCTTGTAGTCGCGATCCTTTTCCTCAAGAACGGTCTGAGCGGCACGCTTCTCATTCTCGGTCGCTGCCGCGTGCTCCTCGCGCAAAACCGACAGTGCCTTCTCGTGCTCGCGACGAATGCGCGCGAGCTCGATCTCGTGACCGTCCTCAAGCGAGGCTTTTTCCTCGCCCTGGCGTTTGTGAAGAAGCTCGATCTCGGCGGCATGGTTTGCGGTCAGGCGGCCAATCTCAGCTTGGACTTCCGCTTCCCGGGCGGATTTCTCCGCCTCGCGGTCATCCTTGAGGCGCGCCAACTCGCCGCGGTGGGACTCGTCGTCTTCGGTAATCTTCGCCTCGAGATCATGGCGGACGCGGTCGAGCTCTGCGCGGGCGCGATCTTCCAGAGTCGCCAGGCGCTTCTTGAGCAAATCGAGCTCGTCGTGGTTCTTGCCGATTTCGATGTGTGCGTCGTCGAGCCGAACCTTGAGCCCACGCTCGCGCTCAATGCTCTTTTCCTTGTCCTGGCCGAGAGCCATCACCTTCTCGTTGGCGTGCATCAGGCTCTTCTCGAAGGTCAGCATCTTCTCTTCGAGATCGCGGCGTGCGCGCTCATGCTCGCGCATGCGATCCTTGTGATCGAGGATCTGTCGATCCTTGGCGTCGACGGCGTCGCGTAGATCGAGAACCTCTTTCTCCTTGCGATTGATGATCTCGCGCAGGCTGAGCAGATCCTTTTCCTTGTGCAGCGGCTGCGCCTGAAGGTGCGATCGCAGATCGTCGATCACGGCGGCCAACTCGCGCTTTTCATCCTCGAGCTCATGCACCCGCTTCTGCAAGTCGCTAAAAGCGGCGTCGTTGGCAGTGGTCGCCGCATAGGCAACCACGGACGTGTTGCGCACCTCCTCGGGCAACGGCGGCACATCCTCGGCGGAGCGACGCAGAAGGTCGGTATCGCCCTCGACCTCGGCTGGAGGCGCAACGATTTCGGCGGTAGCAGGTTCGGGGAACGGCAATGGCTCCGGAATCCCGTCCTGATCTTGGCTGGCTTGCGCCTGATGGTCGAAGACGAGGCCCGGCAGCTCTTCGGCGTTGAACGCGAGTGGCATCACCCGGGTCGCGCCCTCTTCAACCCAACCCTCGCTGTCCGGCGGCGGCGGCATGGACGACGGTGCGCTCGCCTCAACCTGGTCGAGCGGCGGGGCTGGCACCGCCGCATCATCGATTGCTTGCACCGGCGGCGGCGTCGTCATCTCCAGGGCATCGAACGCGGCTTCCGCCTCCTTTTCGAACATGGCGTCCAGCATGGGGTGAATGCCAAGCTGATCCGTCGTCTCGGGCGAGCCGCCCGGTTGACCCGATTGCGGCGGCGGCGTCACCAGCTTGGTTTCGTCGACGATATCGTCCGCGTCGATGGCGATTTCCGATGAGACCACGTCGGTTCCGAGAAAGATTTCTTCGGAGGCGGTGGGCACCGGAGCCACCTCGGGCTCATCCAGACCGACGAGGACGTTCACCTTGCGCATGAGCTCGTGGCGGTCGAACGGCTTGAACATGTAGTCGTCGGCGCGCAGCTTGAACGTCTTGTGCTGCTCGAATTTTTCCGGCGACTCTTCGGCCGACGTCAAGATGAGCGGTACGCCTTTCAGGTCGACGTTGCGCTTGATCTTGTTGCAGATCGCGTAGCCCATCTTGTTGGGCTCCACCGATACCATCATCAGGGCCGGCGGATTTTTCTTGGCCCAATCGACCACCTGATCGCCGTTGGTGATGTTCTTGATCGCGAAACCGTAGGGTTCCAGGGTGCCGACGATTGCGGCCAGGGCTGCTTCGTCGGGCTCCACACATAGAAGCGTTCTCGTCGCCATGAGGATGCCGGACGTTACTACGGATGGACGCCAAGAACCAGGCGCCGCCGCAGGCAACTTGATGGGTTACATGCGGTTGAGGTAGGCCGTATCGACCCAGTTGGCCAAGGCGTCTTCATCCAAATCGGCGGTGAAGACGTAGTCGAGGCCGTCCGTCCCGCGCAGCGTCGCTGTTGCGACACCCCGGCGGGTGTCCACGTAAACCCGCCGTCCATGTAAGACGCGCTGGCGAGCCCCGGCCAGAGGTTCGCTGTCGGAGGGAAACACCATCACGCCCAGGCGGTGCCCGGCCGGCACTTGGTAGACGACGTAGGCGCCGAAACGGTCGCGCACGTTGACCAAACGCCCTCCTTGGCAATGCGAGCCGGTCTGGACCGCGGCCGGCTGCAAGGTGAAATCAACCTTGCCGCGGAACCAGTCGGACACCTTGGCGCAGCTCTCCGACAGAACGTCGAGCGGCAGATCGTGGTGGAAGGTCGAAATCGCCTGCTCGAGGACCGGGGAACGAACCGGCCGCTGGCTATTGGCGACGAGCAAAACAATCGCGGCGGCGGCCGCCATGCCGACGGTAAAGGTGCGCGGATAGGCCTGCCAGGGCCAGCGACGGCGCGGGGACGGAGCAACCGCCAGCGCGGCTTCGATGCGCGACCGCAGTCCAACGGGAAGCGCCGGGCGGGGAAGATGTCCGCGCACCGCCGCCTTGAAGCGCGCCTGCAGGCGGCTAGCGTGGGCACAAGCCTCGCACGTGCGCAGGTGGGATTCGTAGGCCTGCCGATCCGCGCCGGCCAATTCGCCATCGACATAGGCGTGAACGACCGTGTCGGCTTCCGCACAAGAAAGGGTCACGCGGCACCCCCTTCCTGCTTCTTGCGCCGGAAGCTTTCAAAATCGACGAGCTTGTCGGCCTCTTCGGACCCTGCTTCATCCTGAACGGTCTCGTTGTTGTCGTCCTTGGCGGCGTAGTCGCCGAGCAGCTTCTGCAGCATGCGTCGTCCGCGATAGAGACGGCTCATGACTGTGCCGGCCGGACATTCCATGATGTCCGCGATTTCCTTGTACGACAGGTCTTCCAGGTCGGCCAAGATGACCGGCAAGCGAAACTCGGGCGGCAAGGCGTCGAGGGCCTTCTCCACGTCGCGCGAGAGCATGCGACCGAACAGCGCGCTTTCGGCGTCGCGGGGCGCGGCGCCCTGAAATCGTCCCAGGTTGGCCGTGCTCGTCTCCGCCTCGCCCAGAATTTCTTGCTCGCGTGCCCGCTCGCGATAGCGGTTGCGGAACAGATTGGTCAGGATGCGCAGAACCCAGGCTCGGCAATTGGTGCCCGACTCGAAACCGTCCCAGAAGCGGTAGGCACGCAGGATAGTGTCCTGGACCAAATCCTCGGCATCGCTGCTGGACTTGGTCATGCGCAGGGCGACCCCGTACAGCGCTTGGAGATGAGGCATCACCTCGCGCTCGAAATCGGCATGTGAAGCGGAACGGCGAAAAATCATGGTCACTGCGATATCAACCACCGGCAGCGCTGGACTATTCCCGCCCAGCCGGCGGCCGGCGGCACCTCAGGGAAGTTGGGCCGGGCTCACGATTTTGATGAAATGGCGTTTGACTGTGGGGGGGGACGTCCCGGAGCTCGCCACGTGGTCCGTGTAGGTGACGTAGACCCCGTCCGAGCCAACCCAGGCTGAAACCGGGTCGGTCTGTCCGTTCGCGCTCGGCAAGGGCAGCGCAGCGCCGTGGGGAGTGGCGTCGTACGTGAAGCGCACGACCTCGGGTCCGGCCGTTCGCTCAAGACCGATGGAAACGTCCGAGCCGGCCGAGGCCACCCACGCTGGATGCGGAACGGCCAACGGGCCTGAGAAATCAGCGGTGGCGAGCGCTAAGTTGGTGATGACGGTTCCGTCCGGGCTGCTCGGGTTGCTGCTTGGGTAGAAAGTGGACAAGGAGATTCCGGCGGGGTTTTGGAATGCGATGTCGTAGCCGCCGGTCGTTGTGGCCGAACCCACGATCTGGCAACTGTCCACATTGCCGATGAGGTCATAGTCTATGGTGTTGGTGAGACTTCCCGCCTCGTCGAGTTGCGCGGCACTCCACCTAGCCAGACCGGGGATAGGTCTCAAGATGGTGAAGCCAAGTCCGTTCGTACCGCCGGTGGTCGCGAGGCATTCCCAGTCCGGGTTGCTGGCGGTGATAGGGTCGCCGAATATTTGTCCAGGCGTACCCGAGTTTGCTGCGTTCGCCCGCAGAAAGAGGTAATAGACGGGTCCTCCCGTGCCCTGAAAGCCCCAGGCCACGAACCCGGCGTCGCCCGATGTAGCGGCTCCGGCAGCGACTTGGACCGTGGTGAGGTCGACACCGGCAGGAAACGTCGCAAGCACGACCGGAGCCGCAGGGGCGGCGGCGCCCTCGTCCTGCACGATGGCCGAAAGGTCATACGTACCCGAGGTATTGAGGTCAACCACGAGGGCCACCAGCTGATCGCCGGGGGTGGCGTTCATGGTGGCGGCGAAGAAGGGCCCGCGCGCTGGCTGGGCCAGCGCGAAGCTTGTCTCTTGCGTGAGCACACCGTCGAGGGAAACCCGTCCCCAGCGGACGTAAGCACCGTCGTAGCCGGCCAGCGTGAAGCTGTCCCCCGCGCGCAGGAGCGAGGCATTCGTCAAGCTCGCAAGCGACGACGAGGCGGGAAGCGTGATATTGGCGGCTATGCTCGCGCCTGGCGGCGAGTCCGAACTGCAACCTGTCAGCCCGAGCGCCAACAATGCTCCCATCCAGGTCTTGGTCATGGGCGGATCTTAGTGGGGATCCGTCATTCCGCCAAGTGAGCTGTTGCGCGGCGGCGCCAGCGCTCTACGCCCCGTGGCACTTCTTGTATTTCTTGCCGCTGCCACAGGGACAGGGATCGTTGCGCCCGACCTTGGGCTCCGCGCGACGCACAGGCTGCGCTTCGACAGGTGCCGACGCTTGCGTGGATTGCGCTGAGCCGCCGCCCGATTCGATGGTCTGGCGCGGCTTCTTCTTGGCCTCGGCCAAGTTCTTGGCAGCCGTCTCGGTCTCTTCCCGGCGCACTTGGATGTGAAACAGCTTCTCGCACACGTTGCGACTGATGTTGACCATCATGACGCCGAAAATGACGAAGCCTTCCTTCTTGTATTCCTGCTTCGGATCTTTCTGACCGTAGCCACGCAGGTGGATGCCTTCGCGCAAAGCCTCCATGTTGCGCAGGTGCTCGATCCAGCGCTGGTCGATTTCCTCCAGCATGAAGTGACGGCTGAAGTAGAGGAAGAAGGGCAGGCCGAGCTCCTCCTCGCGCGCATCAATGACCTTTTCCACCTCCTGCCACATGGCCTCGACCAGCTTGTCCCGCTCCATCATCCCCTTGCTGTTGATGGTGGGCTCGAAGGCGAAGCGTTCCTTCATGCCCGCGCGCAGGGCATCGAGATCCCAGTCTTCGGCGTGGGTTCCCTCCGGACAAGTGGCGTCGAGCAATTCGGCAAGCACCTCTTCCGACAAATCGAGGATGCGCTCGCGCTGCTGCACGAGAAGCTTGGCCACTTCGTCGGACAGGCGGTCGAGCGTGGCGGTCCGGTTGCCGAGCACGTCGCCGACGTCCAAATAGGCGCCGAATTGGCGGTAGATGGCCGACTTGAATTTCACCGGGTCGAGCGGAACAACGGCCGGCGGCTGGGCCGGATCTGCGCCCGGCTGCGGCTCGGGTGCCTGGGTCAGGGCATCCAGCATACGCGCGAGAATGGGCCGCACGACCTTGGTCAGCGAATCGATGGTGTGCTTGCCCGACGATTGCGCGACCTCGGGTTGTTTGCCGGCCTTGACCTCGTCCTCGCTGAGCATGGGCGCGTAGCGGCCTTCGAGCACCTGCCGGCGCAGCGAATAGATCGTCTTGCGCTGCTGGTTCATGACGTCGTCGTATTCGAGCAGGCTCTTGCGGATGTCGAAGTTCTGCCCTTCGACTTGTTTTTGCGCGCGCTCGATGGAGCGATTGATCAGGGCGTGCTCGATGGGAACGTCTTCCTCCATCCCCAGCCGCTCCATGAGACCGGTGATGCGCTCGGCGCCAAAGATGCGCATCAGATCGTCTTCCAGCGACAGGAAGAAATGCGAGCTGCCGGGGTCGCCTTGGCGGCCGGCGCGACCGCGCAACTGGTTGTCGATGCGCCGCGATTCGTGGCGCTCGGTGCCGAGAATATGCAACCCGCCCGCCGCCAGCACTTCCTGGCGTTCGGCATCGCACTGGGGCTTGTACTTCGCGAAGGCGACCGCAAACTTTTCGGCATCCACCTCGGCGCCCGGCTGTCCGGCGGCCTCGGGGTCCACATCCGCGCGGGCCATGAATTCGGCGTTGCCGCCCAAGATGATGTCGGTGCCACGGCCGGCCATGTTGGTCGAAATGGTCACCGCGCCCTTGCGGCCCGCCTGCGCGACCACGTGGGCTTCGCGCTCGTGCTGCTTGGCATTGAGCACGCTGTGCGGGATCCCTTTCTTGCGCAGAAGCGACGCCACCACCTCGGACTTCTCCACGCTGACGGTGCCGACGAGCACGGGCTGGCCGCGCTGGTGGCAGTCCTCGATCTCGGCCAGCACGGCGCGGAACTTGCCGCGTTCGTTCTTGTACACCAGGTCGTGGTGATCCTTGCGGATCATGGGCTTGTTGGTGGGGATCACCACCACGTCCAACTTGTAGATCTTCTGGAGTTCCTCGGCCTCCGTGTCGGCGGTGCCGGTCATGCCGCCGAGCTTTTTGTAAAGACGGAAATAGTTCTGGTAGCTGATGGTGGCCAGGGTCTGGTTCTCTTCCTGGATCTCCACGCCTTCCTTGGCTTCGACGGCCTGGTGCAAACCGTCCGACCAGCGCCGCCCCGGCATTTTGCGGCCGGTGAATTCGTCGACGATGATGACCTCGCCCTCTTCGATGAGGTAGTTGACGTCGCGCTTGTAGAGCGTGTGCGCGCGCAAGGCCTGGGTGACGTGGTGCAACCACGCGATGTTCTCGGGATTGTACAGGTTGCCCACGTTCAACTTGCGCTCGACTCGGTCGACGCCCGAGTCCGTCAACATGGCGGAATGGGCCTTCTCATCGACGGTGTAGTCGATATCCTTGCGCAGCGTCGGGATGATGCCGTCGACCTTACCGTAGAGATCCGCCGATTCTTCGCCCGAACCCGAAATGATGAGCGGCGTGCGCGCCTCGTCGATGAGGATGGAGTCGACTTCGTCCACGATGGCGAAGTTCAGGTCGCGCTGCACGTAGCGCTCGATGGACTCCTTCATGTTGTCGCGCAGGTAATCGAAGCCGAATTCCGAGTTGGTGCCGTACGCGATGTCACAGCGGTAGTTGTGCTGGCGTTCGGCATCGCTTAGGCCGTGAACGACGACGCCAACCGAGAGTCCGAGAAATTTGTAGATGCGCCCCATCCATTCAGCATCGCGGCGGGCCAAGTAGTCGTTGGCGGTGACCAAGTGGACGCCCTTGCCGGCCAGGGCGTTCAAATAGATGGGCAGAGTGGCGACCAGGGTCTTGCCTTCGCCCGTCTTCATTTCGGCGATGCAGCCGCGATGCAGGATCATGCCGCCGATGAGCTGCACATCGAAGTGGCGCATGTTGACCGCGCGCCGACCGGCCTCACGACACACAGCGAACGCCTCGGGCAAGATGCTGTCCAGGGTTTCGCCATTGTCGAGGCGCTGCCGGAACGCGGCGGTCTTGGCGCGCAGCTCGTCGTCGCTCTTTTTGCGCAGCTCGGGTTCGAGCTCACCGA
>Ga0182027_10003288_pt1 | contig 25740 bp, 26 predicted proteins | sample 712E1DmetaG_FD_121300 | JGI IMG/M metagenome (GOLD analysis project Ga0182027, IMG submission 121300) | Permafrost microbial communities from Stordalen Mire, Sweden - 712E1D metaG (Illumina Assembly) | ecosystem: Environmental > Terrestrial > Soil > Wetlands > Permafrost | place: Sweden...
ATCGTCACCGAAATGTAACGCATGCTCCTCTTGGCATTGATGCTGAAAGGACCTATGATCGAGAGGGCTGGCGCTCCTTGCCGCGGCCGCGGGCCCACCAGAAATCATGCCGAAACCAGCGACGGAGAATCCACCGAGCAGGCCTGCACCATCTGAGGGGCGGGTGATGTTTCTATGTGTGACAGTGCTCTTGCTTGCCGGTGTACTCGCATACCATAACTCATTTTCTGTCCCGTTTCTGTTCGACGATGATTCCTCGATCGCTAGCAACCCGACGATTCGGAGTCTGTGGCCGCCGCTGCAGGCCCTGTCGCCGCCTGCATCGGGCGAAACCGTATCGAACCGACCATTGATCAATTTTTCGTTGGCGGTTAATTACGCTTTGAGCGGGCTCGACGTTTTCGGCTACCATATTGTCAATCTGGCTATCCACCTCGGCGCTGCGCTCGCCCTCTTTGGAGTGGTCCGGCATGCTTTGCAGTTGCCTGTTCTTCGTCCGCGTTTTTGCAATGCAGCCCGGCCGATTGCGTTCGTGGCGGCACTTTGGTGGATGCTGCATCCACTCCAAACCGAGTCGGTAACCTATATCGTGCAGCGGGCGGAATCGCTCATGGGATTATTCTACTTGCTGACATTATATACGGCGATTCGGTCGATGGAATCACCGAGGGCATTTCGGTGGCAGCTTCTTGCTGTGATCTCCTGCCTGGCAGGGATGGCCGCCAAAGAAGTGATGGTAACCGCGCCGGTCATTGTTCTGCTTTTCGACCGGACGTTTGTTGTCGGCAGTTTTCGCGAGGCATGGCAACAGCGACGTTGGTTTCATCTCGCCCTCTTTTCCACTTGGCTACCCCTGGGCTGGTTGATTGGTGCCAACTTCAGCCGTGGAGGCACAGCGGGGTTCGGCGCAGGAGTTGCAGCGGGGGCATATTGGCTCACGCAGACGGAGGCGATCGCGTATTATCTGAAGCTGTCCCTGTGGCCGCATCCACTGATATTTGAGTATGGAACGTTTTGGTTGCGAATCAGCGACGCAATGCCGTATGCGCTGATCGTGGTCCCGCTGGTTATGGCCACTCTGGTTGCGCTATGGCGCTGGCCGGCGTTCGGCTTTCTCGGTGTATGGTTCTTTGGCATCCTCTCGCCGACAAGTCTCATGCCAGGGACTATCCAGATGGTCGTTGAGCACCGGATGTACCTTCCGCTGGCGGCCATCCTCGTCCTGGTTGCTATCGGTCTATACCGTTTGTCGCCACGGGTGCTTTTGCCGGTCGGCCTCGCTGTTGCCGTTGTATTGGGCGGAATGACCGCCCTCAGAAACCATGACTATCGCAATGCGATCGCAATTTGGGAGGACACGGTGGCCAAACGACCAGAAGGAGTCCTAGCCCTCACCAACCTCGGCGCTGCGTTGATCGAGGCGCACCAAGAATCAGACGAAGCGATAATGCATCTTCGAGAGGCGATCCGACTCAAACCCGAGTCATACAAGGGTTATTGCAACCTCGGATTGGCGCTGCTTCAACTGCCCGGTCACGTTGGCGATGCCATTGCGTCATGTGAAAAGGCGCTCGCGTTGCAGCCCAATAACGCCGATGCGCTAGCTGATCTTGGTTTGGCTCTCACGCAAATCCCGGAACGCCGCGGAGAGGCGATCGAGCGGTTTCAGCAAGCGCTGCAGGTGAAGCCTAACTTTCCGAAGGCCCATTCTGGGCTTGGGTCAGTATTGCTTAGGACGCCCGGTCGCGAGTCGGAGGCAATTCTAAACATCCGGGCGGCGTTGCGCCTCGGTCCCGACAACGCTGAAGACCACGTCAACTTGGCAGAAGCGCTTTCCAGGAATAGGTTCAACGTGGCGGAGGTGGTATCGCACCTCCAACATGCCGAAGCATTGAATCCCAATGACGCCAGGACGTGGAACAACATTGGAGTTGCCTGGGCGCGAATCCCAGGACGGCAAGACGACGCGATTACAGGATACAAAACTGCAATTCGTCTAGATCCCGAAGCTTGGGACGCCCATCTGAATCTTGCGATGACCCTCCAGCTCATACCCGATCGCGCCAAAGAGGCCGTGACGCACCTGGAGTTGGTTGTGAAGGCTGTTCCCCACAACATGGATGCCCGCACATATCTTGCTCTTCTCCTTGCGGACCAACCCGATCGGTTCAGGGAGGCGGTTCGTCATTTTGAGGTCGTTGCCAAGGCAAGACCGAAATCTCACGACGCCCATTACAACCTCGGAACGGCGCTTATGCGTTTTCCTGAGCGTAGGCCTGAGGCTATCGAACAGTTCGAGACAGCCTTGCGACTCGACCCCACAGACGCTGAATCTCACAACAACCTTGGGCTTTTGCTCTCCCCGATGCCCGGGAAAACTGCCGAGGCCATTTCGCTTTTCGAAGCTGCGCTTCGCCTAAAGCCAGATTTGGTTGAGGCGATTTTCAACATCGGGAAAACACTTGCTTCCGTACCGGGCAGCATGTCGGACGCGATTCGCCACCTTGAACAGGCGTTGGCTGCGGCACCGGATTACCGCGAAGCCAAGGAATTGCTTTCCCAACTCAAAGCGGCCAAGTGAACCAACGATGGAAGGCAATGGCTAGCCGGGTTCGTTCAACTCTCAATATGATCCCGCGCGACCTTCAGGAGTTTGCGCGCCGAGATGCGAATCTTGGCGCGACGCCGCAACCAACCCGAATTTCGCGGGTCATCGCGATACGCCTCGATCTCTTCGCGGAGGAAGTCCATCGATCGCACGCGTCCACAGGTGGCGATCAGATCGAAGTCGGCCCGGAAATGCCGGCTGAGAAGAAACAGCGGCGCCAGAAACAACGCGTGCGAATGGAGCGTACGCCAGAACACCCGCTGCCGAAACTGCCCCGCCGTGCAGCCATGGCGGGCGGCAAAAACCTCCTCAAAAGTCTTGGCCGAAAGGGCAGCGGGAGATCTGTGCAAGGCGGATTCCATAAGTCGACGATTCCAATGATACAAAAGACATCCTTGTTTGTTGTCCCCCGAACGCAAGGTGTGCCGGGTGACATTTCGGCAAAACTTCGGTGCCGATCCCAGCTTTGCGGTCCGCCACTCTCGATAGTCGCTGGCACATGTAGCAGGAGCATCTTGCCCATGTCTGTCGGCCTGACGTCAACTTACGGGCATGCTGCCCGTGCCACGGCGAACATGAGTCTGAATCCAATGAAGCCGGCAGGCCTTGGTTCGAAGGCAGTGGCCGATCAGAGCTTCTCATCCATCCGGCGGAGGCGTTCCGCCATGACGGTCATGAGCTGCAGCGCAAAGAAGGGGTTCTGCTGCACAAGAAACATGAATCGCTTCCGGTCGATACGCACAAGCCTGGCGTTGGATCTCACGATGGCGGAGGCAATGCGGGGCTGTTCTTCCACCAGCGCCATCTCGCCGAACACGCCGCCCGCTTCCACGGTCTCGACGGTTTTGTTGCGGACGATGATATCGACTGCGCCTTCGAGGACGGCGAACATGTGGTCACCGCGGTCGCCTTCACGAAACACGGCCCTGCCGGCGGGCAGCGTTTCAGCCTGCTGGTCTTTGTCAAAAAGGTGGATATTCATGGGAGGGCCAAATCGTATTGTCGAACGTCTCCATGGATTTTCAATCCCGCACACGATTCGTCACCGATTTGTAACATCCGGGGCCTGAAGTCATTCGGTCCAGACATGTATCGGGCGCATCTCCCGATCGACTGTGAATAAGGCAGCAAGCCTGCACCATCGGTGACTAACGAGCGGCGCGTTTCGTAGCGCAAGCTTCCAGCCTGCAACCGATGCAGTCAGGGATGGCTGCGCTACGTTCGGAATCACCGACAATCAGGAGATGTGCCCGCCTGCATCCATGCGGATTCTAGGAGCTTGCCTCTGTTCCTGCTATCAACCACAAAATAGACGACAATCCACAACCTGCGCAGATTCTCAGCGCGGGTTGCACGCAGAGATGAATTTGGTAAACCACGGGTTCGTCAATAGAGGAGAGTTGACATGCCAAAGGAGAATCGAATCGATAATTATTCGACGGATGACATGAATGAACATCTGTCCGCTGTAGAAAAAAGCATCAAAAAGCTTCGGAAACGATTGAAGTACTATTTCAAGAAAGACGAAATGTTGCGAACGCGTTTTGCTGCGATTGAAAAGCAGGTTCTTGACTTTTCGTCCGATTGCAGAACGGAAGTCGAACGCATCGTGAAAGGGCAATCCGCGAAGAAGAAGAAGACGAAACAGCAATCATCCGACCATCACGCCGGGTAGGAACCTGGCGGGCTTCGACCTCCAGCATGGATTGATTGTTGGAGGGCGGACCGCCCGACTTCGCCAAGGCTTCCTGCTTCGCCGAGGCTACGGAGGACAGGTCGGCAGGCAGGCTGTCCGTGCCGCGTGGCATGGGCGTCCCGCCCGTGTCTGGGGCGACTCTATCCAAAACAAAAGACCCTGGCACATGGCCTCGCCGAAGCTCTTCGAGCGCAGGCGGGTCGTGTCCGCCGGATGTGCTGTAATAATCTATGATTTGCGGCGGCCGACAAACAGAAGGTACTTCCACATGCCTCCGTAGGCGGAGCGGAGTTCATCGGTCACCGGAACGAAATTCTCCTGGAGCAACGGGCGGAGTTGGCCATCCATCCGCACATGATTGACACCCATCCAGCGGGAAAACCATCGAAAGCGTGTGGCGTGAAAATCGACAAGCGCGATGTGGCCGCCGGGGGAGAGATCGTGGGAAGCCGCGGCAATGGCGCGGTCAAAGCCCGGGTTGAACATTGATAGTGCGTAGGAACACAATACCAGGTCGTACCGCCAAGACTCGGCGAGCGGTGAGTCATGGGCGCGTTGCATGAGGTTTACGCGTGGACCGAATTCGGCGGTTTTGCGCCGTGCGATCGCAAGCATCGCGGGAGAGAGATCAACGCCGGTCAGGCGCGGGCGGGGGAAACGGTGGGCGAGCGCCACGAGGTTTCGTCCGGTGCCGCAGCCTATCTCAAGGATCTTCGCGGGAGCGGGTTGGGCTGCGGCGGCAAGATCGAGAATGGCGTTGCGGCCGAACAAGAAGCTCCATCGCGTTTGGTCGTAGATGTGCGCATGGAGCCGATAGTAACTCTCGATGCGACCGGCGCGGACCGGTGGCACAGGGGAAGGCGGGGTGGGAGGGGGAGTCATGCGATGGACGGGGCGAATCGTTGGGATCATAGTACCTCGGCGAAATGCAGGCTGCCATAGGTGCCGACCCGGTCGGTGAGGTGGAGTGGTTCGGTGCGATTGGGGAAGAACCGAAGCCGGGATCGCACGCCGTCGGGAACAAAACTGAGATCAAGTCCGGCCGAGCGCATTAGAATCCGAGTACCCGGCCGGCTGTTGGCAAAGATCAGCCTCCATTCTTCGGCGAGCGCCGCGGGCGCCTGATATGCGAGCCAGTCCTGATGGTCGAGAAGCACGTAGTGGGAATAAACGCCGTGGTGTCGCTTAAGGAACTGCGAGAGGGTGCAGGCATGTGGATGGATCCGGGAGGTGCGGGCGGCGAGGACGGCCAGGTTCTCCTCGCGGAGATAATTCGGGCAGCATGAGAGGGTGTAAGAGCCGGTCATGTAGACCCGCCAGAAATAGTTCTCCCGCGCCGGAAGGTGCGACATGACGTGACGAAGCTTGTCTTTTACGTAGGCAGTGACCCCACCGGGATAGTGATCCTCAATCAAACTGATCTGTGGAGCGGGCACGCCGAGGAGTGTCATGATGATGCGCTGGCGGATGAGCCAGCGGCTGAGGTTGTCCCAGATCTCCGGCTCCAATTGGGCATAGACCTTGGCTTGTTGGGCCAGACTGTCGGCATCCAGCAGGCAAAGCGCGTGGTTCTTGATATTGGGCTTAACCCGGAACAGCAGCCCGCCCATGAGCCACGCCGCCATACCGGCGGCGCCATGATAGTAGTATGATTTCTTGAGGCTGCCGGGGTTGAAAAAGGAAATCTTTTCGTCCCAAAAATTCCGGGCGGAGGCGGAGAGGCCTGGCCGCAGTGATCGGTAAGCGGCCTTGTAGCCCCTGTGGGAGCCAATGCCGAAGAACTCGAAAAGATCCTCAAAATCGCCCCGATCTATGAGGGCGAGTTTGAGCTCGAGCACGGCGTTCTGGCGTGGATTGACGTCAACAGCGTGGATCTCCGCCGGGTCGTCGAGCAGGTAGTCGAGGGCATTGCAACCGGCGCTTGTGATCATGACAATCCGACTGTCAGGGCCAAGCTCGAGCAATTGGCGATCGATGCGCGGATCCTCCCAGCAGGCGTTGTAGATCAGCTGTCCACCATGAACATGGTGGAAAACCAGATCGTGCGCCGCCTTGAAAATGCGTTGGGCGGAGTGCAGACGGATTTCGGACGTCATTATCCGAGAGCAATCCACGCCGGGCGCGCCAGCACAACACGAAGTCTGCGGCGCTGCAGAAAAATCACCTATTCGACACAATCGATGTTTTGGATCAGCCCGGATTCACCTCTGTGGGAATGGCCGCTTTGAAAAGGCGGTCGGTACCGCTATGCTGATTTCAGTCTAGATCGTTCATGGCTGCGACAATGGTCTTCTCCCAACTGTGACCTGATCGCCTTGAAGACGCCATGTTCAGGGAATATCGTTATGTCCCATGCTTCTGCGGTCATGAACTCGTTCGCGCCTCTCTCACTATTCGTGGGCAGCTATTCTGGGATGCTGATCCGTTGCCCATGACAGCCAGTCTCTACGCCGGAAAACGTCCATCATGGACGCCGAGCAACAGTCCCTGATTATTGCCAGCCGAATCCTATGAAAACGCCACGCATCCTTCAAAGAATTCTCTCGTGGTTTTCGAGCGAGCGCTACGTGCGGCGCCTGGTCGAGGACATCGTCACTGACTATTCCACTTGGAATCCGTTGGATTGAACTCCAGCGCTCCGACTGGCGATCGGGGTTGCCAAGTCTGGATTCGACTTGGCTGAGCATACTGCTTATAATACGCCGTTCCGGGTCACGCTACAAACAGCGAACCGGCATTTTGTTTTGTTCCGGCCATTGTTCACTTTCGGGCCATCTTGATTCGCGGTCGTAGCCAAATGAACGGACGATGGCTTTTGCTGTTTCGCGGGAGAATCTCGGGTTGGCTGACTCGATGTATTTGATGGCGGAAACAAACATTCCTGATCGCGCAAATCTGATGGCCTGATCCATGCCCCTGACGCCGGCATGATCGCGTGTCCGAAGTTTGCCCGCAGCTCCAAACGGATCGGATTTCTTGGTGTTCATGGTAGGTCACGAGCTGCGACAATGGCCGGTCTTTGAATTTGAGCGCTTGCGCCCGGATCAGACCCGGCGCGTGCTTCCTTCAATCCATCTATTCACCACCCTTTTTGCCCGGTCAAGCAGAGGGCTTGTCTGGTTCCCAGATTTAACCCCGCCGACACAGAAACACACCGCTACCGTAACTCGGCCAACAGGAGCGCTCCGGAATTTGTCCATGCGCTGCTTTCAGCCTAGATTCCGCAGCTGAGGCGGAGTCGGCTTGCTGGCGCTCGCCGCTACGAGGAGCAGTGGCCTCAACTGAGAAATCTAGTTTCAGTGAGGCTGACCGCCACTGCGAGATCGCCACTGGCTCGCAATGCGTCCATTCTTGGCGTCGCAGCTCCCACCATCATGATCCGCGCACGCACCCCGGAAGCACTGAAAGACTTCGACCGCCCGCTCGAAGAATGCATTGCCTGGTGTTTTCCCCAATCGCACGCGCTGCTGGAAGCAGCGCAACACAGTCTGTTCTATTCGCTGCCGTTGGCGTTCGACCCGGCGCAGGGCACGGGCTGTTACATCGCGACGGTGGACCGGGACGAGCGAAACGAACCGTGGCGCTTCATCGACATGGGGGCGCAGATCGCCACCTGCGCTTTCGGGGAGAACGATCCGGGTATTGCGGAGGCAATCCGTGCGGGCCTGCCGAATCTTGTGAATCGGTACGCCCACAGCGAGTATCAGACCGTCACGTCGCTCCGCTTTAAGGCCGCCCTCGACCAACTGGCGCCGAACGGAACGCCGCGGCATTTTGTCGTGAATACCGGGGCGGAGGCGGTGGAAAACGCAATCAAGGCTGCGCTGTTGGTGCGAGCGCGCACCGCTGGCATAAAGGAGGGCGGAGCCATCGTTTCGTTCGAGGGAGCGTTTCACGGTCGGACGCTCGGGGCGCTCGCCGTAACCCACCGCAAAAAGGCCCGCTTCGGATTCCCGACCTTCGACTGGCCCCAAGCGATTTTCCCGAGCGAGGACCTTCGCGCTCCTGCCGCGACACAGCGGCGTGAGGAACAGAGTCTGCGCCACGTCTGGCAAATCCTGCAAGGGCCGGGACGCCGCGAAGCCTTTGCGGATGAACTCGCTCAGATCGACGGGTTCCTGTTCCAACCGTCGGATCTTTGCCAATTCGTTGCCGCCGCGAGGGCGAGGGTGGGCGCGGAATCCCTCAAGCGAGCCCAGCGCGTGGCGGCAGTGATCATCGAACCGGTCCAGGGCGAGGGGGGAGTACGCATGGCGAGTGCGCGATTTTTCAAGCGGCTGCGGCTGTTCACGCTTGTCTATGATGTGCCGCTGATTTTTGACGAAGTGCAGACCGGATTCGGGGCCACCGGGAAGATGTGGGCCCATGAACATTTCGATCTGCCGTCCCCGCCCGACGTGGTGACGTGGGCCAAGAAAGCCCAAAACGGCGTGCTCTTTGTCAGCGAACCACTGGCCGTGTTCTTCCAGGAGGAAAAGAAGTTCAACACCACCTGGGAAGGGGAGCCAGCCGGCATGCTGCGGCTCATGGCAACCATTGGCCGGCTGGATCTCGGCCAAGTGTGTCGCACCGGAGCGGCGGCCCGCGCGGCTCTCGAGGGATTGCAGGCGCGCTATCCCGAGCTCATCCAAAAGGTCCGCGGGTTGGGAGTAATGCTCGCCTTTGATGTTGCTCGGTCGGACTGGCGGGACGTTCTCCGGGATCGCGCCTTCCGGCGCGGATTGATCCTTCTGCCGGCGGGGGAACGTGCGCTCCGTTTCTATCCGCGTTATGACACGCCTGAATCCACGATCCACGAGGCCGTCGAGATTCTCGCCGCGTCGGTGGAGGACATTCTCGCAGGCGGCGCCGCGGTGCCGTTTGGACCGCTGCTTCGGATGGGTTCGCTGACCGCGCCGCCCGGCGCGAGCGAAGCGATCGAGCTGGATTCGCGAAATATGGCGGAGTTTCGAGCCGGCGTGATGTCGCTGGAAATCGAGCGTTACGGTTCGTTGTCGCAATACCCGCGCGACGTGCTCATCGAGAAACGCCGTCCGCTGCTGCAGTTTCCCGTCGAAGCCATTGAGGGCACGCTCGCCAACGCTCGTTCGGTGGGATTGGCCCTGCGCTTCTCCGGTCGCATTATCGCCTATGCCGTTGGAAGCCCTCTCGAAAACTACGACGAGGAAGGCGTGCATGACGATCCGCACTTCGGCGAGAACCAGACCTACTACCTGCTTGCAATGGCGGTTCACCCGTCGATCCAGAACTCGGTGGAGATCCAGAACCATACGCTCGATCTTCTGCGTGCAAAGGTGGTCGCGCGAGGCTACGCGCGCTTGTCGGCCCTTTTGGAGGAGCGCATCCAGCAGACGGGCCCTGCGTGGCTGCGCGGGGGCGAAGTTCTCCAGATCGTGGACAACTATCTTCGGAGCGGGGTGCGTTTTGTTTACGTCCACGCGGTGCTCTGATCACTATCGGGGCGTCGGGGGCAAAGGTCTCGCGCCGCCAGCGCCTTGGGCGCCCGCCCTGAATTACGACCGATCAATTCCAGGAGCTTGTTTGCGGCCGCATCCGGATCGAAGTGGTACTGTTCGAGCGAACTGCGATAGTCGTCCAGATGGCGGAAGAAACCGACGACGTCCTCCTTCGTGGGTACCTCGGAGAAGGTGCCGAAATTCGCCCGCCGGACCATCGTGGCGTTCCACATTTGTTCGAATTCGTTCTGCAGCGGTATCCCGAAAAACGGCTTCTTGAGCCAGGTGGCCTCCGAGATCAATGACATTCCGGCCGTGCCCATGACCGCCTTGCATGCGCCCAATTCGTCGTGCATGTGTTCGCTGAACACGCGAAAGGTCAGGTTGCCGTCGCGGGCGGTCCGGTTGTACCCATAGATCAGATACTGCTCGTCGGTCTGTTTCAGCACCTCCAGAAACCGCGCGCTGTGATGTTTGAGGTAGACCAGCACGTACGGGCCGCTCGACGGCCTGAGCCGGCGGATCTCCTGACAACGCAAAGACGATGTTCACGTTGCGCACTCGTTAGATCTGCGCACCCGCAAACCGCCGTACCACGAGTCGATAGACGTTCATCGCGCCGAGGAATAATCCAAATGCCAGCGTCTGCGAAACCAGGACGGCAACGACAACGACGGTGCCGATCCTGATCAGCCCGCGGGTCATCAGAAAAAGCGTCGGTTGATAGGCGATAAGCCCGATGACAAACGCTGCCGGCGTAAACCACGCGATCTGGCCGGCGAGACGCCAGGCTGAATTTCCCCCCCGCCTTTTCTCGTCCCAGATCTTCACGACAAGCAAGAACACTGAGCCGGTCACCAAGCCACCCGTGACGGCAGAACACGCAATGACATCCGGGTCGCGCGTCCAGTGCGACGCGACGTAGGGGAACAAGGGGGTTCCCATCAAGGCACCGATCTCTCCGAAGAGCAGCTGTTTATTGTAGTCAACGCAGCGTTTTGACAGATTCAAATGATGGCAGGGTTAGTTCTCGCGACCAGACGTTACTGAGCAGCGGCGGTCTGAAAAGCCCTTTGCGTGACTTCTGGGTGAATATCGCGCCCGGTAGCCCGCATCTTTCACAGTTTCTGCCAACTCTGCGGTCATTTGTCTGCATGGGACACATCTGCTGGCAGTGGTCAACGGATATGCGGGCTTAGCCGCAAAAATGCAGTCGGATGTAGGGCCGCCGCCGTTTCGACAGGCTCAAGGCCCCGAGCGTGTCGAGGGGCTTGTCGGTGGGCCGTTTCCCCAATGGGCTGCGGCCCGGCGACCCTCCTTCGCCAGGCCTACGGAGGACAGGCAAGCGCCGGCCCTACAGAATTTCTCGCCCCTGTAGGGCTGCCGCTTGCCGGCATGCCAATACTCCAGACGCCTGCGGCACAGCGACAAGCGCCGGCCCTTCACACCATTCGGTGATCGCCGGCATCATTCGTAAGGCGCGGCCCGCGGATCGTCCACAGTCTGCACGCAAGCTACAGAGTGTGGTGCGAAACATCCGGGCTGGGTTGCTGGCATGGACTCTGATCTGCGTGAGCTATAGCCTGAATCGGCTCTTGACCCTGCTATGCCGCCACGTGCCTGACCATGTGGAGCGTTGGACCGTCGTCCCCGACGGTGATGAATGAGCACGGATCCTCCGTCCACGAGCCGCTGTTCATATAGCGTATGCCGTCGACCATGGTGTCCTCAGGTTCGTGCGTGTGCCCGCAGATGACCGTTTGTACGCCGCGCTTGCGGGCGTGCCGGACGGCGCCTTCCCTCACGCGCGCCGATTCCCGCCGCCACGCGCTTACGCGTTTCAGCAGCCACGCGAGAACGCGCCGGTTCTTCGGATCGAGTGCGCGCAGCGGGCGATGAACGATGCCTAGCCAGTGCGTTGCGGCTGGCGAGCGGCCGACTGCGGAATCAAACTGGTCGCCATGGATGGCAAGATATGTGCGCCCCGCATGCTCCCAGCGGTATTCGCTGAACACCGGGACGCCGACGAGATGCGACATGACGTCGATGACGCCGATATCGTGGTTGCCGCGCACCCACGCCTCCTTCACCGCGCGGTCCGGATCGGACAGCTTCCTGATCCGCGACAGGACCTTCCAATGCCGTTTCGGCAGCCGCGTGAAATCCAGGCTCTCAAAGACGTCGCCGTTGAGGACGATTTGGTCGAACCAAAATGTGTTCAGCGTCGCGATCACCGTCTCAGCGCGTGCGGCTTCCGTGCCCAAATGCAGATCCGAGAGCACCAACGTGTGTACCCGGACGCGTTTTTCACAGGGCAATCCTTCCGTGTCGTCGTCGCTGGTGCCGCGGTGCAGCCACCATGTCCTCCCTTGCTCGATGCCTGTCAGCGCGAGGTGCTTCATGCGTCAATGGCTTTCAATTGAAGTGCCTGCCATTCCTGTTCGACACAATCGAGGTTTTGGATCAGCTCGGATTTACCTCGGTGGCGATAATGCAGACATCGTCGGCGAAGGTGCCGCTGCTGAAGTGCGTTGCTTCGCGAAGGACCGTGTCCAACGCTTCGCTCAGCGGACGGGCCGCGACGTTGGCCAGAACCTGTCCAAGCCTTTGCAGCCCGAATTCTTCTCCTGCGGGATTCGCCGCCTCGAACAAGCCGTCAGTGAACAGCGCCAGTCGGTCGCCGGAGGCGAATGATGCCCTGACCGTCTCGAATTCAAAATCGTCCATCAGACCCAACGCCGGCCCGGCGCTCTCGGGCGGACACGCCACGGGTCGCACGACCCTCGTCTGAGCGTCCCACCGGAAAGGGGTCGGATGGCCCGCCTGGGCGTAATCCAGCCGCCCGACGTCTAAGTGGATCACCGCGTAGGCCGCCGTGACGAAGATGAGGCCGCCTGCGTGCCGAAGGATGCGCGTGAGGTCGCGGTTCAAATGCGTGAGAAACGCACCGGGGTCAGCTGCCACCGGTCGCAGTTCCTCGATCATTGCGCGGACCATCGCTGTGATGAGGGCCGAGCGCACACCATGCCCCATCACGTCGCACACGAGGATGCCGGCTGCATGGTTCGAAATGCGCTGCACATCGAAGAAGTCGCCGCTCACGCCGGCCGCGGGCTGGTAGCGGTGCGCGATGCTTAGGGTTAATCCGTTGGCCGACAGCGGCGCGTGCGCCTGCGGTTGCATTGCGAGCTGCATCTCGCGGGCCATAAGCAGATCTTCCTCCATGGTTCGGTTCTTTGCCGCGAGCTCCTCTCGCGACGCCTCCAGTCGGGCGTTGTTGCGGATCAAAAACTCCGTTTGGAGACGCACAAGCGTCCGCATGGGAATCATGCCGAGGAAACATTTTTCGCGATCTACGAGCAGCACATCGTCGTAGAATTCCTGTGCCTCTCTTGACGCTGCTGCCTTGAACACCGCAGTGATCGGCGTTTCTTCCGAGACCATCATCGGCGCCGCCATGAGAAAGGCGCTTACCGAATGGCGGGCGAGGAGCGCAAAGCCGAAGCGCGAGCTAAGTTGCTGGGTGAGCTGGCGCCGGGAGCACAGACCGAGCAGCCTTTTGCCGTCAAGAACTGCTAGAAAATCCACACCCTTCTGGGCAAACACCGACTGTAATGATTCCACCGTCGTCGATGCTGGGACTGATTCGGCATGCGCCATCAACGAGCGCAGGGGCAGGTGGCCAGGGTCACCTTCCCATACGGCATTGTTCATGACTGCAGAAGGCTGGTCGCAGGCGGACGGCTTTCAATCTTTGTCGATATTGTCACCTGTTTGTCACCGTTGGCTTCATGGGAGTGTTTGCTTCACAGATGATGAAGGCGGTAATGTTCCGTCATTCGATCCGGCACCATGCCTCTTTCTCCTCCATGCCGACTTTCCATCGAGGAATTGTGTGTGAAGCACGGCAACGAACAGGCCCATGTGGCCCACGTCGCGGCGTTGGCCTTGCGTTTGTTTGACGCGACGGCCGGTCTCCTTGATGTCCCCGCTGAGGACCGCCCGCTGCTGGAGGCGGCATGCCGGTTGCACGAGATCGGATATGGCGTCAATCCACGGCGTCATGCCAGGGCGGGCTACGAGATAGTCCGAAGCGAGGGGCTCGAAGGCTTCACCAGTTCCGCGCTCGACGATATTGCTGCGGCGATCTGCTTGCATCCGGCGCGTCCCGGAGCAGCCGCGGATGGCTCGCTGGCGCGACGTCTCCGCGCGTTGCCACGGGCGCGCCGGCTGGCCGCCTACCTGCGCATTGCAGATGGGCTGGACGCAGCGCACCTGCAGGATGCCGTCATTGTTGAGGTTCAGAAGACAGAGAGCATCATTTGCCTCCACGTTGCTTGCCACGAAGCATCGCCGGGGCTTGTTCGGGCAGATCGCAAGGCTGACTTGTGGCGCGAGGTATTTCCGTTGGAGCTGCAGTTTGTGCGTACCGTTCGCCGGCCGGGCGGGGCCGCGCGGCTGTTAAGCTCGGACATGCCGGTCGTTGAGGGAGCGCGCCGGCTGCTGTATCTTGGCTTCAGCAGTCTGTTGGCCAACGTTCACGGAGCGCTGGAAGGCACCGATCGCGAGGCGCTGCACAAAGCGCGCGTCGGCATCCGCCGGATGCGGGCGGTGCTGCGGGCCTTTCGAAAGCCGCTCAAACCCACTTCTGCTGCGCGGATCGATCTTGACCTCCAGCACCTGAATGCCGTGCTCGGAGACGTCCGCGACCTCGATGTCTGGATCGATCTTCTGACCGGCAGAACTCTGCAGCAACAACTCGCCACGCATCCGCACGGAATACGGTACATCGACCATCAAGTGGCATTGCGCCGGCTGCAGCAAGCAACGGTCCGGCGGCATCTCGGCGGCGCGTCCTTTGCCGCTCTTCAGGCCCGGATCGGCCGTTTGCTCCGAATCGAGCTGCCTCAGTTGGTTCCGATCTCGCCAGCCGGTTCGCTTGGGCCCTATAGCAGTCGTGTTCTCGCGAAGAACCTTGGTCAGGCCCTTGATCTGGCGCACTTCCGAAATTCCCGGGAGCTGGATAAGCTTCATCGATTGCGCATTGCCTTGCGGCGCGTGCGGTACCTCGGCGCCGCATTTGCCGAAATCCTCGGACCGTCGATCGGCGCGCTGGTAAAACGCATACACGGAGTCGAGGCGGCACTGGGTTGCCTACGGGACACTGATCTTGCATTCGCCCGCGTCCGGCGCGAGGGACCGGCGCCCCCGCGCCTGCTGGTCCTCCGGCTCGAGCATCGCCGCAAGAAGGCCGCGGCAGAACTCGCGGCCGCGTGGCAGGGACTCGCCCAGCCGGGCTTTCTTGCCGGTGTACGTCGCAGGCTGGAATCGTGACGTCACGGAACTGTCACCATACTCTGATTGACGGAACAGCAGGATGACGGATTCAATCGACGCCGACATTACCGATGCAGTTGCGTCCTCCTTTTTTTCGGAATATCAAACATGAGGAAATCCTGGGCCGTCACCAAATGATTCTGAAGACCAACGGATCGATCTCATGAAAGCGTTTCTCGTTCGTCACAGCCATGCCCTTGCCGACGTCGACGATCCCCTGAGGCCACTGAGTGCCCAAGGAAGGGAAACCACGCGGGAGGTCGCTGGCTTCTTCAAGCTCAACGGCAGGCTCAGCTCGGTCTGTGCTGTGTGGCATAGCCCGCTGGCGCGAGCGCGTGAAACGGCGGAGATGCTGATCCAGGAACTCGGACTTGATGGGTTGTTGATCGAAGCCCCGGGGCTGATGCCGGAGGACGATCCTGCCGCCGTGGCGGACCGACTGGACAACGCGAATGACCCGGTGATTATCGTCGGACATGAGCCCCAGTTGGGTGCGCTGGCGACGACGCTGGTCCGCGGGAAAACGAAGCCTGTGATTTTCGATTTCAGGAAGACCGCGGTGTTGGCGCTCGAAAGAGCCGGTGGCCGCCACAAGAAATCAGGCCGATCTTGCTGGCGTGTGCGGTGGTATTTCTCTCCCGAATTGCTGGCGGCTGGGAAGGCTTCGGGCGCAAAAGAATGGCGAGTTGGTGACGCAAGATGATTTCACTCCTCACAGCTTGACTGAAATCCCCGTATGCCCGAAGAACGACGATGATCAGGAAGAAGTCCGACATTCCCAAGGGAACCGCCACCTGGGATTTTCGTGATTCCTGGCGAAATAACGATAGCGAAAGACAAAGTAGGAGCTCACAGCCACGAGCACGATAAGGGCATATGCGAGGGTGGCGGCGATCAGAAGAATGCCGTGCGTTCCCAACGTAGAAGGTACCGCGGCGCCAAACGTCAGCACGATGAAAAGCCAACTCCAAGTCGGGGAAGATGGCGTCAGTTGGTTCTTAGGTTCTGTGTTCATTTGATTCTCAGTATGCGTTCAAATTCGATGGGGAGCGTTGCGGGCTTTTTCAGTCTGCCGTTGCCAAGTTCGCAACTGAAAACTCTGTGACATCTTGGTGGCTGTGGTGCCCTAATAGACCAGATCCTGTTTTCCGCAGTTGACAGTATTTCGCGAATCACGAATCATGGCCGCGACGGAATACCCCTAGGCTGCAGGAAGTTCACCTGGGAACGCCCAGAGACAGCCATTGCCTGACCGCCATTATGAAGCCTCGATTTTTAGTCACCCTCGTTGCTTTGCATGCCGCCTGCGTTGGCGTACTTGGCAACGAACCTAGCGTAGGGGCGGCCGGTCAATGAACGGTCGCCGGCTCAAATGAAACGCGTTGCCGTAGTCCTGCTGATGACATTGGTGTTGTCAGGCTGTGCCACTCCTGGGTCGTTACGGTTGGGTGTGAGATCCTGCTGCGTCAGAGTTTCCTGTTCAAGTAAAGCTCGAGGAAATCATCGGCGTCTTCTGGGGATTCGTAGAACTGGTCCTCGAGCGCTGTAAGCGTCTTTCGAATCTCATCACTGAAGGTCCGCACGATTGCACGTCGTTCCTCCCGGTCTTTGGGCGGACCGCCAGCGCCAAAGACCTTGTTGGCCTCGGCAGCAATTCCAGCCATCGCCACGGAGCCGATTACTCCGAGAGCGGTCGGCACATAGAAAGCCATGTCACCTGTGGCACTGGCAAAATAGGTGACGAATCCGCCGTTGGCGACTCCGGCCTGGTACGTCCAGACCGAAGCCAGAATCTTTTCCGAGTCAGTTAGTTTCTCAAAGCCGACTCGCGCGAGCTGGTCAAACGCCTTTTGGGCTGCAATATCGGTATTCATTTCTTAATGGTGGACAACAGTTGCTGGGTGCGCGCTGTAGAGGAGGGTATTTCGTCGCAGTCAGCTCTCGCGAAGAATTAGCACTGCCCGGCGGCATCCTCAGTGCGCGGTCAGTAGGTTGATGAATAGCATCAGAAAGTAGCCTGCGATCGCAGTGACGGGCAGCGTGAGAACCCAGGCCCAGAGGATATGTTCGACTACGCCCCATTTTACGGCGCTGAGTCGCTTGGTTGCCCCCACCCCCATGATCGCAGCAGAGATATTGTGAGTCGTGGAAAGCGGAATTCCATAATGGGACGCACCCAAGATAACCAGCCCGGCCGCCGTTTCAGCAGCGAATCCGTTCACGGGTTGGAGCCGCACCATTTTGTGTCCCATCGTGCGGATGATCCGCCAACCGCCCGCCGCGGTGCCAGCGGCCATCGTCGCCGCGCAGGCAAGAATGACCCAAGAGGGGATTTCCTTGAACTCAGGCGTCCGCAAGAAACTCAGCCACGAAGGCAGGTTGTCGAACGCATGGCTCTGCGTCCCAGTAAAAAGCGCCAATGCAATAATGCCCATCGTTTTCTGGGCGTCATTTGAACCGTGGGATATCCCCATCCATGCGGCGCTGACCAACTGCAGCCTGCCAAAGAGCGCATTGACAAAATGCGGTGCGGCTTTGCGGAATCCGACGTAGAGCAGCAGCATCAGGATAACGCCAAGGGTGAAGCCGATCACCGGCGAAGTGATCATGGGCAGCACCACTTTCGGCCACAACCCATCGTGCCCGCCCTTGGCGTCAACCGCCGACCATTTCAGCACATCCCATTGACCATGAGCGGTTGCAAGCGCTGCACCGCACAATCCACCGACGAGCGCGTGGCTGGAACTGGACGGCAATCCAAGCAACCAAGTCAGCAGACCCCACCCGATCGCGGCCAAGAGGGCAGCGAGCACGGTGCCCATGGTAATCGCGCCAGTGTCAACGAGCCCTTTGCCCACCGTTTTGGCCACCTGCGTGCCAAAAAAAGCGCCGATGAGATTGCAGGCCGCAGCGAGAGCGATGGCTTGCCGCGGTGTGAGCACTTTGGTCGAAACCACTGTGGCGATCGCGTTGGCCGCGTCGTGGAATCCGTTGATGTATTCAAAAGCGAGCGCGGCGAGCAGGACGATCAGAAAAAAGATCATTGGCGTTGTTGCACGATGAAAGACAGGAGCAACTCAAAGTATCCCCGCATTCTGTTGGAACTTGTTTCTTCCTAATTGATACAAAGCATCGGACTGCCGCAAAGAGAGAGGCAGCCTAAGAGTATGTGGACGAGTTTCTTGTCCCAGAAGAAGGAATTAGCCAGTGGATTTTGCTACTCCAAAGATCGGTGGCGTGGAGCGCGATGAATTCTATGGCGCATGCTTTCTGTGCGCTGTTTGCGACTATCGAGCGCCAATGCCGTCGATTGCATTTGGAGACACGTTGGAACGGTTGAAATGTCCGTACTGCGGCAAATTGGTGACGGAAGCGTCAATTCGGCGCAACGGAGGCGGATTCGTTTTGCCGCGGTTTTCCGGGCAAACACGCTGGCGATATTACCCGCCATGTCCGCCACAGCTTTTTCCCCTCTCCTTTCGGTAATAGCACAGCTCGGCCGGGCGTCGGGCTCCATGCCATGGGGCGTATTGCTCCGCACCACCGGCTACTCCCTGCGTCCGCCAAATCCCCGTCCGTATATTGCCTGTGTCACGAACTGCCAGCAGGCGTTGCTTGCCGCGGGTGCCGCCGGTCTGCACCAACGGGCCAACATTCTCTGCGAGGAGCGACCAGGCGGCATGCCCACCATCGTCGTTGGGGGATTCGTCCCGGATGCGACCGAGGCCGTATACCTCCTTCGCACAACGTTGCTGAGGCATGGAAGTGTTTACTACGTCAACTATCCACGGCGGGGTTTCTCGACAGACCTCATTATCGCTCAACTCATTGATCTGACCGCTGAACTAACGACCTTCCGCGGCAGGCCGCCCGTGGTCATGGCAATCAGTTTTGGCGCCGGCTTGGTACTTGAGTGGCTGCGGCGGGCCGCAGCTATGGGCCGGTCGCCTGAGTTGGCTGGCGTGGTGCTCGTGAGCCCGGTAGCCTGCGTCGAAGATCTGCTCGATCCCGCCGCCCCCAAACCTACGACCCTCCTGGGCCGCGCGATCAAACCTTACCTCAACGCTCCAGGTGTGGCCGACAGCTCGTTGATCGAGAAATCGCGCACATTGTTTCTGAAGATGTTTGAGGCCGGCGCCCAAAACAAAGCCGCTCTTCATCAACTGCTCGCGCCCGCGGAACTCCGGTTGCTGCGTGATCGCGTGTTCGGCGCAATCAATGCAATCGACGCGCGCGGAGCGATCGAACGCATACGGGCGCTACATATCATGCCGGCTCCGGCTGAACCCCGCATCCTGCACCGGGCGCCTACGTTGGTCCTTTTTGCAGAAAAGGAGAACGCCGTGCTCTGCGCCACGTCTCCAACGACACGGGAGCTGACCAGCCGTCCCACCGCGTGGTTTCCGAACGGGGTCACGAGCACGGTGCGCAACACGGCGGAGAATCCGGTCCAGCACGCCTCGCTCATCTTCCACAGTCCGTGTTTCTCTCCGCGCCTGGCTGCATTCTATCGTTCCCTGAAGACGCTGCGCCGCCAAGTGGCCTGACCCGTGCCGAACCTTTCAATGACCTCGTCTGCAACGGTCGAACCATCTCCTACGGTCTCCCGGTCGTTCGTTGGTTCCTGTGCCGGATTGATCGGGGGTCGGCTCGCCGCCCGGCGCGCCCGGTGCTTGATGCGAGAATGCACCGGCATAGGCGCGCAAGAATCAATTTATCGCGGCTTGATGCAGCAGCTGGCCCGCACTGATTTCGGACGTCGCGCCGGCCTGAAACCGAACCTCGATTGCGGGGATTTTCGTCGGAACATAGAGCTGCGCACGTACGAGGGATTTGCGCCCTACGTGAACCGGATGCTGAGCGGTGAGAGCGACGTCCTCTGCCCCGGCCGATGTGCGCATTTTGCAGTTTCTTCGGGCACGACCGCAGGTCCTTCAAAATGGCTGCCTGTGCCTGCGACCATGCTGGCGCACTTCCGCGCAGCCGGCTTGGACTCGATGTTGTTCTTTGCCCATCGGGCCGGCAGCGGCTCTGTCTTTCGGGGCCGGCACCTTTTCCTGGGAGGAAGCACTGCGCTCGTTCCTGTGCCGGGCACTGTTCCCACGATTTATTCCGGCGACCTGAGCGGTATTTCCGCTCTGAACCTGCCGTGGTGGGCGGAGCGCTACCTCTATGAGCCCGGCGTGGAGATAGCCCAGATGACTGACTGGCCTGCCAAACTTGCCGCCATCGCCCAGAGAACGCTCAGGAAGGACATCACGCTGATCGCGGGCATTCCCAGCTGGCTGCTCGTGTTTGCTGAAAGGATGTGCGCACATGCCGCAAAGGAATTCGGGCGCGCCCCGGCAACCCTTCGCGAACTCTGGCCTCATCTTGAATGCCTCGTCCACGGCGGCGTGCCGGTGGCGCCGTTTTCAGCGGAACTGCGGGCCGCAATTGGCCCCGGGGTAGCCTTGCACGAAGTCTATCCCGCCTCGGAAGGGTTCATTGCGGCGCAGGATGCCGAGCCCGAGGCCGGCCTGCGACTGCTGGCGGACCGAGGCCTGTTTTTTGAGTTTCTGCCTGTGGCAGATTATCGAGAGGATGATCCGAGTGGATCAGGACTCCTTGCGGTGCCGCTTGAGGGGGTGAAGCCGAATGAAGACTATGTGCTGGTGCTGACAACGCCTGCTGGGCTGGTACGCTATGTCATCGGAGATGTGGTGCGGTTCGTCACCTCCTGTCCGCCGCGGCTTATCTACGTGGGAAGAACCCGCCTGCAATTGAGCGCCTTCGGCGAACACGTGATCGAGAAGGAGCTCACCGACGCACTCGCCAGTGTTTGCCGCCGGACCGACGTTTCCGTCGCTGGTTTTCACGTTGCCCCTTTGTTTCCTGATCCCGCCGCTGGGCACCCACGCGGACGCCATGAATGGTGGATCGAATTGCGCCCCTGCGAAGGGCGTCCGGATCCGGCCTCCGCGGCGTTTGCGAGCGAACTTGACCGCGAACTCGCGGCCCGCAACGACGACTATGCCGCCAAGCGTGCCGGCCACGGTCTCACAGACCCGGTGGTGCAATTCGTGCGCCCGGGTCTATTTGAACAATGGCTCAAAGGACATGGAAAATGGGGCGGCCAGGGCAAAATGCCTCGTTGTCGGTCTGATAGGATCGTCGCGGATGAACTGGCCAGGCTGGAAACCAAACGCCTTGTGCGTTTTTGACGGCTCAGAGTCTCAGGTTATTGTTACAAATGGATGACCGACGCCGACATTGGCAGCGCTCCCCGCGTCCCATTCTATCCGGACCAGGATTTGCCCCGCGGTTTTCGCATGGTCACGCCGGCGGACTACACTGGCTCGGGTTTTGATCGCGGTCACATGTGCGACCACAGCGACCGGAGCTCCACGCCAGAGGCGAGCCATGCCACATTTTCCATGTCCAACATGATTCCCCTGTCCCCCGACGTGAATGAAAAGGCGTGGGCGCAACTGGAGGCGTACTGCCGCAAACTGGTCGAACGCAGTCACAAGCACCTGTACATCGTCGCCGGCCCGTCCGGCCAGGGTGGCGAGGGGAAGAAAGGACCAAGATTGCAGATCGGCAGGGCCACGCGGGTGGTTGTTCTAGCACAATGCTGGAAATTCATCATGGTTCTGGATGGCGGGCAGGGCGACGACCTCCGGAAGGTGGACTCGAATATTGAACCGCATGACCGACCGCTCTCCTGGATGAGTCGTTTGGGGCGCGATGATGATGCCTTCATGGATTGGATCCGAGGAAGGCAATTGAGCAGGCGTAGGGATTCTTGCTCGCCTGCATGGTTCGATATTCAAAAACGAGGAGCGGCCCATCAAGGGCCGTTCCGTAAATGGAATCGCCGCTGGTTAAGCAGCGACAGTTCGGGGGAGGGCGAGCCAGCGGCAGAAATCTGCGGCGAGCTCCTTTACCGCCTTCTCGGTGACGATCCGATCGAGGATCCGTGAGGCAGACAACGCCGACAGGGGCGGAATCGGACGCTCGGCCGGCATATCAAGCAGTTTGCGAATGGTCGCGATCTGCTTGACGGAAGCCGGATCTTCGATGGCTCCGCCATTTAGGGCTTTGCTTGGGAGACTTGCGGCGATCTCGTCTGGATTTTCCAGGAGCGCGCGTCGCTCCCAGGTGTTTCGTTCCGTGCGGTCGTAGACTCCAACCACGGAGGATGCTGTATCGACCAAGTGAAGACGCTTGGTGGTCGCGAGGGCATGCTGGACAAAGAGCGGGGTATCCGCGCTGAGGCCTTTCGACCAGTAGGTGTGCAGATCGGCCAGGAGCAAAAGAAGCTTGTCGAGGAGGGTGCGTTGGTCGCGGTTACTGAAGACGAATCCCTCATGGATCCGGGCGCAAAGCGGAACTGCGTGATGGAATCGCCCGACTTGCCCGAGCAAAGCGAGGGCCTGACAGGAGTGGCCCATGATATAGGCGGGCTTGGTGTTGGACTCGCCGGACTGATGCAGCAGTTTGACGGCTGGCATCTTGCGTCCGCATTTGCCCTTCTTGATGCCATCGGCCAAGACCACGAGGCGGCCGTTGCATCTGACGATTCCGGGATGGACCTTGAGGATCAGGCCAGTCCAGATCCGGGCAAGCTTGTCGGAACACAGGGCGCGATTGTGGAAGAAATCCAAGAGGCAGCCGTAACAGCGCACGCGTAGGCCCAAGGCCCGCACGAAGCTGGTGACCCCGGCTACATCTTGGCGGGTGCACAGGGCCGCCAGCACCACGAGCAGCCAGCAGAAGGTGCGTCGGCGCGAACACGCCGGGCGCAGTTGCGACGCCACCGACCACCAGTGCAACCAGAGAAGCATGAGGAGAAGTTGACTCTGGCCCAGAAGTATAGCTTATGTATGCTATACCGCGATAACAAAATGTGTTTTGCCGGGAGAAATCTTCATGGGCGTTCAGGCCGGGCTGGGCCGGACCTGTCGGGTTCTGCTGGCCCGGATTGCGCTCGACCACCGAGCGCGGACTGGGAAACTCACTGGCTTATGGCCGAACGCTCCATCCAACCGGTCCCGGCGGCCTTCGCTGCCGCCCGGGGCAACACAGCCTTGTTCAAGCTGAAACTATGAAGGACCAGCAGCTCACCAGATGGCAGTCCCAACTCGCCCGAGCCCAAGCCCAACTCGCTCGGATCGGACCCATGCGCCCCGGCTCTCTCAGCCAGCAATATAAGGATCCGGCAACCAAAACCGGCGCCTACTGGCAGCTCAGCTACACGCACAACATGCGCAGCCGATCTCGCTATGTTCGCCCCGACGAAGTGTCCCGGACCAAGCCGCTCCTTGCCAACTTCAAGCGCTTCCGGCAACTCGTCGATTGTTGCGTCGATCTCTCGGTCAAAATCGCGGACCGCCAAACTCAATTGCTCCGCGCCGCCCCGCTGAACGAGGCTTGACCCGCCAAGAACTCGGCACTCTTGAGGAGGGATCTGCTGGGGCAGAAATTGATCCACGGGTTCCCTTCCCAGCAGATGCCCTGGTGGTTTCGAAAGCCAAACCAGATGCATTTACTAACCCTGCGCTTGCCGAGATCCTGACAAGCGCCGGAATTCACCATCTCGTGGTTCTCGGCGTCATGGCTGAAGGCTGCGTGCGTGCTACGGCGAACAGCGCGATGAGGAGAGGGTTCTCGGTCACTGTGGTTTCTGACGGTGTCGCGTCCTCTCGCGACTTCTTGAGGCGCTTCGGCTTGAGGAGCGTTCAGAAAACCGGAGCCCGGATTAGAGAGACCTCGGAGGTTCTGGGATGAACAACGGAGGAGCACTCCGGCTCGGCTTCTCGGCATTGCTCGGGCCGATGATTTTGATGCGGACCTGATTCGCAATTCGTGTGAGCCGGACTGGCGAACGGCTCATGCCGGATCACTGAAACGATGATGGAAGAATCGATCTGAGTTCGTCGGCGGCACTGACACGCCACCCGCTTAATCTTCCCCAGGCTTCCCTCTGCGAGAATCCGGCTAACGACTCGCGATTTTCCGACGCAAATAGGTGCAGGTGCAAAATGCTCTTTGCAAGCAGGTCAGGATCAGAGTAGCCGCTCAAGAGTGTCTTCGTGGGTGGCGAACAAGTTGCTTCTGCTCCGCCTTCAAGATCGGAAAACGCAAATTCTCGCCGTGCTCGGTGGTAATAGAGGAGATAGCGACCCTTCGGCAGGCCGCGGAAGTCCCGGATAACTCGGATAACGTCACTCTCCTTCAAAGGAGGGCGAACGATCCAAGAGTCAGGACTTATCACCCGATCATGGATCACTGGAAGATACTCATGCCCTTCATAGTCAGCAATGCTCAAGTCGATGTCGCGATGCTTCGGAGACCCAACCCATGAGTGCGGGTCGATTGCTGTCAGGTGTTTGTTCGAGCCGGCCTTTTCGATGATCAGCAACGATCCGTGACAAATGTCCACGTTCAACGCGCGAAGGCGGCACAAAAACATCGTGACAAACGACACCGCGAGACAATTAAACCACTGGGTCAATTCGTCCGTCACTTCGGGCTTCCCTCCCAGACGACAAAAAAAGTACTCGAACCTCCCTCAAAAACCTCTCGTGGGAGAGGTCTTCTATCACCCCGATCATCATGGCCTTTTTGTGGTTCTGCTGCAGGGGCCGCTCGCCGCCCGGCAGAATAGGTAAAGCGATTGGCATCGTAGTCATCATCGAGCGCGGCTCTTCATCCCAGCCGCCGGTCCGCAGTCTTGGCAGGGCGTTTCTGCGGGAAATGTCGGCCTCGGTGAGCATGGCGCGGGGTTGTGGGGCCGTTTGTAGGCCCGAAAGGCATTCCATGCAACGTTGCTTTCTCGCTCTGGCACGGTGGACCGAATCACCAGCCGAAAGCCGTCTTGTGATCTGCAACAGAACTGGAGTGAGTGCATCTGGCTTTGACCGAGCGGAAATGAATATCGAACAACTTGGTGTGGAAACGAAGCGGTGGGATCGTACGATCGGGCCAAAAAAGGGGCGGAGCCGCCGACCCTCAGATGGTCCCGATTCCGCAGAAGGAGTAGAACCCGCGTCCGGCGCGTCCAGCGGCCTTGTCGCCGACGAAGACATGATCCGCCATGTCAGTTTTGAGGATCTGGGAGGCTGGCGAACATGGCCCACGCTCCTATGCCGCCGCTGAAAAACGCGTTCTTGTCCGCCGCATCCGCCGCGAGGGTGACATTCGAATAGAATGGTTCGGTTATTGAAGACTCCAGCTTGTGGAGCCATGACTACCCGCGCCCTGACTGACGCCGAAATCCTTCTCCTCGAATCTGCCCTCATCGATCGCCGCCGGTACCGGGATAGATTATTTCTTCTGTTTGCGGTCGGTACCGGCTTCCGTGTGAGCGAAATCGTCTCCATAGATTGGCGCCAATTGCTTACAGCCGGCGGAGAGGTGGTCCGCGAGGTGATTGTTGAACGCGCAATGCTGAAAGGTGGTGCGGGACAGCGGCGCAAGTCGGTCCGGAGTCGCCGGGTACCGCTGTCGGAGCGCGTTCGGGGGGCGATTGCGGATTACCTCGGCACGTTTCAGGCCATCCCCGGGGGGGTCGTGTTCAAATCGCGGACCGGTGACAATCAGGCGATCACAAGGGGCCAGGCGTATCGGCTGCTGAAGCGCTTGGCGCGTGAGGTCGG
>Ga0182027_10003289_pt1 | contig 25738 bp, 25 predicted proteins | sample 712E1DmetaG_FD_121300 | JGI IMG/M metagenome (GOLD analysis project Ga0182027, IMG submission 121300) | Permafrost microbial communities from Stordalen Mire, Sweden - 712E1D metaG (Illumina Assembly) | ecosystem: Environmental > Terrestrial > Soil > Wetlands > Permafrost | place: Sweden...
CACAAATTTTAGATGTTTTTGATTCTGCCTGTGCAATGGTTGAAACGGAAGCATTAAAAGGGTTTAACAATAAACCTGATTTGTTTGCTGTATCACCAGTTACGGCTACTCCGCCACCTGCAAACGAATCAGCAATAGATGGTGTTTTAAGAAAGATAGGGGAAGTTGTAAATATGATGAATCCTTCCAGCTGGACAGGAGGAGCTTACAGCAGCATAACACAATTTCTATTAAAAATACTTGACTTTTTAATTTACCCTGTTTTCCTGGCAGAGCGATACTTTTTCATGGGTCTGATTAAAATATTTATTCCCCTGATGATTGCCCTTTCTATTTTTGATAAAACGAAAGATTATATCTACAATGTTTTCAAGATGTATGCTCGTTACTACCTGGTAATTATCCCCTATGCTTTCGTCGTCGTATTTGCAAACACCCTGTTCGATACTATGACTGTTCTTATAACGCCTGTTTCTGCTATAGGTCCAGGTAGTATGGCTATTTCAGGAGGATTGATGGTTATTTTAGCTCTTATACTGGTTATAGTTATCAAAATCAAGCTTTTTAAAGTTTCAATGCCTTTCATCAAAGAATTAATCAAGTAGCACGATGGGAAAACCTAAAATAGATATTTACAAAACCCTTATTGTCAACCGCATGGTTGTTTGGGGCCTCACGATTGCCTTTATTGTTTCATCGGCAATATTCGCTTTTTCCATTAATAGCCTTTACTCTAAACAGTTAAACACTGTGCTGGTTCTGGACACTAACGGCGAAGTGATCCCCATGAAGTGGATGCAAAGGGATGAAAATATAAAGGTTGAGATCAAGGACCATCTTGAAAAATTTCATACTTATTTTTATCAATACGATGCCTTTAATGTTGAGAAAAGCCTTGAAAAATCTTTGTGGTTTGGGGATAATTCTATAGAGCAGCTTTATATAAAACGTAAAAATGATGGCTGGTTTACAAAGGTTTCCAATTACGGTATAAAGCAAACAATCGAGATCTTACCGGAAAATATCGAGATACAAGGGAACAGCGAACCTTATTCCTTCCGGGTTAAGGCGATACTGTCAATTGCACAGGACGATCAGACCGTCCGCTATTCTTTTGAAACTACCGGGTTAATAATTTTTGTTAGCCGTAACTATCCCCTTAACCCTCATGGGTTACTGATCACAAGGTTCGCTGAGCTTAACCGTAGTGAAATAAAATAGTCATGAATAAAGAAAAGATAATATTTTTTGGAGCTATAGGAGTAGTTGTTCTTATCATGGTTATTTATGGGGTAAGTGTTTATTCTAAAAAAACAACTTCGTCTGCAGCTATTGATTTTATCGTTCCTGATCTGGTGGAGAAAGACAAAACAATTGAGGAATATAACAACCGGCTAAAAAAGGCCAACGCTTACCAGGAACCGGAAGCAAAACAGGATTTATCCAAGACCGCTAATTTTAAAACCTACCAGTCAGAACCCCGGAATGTTGTTGAAAAGAAGTCTAGCAGCGAAGATCAGGTAACAAATCCGGTAACACAGAAACCAGAGCCCATAAAAGTAAAAGAAGAAACAAAAAGCGAAGCTCCACAAAAGAAAGAAGAAGACCCCGGAGGCTTTGGAATAATTATCTCTGAAGGATCCTCCGAAAAAAAATCCACATCTGGTTCACAAGCTAAAAATGGCGGGTTTACTGCTGCAGTGCTGGAAGAGGACACCAGGATAAAAAACCAATCTTCGGTTGTTTTTTTCCTCTTGGAGGATCTTACTCTAGATGGTACAGTTTTTAAAAAAAATGCGATCCTGTACGGGAAGGCTATAGAAAATATTAATGTTTTCGACATAAATATTTACCAGATAATGAATACCGATGGTGTTGTTTCCTCGGTAAATAGTTTAATTGTTTTCGACGAAAAATATTCCCATGGCCTGGCTTATGAAGGAAACCTTAACGAATCGATGAGGGAGGGTGTTGGACAAACCACTAATGAAACGTCTTCTGCTATTTCTTCCGGCATTGCTGCAGGGACAGGCGTAGGCATTGCTGCCAATGCTGTGGATAATACAATAAGGGCCATGACAAGAAAAAAGGAACCAATAATAAGCTTATATAAAGGCTATAAAGTTTTTATTAAAAAAGAGTAAAATGCGAAATATCTTCTTAACGGGTTTACTTGCTTTTTTGGCAGGTTCGGTATTCTCCCAAAATATGGGTGTAATAGAGGTAAATAAAGACTTTACAGCTACCCTTAATTTTACAGATTCAATTGTTTTTATTGTTGTTGGAAACAATCCATCAGTGGGTGAAAATAAAAACAAATATTATGATATTTTTCAAAATGGTAAGAATTGTGTTATCCGTGGCAATGATCCTCTTTCCCCCAAAACTTCAATAACCGTTAAGCTCGATAATGAAAAGATCTGGTATGGCCGGTTGAAGTATGGCGACAGCACGAAGATTTTCTATGACTTCACGGGTGAAGAAGTTAAAAAGATTGACGAGAAGAAAATGAAAGAGGTCGCCAGTATTGAAAGTAATAACTCAAAGATGAAAGAACGCCTTAATAGCGTACTTTCTGATAAGGTAGAATATAACTCAATTGGTAGAGTTGAGAACGGTATGGCCTTTCAGGTTGCTAACATAAAGAATGACGACAACTTTACTTATTTCAAGCTCATCATAACTAACAACACAGGAAGTGACTACAACATTGACGGTATTTACTTCAAGGTTGTAGAGGGAAAGCGAAAAGGGTTGAAAAAAAGCGAGGCCAAAATCGAGCAGAGAATTAAAATCGAGTTTGAGTCTCCCGTTAAGGTTGTCACTGCCTATCAAAAACAAGAGCTGGGTTATGTAACAGAGCGTTTTACCGGAGGCAAGGATGGTTCTCTTGTTATCCAGCTCAGGGAACTCAAGGGGACCCGTAACCCTATTATAGAGATCTCAGGAGAAAAGATGTTAAAGGTGAAAGTATTTGAACAAAAACTCTCTGCAAATGAAAATTAGATTAACACTTGCATTTTTTATTATTTCAGTTTCGGCTGGAGCACAGTTGATACATGTTGAAGGAAGTAAAGCCCTGGGGGTTAATTATGCTTATGTTAAAAACGGCTTTAACGTCTCTTCAAGAATTACCTTTTATAAAAGTGGCAATCTTGCTTTTCGAGGGAGTATTGACTTTGAAAGAGTGAGCTTTGATTTAAGCAAGGCTTCAATTGTCTATGCAAACCCTGAGATAATATATACTTTCTATAATCCCGGAGATAAATTATTTTTCAATGTAAAAGGAGGTATTCTAACAGGAGCGGAATTTATAAATAATTCAGTGCTCGATAAAAAGAAAAGCCAGTTTTTTGTCGGTGAGGACATAGGGCTTTGCGTCGAGTACTACGTTACCAATAAGATCATGATTAACCTTGATTTGGATCAGCGTTTCTTCCAGTTGAGCAAGGTAGGTAAAGCTAGTTTTATTATAAAATTAGGAATAAACTATAACTTCTAAGACTATCAAAAAATTAATTTTTATCCTATTCGCTTTTGTGCTGCTATTTCCTGTAAGTAACTGTTACGATAATACCATAACCTATGAAGACTAAAACTTTAATACTATTTTTCAGCGTACTGTTAGGATTGTCCTATACTTCTTTATCTCAGACTAGAAGTGCCACTATTGCAACCAATGTAGGTACGATATGCTATAATACTGTACCCCCTGCTAACTTTTATATTGCAATAGGCGCACTATGTAATGGATTTAGTGCAAATAGAAACGGAACGCACTGGGAAAAAAGCACTAATGGTTTCTCTACTTGGGTGCAATGCCCACATTCAGTCGATACTCGTAGTTTTTGGAAGGAAAGCCAAGCCCTTACCGTTACTACTCAATACAGAATGTATTCATATTTTGTTGACTGTGGTGTTAAGTACTCAAACGTAATAACCATAACCGTACTGCCCCCTGTTACCGCAGGTTCTATCTTAGGTACTCAAAATGTTTGCTATGGAGGCACACCGACAACATTTTATAATGCAGGAGGGGCTACAGGTGCTAATGGTGCTTTTACCTACGATTGGCAATCTACCATTAACGGAGGTGCATCTTGGACTTCCTGTTCAGGTGGTACAGGACTAACCTACTGTGAACCAGCTGGTATAATCCAAGAAAAAATATTTAAACGAGTAGCTACTTCAACTTTTGGTTGCGATGCTGTGCAAACCAATGTAGTTACGATAAGCGTTTACAACCCCCTTACCTCTGGCTCTATTGGTGAGAACCAGAGCATATGCTACAACTCAGTACCAGCTGCTTTTTATAACGTTTCACTTCCTACAGGAGACAATGGATCTTATACCTACGTTTGGAGAAAGAGCATTAACGGAGGTTCGAGCTATATTGATATTGGTAGCTCTAATTCTTCTGATTATTCAGAACCTAATCCTATTACTCAAACAACGCTGTATCTTAGGGTTGCTACCTCTGGTAGCTGTGGCTCTTTAGCTTCTATCCCTATTACGGTTACAGTCTATGCTCCTTTAACAGGAGGTTCTATTTTAGGTTCTCAAACAATTCCTTATAATACTACTCCTACAGCCTTTAGCAACTCGAATAATCCTGCAGGAGCAAACGGTTCTTATAACTATACTTGGCAAAAAAGCGTTAACGGAGGCTCTACGTGGTCGGACATAATCGGTGCAAACTCAAATTCCTATTCTGAACTTGCCAATCTTACTGTAACAACTAAGTACAAACTTATTGTAACATCGGGAGGTTGTGAAAGTTCAGAGTCAAATGTTATTACGGTTAACGTTTTACCTCAGCTTCTAGGTGGTTCTATCGCTGGAACGCAAACTATTTGCTATAGCACAAATCCAACCCCGATTACAAATTCAGCTTCACCAACAGGAGGAAATGGATCTTTTACGTACCAATGGAAAAAGAGCGTTAACGGGGGTATCTCATGGGATGATATACCTGTTATAGCAACGGATTACTTTAATTGTCCTGCTTTAACCCAAACAACACTATTTAAGCGTGTAGCTACATCAGGAACAAGCGGAAGCGTAGAATCAAATGTTATTACGATTACTGTTTTAACACCGCTAACAAGCGGTGCTATTGCTGCAAGCCAAACGATTAGTTATCAAACAGCTCCAAACCCATTCACGAATGATATTTCACCTACAGGAGGAACAGGCTCATATACGTATCTTTGGAAGCAAAGTATAAACGGAGGTGCGGTTTGGACTGACATTGATAATTCTAACGCTAATTACTATAGCTCAGGAAATCTAACCGTAACAACACTTTTTAAACGTGTTGCTACTTCAGGAAGTTGCGGAAGTGTAGAATCAAATGTAATAACTATTACCGTTTTTTCACCGCTAACAGGAGGGGCTATATCAGAGGATCAAACTATTTGTAATAGTTCTGTACCCGCTAGCTTCTCGAATGTTTCAATACCAACTGGAGGAACAGGCTCTTTTACCTATCAATGGAAAAAGAGCGTTAATGGAGGCTCTATATGGGCTGATATTGCGAGTGCCAGTAGTACAACTTATGCGGAAACTAATAATTTAACCACAACAACGCAGTATAAACGAGTTGCAACTTCAGGAAGTTTTGGCTCAATTGAATCCAATATTGTTATCGTTACCGTTTTACCTCAGATTCTCGGAGGTTCAATAAGCACAAGTCAAACGCTGTGCTATGGTACTAAACCAGCTACGTTTACTAGTGTAACCCTGCCAAGTGGAGGAAATGAAACATTTACCTACCAATGGCAGAAAAGCGTTGATTTAGGATCTATTTGGGTTGATATTCCTGTGGCTAATGGTGAAACCTATACGGATATCAACAACCTAACAGTTACTACAAAGTACAAAAGGGTAGCTATTTTTTCCTGTGGTATGGTTGAATCTAATATTGTAACTGCTTTCGTACTACACGTATTAAACGGTGGAGGGGTAACGGCAGACCAAACACTTTGCTACGGTTTAAAACCTGCAAACTTTATCAGTTCGATTGACCCAACAGGTTCAAGCACTTTTTCTTATCAATGGCAGAAAAAGGAGGATGGTCATTTTACTTGGTCAGATATTACAGGTGCTAATTCTCTATCTTATTCAGAGGATAATAATTTGATAGTAACAACGCAGTACAAGCGTTTAGCCAATTCGGGGGGTTGCGGTACGGTTGAATCAAATATTATCAGCATCACAGTTTACTCACCGCTAACAGGAGGGGCTATTACTGCGGACCAAACGATTTGCAATAGTTCTATACCATCAGGTTTTACTAATGTTAACTTACCTTCAGGAGGTAATGGCTCATACAGCTATCTATGGAAAAAGAGCGTTAATGGAGGCTTTACGTGGGCTGATATAAGCGGAGCGAATAGTTCAACCTTTTCAGAATCCTTAAACCTTAACAATTCGACAATATATAAAAGGATAGCCACTTCAGGGACCTGTGGAAGCACAGAATCGAACGTTATAGCGATCACCGTTTTACCCGATTTCGTTTCTGGTGTAATCTCATCGACGCAGACCGTATGCTACTTAGGAAATCCTTTGCCCCTTACAGGAACTAACCCGACAGGAGCAGATGGTAGTTATACCTTTCAATGGCAATCGTCAGGGGATAATACCAATTGGTCTAACATTTTCGGGGAAAAAGATGCTACGCTACAGCCACAACCCTCCATAGCTTCTACCTATTTCAGGAGGATTGCTTCAAATGCTTTCTGTAATGCTTCGGTTATCTCCAACCCTTTACTGATAACCGTTCGGGATAAGGTAACAAAGCCAAGCGTTAGCATTAGCGATTTCTACTGTAAAAACACAAACGTAACCCTTAATATTGCAAACCCTAATAGCAGCACCTATAAATGGTACAATAGTTTTAATATTTTTCTCTCTGAAGGTTCTCAAATATCATTTTCAAACCTTACGGCTGATTTTTCGGTTTACGTTAAATCTATCCTATCGAACGGTTGCGCCAGTGAACCCTTAGACTTACAGGTAAAGATTGACCCTATTAAGGCGAACTTTACCTCTGACATTACTACCGTTACCCTTGGTGATCCAATCAAGTTCACCAGTACAAGCGTTAACGCCAGCACTTACACCTGGAACTTCTTCGAGGGCGACATTATAAACGAAATGAACCCGGTACACTATTACAACACCCTAGGTGTTAATTCCAAAAAATTCAGTGTTGAATTAACTATTAAAAGTGTGGCGGGATGCAGTGATTCTGTTTTGAAAGAAGAGATAATTTCCGTAATTAATGATGTTACCGGCATCGAGAAAAATAAGGAAGTCACGTTCACTTACTATCCAAACCCTGTGAAAGAAAAACTTTCCATTATTAGCAGCAGAAAGATTGAAACCGTTAAAATTTTCAACTCTGGAGGTAAAATGATTGAGTCTTTAGTCTTTGATAATGATTTTGTTTTTGTTGATTTCAGCTCTTTTAAAACTGGTATTTACTTCTTGGAAATTAACGGTTTACTGGATTCAAAGAAAAATATTAAAATCATAAAACAATGAAAGCTATAAAATTTTGCCTTTTTATTTTTGCTCTGGTCGCTGAGCTCTTCTTTCCCTCGTGCGATAGTCGTGAAGATTACTTTATTGATGTTAATAAAGCCCCTACTCTCTCGCTCGTTAGAAACGGGGTTGCGCTTGAGGGTAACACTCTCTCGGATTCTCTCAAAATCGGGGTACCCATATCCTTACAATATTTTATTCAGGATGAAGAAAAGATAATATTACAGGTCTCGCAGGAGCAACAAAGAAGCACTTTTGAGGTTGGTAATGAATTAATTAGCTTTACCGGCGTTGTTGAAGGTCAAGACCAGGTTACCTTGATGGCTAAGGATTCTTTTAATGAAGAAGCAAAATTTTCTATAACATTTACAGTTTTTCGAAATATTGCCCCTGTCGCCTTTTTTACAGTTAAAAAAATCGGTGTTTCAAGTCCATACGAATATGAAGTGGACGCTTCGGCCTCTTATGATAAAGATGCAAGGTTTAGCGGTAAAATTACAGAGTATGAGTACACACTTGCAAATTATAAATTTAGTTCTCCGCTGAGTAAGGTACGCTATGTTTTTGGCAGTGCGGGGCAGAAGCAGATCCGGGTCCGGGTAAAAGATAATAGCGGTGATTGGTCAAGCCAGGTGTCTGAATACGTGGTTTTAAATTGAGTTTTTGGTTTGGGTTTAATAATATTGCAAAGAAAGAAGCAGCCTTTTGAGCTGCTTCTTTTGTCTCGCTGCATCTCGTTTCACCGAGCACCCTGTTTCGGCACTGGCAAGTTGCATTCCTGCAGAGCTCGTTTCCTTCCTCAAGGGTAAATCAAATGTAGCTATATTTCAGGAAGTTTGTAAATTATTTATTTTATTATAATTATTTAAATAAAATAATATATTATAAATATTATATTTAATGTTATTATTTTAATTAATAGCGCATTTCACGGGAAGAGGTGTTTTCTTTGGTCACATTGTTTATTTATTCCCGTGTCGCTATGTTACGGGCTCCGCTTCGCTGCGGAAGCCTCGAAGCTGAAAAAAGCTTCTTCGTGTTCTAAACCCTTCACAGCGCTGATGCGATGATTTGAGCGGTACAATGGTACACGGCTAAAATCATAATACAGAAGTGGTGTTCGCCCCAGGCTCACGTCTATAAACAAGTTTTTTACAAAGTTAGCCATAAGTCCTAAAACGATGGCCATACCCGCAAACATCCTACACCCGCAAAAGACTACGGCATAAAGCCGCTACGCTATTTATTCCGTTTCCTTTTGCACTTATTTAGTCCTTCTGGCTTTCGTCCACTGGTAAAAACTTTGTTTAACTTAATTCTATCGCATTATGAAAAACACACAGTCCACCCAGCAATCAATCGATTTTCTTCATGTAGCAGAAGTTTCCCTTACCTATGTGACTAAAGTTAAACCTTCCGAACGCCTGACGGTTAAATGTTCCAGGGATGCACACAAGATCTTCTTCGACTCATGGAACCAATCCACAATTGAACATAAGGAAACCGTTAAAATGCTCTTGTTCAACAGGGCAAACAAAGTTCTGGGTATTAGCACGATATCCGAAGGAGGATTATCCGGCACTTTAATGGATGTTCGTATGATCTACCAATACGCTTTAAAAAGTAACGCATCCGGAATTATCATTGCTCATAATCATCCTTCAGGAAATAGCAACCCGAGTGAGAGCGATCTAAAAATCACCCAGAAAATAAAAGAGGCAGGAAATCTTCTTGATATTCAGTTACTCGATCACATAATCCTTACACCTGAAAGAGAAATCTACAGAAGCTTAGCAGATGAAGGTCTGCTTTAAATACCCTTCGGGGTATTTTTTCGGTTTACAGTTGAATAAATATGGTCCTGGCCACCGCACGGTTTTTAGACAAACACAGAAGGTTAAGACTGTTTGTTTAAAAAGGAGATTTCAATTTATAGGAAGAAAAAACTACAAATTGAAACCCCCTTCCCTTATGCTTGGAAAGAGTTAGCCTATTTTACGGTTCCATTGCGCAGCACTTCACTACGATTCAAAAAGGCTTACACTTTCCCTTTGCGCTTTCACAACCTCACACCTTACTTTAGAAGAGTATAAAAACAAAAATGCAAAAGCCGAGCGTATTGATCACATTTGGCCATTCAAATTAAGATTAGCATACATAACTAATCAACAAGCACTTAACTCTGGCTTATGGTGGTCAATATGATCCAGCCAACTATGGTTAAGGCAACTGGTTTTTCCAGTCAGACAGTTTAATTAATAATATAAATTTAAACATCTGACTAAAATACCTTATTTTTGACCTGTAAACAGTAAAAGTCAAGTATTATGCCTGACATAGAAGTTAAAGATTTAATTGTCGTATCAGCAACAAAATATTTTTCAAAATATGGTTTTTATAAAACCACGATGGATGAAATTGCAAAGAATATTCACAAAGCAAAAGGTATTCTTTACTATTATTTTAGAAGCAAAGAAGAACTTTTTAATGAAGTTCTAAAACAAGAGTTGGGTATGGTTAAAGCAGAATTAGGCAAAATTGTAATTAGCAATAATGATTCTCTGATCATACTCAAAGAGTACATGCTTACGCGTTTGAAATTATTACACACGGCAGTTAACTACCATGAAACATTAAAAGCTGATTTCTTTGAAAAATATCATTTCGTTAAAGACGTCCGAGACGATTTTTCTGAGTTTGAACGAGCCCAATTAACAATTATTTTGAAAAAGGGGAAAAAGGAAGGTTATCTTGATGTTAAAAACATAAATTCTACCGTGAATATTATTATGATGGTAGTAAATGGGATAGAAATACCCTTATTCCTGCAAAATAAATATGCTGAATTTGAAAATACTATCGATGAGCTTGCAACTATGATAGTGGGCAGTTTAAAAACTCAAAAAAAATAATTTTTTTAAATTAATTGACTATAAAACATAAATGGTCAAATATATTTATATCTTTGTACTGACTTTTAAATAGTATTGATCAATTACTATATACAAAAATTTGGAAGATCTAAGACATCTTTTATTAAAGTATAAAGAAGCAATTATATCATTTACATTGATTAAGCTGCCTTCTATAGTTATTATATTAATAATTAAACTTATACAATAGTAACTAGTTTTATTTTTTCTTTTTTAATGACTATAAAACAATATTGTTCAATTATTTAATAGTGAAATATTTTACGGAGACGCTATGGCCTGATTTTGATAAAGAAGAATTTTATAAAGCTATCCTTAATTATCAAAACAGCGAAAAGAGATATAAAAAAACTAGTGAACAGCTGACAAAAATTAAGAATACTATATGATAATAAATCATTTGACGGATTATTTGCCGAATACAATAATTCTTAACGAATACTTTGCCGACAAATCAGGTATTACCAATGAGGAAATAATTTCCAAAAGTGGAATTAAGCAACGGAGACGCACCCTATCATATGAGAATACAAATTCAATGGCGATTGAAGCAGTAAAAAAAGCTTTATTTGATTTACCGTTTTCAATAAATGAAATAGATTTAATAATAGGAGCAACATACACACCTTATGATACAGCCGGCACATTGGCCCATGCTGTACAAAAACAATTTAATATATGCAATGCAAAATGTTTTACTGTTGATTCCGCTTGTTCTTCTTTTGTAAATGCAATAGAAATTGTTGACTGCTATTTTGACAGCGAAAGAGCGAGTAAAGCATTAATTGTTATTTCAGAAAACAATAGCGCTTATAGCGATGATTCTGACAAGAATTCAGGTTTTTTATTTAGTGACGGTGCTGCAGCTGTATTTATCACCAATCAAAGATACTCTTCCAATGATATTAAAATAATGGATGTGAATACTACCGGTTTGGGGCACATTGGCAAAAGTCTTGAGGCTGTATATGTAAGACCTAATAATGGAGGAATTAGAATGCCTTATGGGAAAGATGTTTTTCAACATGCCTGTAAGTATATGTTACTTGAAACCGAACATATTTTGCATAATAACGACATTCATCTTAGTGAATTGAACTATTTTATTCCTCACCAGGCAAATGCCAGAATTACGGATTACGTAACAAAAAAATTGAAATTAGAACCATCACAGGTACTCACAAACATTGAACAGCTTGGCAATACCGGTTCGGCAAGTACTCCAATTGTATTATCCCAAAACATGGGAAAATATAAGCAAGACGATATAATTGTTATATCGGTTTTTGGAGGGGGGTATTCAAGTGGAGCTGTTCTACTTAAAAAATTATAATATTTCTATGAAAGAAAAAGTTAAAAATATTTTTTTCAAATTTTGGTACTGGTATTTAAGTTCAATTGATAAAAATGCCGAAGTTACATTTATGAATTATGGCTATTCAAAAGATAATCATAACATTGAACTTAAAGAAACTGATGAAAACAATAGATACTCAATACAACTTTATCATTTGATTGCTACAGGTGTAGATATTAAAGGGAAAAATATTTTGGAAGTAGGTTGTGGGCGTGGTGGTGGCTTATCTTATATAAATCGTTATTTATCACCAGACTTATTAACCGGTGTTGATTTGAGTAAAAAAGCAATAAACTTTTGTAATAAAAAATATTCATCTGAAAGAATCAAATTTTTACAAGCAAATGCACAAAAACTAAACTTTCAGAATGATTCATTTGATGTAGTAATAAATGTTGAGTCTTCACACCGCTATTCTCAAATTGATATATTCTTAGATGAAGTATATCGTGTTTTGAAACCCGACGGTTTTTTCCTTTTTGCTGATTTTGGGGATAATAATGAAATTGAAAGACTAAACACTCAATTTTGGAAGTTAAATTTTCAATTAATAAAATTTGAAAATATTACCAATAATGTTATTGAAGCATTAAAATTATCCACCCAAGGTAGAGAAGAATTAATAAGAAAGCTATTACCAAAGTTACTTCAAAATTTGGGTAGAAATTTTGCTGCAACTATAGGATCAGGAACTTATAACTCATTTTTAACCGGGCATTATGAGTATGTATTATATGTTTTAAAGAAATAGTTATTTCCATCTAACTAACTGAAAACAACCATAGTATTAAAACATGATAACTATTTCCAAACTTATCCTTACAGGTGTTTTAGGCTGGAAAATAAAAGGCGAGTTTCCTGATATTAAAAAATCTGTTGTAATCTTCGCACCCCACACAAGTTACTGGGATGGTCTATATGGAAAGCTTTATCTGATGCAATTAGATATAAATTATAAATTTTTATCAAAAAAAGAATTTTTCAAATTTCCATTGAAATACTTTTTTAGAATTTTTGGCTCTATACCTGTATATGAAAACAAAGAATATATTGATCATATTACCGGATTATTTAACAATAGCAAAGAGCTACATATAGTGTTATCACCAGAAGGACAATTGGCAAAAATCACACATTGGAAAAGGGGATATTACTATATGGCAGAAAATGCTAATGTACCTATTATAGTTGGCTATCTTGATTATAAGAAAAAAGAAATCGGGATTAAAGGAGTGATTGATAATTTAACAAATATTAGGATAGTTAAAAAAGAGATTGCTGAACTATATTCTGATGTTACAGCAAAATACCCTGAAAAATTTTCAGTTGAAATAAAAATATAGATTATGAAACAGAAGGTAGCATTAGTATTGAGCAGCGGTGGCGCTCGCGGAACAGCACATATTGGTGTAATTCGTGAACTTATTAAACAGGGTTATGAAATAAGCTCTATATCAGGTACTTCAATGGGTGCTTTGGTTGGCGCAGTATATGCATCTGGCAAACTTGATGAATATGAATCTTGGCTATGCTCACTTAGTAAAATGGACATCTTCAATCTGGTCGACTTCACATTGAGTATGAAAGGTATTATTAAAGCTGATAGAGTTTTAAAAGAGATGCAGAAATTCATTCCTGACCAAAAAATTGAAGACTTACCCATTAAGTATGTTGCCGTAGCTACAGATTTGAAAAAAGGGAAAGAAGTAGTAATAACCGAAGGAAGCTTGTTTGAGGCAATACGGGCTTCAATATCTATTCCATTGGTTATTACTCCGGTTCAAAAAAACGAAACACTATTTGTAGATGGAGGTGTTCTTAATCCCATACCTGTTAATCGTGTGTTTCGTAATCCAGATGATATTCTTATTGCAGTTAACGTAAATGCACTGATTCCATATCAAAAACTAAAAGTTGATGATCCGGAATGGTGGTATTTTGACCAACTTACTAGTGGTAAGCTAAGTAGTTTCCAAAAGAAAATAGCCAAACATTTCCCACTAAATAGGAAAGAAAGCACAAAGTATTTTAACCTTATTGGTAAAACGATAAGCCTTATGTTATCACAGATTTCGATGTTAACACTTGAGATAAACCCTCCTGATATACTTATTGAGATTTCTAGGAATTCTTGCGGAGTATTTGACTTTTATAAGGCTAGTGAACTCATTGAGTTGGGCAAAAAAGCTACAAAGGAGGTTTTAAAAAAGTAAAGTGAAGAAAACTATGAAAAAGATATCAGCAATAATTTGCGCTTACAACGAGGCCGATACAATTCAGGATGTTGTAACTAAAGTATGTGACTACTTTTTTGATGAAGTAATTGTAGTTAATGATGGATCGACTGATAAAACGGATTCTATTTTAAAGGAAATAAATGACTTCCACAACTTTAAATACATAGCATTACCTGAAAACAAAGGTAAAGGTTATGCCATGGCAACCGGTATCGAAAATGCGAGCTGCGAAATAATTGTATTTATAGATGCTGATTTATCAAATCTGAAAGAAGAACACTTTGCTCAATTAATAACACCGGTATTCAATAAAGAAGCTAATATGGTTCTTGGTCAGGCAACTGAAACCTTAATCAACTATAAGATAAATCCCTTCAAATCTTTTACTGGTGAAAGGGCACTTCTGAAAAAAGATATACTACCTATTTTGGAAGATATTAAATCTTCTAATTTCGGAGTGGAGACTTTAATCAACCTTTACTATCAGGCTCAGGGAAAAAAAGTAAAGTATGTTATGTTGGCAGGCTTAATACATCCTACTAAATTCGAAAAAACAACTCAACTTAAGGCACTAACGGAATATTTTATAGAAGCACATCAAATTGCATTAATAGCGTTCAACAATTATAAATATGTTTCAAAAATTGTTAGAAATAACCTTAATAAACAATAGTTTATGGAAATTATTATTTATTTTCTAGCATTCTCTAAGTGAGTCACATAATAAATTCGAATTTGATTTAGAAAAAGATAAACTAAATGATATAGAGTGCACAACAAATAAACTCCTTAATGTTCATTTTATCAATTCACCATGAAAACTACTTTAAGACTCTTTTGAGACTTATTGGAATAGTTGTGAAAAGATTAGTTAGAAATATTAATGAAAACTTCATTTTGTAATTGTAATTTAATATTAATGGCACATGAACAATAATAGTCAAGAATTATGTCAGACATAGGAATAAAGAATTTAATTATCGGATCAGCAACAAAATATTTTTCAAAATATGGATTTTATAAAACCACTATGGATGAAATTGCAAAGAATATTCATAAAGCAAAAGGTATTCTTTACTATTATTTTAGAAGCAAAGAAGAACTTTTTAACGAAGTTTTAAAGCAAGAACTTAATACAGTTAAGTCTGAATTAAAAAATATAATAGACAATGATAATGACTGCCTTATAACACTTAAATCATATTTTCTTACTCGTTTGAAATTATTACATAAAGCAGTTAACTACCACGAAACCTTAAAAGCTGATTTTTTTGAAACATTTCAATTTGTTAAAGATGTAAGAGACGATTTTGCTGAATTTGAACGCACTCATCTTACATTAATTTTAAAAAAAGGGAAAGAGGAAGGTTATTTTGATATTAAAAATATTGATTCTACTATAAACATCATCATGATAGTAATGAATAGCATAGAGATACCTTTTTACCTGCAAAATAAATATCCTGAATATGAGGCTACTATTGAGGAGATTGGATCCTTGCTTTTAGATAGTTTGAGGGCTCAAAAAAAATAGAATAATTTTTTATCAAAATATGACTAAAAAACATGTATAGTCAATTATTGTTGTTATTTTTGTCGTTGACTAAAAAACAATATAGTTCAATAAATATAATAAAAGATGAAAGATTTTGCAAATGCAATTATTAAGTACAGAAAAGCAGTTATAGCAATTACGTTGGTTCTGACAATTTTCTTTGGCTACTTTATTAAGGATATCAAAATCAATTCTGATATTCTCAATTCTCTGCCCAAAGATGATAAAACCGCAATTCTATTCAATCACGTCGGGAAACAATATGGTGGAAATGATGTTGCAATGATCGCTATTGAATCTGATAACATATTTAAAAAAGAAACTCTCGAACAAATTAGGCAAATTACCGATTCAGTCAAAACAATTGCAGATGTTGGTTCAGTCTCAAGTCTGACTGATATAATTGATATTAAATCAAGTGATGCAGGAATTGAAATAGGTAAATTAGTTGACGAATATAATATGCCTGAAACGCCCGAGCAATTAGACACCTTAAAGGAATACGTTTTTTCAAAAGACATGTACAGAGGCAGTCTTATTTCTGAAGATGCTACCACCACTCTTGTTATTGCAAAAATTGTTGATGGGGCAGATAAAGAAAAGGTTACTAATTTAATTAAATCAAAAATTGAGAATCTAAAATTACCTGAATCAATAAAAATATACTATGGTGGTGTTCCTTTCCTAATAAATGAAATAGGTAAGATAATTGCCCACGACCTCACATTTCTAGGCCCTATTGCATTGCTTTTTATAGCACTTGTACTTTTTTTAAATTTCAGGACATTAAAAGGAGTTGTATTGCCCCTTCTAACTGTTGTTATAACTGTTATATGGACCCTCGGGACACTTTCAATGCTTCATTACGAATTAGCAATAATAACAAATATTATTCCTGTTATTCTATTGGCTGTTGGAAGTGCCTGGCCTATCCATCTTATAAATAGAGTCAATACAGAGACTGATAATGATAAGAAAAAAGCATTAGTGAAATCACTTTTATATGTGGCGCTGCCCGTATCTCTGGCAGCCATCGCCGCAATGGTCGGGTTTTTAACATTTGTTTTCGGCTCATACCTTACTATGATTCAACAATTCGGGGTATTTTCAGCTTTAGGAATCTTCTTTGCTTTGCTTCTCTCTCTTACATTTACTCCAGCATTAATAGCTTCTTTAAATCCAAAAAAAGATATTAAAGCAGCCTCAGAATTAAATAAAAGAAAATCCTTCCTAGATGGGTTTCTTAAGACCGATGTAAAACTTATATTCAAACGTCCGGCATTCATTATTATTCCCTGGGCTCTTATCATCTTTATTTCAGTCATCGGTGCCACAAAAATCAAACATAAAGTGGATATGATCGACTATTTTAAAAAAGGCAGTGATCCACAGATTACGGAAAAAATGATGCAAAAGAAATTCTCCGGAAGTCTACCTGTTTATGTTACAGTCCGAGGTAATGTACAGTCACCAGAAGTGCTGTATATTATGAAACAAATCCAGGATTTCATGGAGAAGAGCCAATATATAAAACAAACACAATCTGTTGCAGACCTTATAGAAGAAATGAATAATGCAATGGGCGAAGGTAAAAAAATACCCACCGACCAGGCAAAAATAGAACAACTGTGGTTTTTATTGGACGGACAGGAAATCATGAAGCAAATGGTAAATGATTCCTTAACTGAAGGATTAATACAGGGCAACATGTCTACTACTGATAATAAGGTTCTTACAAAATTTTCGGAAGATTTAGACCACTTTACAGAGCAATTTAAAAATTATCATATTGAAGTATCAGGGATCCCTTCCCTTTATTTACGTCTCGACCAAAGTATTGTACAAACTCAACGTCAAAGTATGATATTGGCGATACTTCTTGTCTTTTCATTAGTTACCATAATATTCAAATCTTTTAAAAAGGGATTTTATTCGATTGTTCCAATGATTGTAAGCTTAATTGTATTATATGGTTTCATGGGTTGGACTGGCATACCAATAGATATTGCTACTGTTTTAGTTGCAAGCATAGCAATAGGAGTCGGAGATTATGCAATTCATATAATATCAGGTTATAATTATTATTATAGATTAGAACAAAACGTTAACAATTCTTTAAAACAAAGCATATTAATTAGTGGTAAAGCAGTTATCATAAATGTCTTATCTGTTACGGCCGGTTTTTTGGTTTTGATGTTTTCCAGTCTTGTTCCCCTGCAACGTTTTGGACTTATTATAGCTGTAGCAATGGTCAGTTCTGGATTGGCAGCAATAACGTTACTTCCAGTAATCATAAAAGACACCCAAAAATCTCAAGAAAAACAACTTTTTGATGATACTCAATTAGTCGAAATTCTTTAAGAATCAATACATCTTAATTCATAACATAAAATAAATCAATTGCATAACACTTAAAAGTATAAAAAAATGAAAGATTCAAAAATTCGAATAACATTCTTAACTGCATTAATTGCAGCAGGTAGTATATTTTCTGTTTACGCACAGGATGCCTCTACCATATTAAAACAAATGGACAATGTAATGTTCTCATCAAAAGACATGTCAGCAAAGAATAAAATTATCTTAATTGATAAATCGGGTAAGCAGGAAATTCGTGAAGCGACAGTCCAGCAAAAGGGAACCGACAAACGTATGTTTCGGTTCACTTCGCCTGCTTCACAGGCAGGCATATCAGTTTTGTCTCTGCCTGATGATATTATGTACTTATACTTACCTGCATTTGGTAAAGAAAGACGAATTTCAACAAGCGCTAAAAATCAAAATTTTGCTGGTACTGACTTTTCTTATGATGATATGGAGTCAAAACCATATTCCGACAAATACACTTCTAAATTACTAAATATCGAAACCAATGTATTTGTACTTGAATTAACGCCGAAAGTACAATCCGACTATTCAAAAATTATCGTAAATATTAATAAAACTAATTACTACCCTGAATTAATGGAATACTTTGATAAGGGTAACACTAAAATAAAAGAAGCACACTATACATTTAAAAAGGTTGGTAATTACTGGAATGCTCAAGAAATTGAAATGTCTGACTTAAAGAAAAACCATAAAACCAAAATGCAGATGTCAGATGTAAAATATGACGCAGGTTTAACAGATGATGATTTTTCTGTCAGAAAGTTGAAACAATAAAATTGCCACTAATAAGGCATTCAGAGTTTTGATTAAAAAACAAACTTATTAATTAGCATATGAAACGTATATATTTATTTTTAACAGTCATTATTTTTCTTTCGGTAGCTTCAAGTTTAATCAAAGCACAAGATAGTATTGCTACACCTCAAGCTCAAGATGAAAGCAAGTTGAAAATATCGGGTGAATTGCTTTCCGATGAACGGCTGTTGCTCAAAGATAAAAACAATTGGGTCTGGAATGAAAACCGTCTGACGTTAAAATTTGACAAAAAAATTACTGATAATTCAAAATTTTACAGTGAGGTTTGGTTAAGAAATATTGGTTTGCCCAATTTAACCACATCAAGCGATCTCTATAACAAAGGGATTATTGATCCCAACAATTTGGAAATAAGGGAAGCTTATATTCAGCTATATGGTTTTCTAACCAAAAATTTGGATTTAACGATTGGTCGTCAACGAATTGCTTGGGGAAAAGCAGACAAGCTTAATCCCACAGATAACCTTAATCCATTAGATTTGGAAGATATTTTGGATTTTGGTCGTCATCGTGGCTCAGATGCTGTTAATCTGAATTATTATTTAAATAACAACTTTTCTTTCCAGGGCATTTTTATTCCTTTTTTTCAACCGGCCAATATGCCGGTTGGGATTTTTGCAAATGCGTTAAATCCCACTATGGAATTACCTCAGGGCATGGTCTTAAAAGGGTACTCTGATGTTTTATTAATGCCGAAATACAATCTAGGTGAAAGTGCTATTGTAGGTGGTAAATTCAAAGGTATCATAAAAGGAGTTGATTTTTCATTAAGTTATGTTTGGGGTAGAGACGGATTACCTTTTGATACAAGAAATACTTTTATTCCTGTTGATACACTTGGAGGTATTACTATAAATTCTCAGCTTTCATTTGCACGGACGCATATAATTGGTGCTGATATGGCAACAAGTATAGCAGGAGTTGGTTTTTGGGCTGAGGCTGCTCTATTTATTCCTGAAAAAGATATTATAATGACCAATGATTTATCTGCCCTTTATCCCTTGTCTCCCGTACCTGTAACCATGGATACAAAGCTTTTAGATAAAACTAAACCATATATAAAGTATGTAGTTGGCGGCGATTATAACTTTTCTGATGGTTCTTATATTAATTTCCAGTGTCTGCATGGTTTTATTCATGAAAGAGGCAACGATAATCTTAATGACTATTTCTTTTTGCGATACGAGAAAAAATTCTTTAATGAAAAACTTAAAATCACACCTGTCGGCGGTGGATTTATAGTTACTGATTGGAAAAAACTAAAAGACAATTATGCTATTGTTTACATGCCGGAAGTATCGTACAAAGCCACTGATAATACAGAAATAATTCTGTCAACAGTTGTTTTCGATGGTAAAGGAGACAATCTCTTTGCAAATCTGAGAGATTACAACATGTTTATGTTTAAGATTAAATATAGCTTTTAGTATTAAAACTATACCTCAAAAGATTCTAAAATAATGGAGGCTGATCAGAAAAGTTTATTAAGGTGCATCAATCAAAAACGAAATTGTACTGTGAATGGCCGGAATTATGAACAGTAAGGTTGAATTTAACGGTAAAGTTATTATAATAACCGGAGCTTCATCTGGTATTGGAAAGGCCTGTGCTTTTGAATTTGCTAACAAAGGAGCAAAAGTTGTGCTTGCCGCACGTAATGAAAATGAAATATTAAAAGTTGAAAATTCTATTATTAAGCTGGGAGGCGAGGCCTCTTCAGAGAAAACGGATGTCAGAAGTATTGAAGGTTGTAAAAACTTAATTGATAAGGTAATTGAGAAATATGGTAAAATAGACATACTCATCAATAATGCGGGAATTTCAATGAGAGCATCTTTCGAAGATCTCGATTTACAGGTCATTAAAGAAATGATGGATACAAATTATTATGGCTCTGTTTACTGTACAAAGTTTGCATTTCCCTATCTACTTAAACAAAAGGGAACTGTTATTGGTATTTCTTCAATTTCTGGATTGACCCCTTTACCAGGCAGGACAGGTTACTGTGCATCAAAGTATGCAATGGATGGGTTTTTTAACACATTGCGCATAGAAAATATTAAAAATGGTCTAAATGTGTTGGTAGTGCATCCCGGATTTACAAGCTCAAATATAAGGAATATGGCTTTAGATAAAAATGGTCATCCACAAAAAGAAACCCCAAGGGATGAAGAAAAAATGATGTCAAGCGAGAAAGTAGCGCAAGTCATAGCGAAAGCTGTTTTAAAACGAAAACGAGATCTGATATTAACACCACAAGGGAAGCTTGTAGTCTGGCTATATAAAAATTTCCCCAGGATAACTGATTGGATAATTTTTCGTGAAATGGCAAAGGAACCGGGCTCTCCATTTTAATAACTATTTCGACTTTTATGCAAGTTAAGGGATAAGTGATATTTTAAAATGTAATTATTAAGAATAAAATTTACAGAAAGGAGGTGTTCCAATTTCTATTTTAATGTTGATGCGAATAAATGTTCTGTTTCTATGCTTTTAGAAAGAAACTTAATTATAAAATTAACTTAAGAAAAGGTAAAATGAAAAATCAATTTAGAAAAATTATTTTGATAGTGGCAATTCTTGCCCTCCTGGTTATTAAGTCTTTTGGACAGATTGACCTGGGTGTAAAAGCCGGGATAAATATTTCGTCTCAATTAGAAACAGGAGTAAGTGTGTCTGGAGATGATTTAATTGTAGGTCTTAATGTAGGAGGAATTGTTAGATACCATGTAAATGAATGGTTAGCTATAAAGAGCGATATTTCCTATATTCAAAAAGGTAGAAGATATCGTAATCCTTTTGAAACTAGTACAACTATTGTTCCTGATCGATTCCACTATCTTATAATCCCTTTAAAGGCTGAAATTTCAACTGGAGAGAGAGTCGGCCTGGACAAAGGTCAAAAACTTTTTTTTGCAGCTGGACCATATTATGGTTTCCTTTTAAATGCTGAAAGGAAAGACAACGGTACAAATACTAGTTTGAATGGAACAACTGAAAATTATGATTATGGTTTGAGTCTTGATTTAGGGTTTGAATTCCCTGTAAAAAATCATTCAGTTACTTTCGGTGCCAATTATGAAATTGGTTTATCAAAATTTGCTGAATATGATAATGAATTGAGAAATACTACTATATCATTCAATGTTGGATTTATTTTTTAATCAAAAATAAATCTAATTATTAATACATTATGGGTAACAAAGTCGCAGTAAGAGTACAGACATCCATTTTAAGTAAAATGGAGAAGAAGGTATTAGAGTGGATTGCATACCGTCTATCAAGCAGGATAAAACCAGATCATCTTACTGGTATAGGCTTTATAGGCGCTTTTCTTGCAGGCGGAGGTTATGTACTCTCGAATTTTGGCAAGGGTTTTCTCTGGCTTTCTTCTTTTGGTTTTATTATTAACTGGTTTGGTGATAGCCTTGACGGTACCCTTGCCCGAGTTAGAAAAATACAGCGTCCAACCTACGGTTTTTACTTGGATCATAATGTAGATGCAATTACGGCAATGGTTATTGCTATTGGGGCAGGAATTTCTCCCTTCGTCTCATTTTCTGTTGTTTTGCTTATACTGGCTGGCTATTTTCTCTTATGCATTTTTACCTACATCAATACTTACCTTAAGGGTACCTTTACAATTTCTTACAGCGGTTTGGGGCCTACGGAATTACGACTGGGTATTATTATCATAAATAGCCTGTTTTTCTTTCTTCCTACGGAGAATTCCGATATAATTTTTCTGGGTATAACATTAAAGTTTTTTGACTTTTTTGCACTGGGTATTGTGGCAGTGCTGATAGCTCTCTACTTGTATTATTTCTTTGCTGAAAAGAAGGTCTATGAAAAAGTTGATCCACCCCGCATCTAGTATTCTGGAACATTTTGTGCTTTATGATTTTCAATGAGAGTCAATGCATTTTAAATTCCTAAAATTCGTTATAAGCAGGCTTCTAGGTACCATTGTCGATACTATAATACTCTGGATACTTACACAGTATATTTTTTTTTCCTATGCTGGACAATATCTTGCTGCTCCAGCCATTTCCTTCGAAATTGCAATGTTTCACAACTATGTCATCTCCTATTTCTGGATATGGAATAAGCACATTCCTATAAAGGTTGCTAGAGATTTCTTCACTCGTCTTGTGCCATATAACATCTCCACTCTCTTTGGTTTTGCCATAAAAATGAGCTTACTTCTTCTCTTCGAGAGTCTTTTCAGATGGGATGTTATTTATTGCAATATTGCTGCCCTGCTTATTTCTGGCGTTGTAAATTTCTTCCTTTCAGAACTGATAGTATTTAAGAAATATGCTCACCTATCCGGAAATAATGGCAAACATACAGCAATTAGGTATAAGTAACTTGACTTTCTCTATCATTCCTTGCATGATAAATGCTATTTGTATTTAAACAACTAGGTGAATCTGTAAAGACTTGTTCTTTTAATCAAAAGATGAGTGCCGGGGATTATATATATCATACAGGATTTGCCGACAACCCGGGACTAAATTTGCCTTTTGATCATATTTATAGCCAAATAATTTATATAAGACATCATAAGGAGGAGAAAGAAAAGCTTGAAAATCAAAGAACAATGCTTTATGGAGCCAGGCGATTTGAAAATGAATATGAAGCAGACGCTAATATGATTGGTGATTTTCCCTGTTTTTGATATGCAATATACAAGTTTCAAACTAAACACATTTTCCTATGATAAGGACAATTTCTTTATTAGCGTTGTTTACTCTTTTTTCTGTAGAAATGCAAGCACAAGTTACCAATGTACTTAATAATTTCTATATTATCTGGGTTAAGCCGGCAATACCTATTATTGCAGGGCTTGTATTAATTGTTGGTGCAGTTGCAAACATGGGCAAGTTGTTTGGAGAATCGAGAGATTATAAAGGATTCATTACTTCAATAGTACTTTATCTTGCTGTTTATTTCTGTTTGGTTGGCATTGTAGCGGCTGTAATCTCGAGTTAATGAAAACATATAAAGTATTTAAAAATTTAAACAAGCAACCTTATATCTTAGGATTGCGGTTGCCTTTATTTTATCTGTATGTTTTTTTATGGGTAATCGTTGTTTTTTTATTGTCTGCATGGATAACGCTTTTTAACCTGATCTTTTTCTCATTTATTCTGGTTTTTGGATATGGGGTCTTGAAAAAATTAAATTCTGGTGTCTTTTTAGACATCCTTTCAAACGAACGATTTCCAAATTCAATAATAAACGACAACTATAAGTAGGATGGAATGTAAATTGATATCAGTATTTAATTATTAATCTGTAAACTATTTTTAGGACGAGTCACCGCCCTTGTTTCGCTTCGCAGAAACAAGGGCGTCCTTCGCTCCACTACGCTTCAAAAAGGCTAACACTTTCCTTTTGCTCCCTCTGTGAATTAAAAAGTTCTTCGCTGTGTGATCCTCGCTCGACCGGGGGAACGCTTCAGCCAGCTTTTGCTTAAAAATCAAATAAAGAAATAGCGGTATTCGGCTAAGCCTCATGGTCATTTAACCAGATTTTTCCATAAATTTAGCCTAACGATTAAAATGGAGGCCAATGCAATACATTCCGCCCCGCTCAAAAGACTACACCATAAAGCCACTTTGTTATTTATTGCGTTTCCTTTTTTCCTTATTTACTCTTATAGGCTACACTTCACGTAAAATTGCTGGTTTACAGCATTATATTATTATTTACTTAAAAATTTATTACTATGATCGTAACAATTTTTACAGGCAACATCGGCTCCGTGAAGCCAGTTGCACAGGTTGGTGATTCTAAAGTTCTTAACTTTAACGTTGCTTGTGATAAACACTTCACAGCCAAAAACGGTGATAAAGTCACTGAAACTACATGGTTCGAGTGTTCTCTCTGGAACCGTGAAAAAGTTTTCCCTTTCCTTAAAGTTGGAACGCAAGTTACCATACAAGGGGACGTTTCAGCAAGGGCTTACATCGACAAAGAAGATGCTAAAAAAGCAATTGCGGTTCTTACTTGTACTGTTGATACAGTAGAATTTCAAAGTAAAGTAAAAACTGAAGAAAAGTAAATTTCGGGGGGTAAACACCCCCCTCTTTTTTTTGTTTAAACCCTAAAATTAAATTACCTTAGCACCTAAGAGGTGGCATAAACCCGGTCACTCGATCATGGTTGTATTGCAGACATTGACTTTCACAATTTCAAACTTTCACATCTGCCACCTCTTTCTTTTTACTCCAAGAAAAAAGGCCCCTGAAAAATGAATTTCTGGGGCTTTTTTTTTATTCTATTGTATTTCCGGGTGCGCTTCCCTTAGAAGTTTAATAGCATCGCTCAGGGACCTCTTTAAGGGGTATTTGGAGTTACTATGAAAAGCCATGTATCTTGAATAAGTTTGCAGGTATTCATAATCTTCGAGTACCATTAGAAAAGTCTTAGGAACATCCTTGTAAGCAACCTTAGTTTTTTTCGATTCATGATCTTCATTCATTTCAGGAATCAGGTTGCTCAAACCCCCTCCCAAGTGACTGTTTTTTAGGTTATCAAAGTTCTTCTTTGCCATTGCTTATCTTTTTATAATTTCATTTACCAGACTCATGTAATCTTTTGCTCCGTTACTATTAGGATCATATTCAAATATATCTTTTCCACTTGATTGAGCCTCGGCCAAAGCTACGTTAACTCGTATCGCTGTTTTCATTAAATTGTCGCCGAAATATCCTTTAATCTGGTTTTTGATTTCTTTTGTAAGAACCCTTTGCTCATTATATTTTGTGAAGAATACTCCTTTTATCATAAGTCCAGGGTTAAAGTGCTTCTTGACCAGGTTTATAATTCCAACAATCGAATCAATTCCCCTATATGCCAAAAATTCAGCTTCCATTGGTATGTAGACCTC
>Ga0182027_10003291_pt1 | contig 25737 bp, 26 predicted proteins | sample 712E1DmetaG_FD_121300 | JGI IMG/M metagenome (GOLD analysis project Ga0182027, IMG submission 121300) | Permafrost microbial communities from Stordalen Mire, Sweden - 712E1D metaG (Illumina Assembly) | ecosystem: Environmental > Terrestrial > Soil > Wetlands > Permafrost | place: Sweden...
CCAAAAGCTTGGCTGTGTCCATAAATCTATCTTCGCTTCCCATTACGACAATAATAATCGTTTTTCCTTTTTCATCTTTTGAAGTAACCAGTACTTGTCCTGCTTCCTCCGTATATCCGGTTTTTACTCCGTTAACACCATCTATCCCTAAAAGTTTATTTAGATTTATTAAATCATAAACTAGAACGCCACTTTTATCCCAAATAATTTTTTCTTTTGTTCCGACAATTTTCTTAAGAGTTTTGTTTTGAACAGCAAATGAAGCAAGTCGTGCCATATCAAAAGGGGTGGTATAGTCCCCTTCATCAATTAGTCCTGCCGGATCGGCATAATGAGTATCATTAAGCTCTAAAGCCTTAGCTTTTTCATTCATCGCTTTAACGAAAAATTGCTCTTCTCCTTGATAATTTTCGGAAATTACTAAAGCTGCATCATTAGCAGATGGCAAAAGCATCGCATACAATAAATTTTCGAAAGTCATTTTTTCACCGGCTACAAGACCTAAAATTGAACCCTCGTCAGTTGCTTGCTTCACTATCAACGTGTCAGATAAATTAAAATAATCCAAAGCGGTTAAGGCTGTCATGATTTTTGCTGTTGACGCTGTTGACCCCTTAAGCTTAGGATTTTTTGAATACAAAACAACTTTTGAATCCGCATCCATAATAATTGCCGCTTTTGCCGAAATTACCGGGATAAAACTTGTTTTAATAATTGGAATTTTTGCTTCTTTCGAAATTTTAAAAGGAGGGATGGGAATCGTATTTTGCTTTAACCAAATCTTTAAAAACGAAACTAAAATAAACAAAAAAATAAACAGCATAAATAAGAATAAAGGCAAAAATATAAAATAAACCTTTTGCGGTATTTTATTAAGAAGATTTTTCATTAAACCAGCTACTTTCCGAATTTAATTCCTAATTCTTTAAGTTGCTCCTCTGATACGGTTGCCGGAGCATCCATAATGGCTGTTCGGCCTGTTGCAGTCATTGGAAAAGCCATTACTTCTTTAATTGAATCCTCACCATTCAGAAGCGCCACAAGCCTATCTAATCCCAAAGCGATACCACCATGCGGCGGAGCACCAAAGGCAAAAGCCTCGAGCATGTGTCCAATACTTTCTTTAATTTGGCTCTCGGTATAACCCATTATTTTATATGTCGCTTTAAGAAGTTCCGGCGTATGAGCTCTAATACTGCCTCCACCCGCCTCTAAACCATTACAAACCAAATCGTATTGAGTAGTGAGAATTTGATCAATATTTTCGCCTTTTAGAAACCACTCTCTATGCTCCGGGATCGGCATGCTAAAAGGATTATGGGTAAAAGTCCATTTGCTTTTACTATCAAATTTATCGGAAATTTCATCTTTTTTGACTGGCCTAAAGAATGGGAAATTAATTACCCAAGCAAAAGCTAATACTCCTGCCTTTTTCTCATCATCCGATCTTAAATCAAACTTATCTGAACCAAATTTTTTCATTGCCTCTTCGTAGGTAAAAATAGGAAATTTATCTTTTTGTAATTTACCCTTTACGCTTTTTACCGCTTCTATTACTACTTCCTCTACGGTTTCCATAACGTCTTCTCTTTCCACAAAACTCATTTCCAAATCTAACTGAGTAAACTCAAATCCTCGATCGGCTCTTGGATCTTCATCTCGAAGACAATGCGGAAACTGGAAGTATTTTTCAAATCCTGCCACCATTAAAAGTTGCTTATACTGCTGTGGACTTTGCGGAAGCGCATAAAACTTACCCGGCTGATATCTTGAAGGGACAATAAAATCTCTAGCGCCTTCCATTGTCGCTTTGGAAAGAAGTGGTGTTTCAATTTCAACAAATTCTTTTTTTACCAATGCTTGACGCAATCCTTGAGTAAAATCACTTCTTAAACGAATATTCTTTTGCATTCTAGCTCTCCGAAGGTCCAAATAACGATATCTTAAGCGTAATTCTTCGCCCACATCCAGACCATCTGTGGTTAAATCAAAAGGCGGAGTTTCGGAAGTACTTATAACTCTGACGCTTGTAGCTTCAAGTTCAACCGTACCACTGATAATATCTTTATTAATTGCTCCTTCCGGTCTTTTATTTACCTTTCCTGTAATCTCAAGTACATATTCTGATCTAACCTCTTGAGTAGCCTTGTGAGCCTCCTCAGAGACCCTAGGATTGACTACTACCTGAATTAAGCCATCTTTATCTCTTAGATCTAAAAAAATTAGCTTCCCGTGATCACGCCTAATATTAACCCAGCCTTCAATTTTAACTTCTTGATCAACAAATTCGTGAATTTGGGATGATAAAACTCTTTTCGACTTACCCATAATCTCTACATCATACATAAATTCGCTGAGGTTGACAAGAAGCTATCAAAAATGATAACATGTTCATCTTATAGTAAGATGCACTCATCAGAAATATTATCACGCCCTAAGGACGTTACGGGAGAAATCATTTATCCAGCCGCAGAGGTTAAAAAACGAAACAGCCTTATAGCTGGAATTTCTACCACTCTTAAAAATCGCTCCCTAGCTCGATCTGCCGATCAGCCGATTGAGCCCTACGATGCGGGTCCAGTAAGTATTTTAGAAACTTTAGAAGATGGGCAGCCAAGTTTTACCATTGCCCTGTCCGATGAAACAATTACCTACCGTATTACAGAAAATGGGACAATAAGAAAAGAGGGATTTTTTGTTGCCGATGGAAAAGAAATACACTATTTCGATCGGGGATTTTCCGAAAGCGATAAAAGTGACAGTAGAATTAAACCTTCTTTGGAAGTCGATACGGAGGAACTAGAACATCTTGCTTATTTTATACAAAATCCAAGCTTAAATTTAGAGGAACTAGACGGATTAAAAAGATTGCCAAAACCGGAAAGAAAAATTAAACCTGTTCAAAAAACATTTCCTACTCTTTCAGAAGCTGGTCCTTCTTCCGTAAATGAATTTCCTAAATTTATACCTGCTTTACGAAAAGCCTTAGGTAGAAAAGGAAGAGCCGTTTTCAAAACCCTTTCCTATACGTATCTTAGAGATCATCCCGATGTTCGCCAATACTTAAAAAGAAACCGCAACTATTTTAGAGAGCATGATACCGAAGTAGCTCAGCAAGTTTCCGATTTGGATCAAATATGCGCCATGCTTAATATTTCCAGTCCAGCGGATATCTTAAAGGCTCTTTCGTCACGAACTAGCGAAGATACTGAGAGAGTAAATGACATGATTTGTCGTGAGTTTAGTACCAGCGACAATCCTAAAGCTATAATCGAAGGATACGCGGCAACTGCTGATAAGCTTATAGCAAGCTATTTAAGACTTGGCATATTAAATCCTCTTTCTCATAAAATCGGCATGCGTGAAGAGGTACAAATAACCCATGATATCTTAACGCTTTTGGATTTAATGTTTAACCATAAAAGCAAACAGGTTAGATTCGAGGCGAAAAGAAAACTTATTTTAATGAAACTCGTGGCTGAAATGAGCAAGAGAGATGAAGAGCTAAAGCAAATCGAAAAAACAAGAAAAGAAAAAAGCGGAGAACAGGACATTGAAGGGAAAAAACCAGGAGAAACAACAGATCCCTTTGTAAATTTCTTAAACGCTAACGTATGGACAACCGAAAAAGGTGAAGATACAGAACCGGTACTACTTGTTAGTAAGCATGATCCGCATACATACGAATGCATAGGAAATGTTGAAGAATTTGCAATTAACCAAGAAGATCAAGTGAGAACAAGAATTAGAAATCATCGACGCAGTCATAATAAAAACAGATATTATTTAAGAGCAACCGAAGTTGCAAGAAGACACTTTGACTTTGAAGGAGAAGCTATCCCGGCAGGATTTGAAAGCAGGCCGGAAAAAGATTTCCTTTCCATGGTTCTTAAAATGTTTAGGAAAGGCGAGTTTAATCCGGAAAAAGCTGTACAGGATATGAAGGCTTGGAAATTTATGGTTAGAACGCGCGAAGATGCTATAGCTTTAAAAAGAAAAATTGAACTGGCCGGAAAAGGCACTGAAAAAGAAAAAGCCAGATTAGTCTTTCCTGAAAACACGGAAGACACCTCGGGAGGACAACCGTTTAGCGCTGTTAACGAAGGTAGTTCCGATGAACTATTTATACTCAAATATGACGTTCTTTTTGAGGGAGTAAGAATGGAGATACAAATTTCAGATTATAAAAATTTTCTTGATTCTGAAAATAAAGATATTCTTGCTCATGAAGATTTTGAATTAAATAGATTACTTGAATCAGGAGCTTTTGAAGGATTATTTCCGGAATCTATTTATGAAGGGGTTAACGCCGATGAAATTTATAGGTTAATGAGTAACCAGCAAAAACTAAGACGCCGATTCGACGAAGACAGTTTTTAAATCTTCAAATCTTTGATTTTTAACTCTATATTTTGGTAGCCATTCCAATTATTGTTTTCCATTGTATAAACCGCATCAACTTTGTCGCCAATTTTAAAATCATTTTTCTCCCCCATCCCAAACCAAACTCCTGAAAGCCTAGATTGTAAATCTGAATCTTTAAATTTAAGCTTGAGATGTTTTCGGTCTTTTCCAATAATTCTTATGTCTGAAATTATAAGATTTTTTGTTAAAAATGTCGGCTCCGGATTTGCCATGCCAAATGGCTCTAGCTTTTGAATCTCAGAATACGTTTCATAATTTATAAATTTTGAATTAAGCTCCAAATCGATTCTTAGAACTCTTTCCAAATCTTCTTTATTAAGTAATTTTTTGGCACTTTCAAAAAGTCTTTTTTCCAAAAGCTCTATCTTTGCTGTTTCAATTGTAAAACCGGCTGCCATTGGATGACCACCGACATCAACTAAAAGATCCGAAGCACTTCTTAGAAATTCTACAATATTAAATCCTTTTACTGAACGCGCAGATGCTCTGCTAAACTTCTCCCCTTTTGAAATTATTATTGACGGACGATAATATTCCTCTACCATTCTTCCGGCAACCAGTCCCACAATACCTTGTTGATAACTTTCATCTGCAATAAATAATAAATCGCTAATTCCTTTTTCTTCTGCTTTATTTTTTGCGTGAGCTAAAGCCTCTTGCGTTACCCTTTGTCTTTCTAAATTAGTTTGATTTAAAACTTCGGCTAACGCCTCGGCCTTATCTTTATTGCTAGTACAAACAAGTCTTAATGAATCCATAGCGCTGGCTAATCTTCCCATGGCATTAAGGCGTGGCGCAATTATGTGCCCTATTTCATAAGTACCAATTTCCTGCCTTTCGATTCCGGCCTTACTCATTAAAGCCAAAAGGCCTGGCCTTTTTGTTTCTCTTAATTTTTTAAGGCCAAAGTAAACCAAGATCCTGTTGGCATTTGTAAGCGGAACCAAATCCGCAATCGTTGCCAAAACAACTAATTCTAAATGAACATCTTCCGCTAATATTTTAAGTTTTCGTGAAAGAAGGTATGCTACTCCGGTTCCGCAAAGAAGGGTTGTATGAACAATTGCCAAAGCCTTCGGGAGTTTTTCCGTCGGAACGTGATGATCTGTAATAATTACGTCAATTCCATTTTTATTGGCGTAATCAACTGCGTCATTGGCAACGATTCCGTTATCAACAGTTATAATTAAATCTACCTTGCCTAATTTTAGTAAATTATCTATCCCCTCTTTTGATAACCCATATCCCTCATCAAACCTACTAGGAATATAAGGTAATGCATTAGCTCCTAAAGAATTTAAAGTCTCCCACAAAATCGCACTGGCACAAATTCCATCAACATCGTAATCACCAAATACTACAATTTTCTGTTTGTTTTCAATTGCATTATTAATTCTTTGTAAGGCTTTTTTTAGCTGAGGCTCATTTATTTTGACTGATTGAATAGTCACTTCCGAAAGCTTTGGATTTAAAAAACTATCAATTTCTTTCTTACCTCTTATCCCTCTATTTTCAAGCAAAATCTCAACGAGATTAGAATTAGAATTTGTTAGTTGCGTTTTATTGTCAATCAGCCATTTTTTCATAAGAGTATTATTTGCTATACTATAGCAAGATGACGAGTATTATTCCAGCTGAAGTTTTAAAAATTTACAGAAAAATCGCCAAAAATGGCTTCGAAATTTATTTTGTCGGTGGAAGCGTTAGGGACTTGATACTTAAAAGAAAAATAAAAGATTGGGACATGACAACAAACGCTACTCCCGAAGAAATTCAAAAAATATATACCGATGGTTTTTATGATAACAATTTTGGGACAGTCGGAATTCCGGTTGAAATAGACAATCTAAAAAAAGTGGTTGAGGTTACTACGTTCAGAACGGAACAAGGCTATAGCGATAATAGGCATCCTGAAAAAGTAACTTGGGGAAAAACCTTAGAAGAAGATTTATCTAGACGAGATTTTACGATTAATGCAATAGCTTTAAAAATCGGCGAAAAAGATATTTTTGAATTAATCGATCCATACAACGGTGAAAGAGACCTAAGCAAAAAAATTATTAAAGCAGTCGGAGATCCGAATCTTCGTTTTAAAGAAGATGCCCTAAGACTACTTCGAGCAGTTAGGATTGCGACCGAACTTGGATTCACTATTCAAGAAAAAACATGGGAGAAAGTTATCGAAGATGCAGCTCTTATCCAAAATATTTCCGCAGAAAGAATTAGAACAGAACTTCTAAGAATTTTAGCAAGCGATAACCCATATGAGGGAATTATGCTTTTGAAAACTTCGGGACTTTTAGAATTTATTTTACCGGAACTTTTGGAAGGAGTTGGAATATCACAAGCAAGACCAGGAAGGCATCATAAAGACGACGTTTTTACTCACAATGTTTTAGCGTTAAAATTTTGCACATCCTCTGATCCAATTGTTAGATTTGCAACACTTATTCATGACGCGGGAAAACCCAGAGTCGCGACAAAAGACAAAGAAGGCTTGGTAATTTTTCATAATCATGAAGTTGCCGGAGCAAAAATGGCTAGTGTAATTTGTGACAGATTAAAGTTTTCCAAAAAAGAAAAGGATAAAATCGTAATGCTAATTAGGTGGCACATGTTTTCTGTAAATGAAAATCAAACCGATGCGGCAATCAGAAGATTTATCCGAAAAATCGGCGTGGAAAATGTTAAAGACATGATGGATCTTCGGGTCGGAGACCGACTTGGCGGAGGAACACAAACTGCGGAGAGCTGGAGACTAAAATTATTTAAAGAGAAAATTGAAGAGCAACTAAAACCCGCTCCCTTTTCGATTAATGATTTAGCTGTTGATGGAAATGATATAATGAAAATATTGCAGGTTGCGCCCGGTCCAAGGGTTGGGGAAATTCTGCAGAAATTATTTGAAGAAGTAGACGAAGATTTATCTAAAAATAATAAAGAATACCTCCTCAACCGCATAAAAGAACTGGCTTAAATCCGCATCATGTTTTATGTTAAATAATGTTTTAGAGGTTAAAAACCTCACTAAAAAATTTGGCGACTTTACAGCCGTTGATAATATTTCTTTTGAGCTAAAGACTGGGGAGATATTAGGCTTGCTTGGTCCAAACGGAGCCGGTAAAACTACTACGATTGAGATGCTTTTAGATGTCATGGGCCCAACAAGCGGCAGCATTTCTTATTTTGGCAAATCACTTTTTAAACATAAAAGCGAAATATTAAAACAGGTTAATTTCTCATCTGCATATATCGATTTTCCATGGCTTTTTACAGTTAACGAAGTACTGTCTTTCTTCGGAAATCTTTATGAAGTACCCAACAAAAAGAAGCGAATCGAAAAATTACTTAATGAATTCGAGATTGCTCATCTTAGAAAAAAAAACGATTGGGTCACTTTCCGCAGGAGAAAAAGCCAGACTTTTTCTGACAAAAGCTTTTCTTAATTATCCTAAAATTATTCTTCTTGACGAACCTACAGCATCACTTGATCCGGATATTGCAATAAAAATCCGTGAATTTTTAATCAGAGAAAGGGAGGAATATAACGTCAGCATATTATTTACTTCACATAATATGCAAGAAGTTGAAGAAATTTGCGACAATGTTATTTTCTTAAACAATGGAAAAATAATTGCCAAGGATAAGCCCGAAAATCTTTCCAAAGAAATCCCCGAATCAGAAGTTGAATTTATTTTTAACGACCTACCATTAGCAGAAGCATTTTTTACAAAGATTGGTATTAAATATCAAAAAAATAAAAATTCACTTAAAATTAGTATTAATACAACTCTTATTTCTAAATTACTAACTCAAATCGCAAATGAATCTCTTGCTTATAATGACATAACCATTAATAAGCCAAATTTAGAAGACTATTTTCTAAAAATGTCTGAAGGGAATAAAAAATGAATTTAATTAGAATATTCGCGATGGTACAGAGGTATTTTTACAATCTTAAGCATAGTTACGATAGATTGTCAGATATGTTTTATTGGCCGGTAATGGACCTTTTACTTTGGGGGTTAACTGGTCTTTATTTTGCCTCTCTTAATCCAAAAGCTCCTTTTACATCAACCGTTATACTAACAGGTTTAATCTTTTGGATTATTACTTGGCGGGCTCAGTACGAAATTACAACTAATTTACTATCAGAAATGTGGGACAGAAATTTAGTAAATATTTTTGCGTCTCCCCTAACTGTTTACGAATGGCTCACATCTGTAATCATTTTTGGAGCAATGAAAATGGTTATTAGTCTTGCTTTTTCCGCAACTGTCGCCTTTATTCTTTATAGATACGCTTTTTTTCAATTTGGTTGGTGGATAATTCCAATTGCGATTAATCTAATTATTACCGGTTGGGCAGCAGGTTTTTGTGTCGCGGCTATCATAATTCGCTTTGGCATGAAAGTACAAACCATTGCATGGGGCGGAGCATATTTATTGGCGCCATTTTCGGCAATTTACTACCCTCTTTCTGTTTTACCCCAGTGGGCGCAAAAAATTGCCTTATTTTTCCCCACAAGCTATATTTTCGAGGCGATGAGACAACATATTTTTACAGGCAATATCGCTTTTGAAAAAATTATCATTAGCTTTGCATTGAATGCTTTATATCTGGTATTATCTATATGTCTTTTTGTTTTTATGTTTAAAAAAAGCAAGAAACTTGGATTTGGAAGATTAATATGACGAAAGCAACTTTACGGGAAGAACTTAAACAATCAATGTTGGCCAGAAATGAGCTCAGAACTTCTGTTTTAAGAATGCTTATATCTGCAATTAATTATTACGAAATCCAAAAGGGTGGCGCTGGGTATGAAGCAACCGAAGAAGACATTATGGGCGTAATCCAAAACCAAGCAAAACAAAGAAGAGATTCTATCGAAGAATATAAAAAAGCTAATAGACCGGAACTGGCCGATAAAGAAGCTAAAGAACTTGAGATTTTAAGCGCATACCTTCCTTTGCAAATGAATGAAGAAGAAATTACAAAGCTTGTTAAAGAAGCAATTTCTCAAACCGGAGCCAGTTCGATGGCAGACATGGGAAAAGTAATGGGAGCATTAATGCCAAAAACAAAAGGCAAAGCCGATGGAAATTTAGTCAGCGGAATCGTTAGAAAAGAACTCTCTTCTTAAATCCTCCAACTTAATTTCTATTCTCTTATCTATAAAGTTACCATCAAGTTTATCTTCTCCATTTACCCACAATCTTTCTGGTACAAACTTATAAACTCTTCTAGGAAATTTATTTAAAAATTGGATTACATCTCTGGGTTTTCTTTTCTCTCGTCTATAAACTTGTATCGTTCCCTGTAAAATTTCTTTTGGATTGCTTAATTCGTACGCTTTTCCCTCAAGGTAAACTCCTAGACCAGTACCGGCCGGGACTGTTGAATCATAGATCGTGACGAATACAGATGAATTGTTGCGGATATTCTCCGAGTGTTGATTTAATTTCCAAGATAACCAATAAAAGTTTAAATTTTTATCAAATGCGGAGTATACTGGACTATTCCACGGTTTCCCTTCAGCGGTTATAGAAGCAATATTAATATACAAAATATTCTTGATTATCTCCGAAGCTTTCTCCATTAGAAGATCATTCATATTTTGTTTAAAATTATTTTTTTCTTTTCTGAATCAAATCCTGCCAAACTACCAATAGTGGCGAAGCGTTGAAGACTGAAGAATAGGTACCAGATATTACTCCAATAAGAAGTGCCACCACAAACCATCTTATGCTATCTCCTCCAAAAAGAAGCATTGCTACCAAAACAAGAACAACTGTTAAGGAAGTATTTAAGGAACGATCAAGGGTTTGTAAAATCGAATTATTAACAACTTCCGAGAAATTTTCTCCTCCAACTCTTTTTAGATTTTCTCTAATTCTGTCAAAAACAACGATCGTATCATGAACAGAAAATCCGATAACCGTTAGAGCCGCTGTTACGAAAAGACTATCCATTTCTACTCCCAGGAAATGACCAAAAATTGAAAATAATCCTAGGAGAACTAAAATATCATGAATTAAGGCAATAATCGCACAAACCCCAAAACGTAAACTGCTGGTTGGCTTTGGCACACTTCTAAATGACCAAGTAATATATAAAACGATTAAAAACGACGCGACAATAAGCGCATAGATAGCATTGCGCAGGGTTTCCCCTCCTATTGTTGGGCCAATAGTTTCATACGATTGCTGTTGAAAATTTCCCAAACTATTTTTTACAGCCTGTGTAATTATTAAATCCTGTTTTTGGTCTACCGGCCCAGATTTAATAAAAACCTGATTGCCTGACATGGATATATTTTGGATTTTTATTTTATTTTGAGTAAATATTGTAGAAATCTGTTTTATCTCTTTACTAGAAACTTGCTTAGGAAAACCGAAGGTTAAATTTGATCCTCCGGTAAATTCAACCGAAAGATTTAATCCATAAAAAAGCAGTGAGAAAATTCCCGGAATAATAATTATTAACGAGAATAAAAAGTACCAATATTTTTTTCCAATTATATTCATAATATTATTTGTAAATTAGCCTTAAGAAAGTTCTGGTTACAACAATTGCGCTAAACATGGAAATTAAAACTCCAATTGCTAAGACAAGCGCAAATCCCTTAACCATTCCCGTTCCAAACATATACAAAACAAAACTGGTAATAAGCGTAGAAATATTTGAATCTCTGATTGATGTCCAAGCTCTTGAGAAACCAAGCTCTATCGCTACTGCTCTTGGCTTTCCCTGTCTTAGCTCTTCTTTCATTCTCTCAAAAATTAAAATGTTTGCGTCTACCGCCATTCCAATTGAAAGAATAAAACCGGCAATTCCGGAAAGAGTTAATGTTATTCCATACGGCGTTATCGAACTTAGCTTAAATAATCCGAGAACAAACAAAGTATATAAGGTTAAGGCAACGCTGGCAATAACGCCTAATCTTCCATACAATACAGTCATAAAAATTACGATTATTATAAAGCCTAAGGCGCCAGCAAGCAGGCTTTTTACCAAAGACGTACTTCCAAGCGTCGGCTCAATAATACTGCTGGACAAAATACTTAACGGAACCGGTAAGGCTCCGGCATTTAATTCGGTGCTGAGCTGTGTTGCCGTATCCGTAGTGAATCCACCTTCGATTACCGCATTTCCTCCTAAGATTGCCTGATTTACAGTTGGAGCTTCGATAATTTGATTATCTAAAACTATTGCTAATCTTTTTCCAACTAATCTCTGTGTAATTTCGGCAAATTTTTTGGCGCCGGCAGAAGTAAAAACAAGTTGAACTTCTGGTTTTCCATTATTCTGGCTAAAAGAAACGTTTGTCTGCGAAATATCTGAACCTGTTAAATTTGTTTGCTTAAGACGTACGCCATTAGCATTGATCATGGCGGGTGAGGTAGCCGAAGAGCTAGCCACCTCTTCCCAGAAAGTCAATTGCGCCGTAGTGCCGATTAAATTTCTGATTTGATTAACATCGGTAAGTCCTGGAATTTCTACGATAATTCGATAATCATTATTATTCGCAACAGATGTTTGCACCAATGGCTCTGATACGCCAAATAAATTTACCCTATTCTCAATTATTGTCTTTGCGGAATTTAAGGCAGCCGTCTTTTGGGCTGAGGAAATATTTTTCATATTCGCCTGCAGCACGAGACTTGTTCCGCCTTTTAAATCCAATCCTTCTCTGAAGGTAAGCACTTTATTAATTTTTAACGTGGAGAAAATAGAATTTGGATCAAAATTGAATGTTTTATTTGCAAAATGAATATTAGAAATCTTTGGCAAATTAATAAAAATCGCCAAAATAGTTAAACCAATAATTAACCACAAAAGATGCCTTGGAGTTTTTTTCATTAAAGCATTGTTTCCTCGTCGCCTAAAAGCATTACCCTTGAACCCGAAAGAATTGAAACTATAAATGGATCTCTTTTTTTCTTTCTAAAAGCGAATTCTTCTTCTGTCATTACAGTATAATTAATTTCAGTATTTAATCTTTTCTCTTCTTCCCTAACTAAGAGCGCCAATTCCGGTAAAACAACATTTCCAACTATCAAAAGATCTACTTCATCCGGCTGTTCTTTCATTTTTCGAAGGAACCGGCCGCTAAACATTGCATATTTTATTCTACCCAATTTGACTTTATTCTTGAGAATATCCGCACCGAGTCCTACGTTTTTTGAACCAAGCCTCAGCAAATCAAAATAGAACGGATATGACTTGTTAAACGAATAATAAACTCTGTTTGCTCTTGGCTCTCTAGTTAAAATGCCTTTTTTTTCTAAGAACGATAGTTCTCTTCTAACCGCATTTATCTCATCGTTTGTTCTTCTAACAAGTTCTCTGACATGAAACATGTCGTTTGGATTGCTCAAGAAAACGTTCAATAATTTTACTCTAGATTTTGAGGTTATTAGATCTGAAAACATAAATTGTTCTATTTACCTTTCGAGGACTAATATACATCAATAATTATTAAGTTGGCAAGTAGTAAAATAGCCTTATTATTTTACATTCAAAACTCCGCTAGTCGGGAGAACTTCGAACCAAATAAGTCCTCTATCGAATTTTATCTCGCTTCCGCTTGCATCAGTCACAATTGTTCTGGAAGTTCTTTTATCTTTTTCCCAAGTACCGTTTATTCTTTTTCCATCTTTGAAGATAACTGCTTTCCCTGTTCCCTTATCTTGGAACAACAAATGATCATTGGCAACATATCCGTCATTAGCATCATCCTGAACCATTTCTAGGACTACCACATTTTTTGCAGCTAATTGTTTGCCGGTATCTTTATCCATATGTGGTTTTCCACCATTTGCTCTTGCGTAAAGATTGGTCTTGGGATCATATGTCCAATCAACATTGTATCCGGATCCGGCTGATTGCCAAAACTCCAAATGAATCGACTGACTCGTTGATCTTTGAGAAAGTGGAGCATCATCAACAAATTTGTAAGGAATGAAATTTGTATCCCAAGATTTTCCATTTTCATCCACATTAGTTAATTTTCTGGTAGTTTTTGCATAATCTAATAATTTATCTACGGAAGAATACATCGTATGTTCGGTAGCTACGTTTGGCAATCGATCGTAATCTCTCCAAAATGTCGGAAAACCAATGGAAAACTGATTTAAGTCATTGTAGTTTGACCAACCATACGTATCTAGTTGCCCGAGTGCATCTGCCGGTCCAGGCTGGTTTGCGCCCCCCACGTGGGCATACAAGGGGAAATCTGCATATTCTGATGCAAAGTCTACGAAATATGTCCTTGCCGATCTAACTGGACCAACTTGGCCTGCATCTTGGCAGTAAAAGATAGCTAAAAATCTGGTTATACCACCTTCTGCGACTGCCTCATAAATCGTGTCTGCTCCGGAAAGTCCAGATTGTGGTCTTGCATCAATGCTATTCTCAATCATAACGCCTAAGGGTCTATGTTGTTGCCACCATTGCTCCTGTTGTTTTGAATATAAGACTCCATTTATCGGACAACTTTGAGTTTTGGGAAGCGTATTGTTAAAAACTAAACTACCGTTAGCACCTGCTGTCGGAAGCGGTACGGGAGAAGCCAAGCCAGCACCTGAAGACGTTTTTGCAAAAAACAAATAAGAAGCACCTGCTGAAAGGACATAAAGAATGATTGCGGTTAAAATAATTACAGTTTTATTTCTATTCATAATTATCTGGAATTAGCCTCTTTTAGAGCCTTTTTCTCCTCTTCTGACAACTCGTGTTCTACCCCCTTACCATTTGTCACTTTTTTTGCATACCATCTGGTTCCGGACCTTGAATATAAACCTGAGATTATTACTCCAGTATCATTTCCGTCAATTAAAGATAGTATAAAACTCTGATCTCCTCCGGTATCTTTAAAAGGATTAAATCTTACAAGTCCTACTTTTTGTATATGCAAAAAGCCTTCTTTTTCTATTCTAGCAGAATATTCTTTTAAATACTCAATATCCTTTTTATTTAATTCTAAATCTTTCAATAAACTGTCTAAAACCGATTTTAATCCCTTCTCACTAACTCCTCTTGTTAATCTATTGTAATGCTGTAAAACTCTCCAGAAAAAAAATGATAACGACAAAAGCCAAACAAAAATAATTATAAGAACAAAAAGGAGGATATTGGTCGACATTATCTTTTTATATTAGCCTCTTGACAGCCATCGTGTCAATAGTGTAATCTAGCCTCTAGCATGGCTAAGAATAGAAAGACTCGGGAACAAAAAAAATTAGCCGATTTACGCCACGCATTTAAACATGTTGAAGTTGGCCAAGAGACTCCTGCGGTAAAAACTCAAACTAAGTTAGAAGGCACAATTAGCCTGTCGTATAAGCCTAAAGTAACAGCTTCTACTAATCAATATCCCTATCTTATTAAAGATTTATCGAAAACCGGAATCTTAACTTTAAGCATTCTAGCTTTTCAGATTATTCTTTTCACTTTAATAAAAACTCACACACTAACGATACCGGGAATAAGTTTCTGATGGAAGGAGGTGAACTATATTATGGCATCAATGTATTGCGTAAAATGCAGAGCAAAGAGAGAGGATCCAGCAGCACAAAAAGTTACCATGAAGAATGGTAAACCAGCTCTCAAAGGAAAATGTCCAACCTGTGGAACAGGAATGTACAAGATTGGAGCTGCCTAATTCTTGAAGATCCTTCGAAGGAATATTATCCTTCAAGAGATAATAAAAAACCCCCACCATTTTTGGAAGGGGTTTTTTATTGGGGGAAATTACTACCTCATATGGCAAAGGCCATTAAAATATCTTTTAATCCAAAAACAATGGAATTTATAAGTACTTCTATTTCTTTTTCGTTTTTTTCAATTACTAAACCTGACTTAGGCTCAAAAACTTCATAATGATTATGTTTACGAGAAATACAAACGAAATGATAATCATGATATTTTCTAAATTCAAAAATATCCACCGAAAATACTAAATAGCCATATGCACTTAGTAGCCTATCGAACTCTGCTTTATTTAATTTACTAGGAGCAGTACTAATAAATTTCTTATTTATTTCTGACTTAGCAAGCTTAAGAATAAATGCACTGTTAGATAAAAATATAATTTGCTTATTAAAATGCGTTGCAATTTCATTTATTACACCACTAAAGAAAACTTTTCTTGATGTAATTATTCCTCTGGTAAAAAGTGTAAATTGATCATCATTAGAAACATTTTCTCCATATTTTTGTCGCATCACATATAACAATGCCACAACGAAACTTGTTCCGGGATTTCCGGGGATTAATTGAGTTAATTGATTACTCATTAGTTGAGATCATAGCATTTAATATTTTTTATTCAATGAGGAAACATTATTTTTCTTTATGGTGGATAAGTTTGTAAACTTGGACAACGGAGACATTCCATTTTCCGGCAATATCTGCTCTACCAAAACCGGCAATCTCCCAAAGCGAATTCCCTAAGGGACCACAGGGCAGACTTTCGCAAACCACCATAAGTTGATTCGTGACTGTTTTTCTATTAGGATCATTCTGGGAATTTTGAATCGTAACAGGCGGGTTTCCCCAAATTGTAAAGAAATAACGATAAGCATGATCCGAATTGCCACCCGTTATCAAAGCAAAATTAAACGGTTTTCCTTGTGTTTCACCGTTAACAAATTTCGCAATTGTCTCCATCTGGTTTAATTGTCTATTTGGACCATATCTAAAAGGAAGTCCCCAAAAATTAAGTAAGATAATAATAAATAATAGTGATGCTGCAAATATTTTCCCAAATTTCTTAAATTCTGATATTTGATAAATTAATCCGCCAATCAAAATAAACGGCATGGGAAACATGAAAGCAAAATAATAATCATAAATTGCTTTTTTATAAAACCCGAAAAGTAAAACGCCCAAGAAAAGCCATAGAGAAATAAGGAGATATTTCTTGGAATCTTTTTTATTTGATTTAAGGTTTTGATAAAGATTTCTTAAAACCCAAAAAACACTTATAGCTGAAATTAAGACGATGCATCCTCCCCAAAAAACCAAAAGGGTTGGCGAATATGCTTTAATGTGCGCGTTATCGGGAAAGTTAAAAACTAACCTGCCAAAAGTTCTAAAAAAAACATCGCTTACCGTATAAAGAAAATTCGAATTAGCACCGGTATTTCCGGAATGAAGAATAAAATTAGAAATATTTTTAAAATCTAGGAAATTATGTCTAAATTCAAAAGCTAAAAGCGGAGACCACCCAATTAAGAAACCAAATAATATCAATATATTCCGCTTCAGCGAAAGCAAAAATGCTTTTGCTAATTCCCGATTATTGTCAACGACTTGAGCCAAAATAACGTAAGCAAAAACAATAACTCCAAGAAAGAGAGTTAAATAATGAAGCTGTAATGAGATCCCCAATAAAAATCCAACCAATAAGAATAGCTTTGTGCTATTCTTATCCAAAGCTTTATATAGAACATATAATGTTAATAAAGCAAAAAATGGTAAAGGATTTGGATTCCAGGAAGAACGCGAATAAATCAGAACTAGAGGCGAAATTGCATATAAAGCTGAGGCAATAATCGCAATTTTTTTGTTAAATAATTCGCTGCAAAATTTATAAATTAGCCAAACTGTAGCTATACCAAAGAGTGCCACCATTACTGCGGGACCTACCGGATTATAATTAAAAAGCAATAGGAATGGCGCCATAAAATAATAATAAATCGGACCTAAGAAAAACCCTCCAACTGAAGATGTCGGACCAAGAAGAGTTAAATGTCCATGTAAAATATTGTAAGCTACTAGAACATCTCTTCCTTCATCGCCCAAAAAAGTCATATAATCCTGAATTCTATAAAGTCTTAAAAATGAAGCCAACACTAAAATTACCAGAAGAATAATATTTTCTCTTGTATATAAAAACCTAAAGTTAGCTAAAAACTTTTTCATTTATGGGGGCTTTTGCGCCAGATGATTAATCTATAAACTGTAAAATTGTAAATTAAAAGAATTGCTGTGCCAAATATAAAATATAAGAAATAATATTTCTTACCGAATAGCTGATCTCCCAAAAATATAATTGCCGTTTGAATAAGTATTACGCCAATTGCCGAAGTTACATAAAAATTTAGTAATTTCCAAAGATATTGTCCGATATTTTTAACCTTTTCTGCCTTAAATGTCCAAAAATTATTAAAATTATAATTTGAAAAAATAGCCGCGACTGCACCTATAACACTTGCTATAGCAGGGTCAATTTTGAACACCCCCGCCAGTACCCTTAATATAATCGCTTGTATCAAGAATCCTGTTCCTCCGACAACCAAAAATTTCCCAAACGGACCGGTAACGAGTTCTTTAATTCTGGTAAGTATTACAAAAGTCAAAACATCGATTATATATCCTAACGGCGCAATTTTCGAACTACCTAATTTCCGGTCGGAGAAATGAAGTGGTACTTCGCCAATTTTAAATCCATCCGCTACCGCTTTATGCAAAAAGGCTATTTGGAAAATATAACCGTTGTGTTTTTCCATTTCCGGACCAACCTTTAGGAACACTTCCTTTCTAATTGCGCGGAAACCACCGGTCCAATCATGGACTTTAAACTTCATGAAAACAGTTCTGACAAATAGATTAGCAACGATTGAGAATAATTTTCTTTGTGGCGGCCAATTTTTTGGAATCGATCCTCCTCCACTATATCGAGTTTGTATAACCATGTCGAACCCCTCATCTATTTTTTCTACAAATTTAATAAGATCGTGCGGGTCAAATTGAAAATCAGCATCAATACTTACAACAACATCCGCCCCAAGTTCTTTAATGGCGTATCCCATTGTTCTCATGTAAGCTGCCCCCAAACCCTTTTTCTCTCCTTGATTGATACCTAAATTTTTATATTTTCCCATGAGACCTTTTACAATATCACCGGTTCCATCAGGAGAAAAATCATCCGCAACAATAATATGCATCTCATGATTTTTTATTTGGGGGAATACTTCTTCCTCTAAAACAGTTATAAACTTCTCTATATTTTCTTTTTCGTTATATGTCGCGGGAACAACAAAAATTTTCATATTTGGCTTCTAAAATATTCTACTGTTTTTTCGATCCCTTCTTCAATACCCACATTGGGTTTCCAATTTAATAATTTTTCTGCCTTACTAATATCGGGTTTTCTTATTTTAGGGTCATCCTGCGGTAATTCTTCAAAAACTGGCTCCAAAGAAGTTTCACAAATCTTATTAACAATTCCTACTAATTCAATTATCGTTCTTTCATCCGGATTGCCTAAATTAATAACCTCGCCCTTCGTACCTTCAGTAAGCATTGCCTTTTCAATACCGTCAACCATATCTGATACATAACAAAAGCTTCTTGTCTGTTTGCCATTACCGTAGATCGTGAAAGACTTATTGGTTAAAGCTTGAATTATAAATTCAGATACGACTCTCCCATCATCTTTCTGCATATATGGACCATATGTATTGAAAATTCTGATTATCCTAGCATCCGTGTCAAACTTTCTAACATAAGCCATTGTTGCAGCCTCTCCAAATCTTTTACTCTCGTCGTAAACAGAGCGCACTCCATTTGGATTTACATTTCCAAAATAACTTTCCGGTTGAGGAGAAACTGCCGGATCGCCATAAACTTCGGATGTTGAGGTAAACAAAAATTTTGCAGAAGTTTGTCGGGCTAATTCCAAAAGATTATATGTCCCGACAGAGTTTGCTAAAAGTGTTTCTATCGGATTATTAATATAGCTTTTAGGACATTTTTTATTAGGCGACGCAGGAGAGGCTAAATGGAAAATAAAATCTACTTTTAAATCAAAATCTCCGAGAGATTTGGTAACATCTTTTTCTAAAAAAATGAAGTTGGCATTACTCCTAAGATCTTCAATATTTTTTGCGTCTCCGGTTATAAGATTATCAACACATAAAACTTTGAAATCTTTCTTAAGTAGGCTTTTGCATAAGTGTGAGCCAATAAAACCTGCTCCACCTGCTATTAATGCTGTTTGCATATTTTACAACTGACCGTTTTTCTCTTTTTCGAGGTCTGCTTCAACCATCATCTTAACAAGTTCTTTAAAGCTCGTTTTTGGCTTCCATCCCAAAACCTCTCTTGCTTTAGTTGCGTCTCCGATTAAATAATCTACTTCTGCAGGGCGGGTATGTTTTGCACTATCGGAAATAACATATTTTTCCCAATTTTCAATTCCTGCTACTTTAAATGCTTCTTCAACGAATTCTCTGACACTATGATTTTCTCCGGTCGCAATTACATAATCATCCGGCTTATCCTGCTGAAGCATTAGCCACATTGCTTCGACATAATCTCCAGAAAATCCCCAATCCCTTTTTGGCTCTAAGCTACCCAGTTCTAATTTCTCCTGCTTACCAAGTTTTATTCTGGCAACCGCATTGGTAATTTTTCGAGTCACAAATTCTATGCCTCTTCTTGGCGATTCATGATTAAATAAAATACCGGAGCAAGCAAACATATCATAACTTTCTCGATAATTTAGAGTTATATAATGACCATAAACCTTAGCAACACCATAGGGACTTCTTGGATGAAATCTGGTAATTTCTCTTTGCGGTGTTTCCGTAACTTTACCAAACATTTCCGAACTGGAAGCTTGGTAAAATCTGATTTTGGGATTTACGGTTCTGATTGCCTCTAAAACTCTTGTGACTCCAATTGCAGTAAATTCGCCGGTTAAAACTGGCTGATCCCAAGAAGCTTTTACGAAAGACTGTGCTGCTAAATTATAAACTTCATCTGGTTGGGATTTTCTAATCGCATCCGTCATTGAACTTTGATCAAGCAAGTCTGCGGAAAAAAGCTCAATTTGGTCAGCAATTTCCTTAATATTTTCCATGTTCGGGGTCGAAAGTCTTCGCACTGTTCCCGCAACTTTATATCCCTTTTTAAGCAAAAGCTCTGCTAAATACGGTCCGTCTTGTCCTGTAATACCTGTAATAAGCGCTGATTTCATAACTTTAATTATTCTAAATTATATTTCTCCAATAGTCTAGTGTATCTTTAAGTGTTTTCTCAATTGGAATCTCCGCTTTCCACCCTGTTAGTTTATTTATTTTGGAGGGATCACAAATAAGTTCAGGATCATCAATTGGCCGAAATAGAGTCCTATCAACTTCAACAGTGATCTTGGCACTCGAGAACGATAGAAGCATGTCTAAAATTTCCGATATTTTATATGACGTGCCTGAACCAATATTATAAACTTCTCCAAATTCACCTTTCTCCATAAGTAGCGAATAGGCCTTTACAACATCTCTAACATCGGTAAAATCTCTCTTTGCCTCCAAATTGCCGACAGGAAGAACGGGACCTCTTATGCCTTTTTCTATCTCAACGATTTTTTGAGCAAAGGAGGAAATAACAAAATTAGGAGCTTGTCCCGGACCGACGTGGTTAAACGGCCTCACTCTTACTGCTTTTAATCCGTAAGAAAGATAATACTGCCTTCCTAAAAAATCCTGGGTAAGTTTTGAAACCGCATATGGATTAGTTGGATTTAATGATGTTCCTTCATCCATCGGAAGATCCTCTTTTTTAATGCTGCCATAAACTTCTGCTGACGCAACTACTAATGTTTTTGAATTTAACAATTCGCTTTTACGCATTGCCTCAAAAATGTTTATTTGACCGGCGATATTATTCAAAACCGTTTCTTTGGGAGATTTAAAACTATCTGCAGCTGAGGTAAAAGCCGCCAAGTGATAAATAATATCCGGCTTAATTTTTTCTACCAATTCGTAAACCTCACTTTCGTTTCGCAAATCGGCTTCCAACAGTTGAATCTTTTTTTGATTTTCACCCAAATTAGCTACTGCACTTTTCGAGAAAGATGTTCCAAAAAGAGTATTTCCTGAATCTGGAACAAGATGATCTACGAGGTGTCTCCCAACAAATCCTGTGGCTCCGGTAATAAGTATTTTTTTACCCATAATTACGCCCTGCCAACTCCCTGATAAGTAAAACCTAGTCTTTTCACCTCTTGTGGGTTATAAATATTTCTCCCATCAAGAATAATCGGATTTTTCATTAAATTCTTAATTCTATTCAAATCAAGTTTTTTAAATTCATTCCATTCCGTAACGATAATTAAAAGATCAACGTCTTTAGCTACGTCGTAAGAATCTTCGCAAAAATCTACGCTTGAAAGTCTTTTTTCTGCCACCTTCATCGCTACTGGATCATATGCTTTTATAACTGCTCCCTCTTCCTGGAGACTGTTAATAATCGTTATGGAAGAAGCATCTCTCATATCATCGGTGTCCGGTTTAAACGAAAGTCCTAAGATACCAATTGTTTTACCTTTAACGTCATTGTCTAGTAATTTCCTTGCTTTTGTTACCATGTCCATTTTTGCTTCTTGATTAACTTTATCAACATCTTTTAAGAGCGAGAAATCATATCCATATTGTTTTGCGATTGCAATTAAAGCTTTTACGTCTTTAGGAAAACAGCTTCCGCCATAACCGGCTCCTGGGGACAGGAATTGCATGCCAATTCTCTTGTCATAGCCAATTCCCTCTAATACTTTTATGCCGTCCGCATTAGTTAATTCACTCATGTGGGCAATTGCATTTGCAAAAGAAATCTTGGTGGCCAAAAAGGCATTAGCTGCGTATTTAATCATTTCCGCAGTTTCAATATTTGTTAAAACGTAATTGCCGTCAATTGGTTCATGCAACTCAATCAGAACTTCCTCCGCCTGCTTTGATTCCGTTCCGATTACAATCCTATCTGGATGAAGAGTGTCAGAAATCGCTTGTCCTTCTCTTAAAAACTCCGGAACCGAAGCAAGATCAAAAGTAGCTTTTTCAGGTTTTGTTTTTTCAATAATTGCTCTTGTTTTTTTATTTGTTCCGACAGGAACTGTACTTTTTGTAACAACGACCGTGTAGCCATCAAGGGCTTTTCCTACTTTTTCGGCAACTTCAAATACTACCGATAAATCGGCTTCTCCGTTTTCCTTAGGTGGAGTTCCAACGGCAATAAAAACAACGCTTGACGCCTTAATAGATTCTTCATATTCCAGCGTGAATAATAGCCTGCCGGCCTTAACATTTCTTTGAACCATTTCAGACAGCCCCGGTTCATAAATTGGAATTATTCCTTTTTTGAGGTTATTAATTTTTTCCTCGGTGTGTCCGATTACCCAAACAGTATTGCCCAAATCGGCAAAAACCGCTGCTGTTACTAGTCCTACGTATCCATGTCCTACAAATGTTATTGTCATATATGTATTTTATCTAATTGATTTTTTATTTCAATCAGTCCCTTATCGAAACTGGACATCTCAATTCCTAATTTACTTATCTTATCATTTTTAAGATAAAGACAAAAGGGTCTTTGCGCTTTCCCTGCAAAGTATTCTTGACGACTTATTTTTGATATCAAAGACTCATCAAATCCAAATTCCTGCGCAATTGCGATTGCTGCATTAAATGGACTAATTCTTTGACTACCTACCACATGGAATATTCCCTTTTGTTCTGTCCGAATCAAAATATCCAAGGCGTTTACAAGATCATCAATAAAAGTCGGAACCATAACATGATCCCAAACCATATTTAATTTTTCGCTTTTTTCTAATTTTGTCATTAATCCTCTAACAAAATCATTTCTTTCAAATAACGATCTGTAAGGGTAAGCAATTCTTGCGATAACATAATCTAGATTCGAATTTTGAATGAGTTTTTCTCCTTCATGCTTTGTTTTCGCATACCAATTAATTGGATTAGGCTTATCCTCTTCCGTATAAGATTTTCTGGTACCGTCAAAAACAAAATCTGTGGAAATATAGACCAATTTTTTGTTTGTTTTTTTGCAAGCATCAACAATGTTTTGTGTTCCAAAAACGTTAACTGCCCAAGCTGTTTTATCACTTCTCCAAGCTTCCTCTTTTTCTTGTTCATTTTTAAACTCCAATATCTCTTTGTCTCTTTCTTTATCCGCCTCGCAACCGTCAACGTTTGCTTTGGCAGCCATGTGAATTACAACATTCGCATCTGACGACATGACTTTATTTAAAACCGCATCTTTATCCAAAATATCAATGCCATTACTTAAGCTTATGTGCTCAAATTCGTAAACCTCGCCCAAAAGCTCCGTAAGTCTTGAACCAACTAAACCCGTTAAACCGGTACCAAGAATTTTTGTCTTCATAAATCTTTTTCTCCGATTATTGGCAACAAAAATGGTTTTTCTAAATATTCAAAATATTTCAGAATTGTTTTTCGATGATCAAAGGCAAATTCGTCTTCTTCTGGTAAATTTTCTTTTGAAAACCATTTAATTTCATCTACTTCCTTATTTAATTTCATTGCTCCTCCGATAATTTTTACGATAAATAGAAAATCTACATTTTGACGATCTTCCTTTGGTCTATTAGGATTATCGTTTATCTTAAATAAGGCTTCTACTTTTCCCGTATAACCCGTTTCCTCCTGTAATTCTCTTAACACCGCTTGATCCGTAGTTTCATCTCTATCAAGAAATCCACCCGGAATTGTGAAAAATCCGCTACGTACTATTCCTATGGCTCGCCTTACAAGAAGAATTTCATTTTTTTCGTTTACAGCCAAAGCTCCAACTGTTACGTGGCGAAAATAAACTTCATGTCCGCTCTCTAGTATGCATTCGATCATTTGCCGTATTGTTTCTGATAATATTCTTTGTACGCTCCGTTCTTAACATTTTTCCACCATTGCTCATTTTCCTGATACCATTTGACAGTTTTCTCCAACCATTCATCAAAGCCATTCATAGGCTCCCAACCTAATTCATTTTTAATTTTTGACCAATCCAAAGCATATCTCCTGTCGTGACCCGGTCTGTCCTTGACGTACTCCAAAGAATCTTCCGATTTACCGAGTAGTTTTATTATTTTTTGCAAAATTGAAATATTACTTATGTCTTCGGTTAATCCTCCTATACAATACGTGTCTCCAATTTTTCCTTTTTGTAAAATTAAATCAATTGCCCGACAATGATCCTCAACATATAACCAGTCTCTAACATAAAGTCCGTCTCCGTAAACCGGGACTTTTTTGCCCTCTAAAAGATTTGTAATCGCGAGCGGAATTAGTTTTTCCGGAAATTGGTAAGGACCAAAATTATTTGAACAATTCGAAATCGTAATCGGCAAACCATAAGTATGAAAGTATGCCCTTACCAAATGATCTGATCCTGCTTTACTTGCCGAATAAGGACTTCTGGGATTATAATTTGTTCGTTCATTAAATATGTTCTTATCTTCAAGATTAAGGCTTCCAAATACTTCATCTGTTGAAATATGATGAAATCTTTTTACGTTATTTTTTAAAGAAGCGTCTAGGAGAACTTGTGTTCCCAAAACATTTGTTTTTACAAAACTACCAGGATCTGCAATGCTTCTATCTACGTGGCTTTCCGCTGCGAAATGTACAACAGTATCAGCGCCAGATATTACTTCCTCCGCTATTTTTGGATCGCAAATATCTCCCTGTATAAATTTATAATTGGGGTTTTCTTGAATGCTTTTTAGATTTTCTAAGTTCCCGGCGTAAGTCAACTTATCAAAGTTAATGATTGAATCTTCCGGGTGATTTTTAAGCCAGTAGATTATAAAGTTTGAGCCAATAAATCCGGCTCCACCTGTTACTAAAAGTTTCATCTCGCTAGATCTGCTCCCCTCGTTTTACCTTTTCTGCAACAAGATTATTAACGCGAAGTAAACTATCGATTGTTCCCGCATCTTCCCACATTCCCTCAATAATATTTACATCCAGATCTCCATCTACGAGATACTTATTATGCAAATCAACAATCTCCAATTCATTTCTCGCGGATGGCTTTAAACTTTTCGCATACTCAACAACGCGATTATCGTAAATATAAAATCCTACAACTGCATAATTACTTTTTGGATGCTCCGGTTTTTCAACGATTGAAAGCACTTTATGATTTTCATCAAATTCTACAACCCCTGACCTTTCCGGATCAGGAACTTGTTTGGCAAATATTCTAGCTCCGGATTTAAAAGAACTTACGCTCTCGGCAAAATTATGATCAAAAATATTATCTCCCAAAATCATTGCGACACTATCTTTTCCGATAAAATGTTCGCCTACGATAAATGCATCGGGAAGACCTCGAGGCTCTCCCTGAACTTCATAAGAAATACTTACTCCCATTTCGCTACCGGAACCTAATAGATTCAAAAATTGACCTGAATATTCCGGCGCAACAATTATTAGAATTTCTTTAATTCCGGCACGGGCTAAAGTTTGAATAGGATAATAA
>Ga0182027_10003292_pt1 | contig 25737 bp, 16 predicted proteins | sample 712E1DmetaG_FD_121300 | JGI IMG/M metagenome (GOLD analysis project Ga0182027, IMG submission 121300) | Permafrost microbial communities from Stordalen Mire, Sweden - 712E1D metaG (Illumina Assembly) | ecosystem: Environmental > Terrestrial > Soil > Wetlands > Permafrost | place: Sweden...
GTGCGGAAACATCTCTCAATCGGCGCAGGCGAATCTATTTTTCACGCGTTGTTCCATCCTGGCCGGCGGGGACGGCGGCCCGCTCAACCATTTCGCGGACGATCACGGCGGGTATTTTATCGTCAACGCCGCCCATTCCGAATTTTATGGCGGCACGATTGGGGGCTGCGTGCTGAGTTGAAGGACGATCCGATCAGCAGAAGGTTTGACACCATGCGGGCACGCCTCAGCAGACAACACGGCGCCCGGCTGCATTTGAGTTGACCACTTGGCGGTTGATGGCGGGGGCCGTCAGTTCGCATGGTCGAATTGAGCGCGGATGCGCCGCAGCAACTCGTCCGGCGCAAAGGGCTTTTCCAGAAAATTGCCGTTCACGCGCAGCGCGGAGTCCGTTCCCAGCATGTCGTCGGTGTAACCGCTGCAGAAGATGATTTTCAGCGCGGGTTTTTCCGCGAGCGCTTTTTCCGCCAGTTCCCTTCCGCCCATGCCTCCGGGCATCACCATGTCGGTGACGAGCATGTCAATGGAGGCCCAGTTCTGCCGCCAAAGTTGCCAGGCGGCGGCGCCGGATTCCGCCTCGTGAACGCGGTAACCTTTGCGCTCCAGAATGAGCCGGGACAACCGCCGCAGGGCCGTTTCGTCCTCCACGATGAGAATGGTTTCGTTGCCGCCCGGTGACGGACTGGCGGGGGCGGGCAGGGCCGAGGCGGGGGCGGGCTGGGCCGCCGGGGCCAGGTAGATGTGGAAAGTGGTGCCGGCGTTGACCTGGCTTTCCGTTTCGATCCAGCCCCGGTGTTGTTCCACGATGCCAAAGACGGTGGCCAAACCCAGTCCGGTTCCCTTGCCCGGTTCCTTGGTGGTGAAGAACGGCTCGAAGATGTGGGACAGGTGTTCCGGCGCGATGCCCGCGCCCGTGTCGCTCACCGCCAGATGCACGAAGTTGCCCTGCTGTCGCTTGGGCCGGGCGGCCACATCCGCCGGGCCAAAGGTGACGTGGCCGGTTTCCAAAACGAGCCGCCCGCCCTTGGGCATGGCATCGCGGGAATTGACGGCCAGATTGATGAGGATCTGCTCCATCATGCCCGGATCGGCATGGACCCAGGCGGTGGCGGAACTGCAGCGGGCTTCCAAAATAATGTGCTCGCCGATCAGACGGAGCAGCATTTTGGTCATGTTGGCCACGATCTCGTTGAGATCAATATCCTTGGGCTGGAACACCTGGCGCTGGCTGAAGGTGAGCAACTGGCGCGTCAGGTTGGCCGCCCTTTTGCTGGCGAGGCAGATTTCCGACGCGGCCGCGACCCGGCCCGCGTCCGGCAGGGCGTGCGCCTGCAAATTGGCCGCATTGCCCAGGATGACGGTCAGGATGTTGTTGAAATCGTGCGCCACGCCGGCGGCCAACTGTCCGAAAGCCTCCATTTTTTGCGCCTGCCGCAGTTGCGTCTCCAGTTCCTTGCGCTCCGTGATGTCCCGGAGGGTTTCAATCGCGCCGGCGACCTCGCCATTGCGGTTGAAGAGCGGGCTGGCCTTGCCCCAAAGAAGGCGCTTGCGGCCCTGCATTTGCACCTCGATCTCGCCCACCAGCGTGTCATCCCTGGTCTGGAGAAGATTGTATTGGCCGGCGGCTGCCTTGTCCGGCGCAATGACCAAATCAATGAGCACCGGCCGGCGCGTTCCGTGGAACGGCAGGGCATATTCGTAGTTGCCCCTGCCCAGCATCGCCCCGGCCTGGCAGCCCGACAATTTCTCGATGGCCCGGTTCCAGGCGATCACCTTCCCCTGCCGGTCAACGGCAAAGGTGGCGTCGGGCAAAAAATCAATGATTTCAGAGAGCCGTTGTTCGGATTCCCGCAGCGCCTCCTCCACCTTTTTGCGCTCAGCGATGTCCTGCCACAATTTTTCATTGGCCGCCTGCAATTCCCGCGTGCGCAACTGCACCAGGCCGTCCAGGTCCTGCATCTGCCGCTCCGCCTCCCGGCCCAGCCGCCACTTCTCGGTCAGCGCGTTGGACAATTGCAGAATCTCGATCACGTCGAAGGGCTTCTTGAGAATGACCATCCGGTCCGGCGAACCCAGCCGCTGGGTCATCTCGCTCCAGGAATGGTCCGAATAGGCCGTGCAGATGACGATCTGCAAGTCCTTGTCCGCCTCCAAAAGCCGGGCGGCGGTTTCCATCCCGTCCCATCCCGTCGGCATGCGCATATCCACAAAGGCGATGGCGAATGGCCGCCCCGCCTCCATTGCCGCCTGGGCGGCGGCCAGACCCTCCTGGCCTTGATATGCCGAGACCAGTTCAAATTCCGCTCCTTCCTGCGGCGCGGAGGTGGAACCGAACAAATCCTCCGTCATCTGCGCCAGTCCCGGGTCCTCCTCCGAACGGGGGCCCAGGATCTTTCGAAAATCCGCGTGGATGGCCGGGTTGTCATCAATGATGAGAATCCGCCGATTGGGAGCGATGGCGGCAATGCTCACGGCTTTTCCTCCTGGGAAGTCATGCGCGCTTCCGGGGTCAACGCGGCGCCTTTGCCCGGCGGCACCAGGCGGGCAGACAGCGCCCGCGCCGGCAAAGCGCGGCAAGGCCATTCCCGTTTGCCTTCGAGATGGATGTCCAGTTGATTCAATTAGTACAGTATATCGGCAGGAAACGCGCTGGGCTTGAGCGCCGCCCATCGAACGGGCGGCGGGCTGTGAAGAGAATTAACGAATTTTTAACGCCCGGCGCGCTTGTTTTTATTATCATGGAAATCGCATCCGGGCCAAATTAGCCCATGAAATTAGGTGTGTCTGCCGCCGCACTGGCGGAAATGGAGCGAAGCGAGATTGGGCAGCAGCCGCCGCGCCACGGCGAAATCCGCCCCGGCCATGTTCTGGACGGGCGTTTCGCCATTACGCGGATCATCAGCCACGGCGGGATGTCAACGATTTATGAGGCGGAGGACTTGCGCCAGGACGGCCAGCCAGTCGCACTGAAGGTTCCGCTGGAGAAACTGGGGATGGATCCCAAAACCATGTCGCGCTTCGAGCGCGAAGTGGAGATTGCGCGCCAGGTGGATCATCCGTTGGTCATGAAGTTTTTTCCCGCGCCGCCCGGCCAAAGCCGGCCGTATCTGGTGATGGAACTTCTGGAGGGCGAAACCCTCTATGATGCGATGTCGCGGCGGGGTTGTTTTCCGGAGGCGGAAGCGCTGAAAGTGGCCGGGCGCGTTTGCCAGGCCTTGCAATATCTGGACGAGCGGGGGATATGCCATCGGGACCTGAAACCGGAGAACATCATGCTGTGCCATGACGGCTCGATCCGGCTGATGGACTTTGGCATCGCGCGCGCGGCGCGCTCGCCCCGGCTGACCTTCGTTGGTTTCGCGCCGGGCACCCCGCATTACATGGCGCCGGAACGGGTGCGATGCAAACGCGGCGATGCGCGGACGGACCTCTACGGGCTGGGCGCCATCCTGTATGAGATGCTCACGGGCGTGATCGCCTTCGAGCACGAGGACCCGATGGTCATGATGAACGCGCGCGTGACGGGGGATCCCGATGCGCCGCGCCGGATCAACCCCGCCATCTCGCCGCAGGCCGAGGAGATTGTGCTGCGCGCCATGGAGCGGGATCCGGCCCGCCGTTACCAGACGGCCGCGGCGATGCAAGCCGACCTGGACGGACCGGGTCATGTGGAATTAACCGGACGCTGGCGGCGCCTGGAACCGGCGACGCCGGCCAAACGCGCCTGGCGCAAGGCCCGGCTGATTGCGCTGTGGATTTTGATTCCGCTTGCCCTGCAAGTGGCGGGCTTTCTTCTCCTTTGGCATCATCTTATCAAGAAATAAATTCACCGCAGGCCGATCATGGCCGCGGCGAATAATACCACCAGCACGACCGCGACCAGCCACCAGAACCAACCGATGCCGTGTGGTAACACCTTTTTCTTCCCAAATTCCCGGTCCACGAAATCGTCATAATCAAACGATTCGTGCGGCAAATTCAGCCCGCCGACGGCGGCATCTTCCGACCACCCGGTTTTCTCATCCGCGCCGCAGGCCGGGCAGGCTTTGGCGCCGGTGGGAACATCGGCCCCGCAATTGGGGCAGTTTTGAGGCGGTGAGTCCATGTTTAGCGGGGTCAGATTACCCGAAAGGCCGCCGCCATTGCACCCCAAAAGGGGCGCAATTTGCATTTTGCATTTAAGGAATTAGCTGTTAGACTCTTGTGAACGCCAAAGCGGGGCGGTTGTTGTGATGAGTGAAATTCTGAACTATTTGAAAATCGGCGCGGGGGTGGTCCTTCTGTTCGGGGCGACCATCTTCGTCCACGAGTTTGGCCACTATTGGATGGCGCGCCGGCGCGGCCTGAAAGTGGAGGCGTTCGCCATCGGGTTCGGCCCGAAGATTTTTGCCTGGGTGCGCGAGGGCATCGAGTATTCGGTGCGGTGGATTCCGGCGGGCGGCTTCGTCAAACTGCCGCAAATGGTGACCTCCATAGCCATTGAGGGCGAAGCCGGCAAGGAGGAAGTGCCCCCCGCGCCGCCCTTCTCGAAAATCCTGGTGGCGGCGGCCGGGCCGCTGATGAACCTGGTGTTTGCTTTTGCCATCGCGTCGGTCATTTATTGGGTCGGCCTGCCGGTGCTGGTCAATCCCTCCAAGATCGGCTACGTCGAACCCGGATCCACGGAGGCGAAATTGGGGATTCAGGAGGGGGACAAAATCGTGGCCATCAACGGCAAGCCGGTCGAGTCGTGGGAGGAGGTTTATAGATCCACCCTTCTGGCCCTGACCAATGTAATTCCCGTAGCCATCGAGCACGAAGGCAAGACCAACACCTACCAGCTTCGAGCCGAGACGACCAATGAAATTCACCTCAAAATGCTCAACCTCAGTCCCAGTGCCTTCCTGGTCATTGAGAGCGTCCTTCCCGGAACGCCGGCCGAGAAGGCGCATCTGCAGAAAGGGGACCAACTGCTGGCTTTCGCGGGAGTGCTCATCAGCAGTTCTCCGCAGTTCACCAATCTGGTGCAAAAATACCCGGATCAGCCGGCCCAGATGGTGGTGATGCGCGGTCCGGACCGCGTGACCCTGAATGTCACGCCGGAGTTGAATCCCAAGACCAAGATCAGCCGGATCGGAGTGGCGCTGGGCATGGGCAAAGACGGTTACGTGCTGGAGCACCCGACGCCGTGGACGCAGATCAGCGATGTGGTCAGCCAGGTGACCAGCACGCTCAACGCCCTGCTCCATTCCCATTCCAGCGGAGTCAGGCCCAGTGATTTGGCGGGGCCAGTGGGGATCATCAGTTTTCTGGCGGTCAAAGTGAACACGGATTACCGGCTGGCGCTGGGATTTCTGGTGATGCTCAATGTCAATCTGGCCATCATCAATATGCTGCCGATACCCGTTCTGGATGGCGGACACATCATGATGTCGGTGCTGGAGCGGATTCGTCGGCGGCCCCTGAATGTTCGCCTGGTGGAATACACCACCACGGGCTTTGCCTTCCTGATCATTTTCTTTTTCGTCTATGTCACCTATTTCGATGTCAAACGGCTCCCTCTGATCCGGGTCCTGTTTAACCAGGAATCCCAGATCGAGCAGCCCGCCAAACCCGCCCCGGCCCCGGCCAGCCCGGCCCCGTAAGGACATGCGCTGCTGCCTGTCGCCTTTCTTCTACCAGCGACGCCGCACCCGCGAAGTGGTGGTGGGCGATCCTGCCAGGGGCGGCGTCATCATCGGCGGCGATCATCCGGTCGTCAAACAGTCCATGATCACCTGCGACACGATGGACACCGCGGAGTGCGTCAAACAAACCCTGGAGCTGGCCGCCGCCGGCTGCCAGATCGTGCGCATCACCGCCCCCAGCGTGAAGGACGCGGCCAACCTCCAAACCATTGTGGCCGAACTGCGCGCGCGCCACTGCCTGGCGCCGATTGTGGCCGACATCCATTTCAAGCCCGATGCCGCCCTGGAAGCCGCCCGGTGGGTGGAGATGGTGCGCGTGAATCCCGGCAACTACGCCGACAAGAAGAAATTCGCCGTGCGCGAATACAGCGACGGCCAGTACGCCGAGGAGCTGGCGCGGATCGAGGAGCAATTCACCCCGCTGGTGCAGCTTTGCCGGCAACTCGGACGGGCCATGCGCATCGGAACCAATCACGGGTCCCTGAGCGACCGGATCATGAACCGTTACGGCGACACGCCGCTGGGCATGGTGGAGAGCGCGCTGGAATTCGCCCGCATCGCGCGCCGGCACGATTACCACAACTTCAAATTCTCCATGAAGGCCAGCAACCCCAAGGTGATGATCGAGTGCTACCGCCTCCTGGCGGCCCGCCTGGAGGAACTGGGGCCGGACTGGAATTATCCCATTCACCTCGGCGTGACCGAAGCGGGCGAAGGGGAGGATGGCCGCATCAAGAGCGCCATCGGCATCGGCTCCCTCCTGTGCGACGGCCTGGGCGACACCATCCGCGTTTCCCTCACGGAAGATTCCCCCCGGGAAATCGCCGTCTGCACCGATCTATTGGCGCAAATTCCATCCCTGACCGCGCCTGCCGCGCCGGCTTCCGCAGCTTGGCAATCCGCATCCCTGCCCTCCCCCTTCGACCCCTTTGCCTTCACCCGGCGCAAGACGCCAGAAATCGAATTGGGCGAGTCCAGCCAATGCGGCGGCGAACAAACCGTGCGGGTCGTCGTCACCCGCGCCGCCTGGGAAGAAACCACCCCGCGAATCCGGCCCAGGGACGACGTGCGCCCCGAGGCGATTTACGAAGACCTCAACGTCCATGAAATTGATCCGTCGGCCGATTTCACGATCAACTGCGACACCCAGTTGGTCACGGTGAAGGACGGGGCGGGACTTCCCGCGATAGCCGCCTTCCGCCTTCTGGCCGCCAGACTCAAGGCGATGGGCCGCAACAATCCCATTTTGCTCAAGGACAGCCTCCGGTTTGAAGCCGCGCCGCTGGAGCCGCACATTGCGTTGCTGCGGGCTTCCGTCGTTATCGGTTCGTTGCTGGCGGACGGGATTGGCGACGCCATCTTAATTCGCGGCGAAACGGGGGCGGGCCAAAGCCTGCGGCTGGCCTACAACATATTGCAAGCGGCGGGCTGCCGCAGCTTCAAAACCGATTACGTGGCGTGCCCCTCCTGCGGACGGACGCTTTTCAATTTGCAGACCGTGACGGCGCGCATCAAGGAGCGCACCGCGCATTTGAAAGGGGTGAGAATTGCCATCATGGGCTGCATTGTCAACGGCCCCGGGGAAATGGCGGACGCGGATTTTGGCTACGTGGGGGGCGCGCCGAACAAGATCAACCTTTACGTCGGCAAGACTCCTGTCAAGTTCAACATTCCCGAGGCGGAGGCGGTGGACCGCCTGGTGGACCTGATCCGCGAGCACGGCAAGTGGCGGGAGCCGGAACCCCCCGCCGCCGCCGTCCGGAGTGGGCGCATCTGAGCTTTGTCGAGAGGGAGTCTTGATAACCAATGACCAATTTTCAATTGCCAATTTTCAATCCTGAGAACACACGGGGTGTTATTCCCGCCCGGAAATTGAGAATTTGTCATTGAGAATTTGTCATTGGTAATTCACTGTTCGGATGATTGGTCCAAGATACCGTTGCGCCAGAAGGAAGGCTCGACAAAGGTGAGATGCGCCCGTCCGGAGTTGACCGGCTATTGCCAGCTTGACAAAACCTGTTTGACGAAGGCGAATTGCGGGAATTGGCAAGCAAGACTCCGGCGTGAACGTCTGATCTCCCTTTCATAGTGATCAAGCCGCCGGGTTCTGCTCATCCATCTCGCGCAGCTTGGCCGCGTCCGCCAGGTCTTGCGGACGCGCCGCGGCCAGCTTGTTTTGCACCAGCAATTCCTTGCTGATGACCGAAACCGGCAAGCCGTCCAGGAGCGTTTCAACACGGGTTCTCCATGCTTCCTCGAAGGAAACCGCCGCGATGGAAGTCAGGATGTCAATACGATTGGGAGGGCGTCCAAGCTGGATGATTATTTCGGGCGCGCGAAAATCGCCCTCCTTGAGGCCGAGGCCGGCAAACCCAAAATCGTCGACCGCCGCGGCCACCCGGGCGGCATTTTCAGGCGACGTGTCAATTAGAAACTCAACATCCCCGGTGTAGCGTGGATGGCCGTGCAGGGCCACGGCGTGCCCGCCCACCAGCAGGTACTTAATCTTCCTGGAGTTTAATAATTCGACAAACTCTCTCAAGTCTTTGCTCAGTTGCATGGGGATGTTGGGCTGCGACCAGGTCAAACAGAATTTCCAGGCGCTGTTCCGGCGTGAGCGAACGGTAATACTCGCGATCCGCCTTCCCGGCCTCGGCAAAGGAATGAAATATGTGGGCTGCCTTTTCCATCCCTCCAGCCTATCACGCCGCCGGCGCGATGCACGGAATTATTTTGGCGGTTTTGCATCGTGATGCAGGCGAATCTCACTTCAGAGGCCAGCCGCCGTGGCGTTCAATGGAAGTGTCAATCTCCTTCATGAGGCGCATCGTTTCGGATAGAGCAACAACGATTTTTTGGTAGTGCTGAATATCTTCGTAGGAAAGTTTGCGGTCTTTGCGGTCTTTGAGCCATTTCCCGCAGACTTGGTAGCTGCCCACATGAAATTCCCAAACCGACTTTGGCACGCCGCCAAAGTACTGCCTGGCGTTGAACCAGACACGCTGGTCGTTGTCCGTGTACTGAACCTTTTCCACCTCGTCCGTGCCTTTGACGAGAAAATCGGTGATGAATTTATCGAGCTTGGGCGACTCCATGAGGTGCAATGCGACCAATTCCGCGCCTTTGGCCGCGAGGGATCGGAACAGCTTCAAGTCGCCGGTCAGGGGCAGGCGCGGGAAATCAATTTTCAGAAATTCCGCATAACGCTCGCGATAGGCGGGCGAATGAAACACGGCATAAGCATAATGGAAAACATCCTCCGGCCCGGCGGTCTTCTTCAAATCGCCGCAATCCACGGGAATCCATTTCAGGCCCAGTCGTCGCGTGAAGTCCTCAATGAACTTGGGATTTATATTCGCGCGGCGAGCGGCATAACCGGGTGAGGATTCAAACAAGGCCATGAACATCGTGCCGCCGCCTTTCTTGTGCTCCGCTTCAGGTGCTTCGTAGAGGTAGAGTGGAAATACCGAAGTAATCTCGCGGGTGCGAAGCGACACGGCACAACACTCAATCAAACCCCGCGAACATAAGACGTGCTGAAACCCGGTAAGGGCCTGCTGGCGACATGCCAGCAGCGCAAGATTCCCGCCAGCCTGCAAATGATGCATCAACTTGGCGGCAGGCGTTCCGATGAAGCCTTTAGAGACGCCGCTATACCAAGTATGGCGAACATCAAACGGCCGGTACAGAATCCGGCGAAAGAGTTCTTTGGACTTGTTCTGTTGAACATCCAGTTGCGCGCCGCGCACTTTCCAATCGCGGCTGTCTTGATGCAGGTCATATCTTAACCGCAGCGTTGTCTCATCCAACACCCGGAAATCATTGACCACCGTTTCAATCTCTTTGCGGTCGAATTGAATCGTAACGCCGTCGCGTTCGGTCTTGACGCCGTTGCCGCTGATTTCAAACATCTCCCGTACGCTCCAGCCCGCTTCATATTCGCGGCTTGATTTGAATCGCTTCGGAACGAAAAAGAAATGCGGGGCGCATGGCGTGAGCGTTTTCCAACGAATGGTGTCCACGGAGATTTTCGATAGCGCGTCGTATTTGCTCTCACGCAGTCCCCACAAATCGGCGTAGCGGACGCGGCAGCCGGTCTTGCCCGGTTCCTTGACGAACAGCGTGATGGAGACGCCCAGGGTGATGTCGAAAATATTCTCATCCTTCGTGCCATCCGGGCAGACCTCTTGTTTCTTGGAACTGCCATGCAGGTTGAGAACATAGATGTCCGTGAAACTCTCCATCAGACATTGTCGCATCCGCCGATGAGTCAAGCCATCCAGGTAAGTGTTGTTGGTCACCAGGCCCGCGATGCCCTGTTTGGTTGTATCTATCCGCCATTGGGCGAAGCGGATGAATTTAATGAAGTCATCATCCAAATTGAGCTTGGTTTCATCGAGGCCCGTTTTATAGTCTGCCAGCAGCCGCAAAATCCATTCGCCCTTGTTCATCATGCCAAAGTTGGAATAAGGCGGATTGCCGATGACAACCATGATCGGCTTGTCTGACTTGACTTCCGCGGCTTGGTTGGCTTCCTTGGAAACAAATTGCGCGAGCAAAAGGTCGCTCTTGCGCGCGGCGATTTCCAGCGTGTTCGTCAGGTAAATCCCCAGACGTTGCCCTTCATCGAGAAGAGCGCCTTGTTGTTTGAGCAGATTCGCCAGCTTCAAATGGGCAATGGCATACGGAGCCATGAGAATTTCAAAGCCGAAAATGCGCTGCAACACCTTTTCGGAAACGTGCAGAAACCATGTGCCCTTGCTCAGGGGGTACTTTTGATAAAGCACCTCGATAACCTTGTGAAGAAACGTTCCCGTGCCTGTGGCGATGTCCAAAACGAGAACCCCGGGGTCGGCGATGCCGTGTTGGATTTGGAAGTGGTCTTGCAAGAGGAAATCCACACCCCGCACGATGAAGTCCACCGCTGGATCCGGTGTGTAATAAACACCGCGCACTTCCCGCATCCTTGGATCGTAAGCCGCGAGGAAGGTTTCATAGAAATGAACAATCGGGTCGTCTTTGCCTTTGCCCTTGCCGAAATCTCTCAGCACGGCCGCCATGTCCGCGTGGTGCAGCACTTCTACGATGTCGTCCACAGCCCAGGCAACCGAGGTGTGCAACTGGATTCCGCAGGCTTGATAAAAAAACTGCTGAAGAAACGGATTGGTCGCAGGCAAACAGAACGGCGCGTTCTCCCGGTTGAACTCCCGGTCTGGGGGAGCGTGGATGCGCGCGGCGAACAAACCATAAGCGAGCGTCTGCGCGAACATATCCGCGAACGTGTGTTCATCAATATCGGGAAGGAGCGACTCGCGAAATGCGGCCAGCCAGCCGTGCAAGCTGCCGGGTTCAGACTCATATTTAAGACCGTTAACAATTTGGTCGCGGATGATCCGCGTCATGCCCGCCATGCGCCTGGCCAGGTCCGCGGCGGTGCCGATGGTCTTGGACTTTTGCGCCAGAAAAGCGCCAAGAAGTCCGGCCACCTCCCTTTCGCCGCCGGGAATTGCTTTGGGTTTTCCGCTGGCGTCCAACTCTCCCAACCGGGCCGTCCAGCGATGCTCCCCTTCCACGTACCACCGAAACTCAAGGTAATCGGTGAGAACCCAGTTGAGCAGGCCGTCCCGATAACGGACGAACTGGTCCCCGTGTGGCGGTTTTCCGCGTTCCATCTGGCTCAGGTTTTCCCCCACCGCTTTGGTCTCAACATGGCCGAGTGGAACCTTGCCTTTGGTTAGGTTGAAATCGGGCGCGCCACAGAGAATTCGAGCCGGTTCGTTGGTCGCGGTTATTCCCTGGCCGAGCGATTCCAAGAGCTTTTTCAGGGCAGGCCGGTGGGTATGTTCCGTGGCGTCGCCGTGCGCGAGGTTCCTGCTAATCTCCTGCAAATACTCTTCAAAGGCTGTCATGGGCGAAACGGTAGCAAAGTGACTCTGGCAGCAGCAAGCCTGCTTGCCAGGCCGGTCTTGCCGGGGAATCTTGCCGCATTTTCATATTAGGGCGCCACTATTTATTTTGACATCGCCGGATCATCCTCCGGTTAGCGCGGCGCTTCGGCCGCGGGGGATTTTTTCCAGGTGATAAATGAGGAAGCCGTGCAGGAATTGGCGGATTTCCTCCACCTGCGCCGCGCTCAAGCGCAGCCGGAAAACCGCGTCCCATTCCAATGCCGCCATGCGCTCCAGGAGCTGCCGGGCGCCCGCGCTCAGTTTGGTCTCCGCCAGGTTTGGCATCAAGCCGAGGCCGTCGAGCAACTTGATCTCGAAGGCGAAAATGGTTTGCGGGCAGGCGGGCTGTTTGGGCAGGGCGCGGAGCAGGCTGGTGAATTGATCGAACAATGCGCCCAGGGGCGCTTCGGTTTCGGTGGTTTGTTCGATGAGCAGGGCGCAGTAGGAAGCTTGCTGGAGAAGCGCCAGGTCCCGGCGCAGGGCGGGGTGCGTTTCCAGGAGCCTGACTTCGCGCAAGGTGTGCAACTCGGAACGCCGGCTGCGCGCAAAACTCAAATCCGCCAGATAGAAAAGATCCAACTGGCCGCGAAACGGGGAGCGGTTGCGCCGCGCCCCCTTGGCCACGGTGGCCAGGCGTCCCAGGCTGCCGGTCAGCCAGTGGACAATCAGGCTGGTGTCGGTCAGCGGCCGGGTGCGCAGAACCACTCCGGTGGCGCGCTCGCAGTTCATATTTCCGGAGGCTCCGCCTTGACTTCCGGCGGCAGCGCCCAGAGGGCGTGGCCCGGCTGCCCCGGCGAAATGGCCCCCAGGCTGATGACAAATTTAATGCCATCGGCCACCGACATGTCCACCGGGACCAGCGCGCTCTCCGGCAACAAGAGAAGAAAGCCGGAGGTCGGGTTGGGTGTGGTGGGAACAAAAACGCTGATCAATTTTTCCGCGCCCAGGTTCCTTTGCTCGCCGGTGACGAAACCGATGGTGCGCGACGCCGGGTGCGGGAAGGGAACGAGCACCACCTGCTGGAAGGCGGATTTGTTGCTCGAAAACGATTCGTTGACCTGCTTCACCGTGCCATAGATTTTGTTGAGCAGGGGAATGCTCATCAGGGCTGTGTCCGCCCACTTGATGGCCCGGCGCCCCAAATAATCGCGTCCGAAGCGTCCCACCAGGCAAATCAGAAACACGGCGAAAAAGAAGGCCACCCCGCTGCAATACCAATACATTTTCCCTTCCCCGCCCTTGTCATGCGTCCAGTCCCTCGGCAGAAAGAACAGCAGCCAGTCGGTGAGGTTGGAAACGTTCTTAAAGAGCCAGATCACCACGGCGATGGAAATGATGCCAGGCAACGAGATGGCCAGGCCCGCCAGGAAATTGCGGCGCCACCGGTTGAGGAAACTATTTTCGTCGAGCGACATGTTTGCGCCCTTCCAGTCTGCCCCAATCCAACCGCCGCGACAATGCCTTTAACACACGGTTTTCTTCCCTTTTCATTTCCCGCCGGGCCGCCGGGCGGCGGTCGTCGTAGCCCCGCAGATGCAACACCCCGTGGACCAGGTAGCGCGCCAATTCCATTTGCCAGGGGGCGCGAAAACGCGGGGCGCTGGCCAGGGCGTCGTCCACGGACACGAAAATCTCCCCGCACCATTGGCCCGGCGCCGCGCCTTCCTGGTAATTGAAGGTGATGACATCGGTCGAGCCGGCATGGCCCAGGAATTGTTCATTCAAAAGGGCCATCTCGGCGGCATGGATAAAATAGACCGCCAACTGGCCGCCGGCGCGAAGGCTTTCCCTGTCGCCGATTTGCCCGCGCGGGGGCCGGCATGACCCCAGAATGCGCCGGACCAGGCGCCGCGCCAGCGGCAGATTGAGGCGCCGCGCCTTTTGCCGGTTGCACACTTGCAGGCAAAGCGGTGGGCGGGACGCGGGGATTTTTGTCCGGGCCATCGTCTATTTTCCATCCCCGGTGCCGGTTGGCGCGGCGTCCGGGGCCGCGGGGTGGTTGCGGCCGCGATGTTGTTCGTACGCGGCGATGATGCGCTGGACGAGGGGATGGCGGACGATGTCGCGGCGGGAGAACTGGACCAGGGCGATGCCGTCAATGTCGTGGAGGGCGCGTTCGGCTTCGAGCAGGCCGGAATGTTTGTGGGGCGGCAAATCAATTTGCGTGGTGTCCCCGGTGATGACGGCCTTGGAAGAGATCCCCAGACGGGTCAGGAACATAAACATCTGTTCGGCGGTGGAATTCTGCGCCTCGTCCAGGATGATGAAGGCGTGGTTGAGGGTGCGCCCGCGCATGTAGGCCAGGGGCGCGATTTCGATGACTCCCCGCTCCATCTGTTTTTGGATTTCCTCGGCGGGCAGCATGTCGTGGAGAGCGTCGTGCAGCGGGCGCAGGTAGGGGGTGATTTTTTCGTAGAGGTCGCCCGGCAGGAAGCCCAGCGCCTCGCCGGCCTCGACCGCGGGGCGCGTCAAAATGATGCGGGCCACCTTTTCCTCGTGCAAGGCGGCCAGGGCCATGGCCATGGCCAGGTAGGTCTTGCCCGTCCCGGCCGGGCCGATGCCGAAGGTCACATCGTGCGCGCGGATGGCGTCCACGTATTGTTTCTGCCCGATGGTTTTGGGCAGGACGGCCGCTTTGCGCGGGGAGGTGAGGATGCGCTCATCCAGGAGGGTCCGCAGGGCTGCCACGCCGTCATTCTTGACCACGCTGAGGGCCTGGGCAAACTCGCGGTTGCGCACCACGCCGCCCGCCTTCAAGGACTTCTCCAGCAGTTGAAACATCTCCCGCGCCCGCGCAATGTCTTCGACCGCGCCCTCCAGTTTGATCCAGTCTTCGCGCGCGACCGCCTTGACGGCCAGTTCGGTTTCCAGGGCCTGCAAATTGCGCGGCTCGTGATTGAAGAGTTGTTGCGCCAGGCGCGGATTTTCAAAATGGACGGTTTCGGCGGGCATTATGGGTGGGGTGGCGGGGCGTGTCACCGCGCCAGTTCGGCGCGCAATTTGGCGGCCACCTCGGCCAGCGCTTCGGGGAGCACGGTGACGCCGGCGAGCACCGGCATGAAATTGGTGTCGCCGCACCAGCGCGGCACGATATGGAAATGCACATGATCGGTGATGCCCGCGCCCGCCACCGTGCCCAGGTTCAAGCCGATGTTGAAGCCGTCCGGTTTCATCACGCGCGTCAGGGCGTTGAGGCAGCGGCGCGTCAATTGCATCAAGTCGCTCAACTCCTCCCCGGTCAGCCCGTTGAGGTCCGGCGTTTGTTTGTAGGGAACGATGAGCAAATGGCCGCCCGTGTAAGGGTAGCGATTGAGCAGGGCGAAACAACTGCGGTCGCGCACGACGACATAATTGGCTTCGTCGTCCTGGGATTGGGCGATGCGGCTGAAGACGCCGGCGCCCGCCGGGACGGGTTTAGGCCCCAGGATATAGGCAATTCGCCACGGCGCATGCAACGGTTCCATTGGCAAGACGCTACCCGTTTGCCGGCGCATTGTCAAAATCCTGTTTGCAGGCCTGGTTCCCGCCGGATGCGGGCGCGAACGCTTCCGGGGCGATCCGCTCGCTGGCGAAAATGCAAACTTGCGGCGCGCGCCCTTTTGGCATAAGCAAGAGTTATTGATATGCTGACATCTCACGAACTTTTCGGTTTCATGTCGCCGCCCCTGGCGTTGCGCATCCTGGAACACGCCCACGAAAAAAACAAGGAACTCTACCGCGCCACCCTCGCCGCCGTGGCGGAGGCGCGCAAATTGCGGCCCGCCTTCTTCGAGCGCCGCCCGCGCGCGGCGCGCCATGTGGAAATGACCGCCATGCTCTCGCGGCCCCGCCTGGAATTGGCGGCGGCCAACCTGTTGCGCGAATGGCTGATGAAACAGGAAACCCCGATGCTGGCCGACTTTCTTGATAAGCTCGGCATCGTCCACAAGGACGGCGTGGTGGACAACCTGCCCGCCACGGTGGAGGACGCCAACCTCCAGGCCGCCGCCGACCTGCTGCTTTCCAAGTATCCGGCGGAGGAAGTCTCCGTCTATTTGAACGCTTTCTACACCATGAACGACGTGCGCTGGCCCAATCTGGAACGGATGCTCAAGGAAGACCCGCGCCTGCAATTCGGCGGATGAGCCGGGCATCCGGGTCATGGGCCGGGCGGCTTTTCCAGGAGGAACACGGTGGAGGATTTTCGGCCCAGCATGGACTCGACCCGCAGAAGGGCTGGATAGTCGCGGGGACTGATGATGGCGGGCGAGACGACAAAATCGTCAGTCAAAACTATTTTTCCGGCGCTCTCCGTGGAAACAATGCGGGCGCTTCCGCCCCCGTCCGGCTCGGCGAGATTCTCGCTCCGGGGGGCGATGACCACCTGGCGGAATCCCGCCGGCAACTGGATCTCCGTGCGGACGGAGTTTTCGCCGCGCGAGGAGATATATACCGGCAAAGCGCGCCGGTCGGCTCCCGCCGGGATAAGGGAAGGAGTGAAGGGCAGGTCGAAGTAAAGATAGCGGCCGTCCGCCACGCTGTAGTTGTCAATGTCCACGGTGAATTGCTCCAGGCCGGGGTAGGTGTCAAATCGGGTGACGAGATCGCCGACGGGCTGGGCGCCCTGGGCCATGGCGGAAACGGTTTCCTGATAGTAACGCCGCCGTTCCTCCGGCGGCAGTTCTGAGAAGTAGCGGTTCTGCGCGCCGTAGCCGCCGCCGTAATAATGCCGCGTGACGCCGATGCGCGTCTTGCCGCTGTCGGAGATGGTGAGGGTGTAGGCGGTGTCCGTTTTGTCCCCGCAGTTCCTGGCGGCTTTGATCAGTTCGGAGGACTGGGTGGAAAGGACCAAGCCCAGACGGCCGTCGTAGGAAGTGGAACCGAGCCTGGCGTATTGGTCGGTGTCGTTCAGGTAGTAGGTTTCGCCGTCCAATTTGACCCGGACCAAAGGGGCCGCATAAGAATCGGGCATGGGAAAGGAGAGCGCGACTTTGGCAATCCCGGCGATGGGCGGATAGGCGGAAGCCTCGACAAACTCCGGCTGGAATCCCGCCGCGGCCAGCATGGCATGCAACAAGATCGCCCGGTCCGCCGCGTGTCCGTAACCTTCCGCCAGAGTGGTGTCGGCGTCGGAAAGCTCCGTGAGCGGCAAATCGGTGAAGGAAGGGCCAGCCAGGCGGATGGATTTGGCGACAAAATCGCGGATGGCCTGGACGGCTTCGAGGCGCGTCTTGCTCTGACCCGTCAAATACCGGCCCACCTCGCCAGCTTTGGTTCGTTTTTGGGAGTGGTCCAACATGGCGTCGTTCAAGTCCTTGAGATACGAGTGCAGGTCGCCCACGTAATAGAGGACGCATGGACTGTAAATCCAGGGGGGAGGAAGCATCGGCTCGGCGGGCAAGGCTTTGGCGTTTTCCGCCTGCCATTGCCACCGGAACAACTCGTTGGTCCAGGGCAGGCGCTCCAGCCGCGAGTCCAGTTCATGGATGAGGCCCGGTTCGCCGCTGACGCGTTTCTGGATGGTGACGCCGGGAGGAGCAGTCAATACGAATGCTTTCGCGGCCAGGTCATCCGGCAACTGGAACGATTCCAGGCCTGATAGGAAGGGCTTGCCTTTGGTGGTGATCTCGTACTCGACCTCGATGGTGGAACCGATGTCCACACCCGGCAGGTTGGCAACCAGGATTTTGCCGCCGGTGTAGCGTTTGGCCGAGGCGTTCCAGCCGGCATCCATGACGTTGATTTCGTTGGCGGCAATTTCCTGGCGCGCGCCGGTTTTGGATGTCACGACGCCGCGAAGGAACCTGGCCTCCTGGCAGGAGGGATTGTAGTCAATCTTCACCTCCGCCTCCCGGATTTTGCCGGCGTAGGTGAGGATGAGCTTGGAGTACTGCACATTAAGGACGGCGCTGTGCGCGTCCTTGACATCCAGTTGCTTGCGGACATCCAAAATTTTCGCGTTGGATTCGACGGGCGAATCCATGGCGGCATCCACGGTCTCCCCGGCATTGGCCGTGGCGGTCGCCGAGGCGGCCAGCACCGGGACTTTCCGCTCGTCGTACTGCATCGCCTTCAAGGTCTGTTTGAGAGTCAAGTATTGGGCGGGCGAGAACTCGACGACTTTCAACATCATGTCGCGCGAACAATGGAGCGCGCCCTTGGCGAACGCGCAGCTTTCGCGGTAGCTCACACAGGGGTCGTCCACCGGCGGACAGGAGGGCATGGAAAGCGCGCTGGCATAATCGGCGGCCATCTGGATGGAAACATCCTCTTCCAAGCCGCAGGTGACCTCGGTCCGCATGGGATATTTTCTTTTGTCCAGCCCGGCGCCGCCGAGGATGAAATTGACCACCCCCAGGTTCTTGCCGATCCATGGCAGGCCGACGACCGCTTTGCCGTTGCCGGCGGCCGTCATGCTGTCCACCGAAAACTCCAGTTCCGCCCGCAGCGGCGTCGAGACATCCAGCATGTCCTCCGGGGTGATTCGCAAGGACTTGAGGCGCGCGCCCGGCATCTCGGCTTTCAAGTCGCGCTCAAAGAACCGCCGCATCTCATCCGGCTTCATGTGCGAAAAGGCATTCCGGTAGGCGTCGTCGTTGACCCCCTCGAAGGCCAGGTCCGACTTGGCCTCCAGCGCGCCGGACGCGCTCAAAACGCCGGTGGTCTGGATGCGCATCATGTGATCTTGCGGCGGTTGCACAGGGCTGACTTTGAGGTCTTCGCCTTCGGGCCGGCAGACCAGGAAACTCTGGTCGCAATCCTCCGCCGGCAACAATTCGCGGGTATGTTCATCGGTCGGGTCCATCAGAACGTACTCCCCCTTTTTGAGTTCGGCGCAGACGATGGCGTGGTTGAAGAAGGGATCGGCCACCTCCGCGTCGCGCTTGACGCCGACGCTGATCAACACCGGATAAGCCGGCAATCCCGCCGCGCGCAACATCGCCACCAGCAAGGCGGCCTTGTCGCGGCAAACCCCGTATTTCTTGTCGAACGTCAGGCTCACATCATGCGGTTCAAAGCCCGGCCGGTCCTTCTCCGGCGTCAATCCCATGTAACGAATATTTTTGGACACGTAGTAGAACACCGCCTTGACCTTCTCCAGGCTGTTCGTCGCGCCCGCCGCCAGTTCCTGCGCGGATTGGGTCAATGCCGGGTCCACCGCCTCCAGATGCGGCTTGCTCAGTTCCCAGTACCATTTGGAGACGGCCTGCCAGTCCGGCGTGGTGCTGACCAGGAGGCGCTGCAAAACCATTTCTTCGGGAGGCATGGACGGTTCGGGGAACATGCGCGGGACATTCTGAACCTCCCAGCGGTGGATTACCGAGCCGTCGTCACCCGGCTGGGTGGAATACCGCACCGTGCCGGGGATTTCGTCCCGCAATGCGATGCGCCGCAAAGGGCGCTCCCTGGGCGCATGGACCTCGTAGGACAAATGGCGCAGATAGCCTTCCCCCTCAAAGACATTTTCGTCGGCGAATTCTCCCGGCATGATGGGGCGCCCGGTGGTCTGGCGCGTGATGGAGTGAACGACGTCGCCGATTTCCAGCTTGGGAATGCTCACGCGCAGGATGCGGCTGTTGGGATCGGAGATGTTTTCGCTCATCTGGCTGTCATCAATCTGCTCCTTGGAATTGGCCGCCACATCCACCGCGACGGCCGCGCCGTCCGGCTTGAGGACCTCCACCTGGACCACCTCGACGGTGGTGTAGGGAAGCATGAAATCCAACGAGAGGGTGCGGTTGTTGCGCCTGCCCTTTTCGGTGAGGACCTTGACGAAGGCCTCATCCTGGCTTTCGCCCGTGCCGTCGGCGCGATAGACCCGCACCATTTTCTTCTCGACGGTGGCCTCGTCGCAATCCGGGTATTTCGCCGGCGTGATTTCATTGGCCGCGACCAGGGCCTGCCGGGCGTCCACCACGGCCCAGGTTTGCCCGGTGTAGCGGTTGGTCTCCCCAAAGACCGGCCGTGAAGAAACCAGCAGCGCGATCAGCATGAACCCGTGAATCTTGAGCATGAGTCTAATCTTCATAAAATGGACAACGCCCGGTCATAATACTGAAAAGACCCCCAACCCGCAAGTTGCTTGGTGGTTTTCAATGCCCTAATTGGCTGGCGCGGCGGCCTTGACCCGGTCCGCGTCAATGTTCCTTTGCATCTCGTCGCGGAGGGAGGGGACGACCTCCTGGACCCGCCGATAGACCTTTTCGGCGTTGCCCCACTCTTTTCGTTCTTCGTAGAGGGCGGCGGCTTTGACGCCGGCTTCCTTGACCCAGACGGGATCGGCGATTTTTGTGTTGACAGCGTAAAGCACCTTGCAATAATGCTGCAAAGCCTCCCCATGCTGGCTCTGCCGCTCGGCGACCAGGCCCAGGCCGACCTCGGCCTGGCTGCGCGCCGTGACGTCGTCAGGCGAGTCGTTGGTGTCCTGCAACACGGATTGGTACATGAGGATGGCATTGGTGTAGGCGTAAGAGTTTGACTGGTTCAGGTCCGCCCAGGCCAGATGGCAATCGCCGATGCGGCCCAGAGCCAGGGTTGCCATGAGATTGGCGGGGCTGGAATTGGTCACTCTGGACAAGAAGGTGATGGCGGTGGAGAGCAGGCTTTCATTGGTCGAATCGTGTTCCTTTTGGAATTGTTGAAACATGGTGTCGCCGAACTGGAACCGGGCCTGCGCCAGGTAGGCGGCCGGGGCGTTGGTATCAATGGCGACCGAATAAAAATCGTTGCTGGCGCCGGCCAAATCCAGGTGTTTGGCCGCCGCCAGGCCGGCCATGAGCCGGGCTTGCCAGGCCAGGTCTCCCGGTTTGGGAAATTTTTTGAGATTGTATAGCTCCTGGAAGGCAAGGTCGGCCTCCATATAATTGCCGTGATTGAAGTGGTAATTACCGATCCAGTTCTGGGCCAGCGCGGCGCTGGGGTCGCCGGGAAACTGGCTCACTACATTGGACATGCGCGCCAGGGCGTTGCTTTCCAGGCCCGCCTTGCCACAGGCCAGCGCGAGGGAGAACTCGGCTTGCGGCCGGCGGGCGTTGGTGGCGAAACCGGGGTTGGCCTCCAGGTTGGTGTAGGCGTTGAAGGCGCCGGTCCAATCGCCTTCCTGCTCATAAGTGCGGGCGATGTAGAGATGGATTTCGGGCCAGAACGGCGTGCCGGGATATTTCTCAAGCAGTAGTTGGGAAGTTTTGCGCGCCGCCGGGTAGTTGGTCTTCTGGTTGGAGGAAACCTCGCCGATGAGGAGCAGACTTTGCCCGCCGTAACCGCTGACGGGGAACCAGGTGAGAATATGCTCCATCGCCGCGCGGGCGGCCTCCTCGTTGCCCAGTTTGACGTTGGCCTGGACGAGTTGATAGAGGGCGAGGTCGAACAATTGGTTGGTCACGCTCCCCATCGTGGCGTAGTCCCGCAGGAGGCGGCTGTAATGATTGACCGCCGTCTGGTAATCGCCTTGCTGGAAGCTGGCATCGCCCAGTTTCAACAGCGCCACAGCCTGGCTTTCCGACCAGGGCAGGCGGAGGGCGGCCGCCGCAAAATTGGTGGCGGCCGCGGAATAATCCTGCCGCGCCCAGTCGCACCAGCCGCGGTCCAGGCAGGCGCTGCCCAGGAGTTCGCTGTTGGCAAAGTCCCGGATCAAGCGGTCCAGATTGGTCATGGCGGAGGACAGGAGATTTGTGTCGGGGACCGGAGCGCCATTGGTCCCCGGTTCCGGCGGCGCGAAATAGGTTTTGAGTTTGAGGTCGCCCAGATGAAAGAGCGCCAGGTCCAGATTCGTTTCGTTGGTGCTTTTCTGGACGAAAGCATCCAGCCATTGCATGGTGTTGGAGGGCTGGTTTTGCAGCAACTTGAGGTCAATGGTCTTGCTTAACGCCAGCCGCTTGACCTCCGGCGGAAACCCTCTTTCCAGGTTGTTGGCATAAGCCTGGATCGCCTCGGCAATTTGGCCCGTTCGCTCGAAGATTTCCCCGCGCATCCAGGCGGTGGCGATGCGCTGCTCCTGGCTGGAGCGGGAAGCGAACGCGAGCAAATTGGTGCTGCCCGCCAGCGCCTCCTCCAGCCGCGCTTCCTCCAGCAAAATCCGGCACAACAAGTCCTGGCGCAGCCACTTCAAGTCCAGGGTCAGGCTGTTGGTGTCAATCAGCCCGATAATCGCCTCCGCGGCGGCGTCCTGATTGTTGGTCAAATAAGCCTCGCCCAGGAGGAAAAAACCGTCCGCCGCGTCCGGGTCGTCCGGTCTGGCGCGGACGTCGGATTGGAACACGCCATTGGTGTTGGACAAAAGAGCGATGACGTTGGTCCAGTCCGCCAATTTGGCGAGAGCGCGCGCTTGCAGGAGGGTGGCGCGCAGGGGCAGTGGAGGATCGGCGGGGTTCTGGAGCAACTGGGCGCAACACCCGATGGCGTTGGTGTAATCCCCCTTTCCATAATAGGCCCTGGCCATCTCGTACACGAAATCCGGCGGCGCCAGTTTGCCGGCCGGCATCTCCCGCTGGAGCAATTCCAGCGCGCTTGTGTAACTTGTATAGTTGGTCTGCGCAATCCGGGAGCGCGCCAGAAAAAGGACGGCGTTGGTGCGGAGGGTGGAATTAGTGTAATCGGCGACAAAATTGCTGAAGGTCCCTTCCGCCGCCTCCCACATCCCGTTGGCAAATTCATTGGTCCCGAGGCCGTAGGCGGTCACTTCCAGTTCCAGGCCCGCGGCGCGCAACGGCGCGGGCGCCAGAATCGCCAGCCCCAGGCCCAGGGCCGTCAGCCATTTTGTAAAATTAAAGTTCAAAGCTTAATTATCCGACAGCGCGGGAGAGGATGCGACTCAAAAATTGTATTGATCGTGATAGCGCACCCAATCCTGGCGCCGGTCCGGATTCTCATCGCGGCCCTTGGCGGTCAGGTCCAGGAAATTGTAAGTCGTGTTCAAAAGGTCAATGCCTCGCGCGTAAGACGAGTAAGTGTGGTGGACAACTCCCTTGTTGTCCTTGTAGAAAGCGCTGACCCCTTCGCGCTCGTCTATGTCCATATCGAGCGGGGCGTAATTGTAAAGCATTTTGCCGCTGCGGATTTGCTCCGGCGTGAACGACACCTGGAAGTCGAAATTGAAATCATTCCGGTTGGAGGAGAGCCATTTGAACCGCCAGCCCATCCGCTTTTTGAACGGTTCAATCTCCTTCAGGGGAGCGCGGGACACCACGGCCAAAGTGGTGTCGCGCTGGCCGAGGTGAAGGTTCACGCTGTCGTAGTGGTCTGCCCAGAACGAGCAATGCGCGCAACCCTCCCCCCAGCCCGGGCCGAACATAAAATGATAGACGATGAGCTGGCTCCTGCCACAGAACAGGCCTGACAATGTTTCCCGGCCGTTCGGCCCGTCGAAAACATACTCCTTCTCGACCTTGACCCACGGCAGGTCGCGCCGTTGCTGGTTCAACTGGTCGCGAAAACGCGAGAATTTCTTTTCTTTGACGAGCAGCCTCTTGCGGGCGGTCAGCCAGTCCTTTTGTGAAACGACCTTGTGTTCCTTGATTCCATGGATTGTTTTGATTTTAGCCATAAAGTGTTCCGCATGATTACAACCGCTGTCCGCCGTCATCGCTGCGGCGATGTTCGACGCGAAAGCAAAATAATCCAACAACGCCAAATTGGCAAGGGAACCGCGCTTTGGCTTATGTTGATGGACGGGAGAGGAGGCGGCTCAAGAATTGGCCGGTGTGGCTGCCGGGGGCGCGGGCCACTTTCTCGGGCGGCCCTTCCGCCACCACCCACCCGCCGCCTTCGCCGCCTTCCGGCCCCAGGTCAATGATCCAGTCCGCCGTCTTGATGACGTCCAGGTTGTGCTCGATGACCAGCAGGGTGTTGCCGGAGTTGCGCAGCTTGAAAAGGACATCCAACAGCTTGGCGACATCATGAAAATGCAGGCCGGTGGTCGGTTCGTCCAAAATGTAAAGGGTGTGGCCGGTCTCCTTGCGGCTCAATTCGGCCGCCAGCTTGATGCGCTGGGCTTCGCCGCCGCTCAGGGTGGTGGCGGACTGGCCCAGCCGCACATAGCCCAGGCCCACCTCGGCCAGCGTCAGGCAGGGATCAAAAATCTTCGGCACCGCGCGGAAAAAAGTGACGGCCTCGTCCACCGTCATGTCCAGCACATCGGCGATGTTGATGCCCTTGAAATGGATTTCCAGGGTTTCGCGATTGTAGCGCCGGCCGTGGCAGGCTTCGCAGGTGACATAGACGGGCGGCAGGAAGTGCATCTCGATTTTGATCAGGCCGTCGCCCTGGCATTTCTCGCAACGCCCGCCCTTGACGTTGAAGCTGAATCGGCCGGCCTCGTAACCGCGGATTTTGGCCGACGGCAGCCTGGCGAAGAGGTCGCGGATTTGGTTGAACATGCCGGTGTAAGTGGCCGGATTGCTGCGCGGCGTGCGGCCGATCGGCGTCTGGTCAATCACGATGACCTTGTCCAGCGTCTCGAAGCCGCGAATCTGCCGGTGCGCCCCCGGCTGTTCCTTGGAACCGTAAAATTTGCGGAACAGGGCGCGCCGCAAAATATCGTCCACCAGCGTGCTCTTGCCCGATCCGCTCACGCCGGTCACCGCCGTCATGGCCCCCAGGGGAATGCGCACGTTGATGTCCTTCAAGTTATTCTCGCGCGCTCCCACAATTTCAATCCAGCCGCGCTCGGCGGAGGGTTTGACGCGGATTTTCGGCGGGGCGATTTTCAGTTCGCCCTTGAGGTATTGGCCGGTGAGGGAACGGGGAGCGGCCTCCAGGTCGGCGACCGTGCCGGCGGCGACCAATTCCCCGCCGCGCACGCCCGCGCCCGGCCCCAAATCCAGCAGGTAATCCGCGCGGCGGATGGTTTCCTCGTCGTGCTCGACCACCAGGACGGAATTGCCCAAATCGCGCAAGCCTTCCAGCGATTGCAGGAGGCGTCCGTTGTCGCGTTGGTGCAGGCCGATGCTCGGCTCATCCAGAATGTAGAGCACGCCGACCAGGCCGGCGCCGATTTGCGTGGCCAGGCGGATGCGCTGGGCCTCGCCGCCGCTCAACGTCCCGCTTTCCCGGTCCAGCGTCAGGTAGCCGAGGCCGACATTCTTCAGAAACGCCAGCCGGGCGCGGATTTCCTTGATCAGTTCCGCCGCGATCTTGCGCTGGAATTCCGTCAACTGCAAAGTGGCGAAAAAATCGTCCGCCCGCCCGATGGAAAGCGCGCAAACCTCCATGATGGACAGGCCGGGCAGGGAATTTTGAATGTTGAATTTTGAATTAGGAATGGAGGCGGTTTTCTTTTCACTATTGTCCATTCCCAATTCAACATTCTTCGGTGGGGATGCTTTCTCTTCACTATTCTCCATTCTCAATTCAACATTCTCAACACCGAGGCGCACGGCCAGGATTTCCGGCTTGAGCCGGCATCCGCCGCAAGCGTCGCACGGCTGCGGGTTCATAAAGCCTTTGAGCCGGTTGCGGGTGAACTCGCTTTCGCTCTCGGCGTAAAGGCGTTCCAGATTGGGCACGACGCCCTCGAAAGGGCGCGACACTTTGCTGGCGCTGCCCGCCCGCCAAAAAGTGAACTCCACATTTTCCGCGCCCGTGCCGCGCAGGAGTTTTTGTTTGAAATCCTCCGGCAAATCCTTCCAGGGCGTGTCCAGGCTTAGGCCAAAATGCCCCGCCATGCCGCGCAACAGGCTTTTGTAATAGATCATCATCCGCTTGCCGCCGCGCCGCCACGGCAGCAGTGCCCCTTTCTCCAGCGATTTCTCCGCGTCCGGCACGATGAGGCGCTCGTCGAACACCATTTTTTGGCCCAGTCCGTGGCAAACCGGACAGGCCCCGGCCGGGGAATTGAAGGAGAAATGTTTGGGCGTGGGCGTCTCGAAACTCAGTCCGCTGGCGGGGCTGTAGTTGCGATTGGACTGGAGGGACTCGGCCCAGGAGTCGGCGAGGGCGGCTTGCGGGGGCTGCTGCAAGAGCAACAGGCGGCCTTCGCCCCATTTGAGGGACGTTTCCACCGAATCGCTCAGGCGCACGCGAATTTTTTCATCAATCACCAGCCGGTCCACGATCACTTCGATGGTGTGGCGCTGTTTGGGGTCCAGCTTCACCCGCGTATTGCTGCTCAGTTCGACAAACTGGCCGTCCACGCGGGCGCGCACGAA
>Ga0182027_10003293_pt1 | contig 25730 bp, 21 predicted proteins | sample 712E1DmetaG_FD_121300 | JGI IMG/M metagenome (GOLD analysis project Ga0182027, IMG submission 121300) | Permafrost microbial communities from Stordalen Mire, Sweden - 712E1D metaG (Illumina Assembly) | ecosystem: Environmental > Terrestrial > Soil > Wetlands > Permafrost | place: Sweden...
CCGAGCTACATCTACGCGACCTTGCCGAGAACTCGCGCCGACGATTGAGTCGCCGGAGCCGGGCCGCACAGAACAAACCCACCACGTCGCAATAGGAGGCTCGCATTATGAAAGGCGCTCCCCTCCGCGGCGGCATACCACCCGATATTTGGGGGTCCTTTCATCGCACGCAATTTCGCACAGCGAAATCGTGCCTGCGCCTGCCACGCCTCCATCAGCCGAGCAGGAGAAGACCAAGCGCCGATCGAGATACATCCGGTGGTCTGAGCTTTTGCGAAGGGTTTTCGGGATCGAGATTCTGTGCAAGAAGTGCAAGGCTCCGCTGCGTCTGATCGCGCTCATCAAGAGCGAGGCCACCGCAAGGAAGATACTGGATGCCATGCATCTGCCCAGCGAGGTGGGGCCTGCCCACCCAACCCCTGCGCCACGCGGCTTCGCCACGCCCGTCGCCAAGCTTCACCCCGCGCGCCCGCCGCCCGGCCTATCGGGGCTGGAGAGTGGCGAGGAGCGGGCCAGCGAGAACTGGCTGAACTGACTGGCGCCTCGGCGGGGTGCAGATGCGGTAGACTGTGCCGCATGCTCGGGACGCGCCTCTGTCGACCCTCTGCTGGCGGTCAGATCCCCCTCGCGGAACCCGGGGTGGCACGTCGGTGGGCGTGCTGGCCCACGGTTGGAGGGTTCTCTGACGCAGAAAAAACCTGTTCGAAACGACTAGGCACCGGCGGAGGTGCTCAGAGTGGAGGGCGGAATCTGGCCGTGGGGCTGCCTATCCCTATACCCGAGCTATCGTGTATCGTTCCGAAGATCCCTTGGCCAGTGAATGTGAACAGGAGAAGCCCCAATGAGCGGCCCTATTCGCTGCCTTCTCGGCGCGATCACAATGTGCATGGTTGCATCGCCAAGATCGGCTGACGCCAACGCCCCAGCCGGGCATTACGTCGTCACGACTGGCAACGGAACCGGCAACGGAACGGTCTACGACACCAAAAGCAAACTGACCTGGCAACAGACCGCCCCGGCGACCACGTATACTTGGGATGACGCCAAGTCGTACTGTGCCGGCGTGGGCGCGAGCCTGGGAGGCACGGGCTGGCGCGTTCCGACGGTTCAAGAACTAAGAACCATTGTCGACCCTACGCAGGGAAGCCCATCAATAGATTCGACGATCTTTCCCTCGACACCGGCAGATCGCTTCTGGTCTTCGTCTCCGGTGGCCCGCTCGCCGTCCAACGCGTGGGCCGTCTTCTTCGACTCCGGCCAAGCCTATAGCTTCGACGTGTCACTCAAGAGCTGTATTCGTTGCGTGCGCGGGGCGATCCTGCAGGCGCAAACATCGCCGACGTTCAATGCCGAGGCAAACAGCCCAGCACCGCCAAGTGCCGGACCCGCCGCCAGTGTGCCACCTGCACCGAGTGCAGTGCCCGGTGTGCTGCCAGCGCCCGCGCGATCCCGCCGGCAGATAGGCCCCCGAAGCGAGGCGCCAATCATGCCGACGGTCGCTGCCGGTCCGGAGTTCCGGCTTCACCGCCACCGATTACAGCTTTCTGCTATCGGCGGTTGGGCTCTGAAGACCCATCAGGTTGCGACGGTGCAATATACCAGCTCGGTGGGGGGCGTGACGATAGGTTCGGGAACCCAGGACATTCGCGCTTCGCTGGGCGGAGGCTGGGGCGTGCTGTTCACCTATGGCTTCGCGCTCTTCGACTTCCTCGAGCTCACTGGAAGCTTTGGCGGACAGTGGCCGGGCCTCGACACGGGAGATGTCAGTGGCGTGTCCGGAGGGTTCAGCAACCTCATTTTCCTCGCAGGACCGCAGTTCAACATTCCCCTACACCATTTCGTGGGTGGATTTGGCGACAGCGTGGTGCGGCTCACGCTCTCCGGTGGTCCGAGCTGGCACCTTATCCCGTCCTTGGAAGCCGACTTGTCGGCAGCTCCAGGCGGCAGCGATACGGTCTTGAAGTACTCGTCGGCAACCTCGTGGTACGGAACCGTCGGCATAGAGGTTGGAATGCCGAGATCTGCCGAAAGACTTGGTGTAATGTTTGGGCTCAGCGTCGGGTACTACCCAGTGACCTATCGGCTCCAATCGGTAACCCAGGACAAGGCGGCGATGCCAATCAGCACCGTCAATCCGGAATTCCAAAAGACATTGGGTGACGCCATCAATGTGACCCTCTACTTTGCAGTCCTGCTCTAGCAAGGACGTATCCGTTCAGTCCCGTCGAGGATCAGGAACCCAGAAGAATTGGTTGCTGACAAGCCAGCCTTCCCGCATCGCAAATTTCTCCATGATTACAGCACGGCCGCTGTTGCGTACGCGTACGTATTTGTACGGAATGTCTTCACGCACCGCTGGGCAGCGAACCGACGCAGCGAGCACTACTGCTGGGCCGCTTCTGAATCGGCGACTTGCTCGATCTCTTGCCGGAGCGAGGAAGACGCGAGAATGTCCGATGGGCCCATCCCACCATCCATGGGGGCAAGTGCAGTGATCGTCCAGCGCACGGTCCATTCGGCCCGACTGCCAGCGCCGATGGGCGCGTACGGTCCCTGATTCTCGACCTCCTCGTAGGTGAAGTTCGGGTCCGTATAGAATTCGTCTTCGCCTTCCCCAACCGCATTTTCTGATGCGGGAACGTCCGTCCACGCTTGCACCAATAGCAAATCCCCCAAGAGGAATGCTTCGTAGCCCTTCGTGCCTCCGTCGGCACAGAGCTTGGTCTGACCCGTGGTGGGGAGGTTGGCAAAGAATGTGTAGCCTTCGAAATTGGAGGTTGTCGCCACACTGAAAGCCCCGCTGCACGTCCTGGGTGTCGGCCCGCTGTCTGGGTTGGGGAAGAATGTCACGCCTCCTGGGGCGACTCGGGTGATCTCCCACGGCGCCACCGAGACTGAAGTGCTTCCTTGGTTGACAAAGGCATATGTGATGGTGACGACGTTACTGGCGGAATTGACGGCAAAGCGCTTTTCGATAGTCATCGTGGGATCGCCAGCCGCGATGGTGAACGCACCCGATGTCAGAACAAGAACGCCGCCTTGGATCGAAACCGAGTAAGCGCCGGTGTCGATGGTTGCGATGGGTGGCCAGCCCCAAAGCGTCTGCGGGCTTGGCCAAAAGGTAGCGCCAAATTCCGCGGCGCCCGCAGCCTGCGTGACGAGGACGTTGTGGCTCGACAAGGAGAACTCCACAATGCGCGCACCGTGCTTCGCATCCACGCCAAAGACGTATGAGCCCCAGGAAAAGGTGCAAATCTGCGTGCTGTCGCACGCGGGAACGACTCCGTTGGGAGAGACCTCATACCTGACATTGCTGAGCACGTCGCCCGATTCGGGTTTGTTCTGCGAATCGCTCGCATCCGCGGGTTCAGGCGCCGTGGAAGCACAGGCCCCAAGCGAGCCCACGAAGGTGATCAAGACAACGCGCTTCATGTGCGGACCCTACCATTAACGGACTTCGTCGAGAAGGTCATCCGCCTCAACCGGCGACGGCATAGGCTGGTGAAAGCCAAGGACAACAACCATCTGGCTTGAGACAGCATGCACCGGGTTCTGACCGCGAACGCAGAGAACCGGCCTGGTCGAGGGAGTCCTCCAGTCCGAGCCCCAAGACCCGGTCAGTGCCGGCTTTTGCAGCACCTTTCAACCTGCATCATCTGTTTCCGCGTAGCACTGAGGCCAACTCACCAATCGTTGTCATCGGCGTGGCGTCGGTCGGACGAGTGGCGCGGGTGCGTGTAGCGGGGGCTGACTGCGTGGTCGCGCAACATCAACGACGTGGCGCCACAATCACGACGTCGAGCTTGGCGGGTTTCCCTTGAACCATACCGAATCCGACGCGGAAGCTTCCCGGCTGGCTTGGCCTAATGTCGAAGTGATCGGGATCGGGGCTTGTGCGGATACCGTTGGCACCAATGCGCACGTAGCCGTGTCGCTTGGCGACGAGTTCGAGCGGTGGGTGCTGCGGTTGCAGCTCGAAGTCCTCGCCGGTGAACTCAAAATTTACGGGCAACCGGTCGCTGGGCTGGAATTCGATGATGAGTGGCTCGGCTCCTGTGTACCCCTGCAAGGCGCCGTTGTTGATGTCGACATAGCGCACGTGTCTCGGTGCCACGGCATGCGCGCAGCCGAATGTCGTCAGACCCGCCAACGCGCCCCAGAGCACGAGCGAGAATCGCGTCACGTGTAGTTTGTTCGGCATGTCTGTTCCGTCCAAGTTCAAGAGCTGCGTGCGCAGCTGCGCACCAGAGGATTGTGGATAGTCATTTTGAGCGCCATTTTGCCTTCACCGAATCGCATCTGCAAAATGGCTGATAGCCGATCTTACATTCACCTGCACGCCCGAACTATCCCTATACCGAACTTTGGCTTAGTGCCCACAGTACCACACTGACGTGGCGGGGGCCGGCGCGGATGCATCAATGGGGAGCGCGTGGCTGGTCGTACCGCCGTCTAGGTCGATGGGCCCGCAGTGGGGGTCGATGAGCGCCAGTGGGTAGTCGAAGATGATCCTGTCGCCCACGCATTGTGATTGCACGCATCGAACCTGAATGGCGGGCGGGATGCACGCCGTGCATACGCCCGCAGGGCTGGTCGAGAACGTGGGCGCCGGAGCAGCCCCCGGGGCACGGCTGTACAGGTACGCCACATTCATGCAGCCGTCGATTTCGATGCAGCAGTCTGAATCGTTGCTACAAGGGAAGCCTTGGGCGTCGGGGCTCACCAGGACGTCCACACCTCCCCCGTCGGCACCGCTGCCACCGCCGTTGCCGCTGGTTCCGCCGGTTCCCCCAGCACCTCCAGTGCCTACCGCGCCGCCCGTGCCTTGCACGCCACCGGTCTCGCTGTCGCCAGAGCCTGAAGTCGTAGTCCCTCCGTTCGCACCACCTCTTCCACCAGTACTAGCTGTCATGCCACCGTTCGCGTTGCCTGCCGAGCCACCGCTCGCGTTGCCACCCGAGCCCCCCTGCGGCGACGTGCTTGAGCTGCAAGCCGCAAGGAGAACCGCGAGTCCAACGCTTGGGATCGATACACGTGCTTTATTGAGCATAGGAATCTTGGAAGTATGGTGTTCACGAGCAAGTCACGGCTTCCGAGAATAGCATCTGTCGGCAGTCAGGGTGAGTTTCACGCGGCAGGGGGTTGGTCTAGCATGGACCAAATCTGAGGTTGATGGGCCGCTGATCTTGGGGCATTCCACGCTGGTGCCCCCATCAAGGGATCCAAATGCATATCTGAATTAGGGCTCTTCGGGTCATAGCCAAGTCCATGCGGTTCTGGAGGGTCCGGGGGCGTCCGGGACCGGCCCCCGGCCCACACCTATTTCGCTAACCCCGATCCATCCTGCGATTCGGCGGAAGGGCTTCCGTTCCCGCAGTCGCCCGACAAGATCAGGCTCGTTCTCCCTCGCAAAGGAGGGGCTGGTGAATGCGATGCGCCCAATCGGCCTGGTGGATGTATGATGGATCGTCTCGAAAGCTGGCCCAGATGCATCCCAGCAAACCGACAGGCAAGCCTGACAAAGCGGTGGATACGATCATGCACGCTGGCCAGATCGTTGATGGGAAATACCGAGTGGATCACTTGCTTGGGCAGGGTGGGATGGCGGCGGTGTGGGCCGGTACGAATGAACGTACGGGCAAGCAAGTTGCCTTGAAAGTGATTCTGCGGTCCTTGGCGATCACGCGCGAAGCGGAGCGTCTCGTTTACAGCGAGGCACTGGCCGCCAGCCGCGTGAATCATCCCAATGTCGTGACGGTCTTCGATGTCATCGAACACGAAGGCCTGGCGTGCATCGTGATGGAGCGGCTTGACGGAGAGCCGTTGGGCACGTACATCGCTCGCAAGGGATGCCTCAGCGTGAGCGAAGCGACGTCGCTACTCTTGCCCGCCATGCGTGGAGTGGCCGCCGCCAACGCACAGGGTGTAGTCCACCGCGATCTCAAGCCGCAGAACATCTTCATCTGCATCGGGCCCGACGGGCACATCCTGACGACCAAGGTATTGGATTTTGGTATCTCGGTTATGATGGAACGAGTCGTGGATCCCTCGGCCGGGCCCGCCCTTGCCTTGGCCATGGGCACCCCAGCCTATATGGCTCCCGAGCATATTTCGGGTGAGAGACGCATCGATGAACGTGCCGATGTGTACGGCTTCGGTGTGTTGTTCTACGAAGCGTTGAGCGGAAAGGTGCCGTTCCCGGGCGAGCCAGGGCCTGATCTCTTCGAATGCGTCTTGAATGAACCCGCTCCGCCCTTGGCGCGGTTCCGTCCCGATTTGCCCCCGGGTTTGGTGCGCATCATCGAAGTCGCCATGGCCAAGAAGCCGGACCATCGCTACTCCGATCTGAATCTGATGGTGAGCGCTCTGGAAAACGAACTGCTGCCGTCCACCCCAGTCTCGCGTTTGATCACGCCGCTGGTTGGCGTGGCCTCGTTTGCCTTGGGTGATGTCCCGCACGGACAGTCCGTGGCGCAACCCACTCCTAGCAGGGAGGCGTCCAGTCCGCATCAGGAGACGAAGATGCTCTTCGCCCTTCCCCTGGACAAGGATAACGAGCACAGCGCCACCAACGGTGGACCGGATCGCGCATGGAATAATTACTCCGAAATGTCAAGGCCGACCACAGCCACATGTCGCGAGACGATTCTGGTGCGTCTGAAACCCCGGTTCTGGAAGGCACTATGGCGCATTCGGTCGCTCTCTGCCATTCGTGCCAGGTTGTTCTCCGCCCTTCGCGCTTGGTCGCTCGCTGCCCTCCGTGGTCGGCGAGGATTGGTGGGCGCAGGTGTCGCGGTCGCTCTCGTTTTCGCGGTTTTGATAGCCACGCGAGGCGCCGGTCACGTACATCGAGCTGTGCGAGCACCCGTCGCGAACACCACGCCCGCAGCGATCTCGCCCGCTGTTCCAACCGTGGAGCCAACTGTGATCGCTGTCCCGGTAGCGCTTCCGGCCGCTTTCGCAGCTTCGCTATCCCCACCTGCGCCGGCCACGCTCGCAACGGACGGACACAGCGAGCACATGAGCCACGTGGGCGGGCGTGGCATTTTGAGAGCGTCTGGACCGGCGCGTGCGCGGTCACGAGCCCCAAGGGCGCGCGCTTCGATCAAATCCCCGTCGACACGTGCCGGGAGGCTGACCGCGGATGATTTTTTCTAGAAGACCGTCTTTGTCCGCCAGCGTCAGGCGCCGACGCTGATCCGGGGTGAAAGGAATCCACTCTTGGCCCGTGGCGGCCCGGACGGCCTCCTTCAGGACGCGAACCTCCTCCAGCGTCCGCTCGTTGATCGCAGAGACGATCGTGGCGATGACAAACTGGAGCGTCAACGGAAGCATTGGGCGCCAACCTGCCCGTTCAGGCATGCCGATTCAAGCTGCGCATCTTCGCGAATTCATGCCACAATTCCCGCGACGACTCCTTGTACACCACGGGTTCGGATTTGCGCCAGATTCGGGTATATAGAGGTCGCCGGAGCCCCCAGCGCACCCTTTCCAAGAAAACCACCAAGAAGGACCTCAAGCGAGGCCGGCCCAACCCATCCTGCGTTTCGGTCAAGACCATGAAGCACGCGCGCGTTTCTCCTTTTCTGGCTTCTTCACTTCCTTTTCTGGCGTGCGTCCTGACCCTGCTCAGCGCCTCGGCTGTCAGCGCAGCTGAGTGCCCAGCCAGTCCGCCAGATCGGACCAACGAGCGGCGGGTGCTGGCCAAGGAATGGTGCGCGCGGGCTGAGGCGGCCGAGAGCGCTGGCAACGACGTCGAGGCCGTGCGTGCCTATGCCTGTTCCATGAGGATGATGGCCCAGGCGTCCACTGTGTACAGCCTCGCGCGGGTCGCCCAGCGTTCAGGCGACGTCGAGCTGGCACTGCAGTCGTACCGGGCCTATCTGACTTTGAAGCCTGACGCCTCAGAAAGAAACGAGGTGCAGGCCAAGATCCGGGACCTGGAAGCGAAGATCAAGGGAGTCCAAGAGATCGGCGTCGGAAAAGAGCCACCAACCAAACAACCTCCCGCGGTAGAGGCAAAGCCGGAGGTCCCGGTCGCGCCACGCAATCCGGTCAAGGTGGTCGTTCCCGAGCTGACGCCTCAATTGACCAGGCAGGGAGGAAAAGGGCGCTTTCCCTGGCAGAAAGATCCGGGACCCATTGCTGGCCGCTGGTTTGCGATGTGCGAGGAAAAGGCGGGGATGGCTATTGAGTTCAGCGTGGATGGGAAGAGAGCGACGGGACAAGTTTCTAGCCTGGGCACGGCGGGCATTTTCGGCTACTCGATCGGCGAGCAAGTTTTTCGGCTCGAAGCCGCCGACAACGGTGATTGGGTGGGGCAGCTTCACTGGCGGGGTGTGGGCAACCGTGAACGCTGGGATCCGATTCGATTCGTGGCGACTTACTGGCAACTGGATGCCACCATGACCACGGACAACTGCTACAAGAAGATGCCCCGGGCTAGATGACCGGTCGTGCCACCGCGGCGCTGTCCTGACGACATCCCAGTGGGGCGTATGGCCGATATGGCTGTCTTTGGCATAGCTATCCCGCCGCAAGATCCGGGATGGCGGCAGCTCGATCGGAGCGCTGGACGCCAGCCCCAGCGCGGGCACTGTGCCCTCCACAGCGCAGCACTCGACACGCCCTCGTGCCTGCGCTGCCACCGATCGCGGCCGGCCTGGAGCGGGGCATGGGCGAGCCGGCTGGGTGTGACCTGCGGCCAGAGGGGTGAGCATGGGTGTGGCGGAACCCATCCGCTGGCGTGGGTGAGCATCAAGCAACACGTCGGCTCTGGCGAGACGCTGCGGAAGGGCCGGAAAGCTGGCCTTGAGCAGCACGGCGGGACAGTGGCGCCCAGCTCGGCGCACTTCACGCCGGCCAAGCGATGCAACCACCAGGTGCCAGCCGGAAAAACCCGCCTTGACAGCGCTCCCAGACATCGGCGCCGACGTGTCTATACTGTAGCAAACGGTGCCGCTCCGCCCGACCGTCACGCTCCCGACTGAGTTTGTGCCGCTGCAGGTAGCCAAGAAAGAGGGACACAGTGCGGAACGCCGGCGGACGGCCGTGATAGCCGTTGATAGCGGTGGCTCTGAATATGTGTCAGGCACCTTCCCCGGTGGCGCCCGCCCACGACTACTTCTTCGCTGGAGCCGCGGCGTAGACTTGGCCAAGGTCGGTCAAGGTGTCGTCGGTGTTGTAAACTTCACAGTTCGGGGACCACTGGTACCAGGCATAGCGCGCAAGTCGCGGGTGTTTGGCAAAGACCGCGAGCGCTCCGTTGAAAAAGGCGATCACTCCCGCTGCGGTCGGGGCGCTCTGGTTCAAGCAGCCCCACTCAGTCAGCCAAATGGGGCGATTGCCAGGAAAGCTTTCCGCGTAGTTGATGTAGCTCTCAAGCTGTGAGGCCGCGGCGTCGCACGAGCCTGCGTTCCAGCCGTACCAGTGAATGGCGATGAAGTCGGCTCGCAGCGCGGTGTTGGCCGCAACGTCCGCCATGTACTCTTTGAACCACGCTTGCCCGGTGGTGTTGGCCTGAGTCCCGGGCGTTCCCACCGCGATGTTTGCCACACTATCGAATGCCGGCAAGAGCGCAATCGCCGACGCCACTGTGATGTTGGACCCACCCCCCGCCGCCGTGTTGTCCGGCTCATTGAAGCCAAGCACGTACTTGGAGCCCTTGCTCGCGAAGCCCGCGACAGCGGTCTGGATGTTGGCCGCGGTATCCGCGCCCCAAATCATGGGCACATACTCGACGCCGTTCACGACAGCGCACGCCTCGTTCTCGGTCCCGGACCAGTTGTAATACCAGGACACGTTCATGGCAGTGCGCACCTTGCACGCCCCGCCGGCGATGCCCTTGAACGGCTGCCCACCGCCCGTGCCGCTTGCTCCACCGCCACCGGCGCCGCCCGTGACAATTGCGCCGCCGGCTAGCTTGCCGCCTGTACCTGTGCTGCCGCCTTTGCCACCTGTCGTGCCGCCGGTGCCCGCACCGCCGCCACTTCCTGCGCTGCCGCCGCTTCCTATGCCACCACCAGTACCTGGAACGCCACCGGTGCCGACGCTGCCGCCCCTGGATACGCTGCCACCGGTACTGCCGCCGCTGGCGACACTCCCGCCGTTGCCGACACTCCCACCGGTGCCTACGCTGCCGCCGCTAGCTGGACTCCCGCCGCTGGACACGCTCCCGCCGGTGCCTACAGTGCCACCGCTGGCTGCACTTCCGCCGGTGCCCACAGTGCCACCGCTGGCTGGACTCCCGCCGCTGCCTACAGTGCCACCGCTGGCTGCACTCCCGCCACTTCCTACACCGCCGCCGCTGCCGGTGCTTCCACCGCTGCTCTTGACTCCGCTCTGACCTCCTGAGCCCAACGTCCCACCTGTGCCAGTGTCAGATGCGCTGCCGGGGCTAGAGCAACCGGCTCCAAGTAGCGCGATGAGTGTGCCGCAACAGAATGCGAAACCCGTAAACGACGGTAGCAGATCAGTTTTCATATTCTCACTCATGAGAACGGCAATTCCACCTCTTCGTCCGCCTGGTGCAGACCGCGGATAACTACTCACGACGTAGGTGGATAGTATCATATCCACCACTCTATAGGCTTGACTCAAGTCTGACGCGGTAGCTGTCTCGCTGCGAAACGTCCGCACGGCGGAGGCGCTGGAGGAGCAGGCCAGCGCGACCTTCAGCCTCCTCACTTTTTTGCCGTCAAGCGAAAAGTGCAGCTTCGGTGTGCTCTTCGGCGGTGTGGGCTTGCGTGCGAAGACGTTCGGAACCTCTAGTAGATTTCCACTTCAGCCAAGTGGAAGAAGTTGGGCGGGGTGTTCAGGAGACGAACGTAGCGGCCTTCGGCGTGGAGGCCGCCTGCGGTCCATTGATCGAAGGTTTCTTTCCGTTCTCTCAGTAGCGTGAAGTTGATATTGTCCTTGCTCACTTCCAATTTGATGGGAACGGCCCGATCTTGGTAGCCGTCGGATCGGTTGTATGCGACCAGCTTGTTGAACTTGCGGACTGACCCGAGGTCGATGACTACCCATTGCTGGCCACCAGACTGCGTGTGGAAACCCATGTTGTTGCGGTCACCATCGACCAGCAGGCTGTGATCCGTTCCTTGCCAGGGATACTGGCTGCTGACGGTGACCGGGCAATGGAGCGCGATGTTGGGCTTTTCTAGTTTCCTGTCCAGCCAGTTCCCGCCGGTGGCAAGAAATGCGGCCAACACCAAAGCCGCGACTATCACGCGTAACCATCGCGCGACAAGCGCGCGGCCAAGGCGATTCGCCTCGAACTCAAGCGGCTCGGATAGCCTCGTGGCCAAGCCGCGCACGGCGCCAGCGAGGGACTCTCGATCTGCCCCGGTCAGTTTCGCGAGGGTGGCGTCCCGGTCCGGGGCAAGTATCGCTGTCAGCATCGAGCGTTGGGGAATCGTGAGCTTCGCGAATGCTTCCGCCAGCAGCGGCAGCTTGCGGGTGTTCGCCCAGTCGGTATCGCCAAGTGGCCCAACGCCGGAACGCAGACCTTCGCGCTCCAAGTAGGCGCGAACCAGCAAACCGACCCGATCGCAGTCAAGCAAAAGAGCCGCCAAGTTGCTCTCGCCAGTTTCTCCAATCTCGGCGACGTCGTCGGAAAGCTGGCGTGCGATGTCGAACCAGGCAAACCCGGGCTTGCCTGGGCCGAATGTGGCCTCGCGTGCCTCGGCCACGCGCGGCCCCATCCATAGGAGCCTGCTCAGCCAATTGGGCGTGGCTTGCTCTGACGCCACCGTTCTCTGGGCATTGACTTTTTCAGCTCGGTCATCGCTCATGGCAAGGCCAACAGTCTGCTGGTGTTCGTGCCTCAGAGGTGCGCTGGCAGCATTCCATCGGCGAGCGTGGTCTCAAAGGGGTACTCGATAATGAGCCCACGTCCCGTCGTTCTTCGTGCCGCGGAGAATCGCTCATCCCGCCTTTGCAGGAAGTAGAGCGCTTCTCCCGTCTCTGGCGATAGCGCACGTCCTACCGCAAATACTCCCTTGAAATCGATATAGCGCCCAATCGTGTCGTTCTGCCAAACATTGGCGATCACTTCATTTGGCGAAGAGAAGGCGGGCTCCTTCCGCACCATCGGGGCTATCACATGAAAATACTCTGGCTGCAGTTCGGGATAGCACGCAGGACAGGTCCTGCCGAAGATGGGCTGAACCCCCTCGGTGCTTCCTCGTGTGGCAATCGTGGCGTTTGCCAAGCCCCACATTTCGATGACAGATCCCTCGGTGTAGTAACCAAAGACACCACCGTAGTCGGTCACCAAGCGTCCGCCGGGTGGCACGACCTGGCTCAAGAACTCCGCCGCCCGCAGGTAGTTTTTGACGTTTGAGGTTTCCCGGGCGACGCCAGCCAGTTTGTTCTTTTCGAAATCGTCGTTGAGAAAACGATGGTCCGTTCGCACAGCCATCATTGCGGCGAGCAGAACAAACGGGACCGGAATAGACCACCGAAGGCGGCTTCTAGAGCGAAAGAAGGCGATCGTGGCGTTCGCTCCTGACACAACCAAGAAAACCACTAAGAAAGGCACGGTTGGCAAGAGAAACCGCCCGTAGGGCATCCAATCCCCTCCCACAGCGACGACGTACAGCCAATGAATTACGACAAAAGCGCCCACCAAGGCAGCTCCAAGCCTTCTGCGCCAAAGCAGCCAAAGCCATGCGACTAGTCCACACCAGAGCCAGGCCCCTGTCGCTTCACCGAGCAGGTATTCGATGCCTTGGCGCGGCAAAAGCTTGGGTAGAAGCGCCTTCGCATAGTAGGTGCTCGGCAGGAACAGGCCGTAGTAGTGCCAGCGCCACATAAACCACAAAATGTAGACCGCAACCGGCGGCGCAAAAGTGCGAATGAATCGCCGGATCGATCGAGCATCACCCCTGGAAAACACGCGCAGAAATGACCAGCCCAGCATGGTCCCCCAGGGAACGAATCCGTCGATCCGCATGAGTGCAACACAGAGCCCACCCCAGGCCGCCCACTTTTGCCATCGCGGCTCCGCGAAAGATTGTACCGTCGCCGCGAATGCGAAGACAACCAGCGCAACATAGGGAAGAGTCTCCATCCCCATGAGGTAGGAAACCGCAAGGTCGGTATTGAATGAAAGTAAAAGCACGCAGACCGAAGCGACCAGGCTCGATGCTCCGAACGAGCGTGCAAGTCGGTAGACAGCCCATCCCAACAACACCACGAAGGGCACCCCCATGACCCTGGCCATGGTAAGGGGCGCCGCGCCTCGAGTAACAATCAGAGGCAGCGCTACGAGCACCATCCATAGGAAGGTCGAGTAGCCTTCCACCCGGACGCCATGGCTGTAGACTGGTCCATGACCCAGCGCCAGGTTCTTCGAGGACGAAAAGGTAATGAATGCGTCGTCGATTCTTGCGTCACCGAGCGACACACACTGCAAGACAAACATCACGATCGCAAAGAACGTTACCAACCACAGAGGCCACTGCCGCACGCCCGTCCCAATCCAATGCACCGCTGTGGCGCGCCATAGCTGTCGATGTATTGCGGAAGTGCGGTCCAATTGGGCACCATCGGCCGTTCTAGAACCACGGATGGAGGGTTGTGTTCATGCCCTTGCGGTGGGCTGTATGGGCAAGAGGCATGCCAGCGGAAGATGGCCTTTTACCTACGGTTGACGGTGATTTGCAGGCCAGCGACGCGAGATTCGCGACTTTGGTGTCAGAGTTTGGTCGTGATCTCTTGAGCCCCACTAGGCAGGCCATCTCCAGATGACAAATGACGGCATCTGCGATGGCAAAGATCTCCAACTTGCGCGGATTCTTCAGGTCGAATCCGCGCCCAAGAGATCAACTCCACCCCTCTGCCCCAAGGGGAAGTAGGCCGAAACTGTCCGCTGCTGTATGCTGCAGCAGATTCCTGACACACTGGACTTCGGCAAGGTTACCCTCAACACCACCGCCAGAGGCGCCATCACCCTGACCAACAACGGCAGTGATGTTTGCCAGGTTTCTGGCCTCGACTTCGGCCCAAGCACCGACCCGGGCTTTGGGTTTGACCCGGACCAGGCACGCGCCTTCACGGTTGCGCCAGGGTTGAGCCAGGCTATCTCCGTCACTTTCGGCGCGTTCGACAGTGCGCCGCCGCACCTTCGGACCGGGACAGTGGTTCTGCAAACTGGCAACTCGCGTTCGCCGACGGCGTCGATCGAATTGTCAGCCACCGTCAGCACGGCCTGCGTCGAGGCCAGCCAGTGGATTTACATCGTGGACGGAACCAGCAGCATGTTCTCGCGCTTTGATCCAGCTACGTTGACCTTCACCGACATCGGTGTGCTCGACTGTCCGGGAGATTCCACGCCCTATTCGATGGCGGTCGATCAGGACGCGGTTGCTTGGGTGGTATACGGCGACGGCCAGCTCTATAAGGTGGATACCAGAACTGCACGGTGCGAGGCGACCAGCTTCCAGGTGGGACAGCATGGGATTATCACATTTGGAATGGGTTTCGTGTTCGCGCCGGCAAAGGACGTGGATACTCTCTACATCGCCGGTAGCGACGAGACTGGCTACACCAAGCTGGCCACCGTGGCGTTTCCTTCGCTGGTGGTAACGCCGATTGGGACCGTGACGGCCGGTGATGTGGAGCTGACCGGAACGGGTGACGGCAGCTTGTGGGGCTTCGTCCCGTCCGGGGCCAACCCAGACGACCAGTCGGTGCTGGTGCGGCTCGATCCGGCCAGCGGCGCGACGCTGGAGAGCTACTCCTACCCGACTGTCGTGGGAGACACGTCTTGGGCCATGAAATTCTGGGGCGGATCGTTCTGGATCTTCCTCGACGGGGCGGTGTATGAGGCGCCACGCGCCACGCCGCAAACCATCCGCACCGTCATCGCCGATACTGCTGGCCGCGACATCGTGGGCGCGGGGGTATCGACCTGCGCACCGCTATTCTAGCCCCTTGATGGCCAATGCCAGGCTTCAAGTCGGAAGCGAACATAGATGGTTCAGTGCGATGGTGACGGCGTGCTCGGACACTCTGCCACCGTCGGCCAGAGCGGGGACACCGATGGAGGTTTGGCTAGGCGCAAATGCTACGACTAGCTCGCGCGCAAAGGATGGTGAGCCGCCGGCGCGCGCAGCGGCGGGGCAGGCCAGCGACGCCAATCCTAGCCCATAGCGTCAGAGCTGAACTAGCCGCGCCGATGGCCAAGACATCGGAGCCATTTGACAGCGAGGGCACTCCTGCGTAGAAGGACGCCAGGTTGACGCTAGGACCCCAGAGGTCCCGTCCCCTTTACCCAAGGAGAAACAACATGACCCGCACGATCAAGGCTCTTTCGACGCTGGCTCTCGGTGGAATGCTATTTGGTGTCACGGGCTGCGAGGACACTGTCTGCAAAGAGGCGCTGGCCAAGGCGACCGCCGCCACCGCCGATGTGCAGAAGACGGTGAGTGCGCAGGCCGCGGAGATCAGCGGCTTGCGAGCCAGGCTGGCCGCAGCGGATCAGGCCACGGCAGCGGCGAAGAAGGCGCTTGAGGAAGCCAAGGCGGCGGCTGCCAAGCCTGCCGAGCCCGCAGCTCCGGCCGCGAAGGCCGTCAAGGGCAAGAAGAAGTAAGCTTCTGTGTCTAGCGCGGGAGGGGGGCTCGCAGGACTGCGTGCACCCCCTCTTGATGTCGCGGGCCTGCCTCCCGACCGCGAGAAGTAGCGCGCAGCCGAGGGGCAGGTGGAGCCGACGAGGCTGACCCTCGCTTTCGGCATGTGGGCATGGTCATATGCATGGCCTGCCATGCGTGTGTCGAGGACGCGGCTCGCAAGGTGGGCGAGCGCTTCGCCAGCCGCAAGTCGGCCTTTGGCGAGCAGGGCGACATCACCGCCGAAGCCGCGGTTCAGATCGTGCGCGCAAGAGCGTAAAGTGCGCGCAGGCGCCCTACTGTGGCTGCGTGTAGGGCACGCCGTTGGCATTGCAAAGGTAGAAGGCCTGGTACTGGGGGTCCGTCACTAGCCCCTTTTGGGTGGTCCAACTGATCGAGGCGCAGGAGGGACGGCAGCAGTCCTCCATGGTGGTGGTTTCGTACATATTGTTGGAACTGCCGGTCTTGGAGCGAAAGTCCGGATCCTTGGCTGCCTGCGCTGCAGTCGTCACGTTCTTTTTCACTGCGGGCAATCCCTGGGGTGCCAGCTTGCAGCCGGTGACTCGGGTGAGATTCTCGGGGCACTCGACCTTCGCCACGTAGACCGACCAGTTGAGGTGATAGAAGGTATCGATCGTGTTCGCCTTGATGCAGCCACTTTGAGACTGCTGGGTCAGACCTGGGATATTCGAAGCGATCTCATCGCAGGCGTTTGCGGTCTTCTGTACGCAAGCCGGAGAGGTCAGGGTCGCCTCGGTAACCCAACTAACCGCGGTCTTGCACTCCTGATAGAGGCTTGCAGGCTTTACCCCACCTTGGCTTGGCTGACCGTCGGCTGGGTAACTGGTGTACATGTAGAGGCCCGATCCCGACTTGGCTATGACATTGCCGCTGCTATCAACCACTCGCGCGCAGGCGTTGTTGGCCCCCAACCCACCGGCGGGCATGTACACGTCGAAAGTCGTCGGTGTGGCCCCCGTGTTGAATGCCTGCGCGATGAGCGGAGGCGGAACCGGGATGGCCGAGGCTGGAGGATTGGGATTGTCGGGATTGAGCTGCACTTGCCGGTCGTTGCTGGGGCTCGGATAGGCATAGACCAGTTGGTAGCATTGACAGCAGGCACTCTGAGCGTTGCCGTCGATCCCTCCTGGATCCCCAACGTCGTGTCCGACAACCGCGTAGTGAAAGCCAATGTTTCCGTCGTCCGCCGCGGCTTGTTCCATCTCGGGGCTGAACAACTGGTTCCGCTGGCACATGAAGGTCATGTCGGGCTGAGCCTTGGTGCCGGTGGGGGGGGCCGCACAAGCGTTGGCGACCGTGCATTTCCCGCCACAGTCAGTGGTCGTGTCCCCGTCCAGACACCCCGTCTTGGCGTTGTAGTCGTAGGGGATGAAGTCTTGATCGTGGCACTGATCGGGCGGCGGAAGCTTGTAGCTAACTGCGCTGCCACCCGCTCCCCCCGCGTCACCGGTCGTACCGGCTGTGCCACCGGCTCCCGCATTGCCCCCGCCGGCAGCCATGCCGCCGGCTCCGGCGTTTCCCCCGCTGACAGTCGAGCCGCCGGCTCCGGCATTTCCCCCGCTGACAGTCGAGCCGCCGGTTCGGGTATTTCCCCCACTGGCAGTCGACCCGCCCGCTGGTTGCGTGCCGCCGACTGGTTGCGTGCCGCCGCTACTCGGGGCGCCGCCCATCGCCGTCGAGCCTGCCGTGGCGGTGGAGCCGCCCGTGCTCGTGCCGCCCGTGGTTGATCCGCCGTTTCCACCGGCAGCCGACGAGCTTGAGGAGCCTGCGGAGCCGCCGTTCCCCGAGGCACCTCCGCTGCTCGTGCTTCCTCCTGCCGGCTTCGTGGAAGGCCCCGTCGATCCGCCATTGCCAGACCCAGTTGCCGTCACCTTGGCGCACGCCCCGACTCCTGCCATCAATGCGCACACGGCCCCTGTCGTTATGAGTCGTGGGAGTCGTATAGTCGCGATGAAAGCCATATGAGTAGAGTAGCTATGTCCCGCGGATTTGGAAAGGGACCCGCGCGCAGTAACAGTTCGCGCGGCGGGCTGTGGAGATCTACGCACGTCTTGGCGGTAGCTGGCACGGTCAACGCACTGGCCGTGAAACTCGGTGGCTCGCAGCGGTTGAGCGACGGTGCGTGCTTGGTGGCTTGTTCGCAGGGGGACGGGCTCGGCGGGCCTGCTGGTGGTCAGGCGGGACCAGGCAGTCCCGGCCGTTGCCGATGAGATCTCTCCGGCCCAGGTGGACGAGGGCAGCGCGAAGTAGCGGCCAGTTTTCCGGATCGTGGTAGCGCAGAAATGCCTTGTGCAGCCGGCGCTCTTTCTCGCCGCGGGCCACGTAGACTTCTTCGCCGCCGCGCCGGCGCAGGGGACGCAGGGGGTTCTTGCCTGTGTGGTACATGGCTGTGGCAGTGGCCATGGGTGTGGGCAGAAAGGCTTGCACCTGGTCGGGCCGGAAAGCGTTGCGCTTGCACCAGAGGGCGAGCGCCACCATGTCTCGCAGGGTGGTGCCCGGGTGCGCGGCGATGAAATAGGGAATGAGATACTGTTGCTTGCCCGCCTGGCGCGAGAAGCGTTCAAACAGCACGCGGAACTCCTCGAACGCGGCGATGCCGGGCTTGCCCATCTTGGCCAGCGGCCCGGGCTCACTGTGCTCAGGCGCGACCTTGAGGTAGCCACCCACGTGGTGCCTGACCAGCTCTTCGATATAGGCGGGCGAGGCCAGGGCCAAGTCGTGGCGCACGCCTGAGCCGATGGTGATCTTCTTCACCCCTTCTGCCTGGCGCGCCCGCTGGTAGAGATCAATGAGCGGGCCGTGGTCGGTATCGAGGTTGGGACAGATGCCTGGGAAAAGGCACGAGGGCCGGCGGCACGCTGCCTCGATCAAAGGGTTCTTGCATGCCAGCCGATACATGTTGGCGGTGGGCCCGCCCAGATCGGAAATCACTCCCGTGAAGCCGGGCGTTCTCTCGCGTACCGACGCGATCTCGCGCAAGACCGACTCGGGCGATCGGCTTTGGATGATGCGACCTTCGTGTTCAGTGAGCGAGCAGAAGGTGCAGCCGCCAAAGCATCCGCGCATGATGGCGATCGAGCACTTGATCATCTCATACGCGGGAATGCGCGCGCCGCCATAGCTCGGGTGGGGCCGGCGCGAAAAGGGAAGATCGTAGACGGCGTCCAGCTCTGCTGTGGTGAGCGGCAGAGCCGGCGGATTGACCCACAGGTCCCGGCTGCCGTGCCGCTGCAGCAAGGCGCGCGCGTTACCCGGATTGGATTCGAGATGGACGATGCGCGAGGCGTGGGCGTAAAGAACCGGATCTTTGGCCACCGCTTCGAAACTGGGCAGGCGGATGACCTGTCCGTTGGACCCACGCCTACGGCCGATGGTGGTGCAATCGATCTGATATGGCTTTGGCGCCTTGGCTGACAGGGCGAAGGCCGTGCAGCGCACGTCGGTGATCGCTGCGACTGGCTCGCCCGCGGCCAGACGACGGGCGATCTCGACCACCTGGCGCTCGCCGTTGCCGTAGACGAGCAGGTCCGCCTTGGAATCGAAAAGCACGGATCGCCGCACCTTGTCCGACCAGTAGTCATAATGAGCGACCCGGCGCAGGCTGGCTTCGATGCCGCCGATGACCACGGGCACGTCGGGAAAGGCTTCGCGGCAACGTTGGGCGTAGACTGTGACCGCGCGTTCCGGCCGCAGGCCAGGCTTTGCGTCCGGCGAATACGCGTCATCGCTGCGCACCCGCTTCTCCGCGGTGAAAAGATTCACCATCGAGTCCATGTTCCCGGCGGTCACGCCGAACATGAGGGCAGGGCGGCCGAGGCAGGCGAATGCGGTTGCCGAACGCCAGTCGGGTTGGGCGATGATTCCGACGCGAAAGCCCTGTTCCTCCAGCACCCGGCCGATCAGCGCTGCGCCGAAGCTCGGGTGATCGACGTAGGCGTCGCCGGTCACCAGGATGACGTCGCAGCATTCCCAGCCGAGCTGCTCCATCTCGGCGCGCGACATGGGCAGGACCGGCGCCACGCCGAAACGATGCGCCCAGTACTTTCGCCGCGCGAACAGGGTTGGGCGCAATCGATTGGGCGAGACGATCTGCCAGCGGGAGGAGGTAGGCATCGAAGCTTCTTTGCCATCGGGTGTAGGCATGAGACGGCTACCCTGCCCATGAATCTGTCAGATCCGCAGGCCAAGTGCGGCTCGAACCCCCCTTTACCCTTCGCTTTTCCGCGTTGACACTGACTGCTCGCAGTGATAGGCGAGCAAGCGGCGATTGATACGTCGCTGACCGACGGCAAAGCGATCCATTCTCACATCTTTCGTATCACAGGAGGCGTCCCATGATTGCATCTCGGTGTTCAGGTTTGGCATCTTTGTTGTCGCTGGGGTTGGCTGCCAGCCTGGCTGGCTGTTTGTCAGACGACCAGGGTTTGGCCGATCCATCGCCGCCAGTGTCCGGCGTCCAGTTCGCGTTGTCTACCAGCGGCCTCCCGACCTGCAGCAAGTCCGTAGACGGTGAAATCTGGTACGTGTGGAGTTCTAGCAATTTCTATGTCTGCAAGGGTTCTACCGCGACATGGACCGTGACCAACATCAGTGGCCTTAGTGCGGCAGTACGCGTGACTCCACTGAGCGCGGGCACAGCGTGCCCCGCTGGTGGAATGACCGTCCAATTCGGGCTGGACACGAACCGGAACGGGAAGCTGGACGATTCCGAGGTGGCGACCAGCACGAATGTCTGCAACGGCACCAATGGGGCGACAGGCGCCACCGGGGCGACAGGCGCTACCGGGGCCACGGGCGCCACCGGCCCGCAGGGTGCCAACGGGACTCCAGGAGCCACGGGAGCGACAGGCGCCACCGGGGCCACGGGCGCTACCGGCCCGCAGGGTGCCAACGGGCTCAACGGAAACAATGGGCTCAACGGAAACAACGGGCTCAACGGCGCTCCAGGTGCCACCGGGGCTACCGGGCCGAACTCCCTGGTCACGCTTACGCCTGAACCGGCAGGGACCAACTGTGCAAACGGCGGCGTCAAAATTGAGACGGGGCTCGACAAGAACGGGGACAACATCCTGAGTGCCGACGAAGTGACGGACACGCAGTACGTATGCGATGGGGCCACTGGAGCAACCGGGGCGACGGGCGCGACAGGCGCAACGGGCGCGACGGGCCCCACTGGCGCAACGGGCGCTACCGGGGCAGCCGGGCCCAAAGGTGCGACAGGCGCAACGGGCGCCACAGGCGCGACGGGCGCGACAGGCGCAACGGGCGCGACAGGGGCGACGGGCGCAACGGGCGCGGCCGCCTACGCCCCGATCGTCACCTCTTGCAATAGTTATTACGCATCGGCCAATCTCACCTCCGACAGCTACTACGACTACTTTGGCTGCTACATCTACGCGCCCGTCGCGGGCGACACCGCCGTTGTGTCCGGAAACGCTCACTACTGGGTATACCGCGACGACGACACCTTCGACCTTATTTACATCTATGTCGGTAGCGCGTCCCTCTGCGCGGCCGGTTGCGATCTCGCAAACGCGCACAGGCAAGAGTACAACTCCAACGCGGCGACGTACTGGAACCAGGAATCCGCCTCTGCGAGCGACACCTACTACTACGTCCCGGCGGGTTCCAATGCGTACTACTTGACCTCATATTTTTCCACCAACGGATCGACCACGGTCTATTGGGATTCGGGCGCGATGTCCATAACCTGGTATCCGCCGGCGCCTTAGCTGCAGCGGGCCGCCATGCCCGGCGGCGGGTTCCTATGCTGATCGAGAAAATCGGCTCAAGGGCGGATGGTCGTTATTTCGCCCCGTCCTTGAGCCGTTTCGCTTCGGCAAACGATTGATCGGCGAGTTCCTTCTGGCCTAGCTTCGCTGCCAGCTCGCCGATGTTCTGCTGCACCCACCAACGAGCTGGGTAAAGCCTGTCGATCTCCTGGAAGTAACTGATGCCGGCCGGATACAACTCGGCCCGGTCCCAGAACGGGGTGGAGATGGCAACGATCTGGCCTTCAGTCTGCTGCGGGTCCAGGCCCCGGCACCGGGTGGTATATTCCACGCTCGCGCGCCAGTCGCCGAGCCCGGCCGAGGCGGTCGCGATCCCCTTGTAGATGGCGAACATCTCCCGGCTCAAGGCAATGCTCGCCTTGAAGTCCTGCAGCGCAGCCGCATATTCCTTTCGCTTGAGGAAATACTCGCCGCGGTAGACCAGCGCTTGGGCCGAATACTGTTCGGTCTGCACTGCCCGGTCGAAGTGGTACCTGGCCTGGTCCCATTTGCCGAGTTGCTGATACGCGATGCCCAGGTTGATGTGGATGATGTGCCAATTGGGCGCCAGTTCCAGAGCCAGGCGATAGTACCTGAGCGCCTCGTCGTACTGCCCTCGGCGCATGAAGATCAGCCCGTAATTGACGTACGCGCGCGAGGAAGGCGCCTTCTTGATGATGTCGCGGTAGTAGGATTCCTCGTTGACAAACACCCGGTTGCGCTGCAACGTCAGGGAAAAGAACGCCGCCAACAGGATGGTCAGGCCGGCTGCAGCGAAAGCACGGGCAACCGCACTTGAGCGGCCGATGCGGAATGCGAAGAGCGACGCGGGGATGATCCAGGTCAGCGACAGGATGGCAAGCGGCAGGTAGGGCCGGTGCTCGTTCACCATCTCGGCCAGCGGCATGATCGACGAGGTTGGCGAGATGAGAGCGAGCGCCGAAAGCGCGGCGAACGCGAGATACGCGTGGCGCGGGAAGAACCACCGGATGAGGCCGGCCGCCAGCACCCAGCCCGCAATGGCCAGCAACACTTCGGGCGCCAGCAGGGAACGGAACACCGGATAGGTCAGGTCGTCGGCCACGAGCTGCACCGGCGCGAACCAGGTCAGCACGTAGTGCCACCAGGCTGTGGTCTGGGTGAAAAGATACGCCGACGACGTCATATCGGCCGCATGCCGTGCCGCCTGGTGGTAGCCGGCCATGGCGTGCAGGTAGCACACAAGATACAAGCCGGTGATCGCGACGAAGACCGAAATGCGCTTTAGGGTTGCCCGGTTGCAGGTGGCCGCGATGTCGCGCAGCAGGCCGCCGTGCATGACCTGCGCAGGGTTCCCCGCCCGTTGTCGGGCCGTGTGCGTGACGTCGTAGAAGAAGTACACGGCCAGGCCGCCGATGGCCTCGATTTTCGTGAACAGCGCGAGCGCATAGAGGATCGCCGCAGCGACGGGAAAGATTGAAGACGAATCGTGGTGCCGGGGTCGCATGTACAGCACGATCGATGGAAGGAGGAATGCGGCGGCAAGCAGTGACGACCGGGCCGAAAGGTAGTTGATCACGCCCGACGTCGTGGGGTGCACGGCGAACAGCAGTGCTGCGACAAGGGGAATGGTGGCGTGCTGCAAGAGCGGCAGGTCGGGATGGAACTCTTGCAGGATGCGACGGCAGAGAAAGTACAAGCCCAACACGCACACGAGGTGCAGGAGGATCTGTGCCAGATGCCACGACCAGGTGTCGTATCCGCTGATGGCGTAGTTGATCGCATGGGTAACCTGCAGCACCGGCCGGTAATCGGCATTGGCGGGCAGGCTGGTGAGCGTGCGGCCGTCGAGAAAGTACTGCGGAATGAATTTCAGACTCCTGACATAGGAGTTCTCCAGCAGGAGATGACTGCAATCGAGCGGATAGTCATGCCGGTAGTTGTTCGAAAATACGGCAAAGACAGCCACCGTCAGCACGGCGGTGTGCAAAGGCACATGGTATCGGAGAAAGAAGCTTCTCATTGGCTGCGGTGATGTGACGATCTCACGAAATTTGGTAGGTCGTCCAGCGGGTGCGAAAATGAGTCGCCCTAGCCGGGGTCGAAACGCAGCGCAGAGGGAACTACCTTTGTTCTCCATACACTCGACGGTAGATGGCTTCAGCGGCTTCCAGCATGGCAGGGCCGGGCTCGTCGAGCAGCTCGGCGGGAAGCTCGATGATTCGGTCGGGCTCGTGGCAGGCGGCCAGGTGGTCGGCGCCAGGAAAGGCACAGACCGCCGCGGACATTCCCTGCTTGGTCACAATCAGGTCGGGTTCCATGGCCAGAAGCTGCTCGGCTGAATAGGCGGGCCAGTCGCGATAAAGGGCGGCAGCGATGTCGACCAAACCAGCCGCGGTCAGGACGTCGTGCAGCGCCGTGCCGGTGGTGCCGCCTTGCACCTGGTTGCCGATGATCGACAGAAACAGGGCGGTCTTGCGCGGCCGCCCAGTGAGCGCCGCAGCCACGCTATTCATCCGTTGCACAAAGCTGCGCGCAAAGTTCTGGCCGCGTTCGGGCTGCCCCAAGAGTTCGGCCAGAGTCTTGGCTGCGCTGACCAGGCTACCGACACCGCGCAACTCGCCCAAGTCAAACACCTCGATGCCAGCGGAACGCAGCTTGGCTGTGCGTCCGGGTGTGCCGAAGCTGTTGCTGAGCACGAGGTCCGGCCGCAACGCAATCAGCGCCTCAACCGGGCCGAAGCCGTCGACAATCGGCTTGCCGGAATAGCGATAGCCGTCTTGCGGCCGCTCGGCAGCGGCGCGACTGAACGCCAGGATGCGGTCAGGCTCGGCGAGATCCAGGAGCAAACGATCGGTGACCAGATTGGTGGACACGATGCGGGTGTAGCGCCGCAACGGCACGGGGTGGGAGGTTGCATCGGGAAGGCTTTCACGGGCAGTCGAACCCGGCGAAGTCGATGGGCCTCCGTGGACGGGCATGGCTCGGCCCGGGCCGCGGCCAAGCTGAACGGTCAGCCCGACAGCCGCTGCCAGGGCGCAAGCATTGGCCAGGGTCGCGCGGTTCATGGCGAGCTGTCTTTCCCAGCCGGTATGCGAAAGCCAAACTGGGCGGCAGGCACGATCTCGACGCCGTAGACCCGGCGCACCGGCTCGGCAGAGATAACCTCGGCCGCAGGGCCCGCGCTAACCAAATGGCCACTGGCGAGCAGCAGCGCCTGATCGCTCGCCTGCGCGGCTTCGTTGAGCTGATGGAGCGCCACCATGACCAGAGCACCGCGGCTCGCCAGGTCGCGCAGCAGGTGCAGCAAGCCAAGCGCGTGGGTCACATCCAGCGCTGCCGTGGGCTCATCGAGCAGGAGCACGCGTGCCTCCGTGGCCAGGGCGCGCGCCAACAGCACCAGCCGTCGCTCGCCGTAGGACAGGCGACTGAAGGATCGGCCGGCCAACCGGCGCGTGTCGGTCAGCTCCATGGCCCGCTCGATGGCCGCATCGTCGCGCTGGTCAGGCCGACCCCAGACATCCCGATAGGCGAAGCGGCCATGCGCCACCACATCGCGCACAGGCAAAGCCGCGTCTAGCGCCGAATGCTGGGGCACGTAGGCGACCAGGCGCGCGCGTTCTTGCCGGTCAAGCTGGGATGCCTCGCGTCCGTCGAGCCGCAGTTCACCCGAAAACGGCAACAAGCCGGCCAGGGTTTTGAGCAGGGTGCTCTTGCCCGCGCCGTTCGGCCCGAGCAGCGCCACGACCTGTCCTGCCCCCAGAGAAAAGGAAATCTCGTTGAGCAGCACGTGATTCCCCCGCTGTACTGTGAGCCCCTGCGCCTCGATGCAGGCCCGGTCAGCCATGGCTCACCTCGCGCTGAGAGCGCGCCAGCAGGACCAGAAACACGGGCGCTCCGATGATGCCGGTAATCACGCCCAGGGGCAGCTCGGACCGGCTGGGGAAGACGCGCGCGATGATGTCGCAGGCGACGAGGAATGCGCCGCCCAGAAGGGCACAGGCAGGAATCAGGCGCCGGTGGCGCACGCCCACCAAGGGCCGCAGGGTGTGCGGAACGATGAGACCCACAAACCCCACGTTGCCGCCCACCGCGATGGCGGCAGCGGCCAGCACCGCCACCCAGGTCACGGCCCAGCGCCGGGCTCGGCCCACTTCTACGCCCAAGCTGGTGGCTTCCTCTTCGCCGGAGAGCAGCAGATCGAGGGTGCCGCTCCACAGCCAGGATGCGACGATGCCGATGCCGACCAGGGGCAGGACCGCCAGGAGCTGGCGCGTGCTGACGCCACCCACGCCGCCCAGGGTGAAGGAAACCACGGCTCGGCTCATGTCCCAGGAGTCCTGCGCCA